>Ga0315909_10004515_pt1 | contig 16353 bp, 15 predicted proteins | sample LakEriMetagenome_11_FD_203527 | JGI IMG/M metagenome (GOLD analysis project Ga0315909, IMG submission 203527) | Freshwater fungal communities from buoy surface, Lake Erie, Ohio, United States - Buoy 2 MA125 | ecosystem: Environmental > Aquatic > Freshwater > Lake | place: USA: Lake Erie, Ohio...
GAATATTACATTACGAAACTTTTTATCAATCGGACAAGTCACTCAAGCAGTTGACTTTAACCGCCAAGACTTAACACTTATTCTAGGTGAGAATCTAGACTTAGGTGGCGACGGCGCTCGTAATGGTACAGGAAAAACTAGTCTTATTCAAGGTCTATCATATGCATTGTTTGGTGTACCTATTAATAGTATCAGAAAAGACAATTTAGTTAATCGTACAAATGGAAAGGGTATGCTAGTTACATTAGAGTTTAGTGTAAACGGCATAGACTACAAGATTGAGCGTGGTCGTAAACCAAACCTGTTAAGATTTTATGTAAACAATGATTTGCAAAAAGGTACGGATGACGCACAGGGTGAGAACAAAGAAACACAGGCTCAGATTGAAAAAATAATTTGGATGTCTAGTAGCATGTTCCGCCACATTGTAGCACTCAATACATACAGCGAACCTTTTCTAGCACTAAAAGCAAACGAACAACGTGAAATCATTGAACAACTGTTGGGTATTACACTACTATCCGAAAAAGCAGAATCAATAAAACAATTACTAAAAGAAACCAAAGACTCTATTCAAAGTGAAGAATTTAAAGTCAAGGCTATTGAAGAGGCCAACAAGCGTGTAAAAGAACAGATTGAAAGTTTGAAACGTAGACAAGGGCTTTGGCAAAAGAAACATGAAAGTGATTTAGCTTACTTAGTTGCACAATATGATGAATTAGCAAAAATTGATATTGATGCGGAATTGTTAGCGCACAACGAATTAGTAATTTGGAATCAAAAGAAAAAGCAACAAGATACATATAACTCATTGCTAGCTAGACAAACTGCATGGAAGCAGAAACAAGATAAAGACATTGATGATTTAGTTGTAAGTAGTGCAAAATTAGACACTATAGATATTGTCGCAGAAATTTTAGCACACCGCACATTAGCCGAATATAATACCAAGTCATCAGAGTTAGAAAATCGTGACAAAGACCTAGCACGACTACAAAAAGATATTGACAAAGAAAATAAGTTAATTAAGAAACTTGAGGCAGAGGTTGCTACACTACGTGACCATCAATGCTATGCATGTGGGCAAGAGTTCCATGATGAACAGCATACTAAGGTTCTACATGATAAAGAACACATGTTGCTTGAAGCAAATATACACGTAACTTCATTATTAAATCAATACAAAGAACAAAATGACAAAGACATTGTACCTGGTATTAAACCAAAGACACATTATAAAACAGAAGCAGAGGCAATTCGTCACGGTAGTGCTGCCGAAAATATTCGTACTAAAATACTTGAAAAAGAAGCAGAAACTGATCCATACGCTGAACAACTAGCAGAACTTACAATAGTAGAAGTGGGTCCAATGCCTGTTACTCAGTATGATACTGAATCACAAGCGGTTGAGCATCGTAGTAAAGTGTCTGGGTTGTTACAACAAATAGAAACTAAATCAATTGAAACGGATCCATATGCTGAACAAGTTTTTGAGATGGAAAGTAATGCATTGCAAGCAATTGACTTTGAAGCAATCAATAAACTAACAAAGACTATGGAGCATCAAAAGTTTTTGTTAGATATATTAACTAGTAAGGACAGCTTTGTTCGTAAGAAAATCATTGACCAGAACCTAAGTTATTTGAATAGTCGTTTGACACATTACTTAGATAAGATTGGCTTACCGCATCAAGTTATCTTTCAAAATGATTTGAATGTTGAGATTACAGAGTTGGGTCGTGAACTTGACTTTGATAACTTAAGTCGAGGTGAACGCAATCGTTTGATATTGGGATTAAGTTTTGCATTTCGTGATGTATGGGAGAACCTGTACGCACCAATCAATACCTTATTCATTGACGAATTGATTGACAGTGGGTTAGACACAATGGGTGTTGAAAACGCTATCGCTATTCTTAAGGATATGTCACGTAGGCGACACAAATCTATTTGGCTTGTTAGTCACCGTGAAGAACTAGCAGGACGAGTACCCAGTGTCTTAAAGGTAGTTAAAGAAAACGGATTTACAACATATAGTAATGCAGTGGATGTAGAATGAGAAGGATAATAGTCAACGGAACGTTTGATATTTTACATAGAGGTCATTTAGAATTATTACAGTTTGCACGTAATCAAGGTGATTATTTAACTGTAGCAATTGACAGTGACCGAAGAGTAAAAGAGTTGAAAGGCAACAGTCGCCCAATCAATGATATGAATGAACGTGGAATATTACTTATGTACTTAAAACCCGTTGACCAAGTTGTAGTGTTTGATACTGATACAGAACTAGTAGAATTGATACAACAACATGATGCAATGATTAAAGGTAGTGACTATAGGGGCAAATCAATCGTAGGTGAAGATGTTTGCAAAGAATTAATATTTTTTGAGGTAATAAATGGATACAGCACAACAAACAAAATACAAGATATTATTAATCGGTGATACATGTGATGACACATACACATACGGTTATGTAAATCGCATTAGTCCCGAAGCACCTGTTCCTATTTTTGAACCTAGATATCATATCAATCACGATGGCATGGGCGGCAATGTACGAAAGAATTTAGAAGCATTAGGGTGTGATGTTAAGTTCTTACACGGAAAAGTAAGCAAAAAGAATCGTCTGATTGATGCCCGCACTAAGCAACAACTACTAAGGCTTGATGAAGATTATATCAGTGATCCTATTACATTTGAAACAGCAATACCACCTATATATGATGCTATCGTTATCAGTGATTATAACAAGGGCACAGTAAGCTATGAGTTGATAGAAGAATTGGTTAAAGAAGTAAACATACCAATCTTTGTTGATACAAAGAAAACAGATTTAGCAAGACTAGACGGGTGTTATGTTAAGATAAACAAATTAGAAAAAAGCCGTGCTACTAGTGAGTTACACAATAAGGAGCATTTGATTGTTACTTATGGTGATTTGGGTGTTATCTGGAACGAGTGGGTATTCCCTGCTGAGATTGTAGGTGATGTAACTGACGTATGTGGCGCGGGTGATACATTCTTAGCGGCACTAACATACAAGTTTTTAGAAACCAAAGATATGAGAGAAGCAGTTATATTTGCAAATAAGGCTGCATCAATAACAGTACAACACGTAGGGGTGTATGCACCCAGATTGGAACAAATCAAATGACACAATTACACGGATTAGTACCCAAAGGTTGGGGATCGGAATTTATATGGGCTAGTAATGATAGATACTGTGGCAAGTTTTTAAATTTTGAATCAGGTAAAAAATTCAGTATGCACTTCCATAAAGAAAAAGAAGAAACTTGGTATGTACAATCCGGTAAGTTTATTGTTCGCTGGATTGATACCAACACTGCCGAACAACAAGAAACAGAATTGAGCACTGGTAGTGTTTGGCACAATAATCCGTGTTCTCCACATCAATTAGAGTGTATTGAAGCTGGAACAGTTATAGAAGTTTCTACACCAGATAGTGTCGAGGATAACTATAGGGTACTTCCTGGAGATAGTCAGAAATGAAAATATTAGTTACCGGACATAAAGGGTTTATTGGACAGAACATGGTTCGATACCTACACAACAATACTGACTGGGAAGTTGATACATATGATTGGGACGGTGGTATACTACCTTCAATTATTGACCAAGATTGGATATTACACTTAGGTGCCATTAGTTCTACTACTGAACGTGATATTGATAAAGTTATGTTTCAAAATTTTGATTTTACTAGACAACTATTTGATGCTTGCAAAACATATGGAGTAAATTTACAATATTCTAGTAGTGCAAGTGTATATGGATTTGGAACTGACTTCACTGAGGATGCAATCCCTGATCCAAAGACACCATACGCATGGAGTAAGTATCTAGTTGAGAGGCATCACCGAATGCATCAGGGCGGTAATATAGTACATGGATTCAGATATTTTAACGTATACGGTAACGGTGAAGAGCATAAAGGATCACAGGCTAGCCCTATTTCAAAATTTAGAAAACAAGAAACTATCAAGTTATTTGAGGGTTCAACCAAGTATTTTAGAGATTTTATATGTGTTGAAGATATATGTAGAGTACACGTTGACTTCATTAAAAATGTTAAAAAATCAGGTATTTTTAATCTAGGTACGGGCAAAAGTTACAGTTTTCAGCAAGTAGCTGACTTGATATCAAGTAAACAAGAATTAATTCCTATTCCAGAAGAAGTAAAATACAGCTATCAGGAACTAACTTGTAGCGATAATACTAAACTAGAAAGTGTACTAGGTAGTCAAAAATGGATAACTATCGAAGAATTTTTGGAATCAAGTAATAACAGATAAGTAAGTCTATGCCAAGTCCACAAAAAGCTAAAGGTTCAGGATACGAAAGAGAAGTTGCAAAATTTCTCTCAGATTTGTACGGTGAGAGTTTCATTCGTGCTCCTGGATCTGGTGCATATGTGGGTGGCAAGAATCAAGCAAGAACTCAATTCTTACATGAGGGACAGATTCGTTCTTTCAAGGGCGATATTGTTCCGGGAGAGAGTTTCAGCAAAATGAATGCAGAGTGCAAGTTCTATCAGGACTTCCCGTGGCACCTAATACTTACAGGTGAATGCAAACAACTTGATTCGTGGCTACAACAATTGTTAGATGTTGCCGATCCTAACGATTTTAACATTCTTTTTATGAAGTTTAATCGTAAAGGACAATATGTCGCAGTACAACCAAAGCATACATGGATAATAGATAATTTCTGTTTCTATGGTAGCAAAACGTACGGTGATTGGTACATCACAGAATTCAATAGCTTTTTCAAACTTAACAAAGACTTAGTAAAATTATACTCAGGCTCAATCTCAGACACCAAGTCAATCAATACATTAGATTCTACAATCGTAAATAATTAAAAATTTGTTGGCTCAATTGTGAGTCCTCCTTGAGTTTGTACAGATTGTGCTGTGCCGACAGAACTGGAGTATGCGTATCAGCAATGATACGGAACACCGAGAAGGCAATCGGAAAAGCGAACCTTCAATGAGTCTATATCTAACTCTATCTTGCGGATATAGAACATGCGTTGCTGAAGAATTGTATTAAACAATAGCTTCACTACAGTCCCATAAACTTTACAGAGCAACCGGTGGCGAATGATAACAAAAAAGGTTAATTGTTCGGGGAATAGATGGCAAAGGATGACGGGCATGGCAAGTTTCCATTGGTAGTGCTGAATAGCACTACCATGGCTTCAAAGCGGCAATCTATTTAAAAGAGATAACAATTAAAAAGAGTTTAAAACAATACCGAACAATGCGAACGAAGTGAGCAATGTGAAGGTATTAGATGACCGAAGGTCATCTTTTAATAGAGTAGTAAGATGTTAAGTTGTGATAAATGACTTACTATGGTTAGAAGAATGGTAGATTTGATTTCTTAGTAGTTTCTAAGTTATCTTCAATAATTTTATTAATGGCATTTCGTTCATCTATACTCATGTTTAGTATATCTTCATAACTTATACCACCGCGCATATACCAAGCCATTTTAAGCGAGTTGGATTTAATGGCTTTACACTCCTCTTCCATAGTATCTATCAACTTCTTAATCTCCTCGGAGTCAAGAGACAGAAGTCTTAACCGAAAAAATCAGATACGTTTATATTGAATGGTTGTTCGTATTCATGTTCACAATGAATACACTTAAATTCTAATGGTTTTGTTTCAGTTGTCTTTTTAAGATTTATTGAGGCTTCTCTTATTTTCTCATAAGTTTTGATATCACAATTAGATAGATATTCTTTGATAAAATCTCTATCCATTACTACGGAGCCGTCAGCTTTGATAAACTCAATCATATCTACTATTAAATTCATAGCCAAATCGTTCATACCTTTAATAAGGTCACCGGATCTGTCATCTCTTTCTTTACCTTCGGGCATTGATTGAATTAAATTCAAAGCACGTTGCACTTCAAATTGGTTGTTACTAGCTTCATTCACTTTCTTATAAGTTAAAGACTTAAATTTAATTTGCAACTCACCAATTGGTAATAGTGTTTCATAGTTTCCGGGTTGATATCCACTTAGTAATCCGGATAAGTTTATATCATAGTTGCTAATCTCACCGCAATCAGTATTTTGACATTTTGATTCAATTTCCATAGTGGATCCATTACTTGCTATTTTAATAGCTAATAATAGCGCATCTAAATCTGTCTGTAGAACACTCCACGGGTCAATAATATTAGGGACACAACTTTTGATAAGTTCAGCTACAGCTACACCATTGAACAATGCATCAGGCGTTCTTGCAGTTATCTCATCAATTGCAGTCATTGGATATATAGGCAGTTCACCGTTATCTGGTAGATTGATAGAGCCTGGAGGATACCCCTTGGCCTCGCTGGGAAGTCTCAGAAACAATGAAGGTCTGCGAAAATATTGTTTTAACGGATTATCGGACATCTTTTCTCCTAATTTTTTGGATGTTTTAAAATACTAAATAGATATGTACCGATTATTTATTAAAGTAAAATTATGGCAGAACCTTTCTCACCTGAACAGCAAGACAATTTAAACCGTTTCATGGAGTTGATAACCAGTGTCAACCGTGAAATGGATCCATTAGTACAGGCTGAAAAAGAAGCCGCAGAAAGAGTACGTAAAGCTAACGATGAATTCAAAAAACTTTCGGATACTCTAAAGCAACAATTAGGTGATTCAAGTATTAGAATAGGTAAGGCTATGCTTAATACTGAGCCCGGATTAAACAAGTTCTCAGAAGGAGTTACCGGGGCAAGTGATGCTGTTGGTAATTTTGCTTATGCTATGGGAGGTGCTTGGAAAGTTGTAGGCCTCTTTATCAAGGCAATAGGATCCTTAGTAGGTGCTAGTCTTAAGCAAAATGATGATATGATGAAATCATATCAATCATTGAGTGATATGGGTTATGTAGTATCTGATGGATTTGATGGGTTATTGAATCAGTTACATAGAGTTGGATTAGTAGCAAGCGAAGCAGAAAAGTTTGAAAAAGCACTAAAACCAGTAACTGGTGAAATGGCTTTGTTCGGCGGCAGTGTTACAAAAGGTTCTGAAAAACTCGTAGGCGTTATACAAGGATTAGTAGGCCCTAATAATGAACTTGAAAAAACACTATTACGTTTGGGATATACAACACAAGATATACGTCAAGGTGCCGCAGACTTTGTACAACGCCAAACTAGATTGGGCTTGGCCCAATCGGCTACAACCGGGGATTTAACAAGACAGTCATTTAAATATTTGACAACTATGAAAGAGTTACAAGAGTTGACTGGTATGACACGTGATGAACAACAAAAAGCCAGAGATGCCATTATGGCTGATGCTAGAATGACATTATACTTAAGTAAACAAAAGGGCGATGATGCTGAAAATTTAAGCAATTATTTGTTAGCATATGAACAAAGATTTGGTAAAGAAGCAGCCGCTGGTTTAAAAGATAGAATTGTTAATCAGGGTAGAATCACTACTGATTTAGCAGCCGCCTCGTATCAATCAGCCGCTACAGCATATGATGACGCAATGAAGGCACAAAAGGGCGGTACTAAAGTATTCATGGAATCGTTGACTAATACTGCAGGATCTATTAGAAAAAGATTGCGTAGTGTTGAAGGTAGCTTTATGATAACTGAAGGTGGACTCAAAGATATGGGTCTTACTAGCGAAGCAGTTAACGGTGCAATAGGACTAACTGATGTAAACAGTAAAGAATATGCAGAAACACTTAAGAATCTTAATAATATTGGCAAAAAGGAAGAAGGTCAATTAAACAATAACATTCTTAATGAACAAAAAATGAGAGCCATGCGAATTGCCGCAGATAAAATGGTAGCTGGAGCTGGTGAGTTAGTAGTTGGTATGTTTACTAAACTTATTGATATTGGATATAAGTTTGCTAAATTTATGGCTAAAATGGTTGATAAATTTAGCCTGGTAGTTTTAGGGAAAAAGACCAATTTATCAGCCTCATTCAGAGACTCGGATGATGTTGCTGAAGATGAAAAACAGTCTAAAAGAAAAATTATACAGTTACGACAAGAACTTTCAGATTCAATTTCAGATTATAAAATTGCAATGGAAGGTAAAACAGGTGTAGAAGACCAAATAAAAGAGCAACGAAAAATAATTGATAATCTAGAAAAACGTAAAGATGATGAAAAATTATCTGACTTGGAAAGACTCAGAGCAGAAGTTGGTTTAATTGCCGCTGAAAAAAGATTAAAATTACTAGATGAAGAATGGTCACAAACACGCAAACTGACAGGCGGTACAGACTTTGAAAAATTAAAAATTCTACGTATGAAACGATACAACGAATTAGAGGCTTCTGGATTTGAAACAGAAAAAGAATTACAAGAACTTAAAAAAGAGAAAATAGAAATAGCTAAAAGACAATCAGCTAGTATTGGTCAAATGGATCCTGATACCGGAGTAAAAACAGCAGGAAATCAAGGTGCTGAGGTAGACATACAGGGTAAAAAAGTATCAACGGAAAAAATGGCTCAACGACAGTCTGCACAAAATTCATTGCAAACAGTAGGTGCAACTCGTAATAGTGATGAAATTCTATCTAAAATTAAATTTAGAGATAGGGATGAAAACACCGGTGGCGGTGGCGCGGACCCTGCATTACTTGTATTAGCTGAAAGAATACAACAGGCTATTCCTGGTTCTATGGTAACTGGAATGAATGATTTATATCATAAAATAAATGCTCCAAATAGTAGACATACACAGGGTAAAGCATTAGATTTTGTACTACCAGAAAACCCAACACCAGACCAAGCAAAATTAATCAAAGAACAGTTAAAAGATTTGGGAGCGGCTAAAGTATTAGACGAATACTATCAGGATAAAAACAAAAATACAAAAGGCGGTCATTTTCACGTTGAGGTAGCTAGATTTGGGGGACTGTTTAGTGGACCCGACCAAGGTTACCCTATTATGATGCATGGTAAAAAAGAAAGTGCTTGGCCTGAAAAAGAATTAAAAGGTTTATTAAAAGACGTTCAAAAAAGTAGTTTAACACAATATAAGAAAGAACTGATGCAAGAGATGGGATTAAACACAGACAATGCTGGCGGTACAGGTGTTGCTAATCCTAATAACGATAGATTGTCTGTTATGCTTGTGGAAACACTGACAGCTAAATTAGATGCTGTTATATCAAGATTGGATAAGGGTAACGGAATCCAAGATGATATATTAACATACACTAAAGCGTAAGAGATAAATATTTAACTATGTCATATAAAAAGCGTTTTTCTAATTTAACCGGGCAGATGAGCCCTATTACAGGGTACAATAATAATACTGGTGCCTGGAATGGACCGGGGCAAAACAACAGTCCTACAGGTGGTTGGAACAACACAGACTTTGGTTATAAGAATTATCAAAGTCGTTTACCGGAAGTATATACTGGTCACCCAAATCGTATTGAACGTTATAATCAATATGAAATGATGGATGTAGATGCTGAAATCAATGCATGTCTAGATATTATTGCTGAGTTTAGTACACAAAAAAACGAACAGAATAGTACACCTTTTGAGATTGAATTTCGTGAAGAACCAACACCCCATGAAGTTGAATTAATTAAAAAGCAACTACAACAATGGTGTAAACTCAATGAGTTTGATACAAGAACATTTAAAATATTCCGTAACACTATAAAGTACGGTGACCAAGTCTTTATTCGTGATCCAGAAAACTTTAAGTTATATTGGGTAGATATGACTAAAGTTAGTAAGGTTATTGTTAACGAGAGTGAAGGTAAAAAACCTGAACAATATGTGGTTAAAGATATTAATCCTAATTTACAAAATTTAGCAATAGCTGAAAAAACAACAACAGATTTCCAAGCACAACCACCAACTGCTGGTTATAGTGCCCCGTATAGCTATACAGTTCCAAACGAACCTTATGGTACAACTGGTAGCAGATTTAATTTGGGGATTAATGAAGCCGCAATTGATGCTAAACATGTAGTGCATTTAAGTTTGACAGAAGGGCTGGATCGTTACTGGCCTTTTGGTCAATCTATATTAGAAAATATTTTTAAAGTATACAAACAAAAAGAATTACTTGAAGATGCTATTTTAATCTATCGTATTAGTCGTGCACCAGAACGTAGAATCTTTAAAATTGATGTGGGCAATATGCCAAGTCACATGGCTATGGCGTTTGTTGACCGTATTAAGAATGAGATACATCAACGTAGAATTCCAAGTGTAAACGGTGGACAAAGCGTAATTGATGCTACATACAATCCATTAAGTATCAACGAAGATTATTTTTTCCCAGTAACTGCTGACGGCAGAGGTAGTGATGTAACCACTTTACAAGGTGGACAAAATCTTGGTGAAATTGATGACTTAAAATATTTCAATAACAGACTAGCACGTGGATTGCGTGTTCCGAGTAGTTACTTACCTACTGGTCCTGAAGATAATGCAACTCCATTAAGTGATGGCCGTGTTGGTACAGCAATGATACAAGAGTTTCGTTTTAATCAATATTGTGAACGACTGCAAAAGTATATCAGTCAAAAACTCAATGATGAATTTAAATTATTCATGCGTTGGAGGGGATTGAATATTGATAGTAGTTTATTTGATATTAAATTTAACGCACCTCAAAATTTTGCCGCATATCGTCAAAGCGAATTAGATACAGCACGTGTTACCGTGTTTCAAACAATGGAACAATTTCCGTATATAGCAAAAAGATTTGCTATGCAACGTTTCTTAGGATTAACTGAGGAAGAGATTGAAGAAAATAGCAGATTGTGGTTTGAAGAACGTGAGCAACCAGAAGATAGTGAAGCAACTGGTAGCGATTTACGTAGTATTGGTATCAGTGCCGGTGACATTGAAACTGATAGTGATAATGCAGAAAATCTTCCAGATGAAGAAAATCAGGGTGACCAAATGCCACCTGAGATTGGGCCTGCAGTAGCAGGACCTGAAGCTATGCCAGCCGGTGGGTCTCCTCCCCCACCTCCTCCAGCATAATAGATAAATAGTAATATGAAACTTTTTGAAATGTATGACGCTCCAGTACAAGGTTATCAAGATACGAGTCAAGATAACAGTAAGTACAAGTGGGGCGAAACTCGCAAAACAAAACTAACATTAAGACAGATTCGCAAATTGCGTAGGATGTTGGATGTTCGTAACTATGAGCATGCCAAAAATCTCAAAAAAGTTCGCAAGCAATATACTCCTGTAAGTCCAGAACAGCCTGGTTTATAAGCACTTTTAGGCAAAAGTGTAAAAAAATAGCACTTATTGAGTAGTTTTACCGACTACTCACTAAATAATTCTACAAAGCCATTTTATCAGGAGAAAAACAATGGATAACAAAAAATTTGAGCAACTTATTGATTTAATTATCAATGAAGATGAAGATAAAGCACGTGCGTTGTTTCACGATATCGTAGTTGAAAAAAGCCGCGAAATCTATGAATCAATGATTAGCATGGATGAAGAAATGATGGATGCCCCAGTAGAAGGTCTTTTAGACGAAATTTCTGCTGAAGAACAAGGCATGACAGAAGAAGAAGATGAATTTGCCGATATCGAAATGGATGACGGCGAAAGCGATATGGAAGTTGACCTAGACGCTGACGATATGGGCGGCGAAGAAGGTGAAGGCGATTTAGAAGACCGCGTTGTTGACTTAGAAGATAAGTTAGACGAATTGATGGCCGAGTTTGAAGAACTAATGGGTCAAGAAGGCGGCGAAGAAGGCGGCATGGGTGACGAAGAAGGCTCAGGAGACTTTGGTGATGAAGATATGATGGAAGCCAAAGAAGATGATGAGTTAGAAGAATCTGAAGAACTTGAAGAAGAAGAAACGCTTGAAGAAGCAGTTCAACTTCAAAAAGTTTCTGTAACAAAAAACCCAAATGGTGATAATGTAAAAAGTATCACATTAGGCGCAAATAGTAAAGTATCTAGTAACGGTGCAAAAGCTGTTAACTTTACATCTGGCGACGGTGGTAAAGGTGGTACACAAGGTGGTTTGTTAAACCCAGCTACTAAAGACCTAAAAGGTGCAGGACAATTTAAGAATGCTCCAGGCAAAGGTAACTTTAGTGAAAAAGGTGAGGCAGCTCCAAAACCAAAACATGGTGATGATGGTGCAGACAAGAAAAGCCCAGTAGCTGAATCTAAGAAGATGGTTAAAAAGCCAATCACACAGCAAGCTACTAAAAAGATTGTTAAGAGATAAGGAAATCTGAGATAATGGCTTTGTATCTCAAAGAGCATCTAACTTTCGACCGTGCCAGTATGGAGGTCTTGAGTGAAGGTGAAGGCAGCAAGAAGTCCCTTTATATGAAAGGGATATTCATTCAGGGTGGGGTACGCAACGCTAACGAGCGTGTGTATCCTGTTTCTGAAATTGAAAGCGCAGTTCAACAACTTAATGAGCAGATTCAAGAAGGCCATTCTGTATTAGGTGAAGTGGATCACCCAGATGACTTAAAAATTAATTTAGACCGTGTATCGCATATGATTACTAGTATGTGGATGGACGGTGCTAATGGCTTCGGCAAATTAAAGATTTTACCAACTCCAATGGGACAGTTAGTGTCTACAATGTTGGAGAGTGGTGTCAAACTAGGAGTTAGTAGCAGAGGTAGCGGTAACGTTAACGATGCTAATGGCCAAGTTAGTGACTTTGAAATAGTCACTGTGGATATTGTCGCCCAACCTAGCGCACCCAATGCATATCCTAAAGCAATCTATGAAGGCATGATGAATTTACGTCATGGACATAGAATGTTAGATATTGCAAAAGATGCACAAAGCGACAGAAAAGTACAGAGATACCTGAAAGATGAAGTGGTTCGTCTTATCAAGGATCTCAAAATCAATAAAGGGGATTAAGCATGTTAGATGCTATCAAACCATTACTTGAAAGTGGATTAATCAATGAAGAAACTGGTGTCGCTATTAATGAGGCATGGGAATCAAAATTGAATGAAGCCAAAGAGCAAGTACGTGCGGAACTTCGTGAGGAGTTTGCACAACGTTATGAACATGACAAACACATAATGGTTGAAGCCCTTGATAAAATGGTATCAGACGGTTTATCAGCAGAAATTGAAGAATTTAATGCTGAGAGACAAGCGATGAATGAAGACCGTGTTAACGCAAAACGCAAGCTACATGAAAATGCAGTTAAGTTCAATAATTTTATGGTTGAGAAATTAGCCGAAGAAATTAAAGAACTACGCAATGAGCGTAAACTACAAATGGAAAGTCAGCAAAAGCTAGAGCAATTTATTGTTAAAGCACTTGCGGGTGAAATTAAAGAATTTGCCCAAGACAAACAAGCAGTTGTAGAAGCAAAGGTTAAGTTGATTGCAGAAGGTCGTAAACAACTTGAAGCATTGAAGGCGAAATTCGTCACTGAAAGTGCTAAGAGAATGAACGAGTCTGTATCTAAACATCTTAAGGGTGAATTAGGTCAATTGAAAGAAGATATTAAGACTGCACGTGAAAACGATTTTGGTCGCCGTATCTTTGAATCTTTTGCAGGGGAATACAGTAGTACTTATTTAAATGATAAGGCTGAAACACGCAAACTATTTGTACAACTACAAGCTAAAGATAAACAATTAGCCGAGTCCATTAATACAATTAGCAACGCTAAGAAGTTAATTGAAAGTAAAGAACGTGAAGTTCGTATTATCAAAGAAAGTAACCAACGTGAGAAGGCTATGGGAGAATTGCTAGGAACTCTTAATGAGGAAAAAGCAACGATAATGCGTGACTTACTAGAAAGCGTCCAAACACCTCGCCTACAGGCCGCTTTCGATAAGTATCTACCAGCAGTACTTAATAACATTACTGAAAAGAAAGAGTCTAAAAAACCTATGCTTTCAGAAAATGTTAAAACAGTAACTGGGGATAAAACTGCCACAAAACAAGTTGAAGGTGAACCACGTGATAACGTGATTGACATAAGACGTTTGGCAGGGCTTTAAAACAAGACATTATTAGGAGAATATTAACATGTCACAAGTTCTATTAGAAAGCCGTTGGGACGAGACCAAAGAAGCCCTACTTGAAGGTCTTAAAGGTCCACGCCGCTCAACAATGCAAGTTATTCTTGAGAATACTCGCAAACAGTTACTAGCTGAAAGTTCAGCTGGAACAACAACAGCAGGTAATATCGCTACATTAAACCGTGTGATTCTACCAGTTATCCGTCGTGTCATGCCAACAGTTATTGCTAACGAGTTGGTTGGTGTACAGCCAATGACAGGACCAGTTGGTCAAATTCACACATTACGTGTACGCTATGCTCAAGGTCTAAATGACACAAGTGCAGCCAATACAGACGTAACACAAGGTGAAGAAGCATTGAGCCCATTCAAAATTGCTCAAGCATACTCACGTACTCGTGGTGATGTTCCTAATGGTACAGCAGTACCTAGCTACACAGCCGCAGATACAGCAAGCCTAGAAGGCAATGGTGGTCGTCAGATTTCCGTTCAAATTCTACGTCAAGCTGTTGAAGCTAAGTCACGTAAGTTGCAAGCACGTTGGACATTTGAGGCAGCACAAGATGCACAGTCTCAACATGGTATTGACGTTGAAGCAGAAATCATGGCAGCTCTAGCGCAAGAAATTACTGCTGAAATTGACCAAGAAATTCTATTGAGCCTATCAACATTGGCTACAACAGAGTATACATACAACCAAGCTACCGTATCAGGTACAGCTACATTCGTTGGTGACGAACATGCCGCATTAGCAGTTCTAATCAATCGTGTTGCTAACTTGATTGCACAACGCACACGCCGTGGTGCAGGTAACTGGGCAGTTGTAAGTCCAGCCGCATTGACAGTATTGCAATCTGCAACTACTTCTGCGTTTGCACGTACAACAGAAGGTACATTCGAAGCACCTACAAACACTAAGTTTGTTGGTACATTGAATGGTGCAATGCGTATTTTCGTTAATACATATGCACAAGATACTCAGCCAGTTCTAGTTGGTTACAAAGGTTCTAGCGAAACAGATGCGGCAGCATTCTATTGCCCATACATCCCATTGATGTCATCTGGCGTTGTTTTAGATCCATCAACTTTCGAACCAGTCGTATCATTTATGACACGTTATGGTTACATTGAGTTGACAAATACAGCAAGTAGCTTCGGTAATGCCGCAGACTACTTAGGTGAAATCGCTGTATCTAACCTAACATTCCAATAATCAATTTGGAAAAACTTTTTACCCTCGGGATGGGAAGTTACTTAAAAGGCTCTTCGGAGCCTTTTTTGTTGGCAACGAAAACTCATATTGTCGAAAAATGATAAATAAGAGATAAGATAATATTTGGGACCATACATGGCAGCAGATCCATTCAATTCAAAAGGCGGTTATACAGTTGGTATACCACCTATACCTGTTATAGATGCAAACGGAAACATAACTGCGGAAAACGCAACATTTGGTGGCAACGTTGAAATTAACGGTAACGGAATTTTTACTGGTAATATCACAGCAAACGTTTTCACTGGTACGTTTGAAGGTAATATATCTGGCAATGTAGTCGTACCCGGTTCTAACACATGGGTATTGTTTAATAATGAAGGTAATGTAGGATCTAGTGAATATATGACCTTTGATAGTTCTACTAGACTATTAACTGTCAATGGAGATGTAGTAGCTAACTCAGTAACATTAGGTTCTGGTTTATTAGAATTCAGTACTCAGCGTGTATTTTTTGCTACTACTGCAAGTCCTGCACCCGACCAAATACTATATTCAATAGTAGCAAATACAATTTCATCAATTGATTTTACTATTATTGCAACAGATGTAACCGGTAATAATAGACAAACTAGTAAATTATTTGCTAGTGTATTAGGAACAGAAGTAGGCTATTATGAAATAGCTACCATTGATGTACCTTATTTAGGTCCAGGTGTCGGAGATTTTGCAGTAGCATATGATACTGGTAATGTTGTTTTAAAGGTACAACCGGTTACAAGCAATCTAGTAGACTACAGAATAATGGTAACAAGTTATAAAGAATAAGGAAAATAAAAATGGCAATTAGAACCTTTAACTCAGTTGGTGGATTCTCAGTAGGAGAAACAACAACCACTATCATATTAGCTAATGGTGACATTACTACAGCAAATGCTAATCTTACAGCAAACATGTCAGCACTGCGAGTGCTTACTGACAATTTGTTATATGCTAACGGGGTTGCATGGGACTTCCAAGAAGCAGCCGGTAGTGCTAACTATCAGATTCAATATAATGTTAGTAACAATTTTAGTGCTAGTGCTAATTTTACATTTGACCC
>Ga0315909_10004517_pt1 | contig 16350 bp, 18 predicted proteins | sample LakEriMetagenome_11_FD_203527 | JGI IMG/M metagenome (GOLD analysis project Ga0315909, IMG submission 203527) | Freshwater fungal communities from buoy surface, Lake Erie, Ohio, United States - Buoy 2 MA125 | ecosystem: Environmental > Aquatic > Freshwater > Lake | place: USA: Lake Erie, Ohio...
GTGTTATCTCGCCACCAGAATAATGAAGCACGGTGTCAGATTCTTCGACGGTTGTGGCACGCTGATTTAAGACGAGGATCAACGCTCGTCTCTCTGATACGACACCTAGTGGCTCATAAGTGGCGTTCAGTACCAATGTCTGTGGCACTTGAATAGCTCCCTTTTTATGGATCTTGCTCCAACGCGTGGCTCGTGTTGTTGGGTAAATAGTGCCGTAAGACCGGCGAAAAATCGCGCATTTCTGATGGCGAATCTCGTGAATAGAAGGTTTATTCTTCGAACATGACCCTTAGCGACAATGCCCAAGAGATCTATGACTGGTTTATCGGTGCTCCCTTCCACATAATTTTGATCCTGGTTATTGCCCTGGTCTTCCAGAAGGTCGGCGCTCGCGCAGTTGCGAAGGCGATAAATCGCATTGCTGAAGCCGATTTTGTGCCGGGGCCAAAGCGTGGAATGGAAAGACAACGCGAACGTGCACGAACTGCAGGTTCAGTTCTCAAATCTGCACTTAACGGAATTATTTGGTTAATTACTTTAACCATGATTTTGAGCGAACTCGGATTTAATCTTGGGCCACTAGTTGCATCAGCTGGCGTTATCGGTGTTGCACTTGGTCTTGGTGCGCAAACTTTGGTGCGAGATGTTCTTGCCGGAATGTTCATGCTGGTCGAAGATCAATATGGCGTTGGTGATCAAATCGAAACTATGGATGTTGTTGGTGTTGTCGAATCTGTTGGACTTCGAATCACAACAGTCAGATCTTTAGATGGAACTCTCTGGTATCTGCGCAATGGCGAAATTCTAAAAATTGGAAATAAGTCTCAACCTAAAGCAAATTAATTATCTGGCTGATTCTTCATTGAATGAGCTGCATATTGAAAGTAAGTCCAGAGCTCTTCTTTAAGTTCTTCAGCGATATCTAAATCAATTACTGCTGCATGCATGCATTGCAGCCAAGCATCGTGTTCGGGTGTCGCGATATGGAATTCTGCATGGCGCATTCGAAGTCTTGGATGTCCACGTTGCTCTGAATATGTTGAAGGTCCGCCCCAATATTGTTCAAGGAAAAGTTCTAGACGTTCCTCGGCTCCAGCCATATCTTCAGCCGGATACATCGGCTTAAGAATCGGATCCACTGCAACCTTCTGATAAAACCGCTTTGTTAACTCTTTAAATGTTGCAGAACCACCAGCGCGTTCATAGAACGTTGCTTCACTCATGCTCTAGGTATTGCGTGAGAAGTTCGCGCTCTTCCTCGTTGATTGCGCGAGAACGCTTGGTTTCCATATCGACTGCTACTTGAACAGTTCTGGCCTTTGCGTGGACTCCCGCCTTCGAAGTTAATTCATATTCCAGAACGAAAGAGGAATTTCCAATCTTAGAAACCCAGATTGCGATATCAATTTCGAATCCGCCTTCAGTTATTGGCTCTAGATAATCTATTTCTGCACGAGCAACAACCATGTCAGAGAACATGGGCTTCAATCCCCTGGCAATTCTGGAATACCAAGTGAAGTCCGCACGAACTTCCTGAATAAATGTTAGGTAATTTGCATTGTTGATATGCCCGAATGCATCAAGGTCATTCCAGCGAACGTAAGTTTTTCCGTGGTGGCGCATTAACGGGTGAGCTTTCGGTAGGTAACGCGATGTGGTCTCGAAGCTTCGATACCCAGTCTTGCAACTTTATTCTCCTCATAAGATTCAAAGTTTCCTTCAAACCAGAACCACTGCGAATCGCCTTCATAGGCCAAGATATGTGTTGCAACTCGGTCCAGGAACCAGCGATCGTGAGAAATAACTACGGCGCAACCAGGAAACTCAAGAAGCGCATTTTCAAGTGAGCCAAGTGTTTCAACATCAAGGTCGTTTGTTGGCTCATCTAGTAGCAATAGGTTTCCACCCATTTTTAATGTAAGCGCAAGATTCAAACGATTTCGCTCGCCACCAGATAGAACTCCGGCAGCTTTCTGTTGATCTGGACCTTTAAATCCAAATGCCGAAACATAAGCACGTGATGGCATTTCTACTTGTCCAACTTTTATGTAATCCAAACCGTCAGAAACAACTTCCCACAAACTCTTCTTTGGGTCGATGCCGCCACGAGACTGATCTACATATGAAATCTTTACAGTTTCACCAATTTTTACGGTGCCGCTGTCTGGTTGTTCCATGCCTAGAATTGTTTTAAATAGCGTGGTCTTACCTGCGCCGTTTGGCCCGATTACTCCAACAATTCCGTTACGCGGCAAGGTGAATGAAAGATCATCGATCAGAAGTCGATCTCCGAACCCCTTCTTTAAATGTTCAATTTCAACAACAACGTTTCCAAGACGTGGACCCATTGGAATTTGAATCTCTTCGAAATCTAATTTGCGAGTCTTCTCGGCTTCAGAAGCCATCTCTTCATATCGGGCAAGACGGGCCTTAGATTTAACTTGGCGACCCTTGGCATTCATCCGAACCCATTCAAGTTCTTCAGTCAGGCGCTTTGCCCGCTTGGCATCTTTCTGGCCTTCGATCTTCAAACGTGTTGATTTTGTATCTAAGTAAGTTGAATAGTTTCCTTCATATGGGAATGCACGACCACGGTCGAGTTCCAAGATCCACTGTGCAACATTGTCCAAGAAATATCTATCGTGGGTAATTGCTACGACGGTGCCAGGATATTTACTTAAATGTTGTTCAAGCCATAACACTGATTCGGCATCCAAGTGGTTTGTTGGTTCATCTAGAAGCAGAAGGTCTGGTTGTTGCAATAGCAATTTGCAAAGTGCAACGCGACGACGTTCTCCGCCAGATAGAACTGTTACATCGGCATCACCTGGTGGACAGCGAAGTGCATCCATCGCTTGCTCTAATTGGGAATCTAAATCCCAAGCATTTCGGTGATCCAACTGTTCTTGCAGAGTTCCCATTTCGGCCAACAACTTGTCATAGTCGGCATCTGGGTTAGCCATTTCGTCACTTATCTGATTGAAGCGAGCGAGCAGTGCGATTGTTTCAGCAACACCTTCTTGAACATTTTCTAAAACATTTTTGGTTTCATCCAGTGGTGGCTCTTGAAGCAGAATTCCAACTGTGTAACCAGGAGATAAGAAAGCTTCACCATTTGATGGTTGTTGCAGCCCGGCCATGATTTGTAGGACTGTTGACTTACCTGATCCGTTAGGACCAACAACGCCAATCTTTGCCCCCGGCAAAAACATCAAGGTCACATCATCGAGAATTACCTTGTCACCATGCGCTTTTCGCGCCTTTTTCATCGTATAAATGAACTCAGCCATGTGCGAAACCTTATCGGTTCAAATCGGTAGACTCGCACATGAAATTCAACAAATGCGCCTGTAGCTCAGTCGGATAGAGCAACCGCCTTCTAAGCGGTAGGCCGCAGGTTCGATTCCTGCCAGGCGCGCCACTTGCTAATTAAAAAAGCCCCGAGTGAATTCACCCGGGGCTTTCTGTTTAATCGATTGCTACTAGTTGACGATCCGAGCAATTAACTTCAAGTTGATATCACGGAGTGGGCCAGTGATAACTGTGAAGTCTTGTGATGGATCTGTCTGTGGGCACTTTGGATCCAGTAAGTAGGTAAGAAGATCGCGAACTGCCTTAGCGGTTGCGGCATCCTTCTGCTTGGTATCTACAAGTGCGTATGAAGTTGTTCCGAAGAGATAAGAACCTGGTTCCTTTGTCTTGTAATCAAAGGTCACAATGCCGTTATCAGCAATTTTAGCTGCACCTAGGAAAGCTGAAACTCCACCAGATGTAGGAGCTTGGAAATTACCAGCTTCATTCTTGATGTTTGCGATTGCAAGTCCATTATCTTTTGCATAAGCAGATTCTGCATATGTGACTGAGTATGGAGTCTTCGCTGCTGCTGCTGCTACTGCAGCTGAACCTGATGCACCAGTAATGCGACCAAGGTTTGCCTTGTCATTTAGGCTTCCTGGGAATGTTGAACCGAAAGCGTTGTTACCAGCCTTTGTCCAAACTTCAGGAGCTGCACCATTTAGCGCTGCAGTGAATGCACCAGTTGTTCCTGATGAATCAGAACGATAGATAACCTTGATTGTCTTATTTGGAAGTGTGTAGCGAATTTTGCGGGTAATTTCGCGTAAAACAATTGGCTTTCCAGCCTTGTTCTTTATTGTGTTTCCTTTTCCATCTGTTCTGTATAGAACTTCTTTGACTGAGCGGTTGTTGTCCGCAACAATCTTTGGATCGTTCCACTTGGTGATGGTTCCGCCAAAGATTCCAGCAACAGTTGCTGGTGAAAGATAAAGTGGCTTGCTGTTTCCGATGTTATACATAACAGCGATTGGACCAGCAACGATTGGAAGGTGAATTACTCCAGCGCGTGCTGCAAGGTGAGGTGTATCTGAAAAGTTAACGATACCTGTCTGCTTATCTGATGCCGTGCGACCTGCGCCAGAACCACCTAGGCCGTAAGTAAATGTGTTTCCAGTTTCTTTGTTGTATCCAGCTTTGCAAGCTTCGATGATTGGGCCAGGGAATGTTGCGCCCGCACCAGTAAGTGAAACACTTGCATAAGCAGTTGGAGATGCAAGGACAGCTACAGCAAGTGCTATACCAAGAACCTTGATTGATTTAGAAAGTTTCATTTTTCCCCTTGTTAGGACTAAATAGACGTTTGTCTATGAGGAAAGATATTGAAGCCCGGTTAAGTCAATGGGGTTTAATGCCAAACGCTTGCCAACAATTAGGTGAACAGTTGGTTAACCAGATTTAGCCAGTTTTAGGAAGATTTAGCCAAAACGTCCTGTTACATAGTTCTCGGTGCGAACATCTTTTGGTCTTGAGAAGATCTCGCTAGTTGGTCCAACTTCAACAAGTTCGCCTGGGCCGCCATCAGATAAGAAGAACCCGGTGTAATCAGATACCCGAGCTGCTTGTTGCATATTGTGAGTAACGATGATGATTGTCATTGTGGAGGAGAGTTCTGAGATGGTCTCTTCGATCTTCAGGGTGGATCCTGGATCAAGTGCCGAACAAGGCTCATCCATCAGCAAGATTTCTGGGCGCACCGCAAGTGAACGAGCGATACACAAACGCTGTTGCTGTCCGCCAGATAGCGAACCACCATAAGCATTTAAGCGGTCTTTAACTTCTGCCCAAAGTCCGGCACGAACCAGACACTCTTCGAGTAAATTATCTTTATTCTGAACCTTTAATTGCGCAAGCTTTAACCCTGCTAAAACATTGTCAGCAATTGTCATCGATGGGAATGGATTTGGCTTCTGGAAAACCATGCCTACCTTTAGGCGAATCTTTGTTACATCAGTTCCACTCTCATAAATATCTTTTCCATTTAGCAGAACATCGCCAGCCATTGCTGCGCCCGGAATAAATTCATGCATGCGGTTTAAGGTGCGAATAAAAGTAGATTTTCCGCAACCAGATGGTCCAATCAGAGCAGTTACAGTGCCGGACCAGAAATCTAATGAGATATCTTTTAGAACCATCTTGTCGCCGAACCAAGCATGGATTCCACGAGCCTCTAGCCCAACACCAAGTGCGCCTGAACCAGGCTTCTTCTTCGCAGCTGCATTTGCTGCAACACTTGAAAGTGATGAAGGAGTTGTTGTTTCCATTTTTTCGTTTCCTTTATCTAGAGGATCCTGCGCTTCGGAATTATTCATTTTTTATTCCTATCTCCACCGAGAAGGCGGGCCGCAATAAACAGTATGAAGACCAGAATTAGAAGAACAAAGATTCCCGCCCAGGCGCGGTCGATGGATTCATTCGTTCCAAATGTGAAGCTCTTCCAGATATAAAATGGGAAAGATCCCATTGGACCCGATGTTGGATTTAAGTTGAGTGCATCGCCGCCGCCAGATACAAGTACTAACGGTGCGGTTTCACCTGCAACTCGAGCAACGCCCAAAATGATGGCTGTGATTAATCCACTCTTTGCAGCAGGAACAACGATTTGTGAAATCGTGCGCCACTGAGTGCCGCCAAGTGCAATACCTGCCTCGCGCAAATCTGACGGAATCAATAGCAAAACTTCTTCGGATGTTCGAGCGATTGTAGGAATCATAAGAATCGCAAGAGCAAGTCCCCCCATGAGTCCACTAGGGGTCTTGGTAATTGGAAACACGATTGCCGAAAGGATAAATAAGCCCGCAACAATTGAAGGAACACCAGACATTGCCTGGACCAAGAATCTGATTGGGCGGGTAAAGAAACCCTTAATTTCAGTTAAGTAAATTGCTGTCAAAATTCCAATTGGCAAACTGATTATCAGCGCGATACCAACCATAATTCCGCTACCAGCCAAGGCATGCAACAAGCCACCTTGATCGATCGGATCGTTTGGACCATTTAACTTCATATCCGTAGTAAATAAATTAGGCTTCAAACCAGCTTTACCACGTTCAAAGACTGCAAACAAAATGCTTGTAATTGGAAGCAATGTAATCAAAACTCCGGCAACTGCAAATGATGAGGCGATTGAATCTTTTGCCGATGCAATGCCGCGACTTAAATAATTATGAATAAAATTAATTACAATAATTAAAAGAAAGAAGACACCCGCATAGGCAAGCTTTCCTTTTAGTTCAGATAGAGCCACCAGTGCAAAGGAACCGAAGGCAGCAAGCAATATTGCACCAAGATCTATCGCTCGTTCTTTCGGAGTCGATGCCCAAGGCTTACCTGGCTTAACCACTGGTTTATCGATACTCATCGGCCCTTACCGCCAGTCTTTGTAACGATCACATTAGCGATCGAGTTCACAATCAGGGTAAGAATAAAGAGCGCCAATCCTGCGGCCATCAATGCCTTTGTTTCAGTTGGTCCAGCCTCACCAAACTTAAGCAGAATCATTGAAGCTACGTTTCCACCGGCACCAATTAAAACCTGCCAGTTGATTTGGTAAACCAAGTTAAGAACTGTGTAAACCGCAACTGTCTCACCCATCGCACGACCAAGTCCAAGCATCGCACCGCCGACAACACCGCTTCGACCGTATGGAATAACTACAGCTTTAATCATCGCCCAACGCGTTGCACCAAGTGCATATGCGGCTTGGATGCGATCAAGTGGGGTCTGTGAAAAAATCTCACGTGAGATAGATGTAATGATTGGGATAATCATTGTAGATAGAACTACACCTGCTACGAATGGCGAGCGCTCAAATATATCTACATCCATTTTGAAAATTGGAATCCACTCAAAATACTTATGAATTAACTTGGCCCAATACTCAGCATGTGGCATTAATACGAAGTAACCCCACATACCAAAGAGAATCGATGGGAATGCTGCCATTAGGTCAATCAGCGCAACCATTATGCGCTTTATGAAACTTGGTGCATAGAAAGTTAAATACAGAGCACATAAAACTGAAATCGGAACCGCAATAATTACTGCAATGGTTGCGCAAATAACTGTTCCAATAAGCATCGCTGCAATTCCAAATGTTGAAGCAGACAGATCAGTATTGCCAACGTTATCCTGAACTACTTCCCAGTTGCTTCCGGTAATAAATCCAATACCTTCAGAGCGGAGAACTTGAAAACCTTGAAAAGCTAAGAAAATAAAAATTAGACCAAGAAGTAGTAATGATGAAAGTCCGCCCGCAGTTGCAACCCCACGGAAAACTTTGTCCGACAATCTTGGTTTAGTTGTAATCTCGCGCTTAGCGGGTGTCGAATTCGATGAAGTTGCCGATTTAGCCCCAGGCGCAGTTGTGCTCACGGAGCGATTGTTATGCCAAGCGGGTTTTTCAATGTGGAACCAAGGTGAACCCAAGGTGAACGAATGGTGAAATTACGGCCCAAGGCGCTATCTCGATTAGGCTCCGCCGGTGAGCTCAAAGAATGATTCCCCGAACCTGATTTGGGTCGATTGCGAGATGACGGGTTTAGACCTTAATAAAGATGTATTGGTCGAAATCGCAGTCCTGGTTACAGACTCCGAGCTAAACATCTTGGGCGAAGGCGTAGACCTGGTTATCCGAGCAACCGAAGAGCAATTAAAAGGTATGAACGAATTTGTCACCAATATGCATACCGAATCTGGCCTAATCACAGAGATCCCAAATGGCGTGGAGATCGAAAAGGCCGAAGCAGAAATAATTGCTTACCTTGAAAAATATGCATCGGGTGCTGGCAAATCCCCACTGGCCGGTAATTCAGTTGGAACCGACCGAGCCTTTATCGCTCGCGATATGCCGCTGCTAAATGCCTATCTGCATTACCGCACTATCGATGTCTCATCAATCAAAGAATTAGCTCGCCGCTGGTATCCCCGAATTTACTTCGCCGCCCCAAAGAAGACCGGCAACCATCGCGCACTCGGAGACATCCGTGATTCCATCGAAGAGCTGGAGTATTACCGCAAGGCCATCTTCATCCCCAACAATTAAATAAATTCACCTTTTTATTGCCGTAGTATTAGCCCTCCATGGTGGTCGTAGCTCAGCTGGTAGAGCACTCGGTTGTGGTCCGAGATGTCGCGGGTTCGAGCCCCGTCGATCACCCCAATCTTTAGGAGACCAAAATGGAATCTATGGTCTTCGACGTAGTAATTGAAATCCCTGCTGGGTCAAGAAATAAATATGAAATCAATCATGAGACCGGTGAAGTTCGCCTAGATCGAATGCTCTTTACTGCAACTCGTTTCCCCCACGATTATGGCTTCGTAAAAAACACACTTTCAAATGATGGCGATCCACTTGACGCTCTTGTCATGTTGGATGAACCAACATTTCCTGGCTGCGTAGTTTCATGTCGAGTTATCGGAATGTTTCGCATGACCGATGAAAAAGGTGGCGATGACAAACTGCTCTGTGTTGCAGCCGGAGATATTCGAAAGTCTGGTCTCAAAGATTTAGCCGATGTTCCATATTATGAGCTTGAAGAAATCAAACACTTCTTCGAAGTTTATAAAACCTTAGAACCGGGTAAAGAAGTCCACGGTGGCGAATGGGTAAATCACGACGCCGCCCAAGAAGAGATCGTGAATTCTTACAATCGTTTCAAGCAGCATTAACCAAGCCTAAATAAGCCAATTTAAGTGACGTTCCGACGTGCTTAAGGCTTTTGCGCACACCCCTTCTCGCTGATAGGGTCTGCGATGCGTTCGAAGATTCCCCCTTTGAATGAGCTCGGGTTGTTAGCTCAGTTGGTAGAGCAGGTGACTCTTAATCACCGGGTCGGGGGTTCGAGTCCCTCACAACCCACTTATGAGCGTAATTGTTCTATTTTGTGGGATCAACGAAAAGGAATTTGGATGATGTTCCCACTGGAGCTCCTGAAATAGAAATCTTATTTGAATCATTAGTGAGTTCTGCGACAGTTCTTCCGCTTCCTAAGTAGCGAGCAATTGCACCCGAAACACTAATTTAGGAGAGACTGGAGCCGTTCTTAGGCTGACCATCAAAGACGTCTTCTAGCCTCACCGATTATTTGGTTAAAGAGTGGTTTATGAAGATAACCGTTGTGGCAAGCTCTTGCCCTGAACGAGTTCACGCCCGACGTTGAGATAAAATTCTAGAAAACCCCTTTTCAGATTTGAAGAAATATAAGAAAATATTTCGCATGAATTCCAAGCAATTGAGCCTGCATCTTCTGGGTTTGGCCGGCATCGAGATCAATGGAAAGAATCCATGGGACATCCAAGTTCATGATGATCGACTCTGGAACCGCATAATTTCTCAACGCGAATTAGGTCTGGCCGAGGCTTATATGGATGGCTGGTGGGATGTTGAATCGATTGATCAATTTTTAACTAAGTTATTAGAGATTAATGTTTTAGATAAAGTTCCTTTCTCAATTTCGCTTCTTGGCCACGCAATTAAATCGACTGTTTTGAATCGTCAGACAAAGGCAAAAGCTGCGGCAAATGCCAAGCATCATTACAACATCGGAAATGATTTGTATGCACGAATGCTTGATAAAGAGATGGCGTATTCCTGTGGTTATTGGAAGAGCGCAAAGACTTTAGATCAGGCCCAGATTGCAAAATTTGATTTGATCTGTCGCAAGCTTGAATTAAAACCCGGAATGAAATTATTAGATATTGGATGTGGCTGGGGCGGTCTGCTTCGGTATGCCGCCAAGAACTACGGGGTTATTGGCACTGGAATTTCACCGGCAGATAATCAGATTGAACTTGCTCGGGCCAAGAATGGAAAATTGAAGAATGAGTATCTCCAGATGGATTATCGAGACTTGTCTGGAAAATTTGATCGGATTGTCTCGGTCGGGATGATGGAACATGTTGGTCCAAAAAATCTTGAGACCTTTTTTAATAAGTGTATTTCGCTTCTCGCGCCCAATGGAATGATGCTGCATCACACAATTGCATCGAATGAGACTAAACAAGTGACTGATCCATTCTTCGATCGCTACATTTTCCCAGGCGGAGTTCTACCTTCATTAGCTCAGATATCAAAGGCGGTTGAGAAAAAGGTGATAATCGAGGATGTCCATAATTTTGGTCCAGATTATGAAAAAACTTTGTTGCAGTGGCATGCAAACATAAATAAAAGATGGAGAGAGATTCCAAATTATGACGAGCGTTTCCGTCGCATGTGGAATTACTACCTTTTAAGTTCGGCCGCTGGATTTCGGGCTCGCCATATCCAACTGATTCAGGTTGTTTTCCGCCCAATGACAAGCCGAGGTGCTTATAAAGCAGTGAGGTAAGGCAGACATATATCAAATGCTCTTGTAGCGTTGAACCATGAAACAAATTGCGATGTTGTTGTATCCAGGGTTTACTCCCCTAGATGCCATTGGTCCGTATCACACGCTGTCACAGTTTCCGGGATATGAGTTTTCCTTCGTCGCATTAAATGCTGGTCCAGTCAGTGATGGTTCTGCAACAATCATGCAAGCACAAAAAGGTATCTCTGAAGTTTCTGCCGTAGATGTTTTAGTTGTGCCAGGTGGACTTCCTGCAATCACCATGGCACGTTCTGGAGATCCACTAATTGATTGGATTGCAAAAGTTCATCCCACAACCGAGTGGACAATTTCAATTTGCACAGGTGCGCTGATGTTGGGCGCTGCTGGCGTTCTTAAAGGTGTCCCTGCAACAACACATTGGTATTCACATTCAGAGCTAAAAAACTATGGCGCAATTCCGACTGATGAACGAGTAGTCGAATCAGGGAAAATCATGACCGCTGCTGGAGTATCTGCAGGAATTGATATGTCTCTTGTTCTTGCGGAACGAATCTTCGGCCAGGCCTTTGCAGAAAAAATGCAATTGGATATGGAATACGACCCTAAGCCACCCTTTAACGCTGGCCACCCGAGGAGTGCTCCTGCAGAAGTTCATGCAGAACTGCGCGGTCTCTTTGATTCGGTCTTGAAGAAAGATTAATTAAATTTTGAATTAGTAAACCTTCAAGATTTTATCTAACTCTTTTCGCTCTAGATCTGGCACGGTACAACCATCGGCGGGATAGCCAACAGGAAAAAGAATGTATGGACGTTCCGTTGAAGGGCGTTCAAAGATTTCACTTAAGAATCCCATTGGGTTGGGAGTATGAGTTAAAGTTGAAAGTCCCATTGTGTGAAGACTTGAGATAAACATTCCGCAGGCCAAACCAACAGATTCATTAACATAGTAATTTTTCTGTGGTGTTCCGTCATCTAAAACTTGGGATTTCTGTGCAAAGCACACAATAATCCAAGGAACGATGTCGAGGTATTCCTTATTTGAGTTAGTGCCTAGATGCGAAATAGCTTTCCGCCAAGAAGGTGGCATACGGCCGCCTTCATAATTCTCACGTTCTTCAATTTCGGCTGCTTCGCGAATGCGATGTTTTACTGTTGGATCAGATGTCGCAGCGAAGAACCAAGGTTGTTGGTTAGCGCCACTTGGCGCAGTATTGGCAGTTCGAACTGCAATCTCGATTAATTCTTGTGGAACTGGATCCGATGAAAACAAGCGCACGCTGCGACGAGAGTTCATGTGTTCGAAAAACTCTCTGCCACTTGTGAGAGATTTATCGATTGACAAACGCGAAGGTTGATATTTCATTCTAAAATTCTAACTAGGGTTGGCTTATAGGGAAATAGCCTGCAACGACTTTTTATTTTTGGACAACTTCCATATTGGGCTTTGCCTTTTCCACAGTGCGAGCTTCGACTCTGACTACAAGGAATACGCCAAATATGACAACAATGGCGCCGAGCAGCAGAGTAATCGATACCTTTTCATCTAAAAATAGAACGCCAAGTGAGACTGCAACAACTGGATTTACATAAGCATAGGTTGCAATTAATCCGACTGGGGCGTTACCGATAAGCCAGAGATAGGCGGTATAGGTCGCAATTGAACCAATCAAAACTAGAAATATCCAACCTAGCCATGATGACAGGGTTGCATCAAAGAGGTCTGCCACATCTTCTCCGGCGATCAATCCTGCCGATGACATAGCAATACCAGCAAAGAGCATTTGATAAGTAGTGACAACCAAAGTGCTCTTTGGTAAATTAAGACGTGGAGCGATGTAAGTTCCAAATGCCCATCCAAGGTTTCCAAGAATTACCATAAGCATCCAGAAAATGTGACTGCCGTTATTTGGCTTGGATAGTTCTGGCATCAACAAAATTCCAACACCAACGAAACCAATTGCGATTCCGACCCAGCTCCAGATAGAAGTTTTAGCTCCGTCGATTGCTTTAAAGATTGCAATCCAAAACGGTAGCGCTGAAATTAAAAGCGCGACAATGCCAGTTGGGACATCATTGAATTGCGCCAGTGTCACCATTCCAAGACCAAGCCCCAACAAAAGTGCACCTAGTAGAGCTAAGAAAGGAATCTGCCTTCTTGTAATTTTTAAAAACCCTAGACCATATTTGATGGCGAGAACAGAACCCATCAATAGCCCCGCGGCAAGAAACCTGGATCCCATTGCCAACAGTGGCGGCATAGAGCGAATTGAATATTCAATCGCTAAGTAAGTTGATCCCCAAACGATGTAGACCACCCAAAGCGCTCCCCAGATTTTTCCGCGCGAAGGTGTGCTCATGAGCGTAATACAACCACAGTTGAGCGATTTAAAATGACACTTTTCGGGTCAAATAATTAGCTTAGCGATCCAAAAGGTTCTGTGTTGGGTTGTAACTCGAACCATTGCGCCGCTTTGCAATCGCAGAAAGTGCTTCTAGAACAACTCGGTTGGCAAGAATTGCAGTTATGTCTGCGTTATCAAATGGTGGAGCAACTTCAACGATATCGATACCAACTATCGGAAGCTCTAAACAGATTCTGCGGACCGCTTCTAGTAATTCGCGACTTGTCATTCCACCTGGCTCTGGTGTTCCGGTTCCTGGTGCCATACCTGGGTCAACAACATCGATATCAACGGATAAGAAAACCCCGTCACATTCATTTGTAAGTGTTGCGAAAGATTCATCTAGAACTTCTTTTAATCCGCGGTGATGGATTTCAGTCATTTCATATGAGCGCATGCCCTGATCGCGCATCCAGTTCAATGTCTTATCCTCTGGCCAATATCCGCGAAGACCAAGTTGTAGAAAGCGATCGCCGCGAACGTAGCCGTTGTTAATTAGATTTCGCATTGGAGTTCCGTGCCCCACAAGTGCTCCGAAGTGATCTTCTCCAGTATCGGCATGGGCATCAAAGTGAATCATCGATATTTTGCCTTTGCCACGGTGCATGGCAATTCCGGCGACATCTGCAGATGCAATCGAATGATCGCCACCCAGAACAACTGGAATTATTCCAGCCCGCGAAATCTTTTCGGTTGCAGCTTTTAAAACTTCAAGTGACTTATCTAAATCTCCACCGGGCATTAATAAATCTCCGGCATCAAAAACTTTAAGGTCCTTTAAACCATCTGTGCGAAGTGCTAGATGCGGTCTTGATCCATCATGTGGCAAATAATCTCCACCGCGAATTGCTTGTGGTCCAAACTTTGCACCAGACCGATGAGACGTTCCTGAATCGATAGGCGCACCAACAATGATTACATCTGCACCTTTGTAAGTAGATGGATCGTCTAAATCACATGATGGAATACCCAGAAATGTGAAGGCAGGTCCATACATATTTCCGTGATTTGTCATAACGCTCTTCTCTCTACGACTCTTTTGGCTTACGTCTTTTAAGTTTTCGGGGATCAACTTTTCTGGCCGATTCTTGTGCCTTAGTCAACAATGATCTGGCCCAAGTGAATTCAAGAGCGAGAATAAAGAGGCCGGCAATCATGAAGGGCAAGGTAAATGGGCCAGGCAGAATTATTAAAATGCTCCCAATGGCAATGAGCGTAAATCCAATTACGAGGACAATTAGTTTGCGAACTGGGGCTGGAACCTGGCGCCAGATTCTCTTGTATTCCACGTTTCAATCTTAACGCTTCACTCGTTAAGATTATGCTGTGGAACTCCAGAAGATACTTCTCTATTACGGCTTTACGCCGATAGCCGACCCAGAAGCCGTGCGCTTATGGCAACAGGCGCTCTGTGAATCCTTAAATATCAAGGGCCGGATCTTGGTTTCGAAACAAGGAATCAATGGAACTGTCGGTGGCGATATGTCCGCCTTAAAGAAATATGTGAAGACAACAAAAAAGTATCCAGGATTCAAAAAAATTGATTTTAAATGGTCTGGTGGAACTGGAAATGATTTTCCAAGGCTAAATGTCCGAGTCAAAGATGAGTTGGTTGCATTTGGCAGCCCTGCGGAAATTGATGTTGATGTCAATGGTGTTATCAACGGTGGAAAACATTTAAAGCCTTATGAAGTAGATAAATTGGTAGAAGAGCGTGGCGAAGAAGTTGTCTTCTTTGATGGTCGCAATGCCTTTGAAGCCAAGATCGGTAAATTTAAAAATGCAATTGTTCCTGATGTTGAAAGTAGCCGAGATTTCATCAGCGAAATTGAGAGCGGGAAATACGATCACATTAAAGATAAGCCAATCGTCACTTACTGCACTGGTGGGATTCGTTGCGAAATCTTGTCGGCAGTAATGGTCAAGCGCGGATTTAAAGAGGTCTACCAAATCGAGGGTGGCATAGTCCGATACGGAAACAAGTTTGGCGATGACTCACTCTGGGAAGGTTCGCTCTTCACCTTTGACGGTCGCATGGCAATTGATTTTTCAACCAAGACTAAGGTTATTGGCGAGTGTGAAAGATGTAACGCTAAGACAAATACCTTCTTCAACTGCGCTACTGCAAGCTGTCACGAATTAATTCTGCTCTGCGAAGATTGTTCAAAGCTCGATTCGAATTTAAGTTGTGTGCATTCTGGCGCTAATAAGCGCGATGCTGAAATGGTTGGTTAATTCCCGGTGGCAGACCTAAGAGTTTGCGTAATCGGTACTGGTGCGATGGGCACCGATCACATTATTCGAATCAATACCCGGATGTCAGGTGCGATTGTTACCGCGATTGTTGAACCAGATGCCAAACGGGCTGCTGAAGCTTTAAAGTGCGCGCCGGATGCAGAACAATTTGCAAATATTTCTGAAGCAATTGCTAGTGGTTTGATTGATGCAGCGCTGGTTGCAACACCTGGTCCATTCCATGAAGAAGTTCTGTTGCCAATAATTGCTGCGGGGCTGCCAGTTTTATGCGAAAAGCCTATGACTCCTGATGTTCCTTCAGCGCTGCGTGTGGTGGAAGCAGAAGTTGCTGGTGGCAAAAAGATTATTCAAGTGGGCTTTATGCGCCGCTTTGACGAGGGCTATATTGAATTACAGAAGCAAATTTCTAGCTCTACGCTCGGTGAATTACTGGCACTTCATTGTGCCCACCGAAATCCTTCGGTTCCTGATTGGTATGGCAATGAAATGCTGATTGCGGATTCGGTCTCACATGAGATTGATATCGTCCGCTTCTTAACTGGATCCCCAATTGTTTCGGCCGAAGTTAAACAACTTAAGCGAAACAAATTGGCACCAGAGCGCTTGAATGAACCAATCTTGGTTCTGCTTGAAACTGAATCTGGTGTGATTGCAACTGTCGAAATGAATGTTTCAGTTCAATTCGGCTATCAAGTTATTACTGAAGCAGTTTTCCAGAAGGGCGTCAGTGAAATTGGACGGTCCAATGGAATGACAACATGGGAAGCTGGAAGATCTAGCACTGCTGAACATATTTCGTATTTAACTAGATTTGCTCGGGCATATGATGATGAAATTCAATCTTGGATCAACGCCGCAAAAATTGGACAAATTGGTGGTCCAACTGCGTGGGATGGATATCTGTCAGTTGCAGTTGTTGATGCTGGATTAAAATCACTTAAGACTGGTGAAAGAGTATCCGCGACATACGTAGCAAAACCTGCTTTCTATAACTAGGATTTAACCCTTACTGCTACAGGGGGAAAAAT
>Ga0315909_10004518_pt1 | contig 16349 bp, 16 predicted proteins | sample LakEriMetagenome_11_FD_203527 | JGI IMG/M metagenome (GOLD analysis project Ga0315909, IMG submission 203527) | Freshwater fungal communities from buoy surface, Lake Erie, Ohio, United States - Buoy 2 MA125 | ecosystem: Environmental > Aquatic > Freshwater > Lake | place: USA: Lake Erie, Ohio...
AGCGGTAGATATTGTTTTATTGATAGATACTGATGGGAACGGTACTTATGAATCCGCATCATGGGACACAAAAAAAGACTCTGATAAAGACGGTATGTCTGATTGGATGGAATGTGTTGCTATATTTAAAAAATATGGCTGGGAATGGGGTGGTGATTGGAAAAAATTTAATGATGCCCCTCACTTTCAAAAAACGTTTGGTTATACAACAGCGCAATTAAGAAAGTTACCAATAGTAAACGGTTATCCACAGATATAAGAAACCAAAAAAATGTTATATTTTTATTTATGGGTAAACTTTACGATATTTTTAAAAGACATAAGAGTGAATTAATATGGATTTATGTTTTTATGTTGCTTACAGAGTTATCAATTTTATCACAACCTTTTTTATTAGGTAAGAGTATTGATGGGTTAATTGATGGTGATTTTTTTTGGTTAGTATTATTAAGTATATCTTATTTTTTATCCAATTTTTTTGTTTATAAAAGAATGATTTTTGATACTAAGGTATATACGAAAATTTATAATAATATAGTTTTTAATTTTTTAAAAAATTCAGATGTTGATACTTCTAAAAAAATAGCTAGAACTGATATGGCCAACGAAATAGTTTTTGTTTTAGATGGTTATGTTCATTATTATGTTGCAACTTTGGTAACTATTATAGGTTCAATATTTTTTATTTATTCTAGCAATTGGATAGTGGGTTCTGTTATTAGTTTTTCTTTGATTTGTATTATTTTTGCTGTTACGCTTTTATATAAGAAAATAAAACAATCTGTAAATGTCAGAAACAATCACTATGAAAATAAAATAAAAGCAATACAGAATGGTTATAAAACATCAACATCTTTTTTTAATAGAAAAAGAAGACTTGACATATACGAATCAACTTTACAAGGAAAGAATTGGTTTTTAGTTGGTTTAATTAAAAACATCTTTTTAGTTTTATCAATAGTTTTATTAGTAACAACAACAAAAAACATTACAATAGGTGGTGTATTAACAGTTTATTCTTATGTGAATAATTTTCTAATATCTATGATGTCGATACCTGTTGCAGCTGAAATGTATTCTAGATTAAGCGATATATTAAAAAGAATAAATTAAGAGATATTTATTATTAAAATAAGTATCATGTTTGAAGCTATAAAAAATCTTAAACCAGCACATAGATTTCAAGCCTTTTTGGTCGTTGTTATCTTATCCACATTATCTTCAATAGCAACTTCATATTTAGCAACAGATGATTGTAGTGGGTTAGCCAATCAGTATAATACACTAATAAAAAATTATACTGAAACCATGTCTTTAAATAATCAATTAGTTCAAGATAATAATCAAAAACAAAAAGATTTCATACTTATTAAAAAGATGCTTGATAGTCTTAATGATTTTGAACCAGAAATTGTTAAAAGAACAACAATTAAAAACAGAGAAAGCAACCCTATTGTTTATGATAATCATCATGGTAATAACCATCACACTGATAGTATAATGGTTGCTGCATCACCAATAACTTTAGAAAGACATACTAATAAAACAATAACTACCGAAACCACTGTAACTAAAATAGGTGATAAACAAAAAAATGTTTTAAGCAAGGTATATGATGTTATAAAAAAACATGAAAAACAATAAATAAAAAGCATCTTAGGGTGCTTTTTTGTTTTATTTAATATTTATAGTTAAAACACATAATATGCCAACAATAAATGGTCTTAATCAATTTTTAGCCCCAGCACAAGATGCTTTTTTATATCAATTAGTTTATAATAGGGTATATGGTGGTAATACAGGTTGTACTGTTAACATAAACGGTACTACTGTAGATATGGGCGCTAATTCTTCAATAGATATATTAGTGGAAACTATTAGTGGTGGGACTGGATGTTTATTATCTGGTGATAGACCATATGTATATGGGGATAGTCCACAATACAAATATGTACCACAGACTTTTGTTAGTGTTTGGGACACTACTAGAACTAGTACTGGTAGTAGTACTGCTACAAGAGTTGCTTTGCCTTTAATATCAACAGGTACTTATAATTTCATTGTTGATTGGGGTGATGGTACTAGTGATAAAATAACTACGTGGAATCAAGCTCAAACAACACATACTTATGCAACTACAGGTACTTATCAAGTAACTATTACTGGTACTTTACAAGGATTTAGGTTTAACAATACTGGAGATAGATTAAAATTATTATCAATATTTAAATGGGGTACTGCTTTTAGATTAGGTGCAACTGACTCACATTTTTATGGTTGTGCTAATTTAGATTTATCAGAAGTTTCTGATATTTTAGATTTAAGAGGTGTTACTACTTTTGCAAATATATTTAGAGGTTGTACTAGATTAAGTCTTGTAAATTACATTAATAATTGGGATACTTCTAATATTACTAGTTTTATATCAGCGTTTAGAACCGCACCAAATTTTAATTCTAATATTAGTGATTGGAATACGGCCAATGTTACTGATATGTCATTTATGTTTGATACAGCCGATAATAATATATGGGGTGTTTTCAATCAATATATTGGAAATTGGAACACTAGTAAAGTTACGACTATGCAAACTATGTTTCAACAACAGATTAACTTTAATCAAAATATAAACACAAAAGCTGTTACTGTAAACAGTTTAACATATACAGCATGGGATATGTCTAAAGTAACAAATATTTCATTCATGTTTAATATTGTTAATAATACTGGTGTTTTCAATCAAGATGTTGGGAATTGGAATACTAGTGCTGTAACGACTACGGTACAAACATTTAGTAGACAAATAAATTTTAATCAAAATATTAATACAAAACAAGTAACAGTAAACGGTTTGACATATAATGCATGGGATGTTGCTAATGTAACAACAATGCAAAATATGCTTTTTTCTACAATTAGAGACGGTTCTTTTAATCAAGATATTGGAAATTGGAATACTAGTAAAGTGACAAATATGGCTTCACTATTTTCTAGACAACCTAACTTTAATCATGATATATCAACAAAAGTTGTTACTGTAGGTGGGTCTACGTATGTTGCATGGGATACTAGTAATGTAACTACCATGCAATTTATGTTTAATAATCTAAACGTTGATGGTTCCTTCAACCAAAACATTGGAAACTGGAACACTAGTAAAGTAACAACAATGCTTCAAATGTTTACTGGACAACCATATTTTAATCAGAATATTGGTACGAAACAAGTTACTGTTAGCGCTACCACATATTCAGCTTGGACAGTATCCGCTGTAACGAATATGAACTTTATGTTTTATTGTTATGAACCAACCACGACTGGAAGGTTGGCTGGTTTGTTTAATAATAGTGGTTCAACATCGATAAATAATTGGGATATGAGAAAAGTAACAACTATGGTTGATATGTTTAATTATCAAACTGGTTTCAATCAACCAATCAACAATTGGAATATAAGTGGTGTAACAAGTTTTAGTAATACTGGTCTTACAAGTGGTTTCATGTATGGTAAAACATTCAATGATTACTCAACAACCAATTACGATAATTTATTAATTGGATGGGCATCTAGAACAGTACAATCAAATCAAATATTAAACATGGGTACCATAAAATATACTAGCGCAGCCGTTTCAGCTAGAAACACATTAACATCGGCACCTAACAATTGGACAATAACAGACGGAGGATTAGCATAATGACATATTTTTTAGCACATAATTCAATAGATATATTTCACTATGGTGAACTTAATGATGGTCAAGTTGTTTCAACTGGTCAACCTAATTTAGAATATTTCAATAGTTTAGATGAATTAAAGGATAGATTAATTTCATTTGGGGTTATTTGTAACGAAAATAATTACCCAAACGATTTAAATAATATGTTAGAAGGTGGGATATCGTTAACATAAATCACATTTTTTTGATGTATTTATAAAACAAATGGAAAAATAACTATATTTATAAGAAAAGAAAAATTATGCCAAAAAATAATGATGTATATAGCGTAATAGTACCAGCTCAAACGCCAAATTTAACAGCACACACTTATTCTAGCATTTATGGTGGTTCAGTTGGTTGTACAGCTATAATTAATGGTATCTCTGTTAGTGTTGGTGCGGCTTCTTCTTTTGATTTAACAATAAGAAGTATAAGTGCCACTACTGGTTGTTTTTTACTAGGTGACAATAAAGATGTGTATTTGGGTTCACCTAATTTACCATAATTAATAATATAATAAAGAAAGAAATAAAACTATGGAAAGAAATTTTAAAGTTAACCCAATTGGTCTTAAGGGTAATGAAATAAATGAGAGAATGAGAGAACTTATGGGTATGGCACCTATAAACGAAGGTATATCTCGTTCAACAGTTGAATTAACAAAAATTGGACCTGATGGAAAAGCATATGGTATTGTAAGAGAAAACCACGAATATTATATCAAAGTATCTGATAAGACTTCAAACATTACTGTTGAAGATTTTAAATACATTGGTGGTCTTCAAAACAAAAAATCAGAAGCGTATTCATCATATGCTAAAGCAACCAAACACTTAAACTTGAAGTTTAATTCAATTTGCGAATCTTTTGATATCGTAAACACATTCAACGTATTTGTTGATGATAATTTATTATCAGAAGGTGCTGCTAACGAAGCGTCTAAATACATTACTGATACTAAGGGAAAAGAATTAGGTTCTAAAGTAAAAGAAGAAGGTGGTGACAATGTAGCTAATAAAAAAGTCATGGATGAAATGGAAGAAGTTACTCTTACTGAAGATGAACTAGCTATTGACGCTATGCTTAATGAAGCTGAAGAAGAATTAGAAGAAGACGAAATGACTTATAAAGAAAAAGAATTCGCTGCTTTGGCTGAACCTAAAGATAAAATCACATATGCTGATAAAATTGCTGGTGCTACAAAAAAGAAAACCAATGAAGGTGAAATGGATGGTGAAAAACCAACATTACAAAATTATAAAACTAATGATGAATTTTTTCAAGCATTAGAAGACGCTGACGCTAAAGAAATTTTAAAAAGTATTTACCAAGAGTTAGGTAAGCCTGTTGTAGATATAGCTAAAAAAGTTATTAAAAAAACAGCTGGTTTTGTTGGTGGTCCTGAAGTAAAAGACGCTATCGCAAAAAGAGATGCTGAAAAAGAAGATATGACACTTGAAGAAATTCAAGAGGCTATTGCTGATTTAAAAAAAAAACTTTAACCGAAGCTAAAAAATATACATTAAAGCTGAACAGTCCAGCGCCAGCAGCACCTGCTGCACCTGCGCCTGCTCCAGCTGAACCTATTGCAGAACCAGCTGATGAAGCTGGTTTTGGCGATTTAGGTGGTGAAGAAATACCAGCCGAAGAAATGGGAGCTGGGGGTGAAATGCCAGCTGGAGATGAAATGGCTGCTGATATGCCAGCTGAAGAGCCAACTGGTGATATGCCATTTGATAAAGAACCTTTTGATGCTGGTGTTGAAGCTGATGAAGATACAGACCCTAAGAAATTTATCGAACAATTAAGTGGTAAACTAGGTCAATCATTAAGACAATATACTAAAGACCAAGGTCAACCAGATTTTGAATTGGAGAAATTTGCTATTAACTCTGTTATTTCAGCAACAAACAGTTCTCAAATGGATGAAGAAGATAAAGATGATATTATTAAAAAAATAAACACAGCTGGAAAAGATGAAGCAGAAGATTCTATGGATGATGCTGAAGGTGGTGCCGACTTTGGAGATGACTCTCTCGGTGGACCCGATGTCGGGGCTGATAATCCTGATGAACTTGGGGTGCCATCTGATGAAGAACCAGTACAAGAAGGTGGTTTTATGCTTGACAAAACAAAAAAATTAAGCATATTTGCACCTGAGGGTAGTGAAGAAGCAAAGTTTAAACATTTAAGTGAAATGAAAGAAGGTTCAAACAATTATATGTTTTGGCAAAATTTAAAAACAATTGCACATGCTGCAACTGAATTATTAAAAATGGATTGTGATAAGGTTGATGATTTATTATCTGATGGTCACGGATGGGCCTTAGACCATATTGCAACGTCAGCTGATGATGTTGAAGAAGTGTACCATTTTGTTGAAGGTAGATTAAGTGATTGGCATTTTGATTCTGAGGAAGAAATGGATTATTCTAAATGGTCAGAACCAATGAAGTTGGTTCAACCAGTAACTGTATCTAAAGATTTAGGTTATCATTTAAATAACAATATTGCTTTAGGTGAATCAATATTTAGATATGGTTCAGAAAAATTCAAAACTTTATTAAAAGAAGTTAAACAATTACAACAAAAAGGGTTAATTAAACTTAATGAAAATGACCAATTTATTGTTGAAGATTATGATAATGGTTTTGTTGTTGTTAATGAAAATAGAGTTAAATTAAACACTATATTTGAAGAAGTTGAAACTGAAACAATAAATGAAGCAGAATTTCAAGGTAAGAAAGTTGAGTTAGGAAAACCTAAACGTGGTGGTTCTAAAAAATTCTATGTTTACGTAAGAAACCCTAAGACTGGTAAAGTTAAAAAAGTTTCTTTTGGCGCTAAAGCTGGTGGTGGTAATTTGGCTGTTAAGTTAAAAGACCCTAAGGCTAGAAAAGCATTTTCTGACAGACATAACTGTAAATCTAAAAATGATAAAACAAAACCAGGATACTGGGCTTGTCGTTTACCAAGATACGCTAAACTATTAGGATTATCTGGTGGTGGTACTTGGTGGTAATAAAAATATAAACTATGGGAAGAATAGAAAAAAACAAAAGATTATTAATCGAAAGAAAGAATAAACAAGTTCTTGGCAAACCAGAAATGGATTGTCCAGAAGCAACTCAAGATTTAAAGTTAAACACTAAAAATAGAGATGCTGCAATAAAAGAAAACCATATTCAATATGGTCCATTAAATGTTGATAAACCAGCAGATTTCTGGGAAGATATAGCTGACCATTGGAAGACTAGCGTTGAAGCTGCTAAGGCCTCAAAATGCGGTAATTGTGTTGCATTTGATATTTCATCTAGAATGGATGATTGTATGCCAGGTCCAGTATCTGATGATGATGGTAGATTAGGGTATTGTTGGATGCATCACTTTAAGTGTCACTCAGCTAGAACATGTAGAACATGGGCTAAGGGTGGACCAATAGAAGAAGACTCAGTGTCATATAAATGGCAAGAAAAAAACGAAAAATAATATGAAACCATATAAAGAATCAAAAAACGGAAATATCATTAGGAGAACATTTTCACACGATGTGTCAGAAAGCGAATTGGTTTGGCACAGAGACCGTGAAGACAGAATTGTTTTGCCTTTAAATGAAAACGATTGGATGGTTCAATTTGATAACGAGTTACCAACTAAACTTATGGTTGGTGAGGAATACTTTATCTCTAAGAATGTTTATCATAGAGTTATTAAGGGTAATGGTGATTTAATGGTTGAAATTATTGAAACCAATTTTGATGATGACGCATATGAAATATATGAAATTATTGAAGAGGGTAAAAAGAAAAAAAAGAAAAAGAAAAAAGACGCATGTTACCATAAAGTAAGGTCTAGATATGATGTATGGCCTAGTGCCTATGCTTCTGGTGCTCTTGTTAAGTGTCGTAAGGTTGGTGCTGCTAATTGGGGAAATAGTTCAAATGAAAGTGAGGAACCAATAGAAGAAAAATGGTCTGAAGATTATAAAAAAAGTATCGATTGTAGCAACCCTAAAGGGTTCAGTCAAAAAGCTCATTGTGATGCTAGAAAGAAAAGACAAAGAGGTGAAGAAACTAAATCTAAACCAATAAATGAAAACGTATCAGAAATTAGTCGTATTGTAAATCAATATATGAAAGATACTGAATACGATATTCAAAATAGTTTAGGTAACTGTTCATTCTTTACTAGAGATATGATTAATTGGGCAAAGAATAATGGTATAAAAGCAGATTATGTTTATATGCCAATGAGTGAGGAATACAGAAAAGAAAACAATATTTCTGATAGTGAATGGGAAGACCATATAGTACCAATGATTAATGGTGTTATTATTGATTTTGCTTACACACCACAAGGTGTTTCTAAGAATGTTAGAACTAAAAATACAATACCACCAAGAGTGTTTAAATATAGTGATAATTTATTTAAACCAAATGGTATATATGGAAAATTTGGGTATACAAAACCAGAAATTAATACAGAATATGGAAACCCAAAAGATGTAAATTCTTTTGATGTTGTTGAACCTAATAAGAAAAAAGAAGATTTAGGTGAATTATCTATTTATGAAGCTAAAAAAACTGATTTCTCAAAAGAAAAAAGTAAGGGTCTTCATGGATGGTTTGAGAGACAAGGTGGTAAGGGTAAATCAAAAGGATGGGTTGATTGCAACACATGTAGAAAAGACCCTGAGACTGGTAGAAAAAAATGTAAAACATGTGGAAGAAAAGATGGTGAGGAAAGAGCTAAATATCCAGCTTGTAGACCTACACCTTCAGCATGTGGTACAAGAGGTAAGGGTAAGAAGTGGGGTAAAAAAACTTCAAATGAAAATTTGAACATGTCAGAAAATTTTAGTATCTTTGACAAAAATTATCTAAAAATGAAATTAAACGAAACATTTAATTATGAGGAACCTATGGTATTACCAGCAGAACCTATAACAAAGCCAAAAGAATCTCCAATGGTTCAACCGTCTAGACGTAATAAGCCTTTCTTACCAGAAAGAGAATCACAACCAGACCCAAAAGCTGTTAATGAAAATAAAAACGTAAAAAAAATAACTATTGATATACCTAACGAACAAATATTGAAAAGGGTTTTATCAACACCGACTTTAAATAGACTGGTTAGAACGCCATTAAAAGTTGGTATTAACGTTGAAATGGTTAACCACAAACAATTTAGTGACATTATGAGAATGTATCCGCTTTTAGGTATAGAAATAAACGAAATATAATATGGAAGATTTATATTTAATATATATTAACTATGTTGGTAAGGATTATAAGGGTGATTACCTTTATGAGTTTATTTTTTCTGATACAACAGAAGATATTGATGGTGAAGAATGGGATACATACCCAGCTTCTGGTAGACCAGAGCCGCCACATGAATCTTTTATAAAAAAAGTTGGTAGACTTGAATCTGAACTAAAATTGGATGTAATACAGAATAGCGATACATTTGCTGTTTGGGATGCGATTGATGGTGTTATAGCCATGGCATGGGAAAACATCAATGATTATGAAACATATCCTGAAAAAAGAATTTGTTTTAAATTTGGTGAGGCTTTGACTGATGTTGAAGATAAGCTTTATGAAAAAGACCTAATATTGAATTATAATATGAGTAAACATGAACACAAAAAATAAACAAAAAATTAACGAGAAAGAAGAAATGCCTACTGTTCTTGTACCAAAAAATGAGTTACCTCAAATGATACAGAAACTTAAGGGGCAAAAAGTTAATATATTACCAGTTAATGAAATGGATGGTGTTATTGAACCGCAAGATAGAGCTACAATTAAATATCTTTCAAATGTTAAACATCATGAAACTGGTCAAATAGCACAACCATTTAATATTGCTGATAAAAAATATCAAATGGTAAGAGGTATTACACCAGAAAAAAATATTGTTTTGGGTGTTTATTGTTTTGACGATATGGATGATAATGGTAATAATATTATTTATCATGTTGATGAATTTGAAACCAAAGTTGCGAAGCCTATGCTTGAAATGGAAAAATTAACCACTGAAAGCGAAGATAAAACATCACAAGCTTCAGAATCTGAGAGTCTTAATTTGGGTGAATATAAGCATTTTATTGTAAATGAAAAAACTGGTAAATTTAAAAAATTTAAAACAATACCAGAATTGGCTGCTACTATTATGCTTGAAGATGAAAAATACATGGGGTTATATGAATTTAAAAAATTCTTTGAGTACAGAGTATTTGGTGTTCCTAAGAAAAAAACAACCAAGACTGAGGTTCAACAACAAACAGTAATAGAAAATAGAGTAGTAAAAACAATTAAGAAAAAAGACATAAAATAACATGAGCAATTATAGAAAAATAGCTGAAAAAGCATTGTTAAAATCTTTAAACAAAACCAAATTAAATGAAGGTGTTGTTTATGGTGAAAATATATCAGAAAGAATGCATCCGCAGTTAGAAAAAGAATTGGCTGAAAGAAAACATTCATTGGGTATTCACCCAGCAATACCTGAGGGTGATGAAAACAACTTTGAGCAAAAGATAATGGGTAAACGCTTTAGTGAAGTTGTTAACCGTTATAAGAGGGCTTTTGATGTTGATGAGATAGACACTTCAACCTTAATGATGGAAATGATGCCAATGGTTCATGAAACTATGGCTCTAGAATCTAAACATAAAAAATCCTTAGAAGAATTGGCTGAAAAAATGATTCGTGAAGAATATGATATGCCAGAAGATGTTGTTGAAATAAAAGCTTCTTTATCACCTAATATTGTTTTAGAAGGAACTAAAAAGAACCCAACACCTAAGTCTAGTGATTATCAATTTGAAAATCATGATGATATGGTTAATGCAAAAGAAGAAGTTTATAAAAGACGTTTTTTAAATGCTATGATTCAAGGTGCTGCAAAGAAAACAAATCATATGTTTCATATGGTTGATGATGAATTGACTGATATGGACCCTCGTTTATTAAATAGATATTCTAAGGTTATGTCAGCGGCTGATTACATGTATTATGTAATACCTAAAATGGATAACGGTACTAGTGGTGGTGTGGTTAAAGTTACATTTCCAACAGCTGAAAATCCTAAGGCTGTTATTGAAGCTGAAGCTATGATATTCCCAGTTCTTATTCATGAATTGGTTAAGGGTGTTATGGAGTTATTATCAGCACATGGTTTACCTAAGGATAAAAAATTAGGTGATTATGTTATAGATAAAGCAGACTTTTTAGCAGCAGAACCATGGGATATGAGAATGGGACCAGCATTATGGGATAGATTTACAGATTGTATTGATGCTGATGATTTTCATTTAAAACATCAGTTATATATGGAATTAGCTTCAAAGCCTGTAAATGAATTTAATGGTTGTATGAGAGAAATCATGGCTGGTACCAACAAGGGTAAAAAAATAGTAAAAGAAATCATGGGTACTATTAAAAGAGAACTTCAGGAAGAAGAATTTAATAATGCTATGAATGAATTAAACACATACGAAGAAAAAGAATATTATACATTAGATGAAATTATGTTCGGTAATGATATTGAACTTGATGAAGATGATGATGTATTTGAAAGTGATGATTTATTTTAATTAAAGGGGCTGTTAAGCCCCTTATTTATTTTAAAAAATTTATTTTATCTGAAATTAGTATATTTATAATAAAAAGAAATATATATGCTAACAGCACAAGAAATATTTAAAGAATATTCTAAATGTCTCATGAATCCAATTTATGCGATTGAGACTTATTTGGAAACATTCGACAAAACGCAAGAAGGGTTTGTTCCTTTTAAATTATTCCCAAGACAAAAAGAAATTATTAACGCATATGAAAAAAATAGGTTTAACTTAGTTACTAAACCTAGACAGGCTGGGGTTTCTACCACTACCGCAGCATACATGGCAATAAAAGTTGGTTGGGCTGATGAAGATAACCCAGAAGCTGTTCTAATTATTGCAAACAAACAAGAATTGGCTTTTGAATTTTTGGCTAAAATTAAGGATTTTTTATCTCAGTTACCTAGATGGGTTTGGGGTCATGAGTATTATGGTAATCCTAAGAATGAAGGTAAAACAATATTCTTAACTGATTCTAAAAAAGAAATTAAATTACCAAATGGTAGTCGTGTAAAGGCTGTTGCGACATCTAAGGATGCATTGCGTGGTTTTACACCTACTTTTCTTATTATGGATGAGGCAGCTTATATTGATAACGGTGCTGAGGTATTTGGTGCGGCACTTACTGCATTGGGTACGGGTGGTAGAGCAACTCTTATTTCTACACCTAATGGTATGGACCCATTATATTACAAAACTTATGACCAAGCAAGAACCAAGAAAAACAATTTCAATATTATTGAAATGAAATGGTATGAAGATTTACGTTATAATAAAGATTTAAGATGGTCAAAGGGTGATGATGTTGAGAAAGAAATTTATTTTACTTTTGAATCTTATCAAAATAAAATAGCCGATGGATGGAAACCAACATCAAGTTGGTATGAAGAAATGTGTATGGGTATGAACAATGATTCTCGTATGATTGCTCAAGAACTTGACGTTTCTTTCATTGGTTCTGGTGGTAATGTTATTACTGAAGAATACATTGAATTTCACGAAAAAAACAATGTAATGGAACCAAAGATTACCATGGGGTTAGAAAATGAAATTTGGATATGGGAAGAACCTCAAGAAGGTCACCAATATATTATGGGTGTCGATGTATCTAGAGGTGACGGAGAAGATAGTTCTACAATTGTTGTGGTTGATTTTACCACTATGGAACAGGTTATGGAATATCAAGGTAAAATACAACCAGACTTATTAGCTCAAATTGTTGAGGAATATGGTGAGTTGTATGAGGCTTATACTGTAGTCGATGTTACTGGTGGTATGGGTGTATCAACAGTTCTTAAGTTATTAGAATTTAATTATAAACGTTTGCATTATGATGATGCAACTGGTAAAATATTATCTGTTAGACAAAGAGAGTTAAACACTCATTTAAAAAAAGATAAAATACCAGGTTTTCACGCTACAAATGTACGTGTACCAATGATTTCAAATTTAGAATATAAGATTAGAAGTAATGCTATTAAGATTCGTTCTAGTCGTTTAACTTCTGAAATGAAAACATTTATATATAAAAATGGTAGACCAGACCATATGGATGGTTATCATGATGATTTGCTTATGTCATTAGCCATGTGTTTGTGGGTAATGGAACATTCATTTAAAAAACTTGAAAGGCTTGAAAAGCAAAATAAAGCAATATTAAGTAGTTGGTTAACTGGGGCTAATGTCTCAAGTTCACCAACAGTTAAAGAGAAGGACCAAGTTACTGGTAATGTTGTACAAAAAATAAACCCCACGCATACTGCTTATAGAAATATTCAAGACCCTAGAGGTCAGTATTCGTGGTTATTCGCTAAACCTAAATAATCATGGCAAGAAAAGACTCATGTGGTCAATTTAAAAAAAGTGTTAATTTTGACCTTTACAATTGGTGCCCAGGCCCAAAAGATTTTAACAAATCATTAAATGGTGGTAGACCAAATAATAAAACAAAAACAATATCAAATAATTTTTGTACAGCAACGGCTGGTTCTCAGGGTATTGATTTTATTAGTACTTACGTTTATAATGTAGTAACAATAAATGGAGAACCTAGTAGAATAGCTTATGTTGAATGTAATTATATGGTTTAAAATTTTAAAATAAAAAAACATGGCTAATAAAAATCAACGCGGTCCTTATTTTAGAAAAACTGGTGGGTTTGATGTGTATAAATGGTATCCATTACCTAACAATTATGATAAATCACAAAACACTGGTAGACTAAATAATAAAAATCAAGCAAGCCCTTATTTTTGCACAGCATCGTCTGGCTCTCAAGGTATTGATTTTACTAATACTTACATTTACAATAACATACTTATAAATAATGAAGCTAGCAGACTAGCTTATATTGAGTGTGATTATGTTTCTTAACTATTTAATTTTTAAGAAATTTTAGTATAATAATAGAAAAAAGATATTATGGCAAAAGAAAATTTAACTATATTTCAGAGATTAAACAGGGTTGTTAATCCAAATTATAATCCACCACAAAAACAAACAACACAACGTTTTAATTTGGGTGGTGGTGAATTGTTAAAAACAACTAACAAACAAGAATACGATGCCGCAAAATTACAAGCACAACAAAACAAGTATTTGCAAAGTACTTGGAAACGTGTTGAGAATGGATTATTTCAACAGTCTATAAATTATGAAACAACTCGTGTTGGTTCTTATGCTGATTTTGAGGCTATGGAATTTTATCCAACAATTGCAGCAGCGTTAGATGTTATGATGGAAGAATCAACGACTGTAAATGATAGAGGTAGAGTTTTAAATATATATTCTGATAGTAAACGTGTTAAGGGTATTTTAGAAGATTTATTCTTCAATAGACTTGATTTACACACCACATTGCCAATGTGGACTAGAAATACATGTAAGTATGGTGATAACTTTGTTTATTTAAACATTAATGATAGACAAGGTATTGTTTCAACTAAACAAATGCCTAACTATGAAATAGAACGTAGAGAAGCTGGTTTATATGATTTGGTTAGTGGTAGAGAATATTCTGATGACCAATCAGAAAATAGAGATAGAGTTAAATTCTATTGGAGAGGTCGTGATGTTGAATTTAATTCATGGCAAATAGCCCATTTTCGTTTACTAGGTGATGATAGAAGACTACCTTATGGTACTTCAGTTTTAGAAAAAGCTAGACGTATTTGGAAGCAACTTATTTTATCTGAAGATTCAATGCTTGTATATCGTGTAACTAGAGCACCAGAAAGACGTGTATATAAAATATATGTTGGTAACATTGATGATGCTGATGTTGAACAATATGTAAATGCAATCGCTGATAGATTTAAACGTATGCCAATTGTTGACCCACAAACTGGTCAAATTGATTTAAGATATAACCAATTATCAAACGACCAAGATTATTTTATCCCAGTAAGAGATGAGTCAGCACCAAATCCAATAGATACACTACCAGGTGCCTCAAACTTAGACCAAATCGCTGATATTGAATACTTGCAAAGAAATTTATTCACAGCTTTGCGTGTACCTAAACCATTTTTAGGTTTTGATGAAACAACAGGAGAAGGTAAAAATTTAGCATTACAGGATATACGTTTTTCTAGAACTATAAATCGTATTCAACAATCAATGCTTCAAGAATTAAATAAGATAGCAATTATACATTTGTTTATTTTAGGTTTTGAAGAAGATTTAGATAATTTTACACTTACACTTAATAATCCATCTACACAAGCTGAAATGCTTAAGATTGAACATTTAACTTCTAAGGTTACTCTTGTTAAAGATGCAACATCTGATATTGGTACTGGATTTGGAGTTATGTCATGGACTAGAGCTCATAGAGATATATTGGGTTGGTCTGATGATGAAATTAAACAAGACTTACTTGAGCAACGTATGGAGAAAGCAGCTTCTGCTGAATTACAAAATACTGCAACAATTATTAAACATACTGGTATGTTTGATGCTGTTGATAAGATATACGGTGATTATGAAGCCGCATTAAAAGGTGCTCAAGGTGGTGGTGAAACTGGTGCTGAAGCTGCGCCTGCCGCTGGTGGCGGTGGAGGTGGAAGCTTCGGTGGAGGCGGTTTTGGTGGAGGCGGCCTAGGTGGTGAAGATTTAGATTTCGGTGGTGAAGCTGGAGCAGAGGCTGGAGCAGAAGCAGGGGCAGAAGCTGGAGCAGAAGCTGGAGCGGCACCTGAAGCTGGAGCAGAAGCTGGGGCAGCACCTGAGGCTGGAGCAGCGCCTGAGGCTGGAGCAGCACCTGAGGCTGGAGCAGAACCATTAGCAGAATCTTTAAAAAGAACTGAGAATCTTTTAATTGAAAGAAAAGAAAAATTAAATAAAGAGTTGGCCGAAAGAACAAAAAAATATCAAAATCGTTTTGTTGATGTCTTGGTTGAATCGGTAAAACCAAAGGGTGATGAGAGTGATGTTAGTGTTAAGATTTACGATAAAAACGTTAAGATTAATGAAGATGTTAACAATATGATAGATGATATAAATAAAATGTTGGATGAATAAGCATTTTTGCTTAATTCTACAATATTTATTAATAAAAAATTAATTATGCAAAATTTTGGAAAAATAAAAAACGCTTTTAGTGAAATTTTGGCTGAGGGGATAGCTTCAAACGATGTTGCTAAAAAAAACTTGTTCAAAAAATATATAAAAACACTTAAAGAAAGCGAAATATTAAGAACACAATTTTTGGTTTATGAAAATATTGAAAATGTGGTTGAAAGTGACCAGTTTTTGGCTAATTTAATCATAAGTGAAAATTTATCATTATTAACTAAATTTAATAAAAAAGATATATTATCTGAAAACAAAAAATTGGTTGCGTTATCTAAGGAAGTTGCGAGCAAATTAGACGACGAATACGATGTAAGAATATCTAAATTGCATGAATCAATTGGTGATTTAGTGTTTTTTGAAGTATCGCCAAAGAATGTAAACGAAGTTGCTAAAAATAGAAAAAACGTTTTAGATTACATAGTTACA
>Ga0315909_10004519_pt1 | contig 16347 bp, 14 predicted proteins | sample LakEriMetagenome_11_FD_203527 | JGI IMG/M metagenome (GOLD analysis project Ga0315909, IMG submission 203527) | Freshwater fungal communities from buoy surface, Lake Erie, Ohio, United States - Buoy 2 MA125 | ecosystem: Environmental > Aquatic > Freshwater > Lake | place: USA: Lake Erie, Ohio...
ATTTTAAAATCTACAGTTAAACAAACTGCTGCTTTAGCTAGACAAACAGGTGTTCAATTAGATAATAGAAAAGTATTAACAGAAGTAGCAAAAGTATCAGGACAATTAAGATTACAGTATCAAAATAATCCTGAGTTAATAGCTAAAGCTGTTGTACAAACTCAAAAATTAGGTATTAGTTTAGAACAAGCTAAAAATATAGCTAATAAATTATTAGATTTTGAAAGTTCTATCACTAGTGAATTAGAAGCGGAATTATTAACTGGTAAAAATCTTAATTTAGAAAATGCTCGTTTATTAGCACTACAAGGTGACTCAGCAGGTGCTGTAGCTGAGATAGCTAAACAAACAGGTAGCGCTGCTGAATTTTCTAAATTAAATGTTATTGCTCAGCAATCATTAGCTGAAGCAGTAGGTATGAGTGCTGATGAGTTAGCTAATTCATTAGTATATCAAGAAAATTTAACTAAATTAGGAGGTGAAACTAGAAAACAAGTTGAAGAACAAATCCGGTTAGCTAAAGAGCAGGGGGACATGGAAAAAGTTAGAATGTTAGAACGTTCTGTAGGTAATGAAAAAAATGCTTTAGCTGCTTTAACTGAAATATCCGCACAAGAAAAATTTAATGCTGCTGTTGAAAAATTAAAAAGTATATTAGGTTCTATTGTTGAAGGCCCCGCTGCTAAGTTTGTTGATATGTTAGCTAATGTAGTTTCAAGTGGGGAAGCTTTAAAATCTATTTTTACTTCAATAGGAGTTATAATAGGTACTATAAGTCTAACTAAATTAATTACAGGTTTAATAACAGCTGCTGTTTCAGCTGGAGGATTAGCTATAAGTACAGCAGCTATTGCTTCTGCTGTAACTTTAGGTATAGGTGCTTTAGCAATTATAGGTGCTATAGCCGCTATTGGTAGTTCTATAGATAGTGCTCAGAAAGAAGCTGAAGCTAGAGCTAAAAGCGGTCCTAAATTTGCTACTGGTGGTATTGTAACAAGCCAAATAAATAATGCTACTATTGGTGAAGCAGGTGCAGAAGCTATTATACCTTTAAATTCTCAAAAAGGAAAAGAAATACTAGGTGGTAATTCATCCTCAGAATTAGCTGAAATTAAAAATATATTAAGTCAAATACTAGCTAAAAACACAGATGTATATATGGATTCTACTAAAGTAGGAACAGGATTAAATTTAGGAACAGTTCGAATTCAATAATATTTATAATAAATCTTAAAACATAATATAATGGGAATCTTAAGTAAACTACAAAAACAAGGATCTATATTTACTAATTTAGATGGTGCTACTCCTGAAGGATTTAATACTCAAGTATCTGTATTAAATCCAAAATCATTAACAGGATCACAATTTGATTTAGATGGTAAAACTCCTGATGGATATATTAATAATTTACCTAGATAATAATGCCTTTAATTGACTTAAAGACAGATCTTAAGTCTCTCAAGTATGGTAATGACCAACGAGGTGGAGGTTCAAGTAATCAGCCTTATATCACTACTCCTATACCTGATGGATTTGCTCCTTCCTCGCCAGATTTTCTGTTGCGTAATGGATACCTTAATCCTGTTAGTTCTTTAAATGATGTTAGCAGATTAACTAAATGGTTTACTGACACTAAATCTGTTAGTGGTATTTTATTTACTGCTAAGCAACAATTTCTAGAAAGACAAAATGTTAAAATACCTGGTGGTTTTAATAGAGTTTATAATCCATTAGGTACTATCGCTCAGGCCGGTGTTTTATCTACAGGATATCATTTAAATAAACAAGGTTTAAACCCATTTGCTACAGGATATTTTAAAGGTGGTAGAGACGGATATTTTTATTCTACTCTAGCAGGATCTAATATTGATGGAGGAGTAAATGGAGGAGAAAATAGATTAACATTATTATATACTTCTAAAATAACAGGTAAATCTTTAGGTAATTTTACTATTAATCCATTTGGAATATCAGGACCTAATGATCAAATTAATGTACTTTCATATTCTGGGGGTCCAGGTAGTATTTTAGGTATTGGAAATACAAATATTAGATTTGCAGGTTCAGGAGAAAGAGAACGAACAAATAATTTAACTACTTTTAATGATGCTTTAAATATCTTTAAAAGATTTGATCCTACAAGTATAGAAGTTATAACTCCAACTACTAATATTACCCCAGTAAAGAATGGTGGTAGTACTTTATTAAGTGCCTTAAATAATACTTATAACCCTAGAATAAGTAATGTAGGTGTAGGAATACCAGGTGATTTTAATAGAGAAATAACTTATCAAACTTCATATACTGAATATAAAAGTATATTTCCAAAAACAAATCCTAATTCTTTTTATGCTGTAGATGAAATTAATGCTTCTAGAATACTGTCATCTGGAAGTATTGAGGATTATAAAAATAGTGATCTAGTTAAATTTTACTTTGAAGTAATAAGTAATGAGACTATTAGTAGTTTTTTATTTTTTAGAGCATATTTAAATAATTTAGGTGATGGTTTTAAGGCTGATTGGCAGTCTTACAAATATGTAGGTAGAGGTGAAAATTTTTATAAATACTCTGGCTTCTCTAGAGATATTTCATTATCATTCACAATATACGCTCATTCAAGAGCTGAAATGATACCTATATATCAAAAATTAAATAGATTAGTAGGTGTAACAGCTCCTGATTACTCAGGTGTAGGGTTAATGAGAGGTAATTTTATTAAAATGACAGTTGGAGATTATTTATTAGATGTTCCAGGTATTATACAAAGTATAAATTTAAAACCTAGTTTTGAAGCAGGATGGGATATTAATAGAAAAGAAGATGGATTACCTTTTAAATCAGAAGATAATAGTCAAGAAGGAGATGAATTTGTAGGTCAATTACCTCGTATGATAGAAGTAGATTTATCATTCACTCCAATTCACACATTTACACCTCAAATTGGAGAAAATTTTATTAGAAATATATAATGAATAGATATCAAAACATACCAATAATAAAAAATTCAACAGGTACTCGTTATTATAGAGATAACAAGTACCCACGAATTCCATTATCTGTTAATGATATTTATGTTATAACAACTATAGGAGATAGATTTGATTTATTAGCACAACAATATTATGGTGATCCATCTTTATGGTGGATTATATCTATAGCTAATGAAACATTATCTCAAAATTCATTATATATACCTGTAGGATCTCAACTTAGAATACCTTCAAATCCAACAACTGTGTTAGCTAGTTATAATCAATTAAACTCTTAATTATGGCCATTATAGGAGAAAGTTTTGAACCTTGGGTAAAAGACCAAGTTAATATTAGACAAGAAAAATTATCATTAGGTGATAGAAATGATGATACTTTAATTTATATTAATAATAAAACATCTTTTTTAAGATTAACCTCAGGTATAAATGTTAGTAGAGAAAAATGTACTGAGTTGGGTTTTGGTAATTTTGATGGTAATGAATTAGCTAAATTTTTTACTTTATTTTCTTCTACTTTTGATAATATTCAAACATCTGGGATAGGATATAATTTACGATCTTCATATGGATTTACTTCAGACCCAGATTATGGACTTGTTCCTCCTCCAGGTTTAATATCAGCTAATATAAAATCATTAAATCGTGGTTCATTAAGAGAAGCCAATATTAATATAGTATGTCATAATTTATCTCAATTTAAAGTTTTAAGTACTTTATTTTTAAAATTAAGATATTCCTTATTATTAGAATGGGGACACACTATATATTTTGATAATAAAGGGATCTTAAAATCTAAATTTGATATTCCTAACTTATCTGGGGATTTTATTAATAGTAGTTTTAATTATGGTATTGATAATAATGGAAATTCTTTAATCGGAAGTGATCAAGAGTCTTTATTAAAAGCTATATCTTTAAAAAAACAAGAATCAAATGGAAACTATGATGCTTTCTTTGGTGTAGTAAAGAATTTTAATTGGGAATTACAAGAAAACGGAAGTTATAATATAACTATAAATGCTATTTCAACAGGAGATGTTATTGAGTCTTTAAAAGTAAATACTAGTTTTCCATTACCACCAAAAACAAATGCGTCTACTAATATACCAAGCTCTAATAATGATTCTGTAAAATCATCAATTTATAATAAATCTACTATCCATAAAATTTTAGGAGATATTCAATCTCGAATTGGTTGGAATGGTGGATACTTACATGGTATTAAACAAGAAGAAACAGATACAGCATTAGATACATCTACTATTTCTTTTTTTACTAATTATAAATATAATTTTAAACGTGAGGGAGATAATCAAATTGTTAAACAACCTAATGGTGATTTAACATGGAATGAAGGATTTAGAGTATTTTTCCAAAATTTAGAAACTAATGAAGACACAGGACAACCTATTGAACAATATTATATAAAATTAGGAACATTATTACGTATAATAGAATCTTTTGTTTTGTATTATGATAAAACAAAAACTATAAATAATGAATCTAATCCACCAGTATTCTTTATTGATCATAATTATAACACTAATTATTGTTTAACAACTCCCTTACAGATATCTTCTGATCCAAAGGTATGTTTAATTCCATTAAGTTATAATTCAGAAATAGTAAGTGAATTAACATTCCCATACACTAAAATAAATCGAATATATACCTTATATTATGATTCATCTCAACAACGTTGGCAATTTCCTCCTAATGCTCCCGTTGATACAAAATATGAAGCATTAGCTGATTTAGGGGATGAAGTTTTAAATCAAGAAAAAATAGCTACAGGTAATTTTGCCCAAATTATTAAAACTGTTGCTCAGTCACAAGAAGATGAACTTAAACAAGCATCACAAAATTATCTTAGTTATATAGCAGGATTAGCTAATCAACCTGTAGCTGCACCTGGTGGAGGTGATGGTTTAACAAATCAAGTATCCTCAGCTACTTCTCCTATATTAGATGGAGCTACAATAAAAATATCAACTGTTGAATTTGTAGATTCAAAAGATTCTAGAGTTAGATACAATGTATCAGTATTAAACACTCAATCTCAAATAGGAGGTGATATTTTATTTAGAGATACAAATAATCCTTTGATAGGAGCAGTTATGCATACTCAACTTAATATTAATTATATAATTTCTGTGTTAGGTGATATTATAGATGAAGATGGTAATATTTCAATATTTGATTTTTTAACTAATTTAATGAATGGTGTTAAAAAATCATTAGGATATATTAATGATTTTGAAATTATATATAATGAAAGTACTAATACTTATTCTATAATAGATAATGCTTTAATACCATTGTTATATAAAAATTTAAACAAAGATAATATTACTAAATTTAATATTAATTTATTGAAAGATCAAAATAATGGAGGTGGAAGTTTTGTAACTAATTTTGGATTAAAAAGTGAATTATTTGCAAAAATAGCTAATACTATAGCTTTAGGAGCACAAGCGAATGGTAATACTGGGATTTCAAATTCAACAGCTTTTAGTGAATTTAATAAAGGACTAATTGACAGAGTATTAACAGATAAAAGTAATAGTAATAGTAATAATTCATTATCTGTATCTGTAAGAGATACTTTTTATGATTCTTTTCAATATTACATTCAATATAGAGCTAAATTATCAGATCAATCTATATCTAGTGAAGATATTTCTTTCTTTGAATCATTTATAAAAGACATATATCAATATGAATTAGGAGAATATACCCAGAAAAATAATATACCTGGTGTTGGTTTTATACCTTTAAATCTTCAATTAACTATGGATGGTTTAAGTGGGATGAAAATATATGAGACTTTTGATATAGATGAAACTTTACTTCCTAATGAATATCAAAATAGAATTAGATTTATTATTAGAGGAGTAAACCATAAAATAGATGGTAAAGGATGGGAAACTAATATTGAAACTTTATCTATACCAAAAAATACAAATATAGTTAATTTACCATCTGCTAATATTTCTATTAGTACTTCTACTACAGATGTAGCTAAAGCAGAAGATTTATTAAAAAGTGGTGGATGTGGTTCTTTATCTTCATCTAAATTATCAGTAGCTGAAAAAATATTACAAGAAGCTAATAAATTTGGCATTAAAGATAAAAATAGATTAACATGTTTATTAACGGTAGCTTATGCTGAAACTAAATTTACTTTAAAAGAAACAGAGAATTTTAATTATAGAGCTGATAGAATAGGAACAGGAACTTCAACTAATTGGAATGGAGATGCGAGTATAATATTTAAAGATAGTTTAGCAAAAGCGGGAGTTGACGTACCTAATGATTTAGAAAAAATTCTCAATAATCCTAGTGATAGTTTAGCAAATTATGTATATGCTAACAGAGGAAAAAATGGTGGACCTTCTTCTAAAGAAGGTTCTAAATATATAGGTAGAGGTATAACTCAAACCACATTTAAAAGTGGTTATCAAGTTACACAAGATACTTTAAAAAAATATAATATAAATGTAGATTTAATATCTAATCCTGAGAATATATTTCAATATGAAATACCTGTGTTAGTAATAGGTAAATTAGAAGGGTTATATGGTAAAAAATTATCATCAGGAGTTGATTATATAAATAATGCTACTAATGTAGCTCAAACACAAAATGGAGGTAAAAACTCAGCTTCAGATAATTACATAGCAGCTTTAAAGTGCATAAATAATAATTCTAAAATACAAGAACTTATAAGTAAATACTCTTAATGGCATATATACCTAAAAATAAAATCCAAACAAATCTTTATACTTCTGGAAAAGAGTATGCTTTAGTTTCTTCAGGACAAGAATATATAGGGTATTATTATAAATTATATAATGGAAAATTTTTTACTGGGGAAACTCCTAATGATCCTAATACACAAGAAATTATATATATAATTCCTAGTGTACCTACAAACTCAGATACTAAAAATTCATTAGTAGTTCCTTACAATCCACTTTTACCCACAGAGCAAGATTATCAAGTAGGCGAATTTAGAAGATACTTTAGTATTAAGAGAAACCAAGCTATTTTTACAGAGATTTCTAAAGAAACTTATGACAAGTTTAAACAACAAGATCCTCAAGTATCTTGGCGTTCATATAGAGTATTCTTCTTAACATGGAAATTAACAGGAGATATTAACCAAGTAGCTCAAACTAACAAAAACATAACTGAATTAACTGAGTCAAGAGAAAGAGCGTTTGGTTTAAGTTTATATCTAAAAGAGAATTGGACCCAATATTATAAAAACCCCTCTTAAAAATAATTTGGCCTTATAAAATAAAAGCCATATAATAGGTATTACGAGCAAATAAAGGTTATAAGATATGTTTTGGATAGTAGAAACGAAAGAACAGTTACGAGAGTTTTATCTCAGAGAATATAAGGAGGCGTTTGTCGAAGTCATCCCATATCACAATAGTATTCATCCAGCTCTAAATAAAGTATCTTTAGTATATGTTAGACCACTTGAAGATACTAAAGGATACATATTATGTATAGATCACAATGAAACTTTATCTCTAGGAAAAACGTATATAGAAAAAGTATTACAACAAATAGATACTTTATATACCAGAGATAAAAAATCATTTCTATATCACTTCCAGCTTAAAAAAATCATAGACATTTCATCTATAAAACATGTAGAAACATCTACACCTCCTATATTTGATATCTTCTACAGACAACAACCAAATAAAACGGATATAAATAAAATTATACCTCTAGTTAAACATTATGAGGTGTGTGAAAATATTTATAACCAGTTAGAACAAGTTCTTAAAGCACCTAAACCAGAATATGTAAAATTCTATAATAAAGGATCTTTAGCGTTCTTAGGCATAGAGAAGAATGGTATTAGGGTGAAAACAGAGCGATTTAACAAATACTATGAGCTTAATAATGACTTATATTCACTTGAAAATGACATCGTTTATTCCCACTATAACCTCAATACTACTACAAGACGTCCTTCTAATACCTTTAATGGACTTAATTTTGCAGCATTAAATAAAACAGATCATTCAAGGTCTAGTTTTATTCCTAAAAACAATGAATTTATTGAAATTGATATATCAGCTTATCATCCTACATTGGCAGGACGTCTCATCTCTTATACGTTTGATGATCCTGATATCCATAATCATTTTGCTAAAATGTATGGCGTAAGTTATGCTGAAGCAAAAGAATTAACATTTAAACAATTGTACGGAGGTATTTTTAAAGAATACCAACATTTAGAATTTTTCCAAAAAGTCAAAACATATATTGATGAACAGTGGAAATTATTCAATGATCAAGGATATATAGAAGCTCCTATTTCAGGTTATAGATTTGAAAAAAGTAAATTAGAGGATATGAATCCTCAAAAACTTTTCAACTATATCTTGCAAAATTTAGAGACTTCTATTAACATACAGATATTACTCAAAATACATAAAATATTAGTAGGTAAAAACACCCAAATAGTTTTATACACTTATGATTCATTTTTGCTAGATTGGGATAATGAGGAAGAGGATGTGTTAGAACAAATTCAAGACATTTTTAAAGAAATGAATCTTTTAACTAAAATTAATAAAGGTTATAATTATGATTTTTAAAATAAATTATGATATGTATGGGTCGAACATAGACCTAAAAGATTTGATGAACAACAAGTTATTTTGTACGTTCACTAGTGGAGAAGAGCTAGAAACGTTAATAGAAAACATATCCCATTCATATACTATCATGTATAATAAAATGTTTGTACTTTTTGTTAAGAGTACGAATGAGTATGTTCTTACTTATAACGTAGACCAAGGTAATGTCAATGTTATTCCTGAAAATACAATCTTAGTTCACCGTAAAAAAGAAACTAATTCACTTTATACTATCAACGCTATAAATGAATTAATAAAGAAACTAAATGGTGGTGTAGTAGATACTTCTTATAGAATTAACTGGCAACACTATCGCAATTGTATTTTACTTACTCAGCACAATGAGTTAAAACAACTTAATACAAAAGTGCATTCTATAATAGAGCTATGAAAAAATCAGAGTTAAAACAGCTTATTAAAGAGGAAATATCTAAAGTATTAAATGAGTATAATAAATCTCAATTAGATACAATTGCTACTAAGTTGAATATTAAAGATTATGGATTATTTAACTCATTAATGAATAAATTAGATTCTCAAGGTATTAAATATAATGAGTTAAAAAATAAGATATCATCTGGAGAAATTAAATCTATAGAAGATTTAAAAAAATTAAAAACTATATCCAAATCTGATGAGAAAAAAACACAAAAAGAAGAAGGAGCTAATAAACTTTTTGAAAATGAATATTTTCTTATAGTTGAACCATTAAATGAAAAGGCTAGTAAGTTATACGGAGCTGGAACTAAATGGTGTACAACAGGTAAAGATGATGAAAGTACAGAATTTTGTTCTTATACAAACAGTTTGGATAAAAAGGGAAAATATAAACAAAGACTTATTTATATAATAGATAAAACTAAACCTAATACTGACAGAACATATAAGATGGCGTATAGTCTCCAAGTATTTGAAGCAACATTACCCGGGAAGTTTAAATTTGATCATATAGCGTTTACTCCTTATTTATACGATGCTAAAGACAAAGAATATTATTATACTACTCCATTCTTTAAAAAATATTTTAAATATATGGAAGAAAATAAAGTCCCAGTAGATAATATATTCCCATATAAAAGTGAAACACTTGTGAAAAAATAACACAAAAGTGCACTCTATAATAGAACTTTAATATTTATAATAAACACAAAGGTGTTTATACTGGTTAACTACCGTTAAATTTTACAACACAAATAAAAATAAAGGCAATTTAAGCTTATTTAAAAGCAGTTTGGCCTATTAAACAAAGTGTAATATATTATAATAACAAATTAAAAACCAAAATTAAATTTATGGACATTAATGCAATTAAACAGAGACTAAGTTCTCTACAAACGTCTAATTCTTCTGGTAAGAAAGAAAAAATCGACTATTCCAAGTACTATTGGAAACCAAAAACAGAGGGTAAATATCAAATCCGAATTGTACCTTCAGTCTTAAACAAAGAAAATCCATTCCAAGAAATTTTTGTTCACTATGGATTCGCTAAATTTCCTGTATATGCTTTAACTAACTGGGGTGAAAAAGATCCTATCGTTGAAATGGCTAATCAGCTAAGAGATGCTGGTGGTTCTGACAACTGGAAGTTAGCTAAAAAATTAGATCCTAAAATGCGTGTGTTCGCACCTGTAGTTGTTAGAGGTGAAGAAGACAAAGGCGTTCGTCTATGGGAATTTGGTAAAGAAATTTACATGCAATTATTAGGTATCGCTGAAGACGAAGACTATGGTGATTTCACAGACATTAAAGAAGGTCGTGATTTTACAGTAGAAATCGTTCCTAATGATAGTGGTGTGGGTGGTAAAATCAAAATCGGCAGTATCCGTATCAAACCTAAAACTTCACCTTTAAGTCCAGATGCTTCACAAATCAAATCATGGTTATCAGATCAACCAAATGTTTTAGAACTTCAAAAGAAATCAACTTTCGAAGATGTTAAAAATATGTTGGTTAAGTTCTTAAATCCAGATGCTGAAGAAGAAACAGTAACTGAAGAAGCAACTGATACACCAAATGATCTACCTTGGGAAGACTCAAGCACTACAGCAACATCAAACTATTCTATGAAGGGAAAAGCTAAAACTTCAAAAGCAGAAAAGTTTGACGCAATGTTTGAAGACGAAGAATAATCTCTAAAATTAAATAATAAATGGCCAAGAAAAAAGCTGATAAAGATGCTTTAATGACAGCAATCTCAAGTGAAATTAAAGCTAATTTCAATCTTGAGAAATTTAAAGAAAAAAAGCTGCTTAATAGCACTGTTAAATTCAAAGAGCAAAGATGGATTCCATTCTCTGAAGCTCTACAAGACTCAGCTTCAATTCCAGGTGCAGCTATAGGTCATATTAATCTTTTAAGAGGACACAGTAATACAGGTAAAACAACAGCTTTGCTTGAACTAGCAATTAATGCCCAGAAAATGGGCATTTTGCCTGTGTTTATCATCACAGAGATGAAATGGTCTTGGGAACATGCTAAGCAAATGGGTTTTAAAGTTGAAGATGTAATAGATGAAGAAGGAAATGTTGTAGACTATAAAGGTTTTTTCTTATACAATGATAGAAGTTCATTAGGTACAATTGAAGATGTAGCAGAATTTATAGCTGACTTGTTAGATGAACAGAAAAAAGGTAATTTACCTTATGATTTATGTTTTTTCTGGGACTCAATCGGTTCTATACCTTGTAAAATGAGTGTTGAAGCTAATAAAAACAATCCAATGTGGAATGCTGGTGCAATGTCACAACAATTTGGAAATTTTATTAACCAACGTTTCCCACTATCAAGAAAAGAAACATCAGTATACACTAATACTATGGTAGCAATTAATAAAATTTGGATTGCACCAGCTGAAAACATGTTTGCTCAACCTAAAATGAAGATGAAAAATGGTGAAACAATGTTTTTAGATGCTTCTATTGTTGTTACATTTGGTAACATTACCAATAGTGGAACAAGTAAATTAAAAGCAACTAAAGATAAAAAAGAAGTTGAGTTTGCGGTTCGTACTAAAGTATCGGTTGATAAAAATCACGTTACAGGGTTACAAACTAAGAATACGGTTGTAGCAACAGTTCACGGTTTTATCCATGATGATAATAAAGATATAGACAAATACAAAAAAGAACACGCTCATGAATGGGTACATATCTTGGGAAGTGTAGATGGTATTGGTCTTATTGAAGATACATCTGAATGGGAAGAAAGTAAAGAAAACATTACTCTTATAGATGAAGAATAATGGATAAAGAAACCCTACTAAAATTATTAGATAATATAACTGAAGACTCTAAGCCTGTTGAGAAAGCCACCTTCAACAAGCATGATAGAGTTTTGGTTATAGATGGGTTGAACTTGTTTTTGAGAAATTTTTCAGTTTTGAATTATATAAACCAAGATGGAGTTCATATAGGTGGTTTAGGAGGATTTTTAAGATCATTAGGATCCCTAATAAACACTAACAAACCCACTTCGGTTTATATAGTATTCGACGGAGTAGGTTCTTCCATAAATAGGAAGAACTTACTGCCCGAATACAAATCAGGTCGAAATCTTACTAGAATCACAAATCATGTTGGTTTTGAAGATATAGACGATGAACAAGATTCTAAAGTAAATCAAATAACGCGTTTAATACATTATTTAAAGTGTTTACCCGTGAATCTTATATCACTCGATAAAGTCGAGGCAGATGATATTATAGCGCATTTATCCAACTATATGTCAACTAAATACAATAGTAAGATAACTATAGTATCAGCAGATAAAGATTTTTTACAAATTGTAAATGATAACATAACAGTTTATAGTCCTATTATTAAAGAATTCTACACCCCAAAGGCAGTTAAAGAAAAATTTGGCCTTCCAGCTTATAATTTTATATTATATAAGACGCTTATGGGAGATAATTCAGATAAAGTAGTAGGTGTTCCTGGATTAGGACCTAAAAAATTATTTAAGTTGTTTCCTGAGTTAGTTGATTCTAAAATCACTTTAGAAGATATATTTGAAATAAGTGCTACTAAATATAAAGAAAACGTTCTTTATTCAAAAATAATACTTGAGGAAGAAAAACTTCGTAACAACTATAAAATTATGAATCTTAGTAATCCATTAATGGATGAAGATGAAAAATTGTATGTTGAAGCAATAGTTGAACAACCTATTGAAAAACTTAAAGTAGCAGAATTTATTAAATTATATAATGAAGATGGTTTAGGAAATATTTTAAAGAATGTAGACTATTGGATTAGAAATACATTTACAGTACTAAGTAGTTTTAAATAAATAAAAGTTATGACATTAAATACACTCGCCCAATATGGGACAGGATTTCAAATTAAAGTTCTGTCCTCACTTTTGACACATAAAGAGTTTTTGATAAACATCCATGATGTCTTGAGTGAAGAATATTTTGATAATTCCGCTCATAAATGGATTATCTCTAGAATATTAGAATACTATACTAAGTATCATACAACTCCATCAATGGATGTTATTAAAACTGAAGTTAAGAAAATTGACAATGAAATACTTCAGTTATCTATTAAAGAACAGCTTAAAGAAGCATACAAAGCTTCAGAAGATGATCTAGCATATGTAGAAGAAGAGTTTTCTAATTTTTGTAAAAACCAACAACTTAAAAAAGCACTTATGACTTCAGTAGAATTATTGAAGGCAGGTGATTATGATTCAATTAGAAATTTAGTTGATAATGCTTTAAAAGCTGGTGGTGATAAGAATTTAGGATTAGAATATAATAAAGATGTAGAAACAAGATATCGAGAAGAGTCACGAATTGTTATTCCAACACCTTGGGACACTTTTAATAAACTATTCCAAGGAGGTTTGGGGAATGGGGATTTTGGTCTTATATTCGGTAATCCGGGAGGTGGTAAATCTTGGTCACTGATAGCACTTGGTGGTTGGGCTGTTAAATTGGGTTACAATGTAATCCACTATACACTTGAATTAAGTGAAAGTTATGTTGGTAAACGTTACGATGCTTTCTTTACAGGAATACCTGTTAATTTAATTCATGACTATAAAGAAAAAGTACAAGACACTGTAGATAAATTAGAAGGTAATTTGATTATCAAAGAATATTCTCCAGGTAAAGCTTCTATTTCAACTATAGAAGCTCATATTAAAAAGAATATTGATCAAGGTGTGAAACCAGATCTTATCATTATAGACTATGTGGACTTGTTAAGATCTAAAAGATCTAAAGGTGATAGAAAAGAAGAAATTGATGATATTTATGTAAGCACAAAAGGATTAGCTCGTGAGTTAAAAGTTCCAGTTTGGAGTGTTTCACAAGTTAATCGTGCTGGCGCTAAAGATGATATCATCGAAGGCGACAAAGCCGCAGGTAGCTATGATAAAATCATGATTACGGATGTGGCTATTTCTCTCTCACGCAAGAAAGAGGATAAAGTCGCAGGTACTGGACGTTTTCATATTATGAAAAACAGATATGGTGGAGACGGTATGACATTTGGAGCTAAAATAGACACATCAACAGGTATTATGGATATAACTGATGATTATGATGAAGATGAACCAAATTTTAATCCTTCAAAACCAGTGAATAAATTTAGTGATGTTACAAATTTAGAAAGAGAACAGTTACAAAAAGCATTTTTTTCAATTAAAGACAATTTATGATTATTGAACCCCGCAATTATTACAAACCATTTGAATATCAAACAGCGTTTGACTTTTATAAAGACCAACATAGAGCACATTGGCTAGCAGATGAAGTTCCACTCGCATCAGATTTGAATGACTGGAAACTAAAGTTAAATGAATCTGAAAAGAATCTAATAGGTAACATTTTAAAATCGTTTGCACAAACAGAAGTACACGTTAATGATTATTGGTCAACTAAAGTATCTGTTTGGTTCCCAAAACCTGAAATCCAAGCAATGGCTCGTGTGTTTGCTGATTTTGAATCAATACATGCCGAAGCATATGCTCGTTTAAATGAAGAATTAGGTTTAGATGATTTTAGAGCATTTTTAGAAGATGAAGTATCAAAAGCTAAAATTGATCGCTTAGTAGAAACACCAGGTGAAACATTAGAAGATAAAGCAGTATCATTGGCTATATTTTCAGCATTCACTGAGGGTGTAAATTTATTTTCATCATTTGCTATTCTAATGAGTTTCCAACTACGAAACTTAATGAAAGGTACAGGTCAAATTGTAGAATGGAGTGTTAGAGATGAATCATTACACTCTAAAGCAGGATGCTGGTTATTCAGAACACTATTAGAAGAACAACCAGAATTAAATACTGAAGAATTAAGAGATAAAATAATTGAAGCATGTAACTTATCAGTACAATTAGAATTTGATTTTATTGATAAAGCATTTGAGATGGGTGATATTGAAGGTTTAAATAAAGAACAATTAAAAAACTATATCAAAGCCCGTGCTAACGAAAAAATGATTGAATTAGGATATAAAGCAATCTATAACGATATTGATCCTAATCTATTAAAACAAATTGAATGGTTTGGTCATTTAACATCAGGTAAAACACATCAAGATTTCTTTGCAGGACGCGTAACGTCATACGCTAAGTCAACTGCGGATTGGGACGATTTATAAAACACAAAAAATTATGAGTATACAAGTAGACACAAGCAATTGGGTTAAGGGGAAACATTATCCTGAATGGATGGATGAAATAGCAATAAGTATGATTTCTAAAGGGTATTTACTACCTGATGAAGATGTATTTGATGCTTATAAAAGAGTAAGTAAATTTGCTGCTCGCCGTCTAAAACGTAAAGATTTACAACCATTCTTTTACGAGGCGATAGTTAAAAATTGGTTATGCTTAGCATCACCAGTATTATCAAACATGGGTACTGAACGTGGAATGCCAATTTCATGTTTTGGAATTGATGTAGGTGATAGCATTGAAGGTATTGCAGATGCAAACTCTGAATTAATGAGATTATCTTCTCAAGGTGGAGGAGTTGGAATCGGTTTATCTCGTATTAGAGGTAGAGGTAAAGCTATTAGAGACAATGGTGTATCAGAAGGTGTAGTTCCATGGGCTAAAATTTATGATTCAACTATCTTAGCCACTAACCAAGGTAGTGTTCGTAGAGGAGCAGCTTCTGTTAATCTAAGTATTAATCACCCAGATATTGAAGAATTTTTACAAATTAGAAGACCAAAAGGTGATGTTAATCGTCAATGTCTAAATCTTCATCAATGTGTTGTTATTGATGATACTTTTATGAATAAGCTAGAAGATAAGGATCCTAAATCATTAAAGATATGGGGTGAAATTCTTAAGACACGTTTAGAGACAGGTGAGCCTTATCTTATGTTTGAAGACAATATTAATAATGCAAATCCTGAAGCATATAAGCAAAACAATCTAAAAGTATCAATGACTAACATTTGTACTGAGATTGCTTTATATACAGATGAATTACACTCATTTATTTGCTGTTTATCATCTTTAAATTTGGCTCGTTGGGAAGAATGGAAAGACTATAAGTTCGAAAATGGAATGACATTACCTGAATTATAAATTTGGTTCTTAGAAGGTGTACTTCAAGAATTTATTGATAGAGCTAAGAATGTTAAATTTATGGAAAACACAGTTCGTTCAGCTACTAAAGGTAGAGCAATTGGATTAGGTGTTTTAGGTTGGCAT
>Ga0315909_10004520_pt1 | contig 16344 bp, 15 predicted proteins | sample LakEriMetagenome_11_FD_203527 | JGI IMG/M metagenome (GOLD analysis project Ga0315909, IMG submission 203527) | Freshwater fungal communities from buoy surface, Lake Erie, Ohio, United States - Buoy 2 MA125 | ecosystem: Environmental > Aquatic > Freshwater > Lake | place: USA: Lake Erie, Ohio...
CGCCGACGCGGTCGCCACGGAGACCGTGGTGACTGTAAGCGCTGCTCTGCTCCACCCGTGATCGGGGCGAACGGTCGAGGATCTCTTCCACGAGCGACGCGAAGGGGGAGTCTACGCACCCTGCCGCTCCCCTGTCAAACGGGGGGCTCGTGCGGGGCCGTGCGGGGCGATTCGTGCTCACCACGCAGGGGTTGCGTGTTACAGCGGGCTCGACTCCACGAGGAGCAGCACGCCCGCTGCGGCGGCCAGGGAGGCGACGGCGAGGGTGGCTCCGGCGGCAGAGGGGTCGACGCTGGTGGCGACCGTATAGATAAGGAGGGCGACGAGGCCGGCGATGCCGACCTTCAGGAGGCGGAGGAGGAGCTCGACGATCAGGTGGCTCATGCCCCTACTCTACGCCCCGCCGCTCTTCGAGGCTGCGCAGAATTGTTACAGCATCGGCGTACTGGAGGTCTGCCCCGAAGGGGAGGCCGCGGGCCATAGAGGTAATGGCGGCGACCTTGGTGCCGAGGCGCTCCTGCAGGTAGAGAAGTGTTACATCGCCCTCAGGGGAGGGGTTGGTGGCGATGATCACCTCGCGCACGGGGTTCCCCTCGGCGGCGGCGGCGTCGACCCGCTCGAAGAGCTCCTTCATGCGGAGCTGGCCAGGGCCGATCCCCGACATGGGCGAGAGGGCGCCGTTGAGCACGTGGTAGCGACCACGGAAGGCCCCGGTGCGCTCAATGGCGACCAGGTCGAGCGCCTCTTCGACCACGCAGAGGAGGGCGAGGTCGCGGGAGGTGTCGCGGCAGATGCGGCAGAGCTCCTCGTCGGAGACGTGGCCGCAGATGGCGCAGGGTCGGGTGTTCGCCCGCATCGCGCTGATCGCCCCAGCGAGGGCGAGCGCCTCGGGCTCGGGGGTGCGCAGCAGGTGGAAGGCGAGCCGCTCGGCGGTGCGGGGGCCGACCCCTGGGAGTCGAGAGAGAGCCTCAATGAGGCGCTCGACGGAGCTCGGCAGCGCGGCGCCGTTGCTCACTCCTTCCAAACCTCACGGAGGGCGGTGTCGGGGTCGAGCTCGCCGAACTGAATGACGATCTTGCGCCCGTAGGCCTTGTCGGCGAGCGACTCGATGCGCTCACGCTTCGCCTCGGCGCGCTGGCGCAGGAAGCTCTTCGTGGGCGGATAGCTGAGCACGAGGGTGTCGCCGTTGAGCGTGGGTCGGGCGTCGGCGAGGAGCGGCTTCGTGGCCGGATCGGCGCTGGCGAGCATGGCGCCCCACTCCCCTGTTGCTGGTGGGGCTGGCGGAGTTGCAGGGGCGGCGGCTGGAGTTGGGGCTGGCGCTGCGGCGCGCGGTGCCGCCTGTGCGGGGCTGCTCGTGGGACCGGAGGTGGGGGCGGCTGCGCGTGCGGGTGCTGGCGCGGGCGCGGCGACGGGGGCCACGAGGGCGGCGCCCCCACTAAGGAGGAGGAGCTCGAGGCCGAGGCGGAGGTCGGCATCACCGCGGCCGGTTTCGATACGGCGCAGGGCGTTAGCGAGGCCGAGGAGAGCTTCGCGCGTGCGGCCGGCGAGGCCGATGGTGGCGCCGCCACCGTCGGAGAGGTCGAGACCGGCGGGGAGTTTGGCGGCATCGCCAGGCACGGTGCCGCCCCCAGCAAGCGCGGCGTGCAGGCCGCGGCGCACGAGGTCGGTCAGGCGGTCGGCAATGATGCGGGGATCGCGGCCGCGCGCCTCGAACTCGGCGAGGATGGCGAGTCCGGCGGGAGCGTCGGCGTCAAGGATGGCGCAGGCGAGACGCTCGATGCGGTCGGCGCCCGGGAGGCCGAGGAGCTCTTCAACGTCGGCGGCCTTCAGTGGGTCGACCCCTGAGGAGAGGAGCTGGTCGAGCATCGACTCGGCGTCGCGCATGCCGCCGTCGGCGAGGCGGGCCAGGAGCTCAATGGCGGCCGGCTCGGCGACCCGCTTCTCGGTCGCGAGGATGGCTTCGAGCTTGGCAGCGATCTCGGCGCGGGCGATCGGGCGGAAGTCGAAGCGCTGCAGGCGCGAGAGCACGGCAGGCCGAATCTTTGAGGGGTCGGTCGTACAGAAGATGAAGACGATTCCTGGGGGTGGCTCCTCGAGCCACTTCAGGAGGGCATCCCAGGCGTCATTGGTGAAGCGGTGGACCTCGTCGAGGATGAGGACCTTGCGCTTCAGATCGGTTGGCGGGTTCGTAATCAGGGGGATGAGGTCCTCGCGCACGTCGTCAATGCGGTTGGAGGTGGCGGCGTTGGATTCGACCACGTCGAAGGTGGCGCCTTCTGTAATGGCGATGCAAGAGCGGCAGGTGCCGCAGGGTTCGCCCTCGGCGGGGGCGAGGCAGTTCAGCGCCTTGGCGACGATGCGGGCGGTCGAAGTCTTGCCGGTGCCGCGTGGGCCAACGAAGAGGAGGCCGTGGCCGAGTCGGCCGTCGGCGACGGCGCGGCGGAGGGTCTTGGCGATGGGGTCTTGGCCACGGAGCTCACCGAAGGTGGTGGCACGGTAGCGGCGATAGATAGCCAGCTGCTCCGTCATGCTCCCCTCCCTTCCTATCGTTCGCCTCATGGCACTGCAAGTGCCGCCGGCCGAGCCATCCGCTGCGCCCGCCGCGATCCGCTTAGCGCTGCTTCCTTCCGGATCTGACGCGGTTCACAGAGCGTCGTCGCGCGGAGTCCGACCGACGGCACGGCGATCATAGACGACCCGACCCACTCCGATCGCGCAACGGTCACCCCCGCCGCTGGTCAGACGAGGCACCCTACGCGTAACGCCTATTTGGGCGATCGAGAGCGGATTGGAGCGCGATTATGGGGCACACCGTTGACCTTCATGCCTACGGAGTGACAGCGGAGCGCGGCTTCCTCCCCATCGCTGACCCCAGCAGCGCCATCCCACTCGCCAATGCAGAGTGGCACGAGACGGCGCGCAATCTGCCGAGCCTGATTCCCACCGGCCGCATTCGCGAGATCATTGAATCACTCCCACCATTCCGCGCCGATCTGCTGAATACCGAAGAGGATCTCGAGGCGGCGATGCGCACGCTCAGCTATCTCGGCCAGGCCTATGTGTGGGGCCAGCCAGAGGCGCCGACCGCACTCCCCGCCGGGCTCGCGGTGCCGTGGCATGAGGTCGCAGCGGCGATTGGCCGCGAGCCGATCCTCTCGTATGCCAGCTACGCGCTCTGGAATTGGCGTCGCATTGATGAGGATGGCCCGATTGCGCTCGGCAACATCGCGCTCCTGCAGCACTTCTTGGGCGGGCTCGATGAGGCCTGGTTCATTCTGATTCACGTTGACATTGAGCGACGTGCAGGCGCGGCGCTCGCCGCAGGCGCGCGAGCGCAAACGGCGATCTCAGCGGGCGACGATGCCAGCGCCACCGTTGCGCTGAGCGACCTTGGTGATGCGCTCGACGGCATTCTCGCCACCATGCAGCGCATGCCAGAGTCGTGCGATCCGTATGTGTACTACCACCGCGTGCGTCCGTACATCTTCGGCTGGCACAACAACCCTGCCCTGCCAGGTGGGCTGGTCTACGAAGGGGTCACCGCTTATGCCGGCAAGCCGCAGTCGTTCCGCGGCGAAACGGGCGCGCAGAGCACGATCGTGCCCTGCCTCGATGCGGTGCTCGGCGTGGATCATGCCCCCGATGAGCTGCGCACCTACCTCATGCAGATGCGGCGCTACATGCCAACCAAGCATGTCGGACTACTTGAAGCGTTCGAGGCGGGTCCAACCGCGCTCAGCCGCGTCGTTGCACTCGGTAAGAACGCGCCGGCCGGGCTCGTTGCGGCGCGCAATCGCGCCGTCGATGTGCTGCGCGCCTTCCGTGCGCTGCATCTTGAGTACGCCGCAACGTACATCAATCGCCAGGCGGCGGCGGCAACGGGGAACCCAACGGATGTGGGCACCGGCGGCACGCCATTCATGAAGTATTTGAAGAAGCACCGCGACGAGACGGAGTCTTCACTCACCAAGAGCTAAGGCTTAGCGGCCGACCAGACTCCGCAACACGAAGCGCAGGTTCGCTGGGCGTTCCGCCATGCGACGGAGCGAGTACGGCCACCAGTCAGGGCCGTACGGCGTATAGATGCGCACGCGCCAACCGTTCGCGACGAGTCGTTCGGCAAGGTCAGAGCGCACGCCGTAGAGCAACTGAATCTCGCCGCGTGTCTGAGCAGCGGCACCGAGCTTGGAGATGATGCGATCGTCATGCGTGCCGAAGGCAATCGGCAGATTCGTTGCAATCAGCCGCTCTGCGAGGGCGAGGTAGGCCGCATTCACCGCCTCAATGTCGCCAACGCCTTCCGCACCCGGATCGTATGCACCTTTGACGAGTCGCACGGGGATGCTTGCGGCAATCAGGCGCTCAAGGTCGGCACCCGAGCGCTGCATGTTCGCCTGCACCACCGCACCAACGGGTCGACCGGCCGCACGCGCAGCGGCAACGATCTCGTGCATTTGATCGAGGCTGTTTGGATACTCCGCATCAACGCGCACGAAGCCGTTTACGCCCTGCGCCGTCGCCAAGATGCGGTCGAGCCGCGCTGCAGCGACCGCGTTCCCCTCGGCGAGGCCGATGGCGGTGAGCTTGACGCTGACGTTGGGCTCGAGGCCGGCTGCGGCTTGTGCGGTGAGGAGCGAACTCGCATCGGCAGCATACGCGTCGGCAGCAGCGCCCGAGGAGGCCTCGCCGAGTCGGTCGAGAGTGACGGTGAAGCCGCGGCGCTTCAGGTCGAGCGCAACTTCAACGGCAACGGGGATGGTGTCACCCGCAACGAAGCGGCGAACGGATCGGCGGCCCCACGCGGTGCGCTGTACGAGTCGACCGAGCGCTGCGGCGCGACTCATGCGGAGGAGCACCATGCGGCTGAGGGCGAAGAACGGATTCACGCCTGAATCCTAGCGCGGGCTCGGCGACTTAGGGACGATCGCGCAGGCGAATGAGGGCGGCGACCGCCTCGTCGACCGACCAGACCACCTCGCCCGATGCGCGGATCGCACCGACCAAGAAGAGGTTGATGCCGTCGGCTGGAACGAGCCCCTTGCGGCGTGCGACGCGCATGTCGGTGCTGAGCCCAATGATCCCTTTGTAGCGCGCAGGATCCTGCGCGGCGAGGCGACTGAAGATGCCGATCTCAACAGAGGTGCCGTCGTCGACCTGAGTGCCATCAAGCCAGGCGAGCACGGCGTTGGCCCCCATCACGCCGGCAAGATCTACGGCGTAGACCTCGTCAGCTGTGGAATCGCCGTCGGAGCGCATGAACTTCTGCTCGGCAAACTGCTCGTGCGGCACGAAGACCTCAAAGCCCTCGGCGCGCAGCCGGGCGGCAATGGTGTCCAGGAAGTTGCGTTCGGCGTTGGAGAAGAGTGGCCCCGCGAGATAGATCTTCATGCCGTCAGTATCGCGCACGCGCCGCGCCTCCTGATAGAGCGTTGCGGGGGCGGGGTAAACTGCGAACCATGGCGACTTCGCCAGAGAGCAGCAGAGGGGGCTTCATGAGCGACGAGCAGAAGGTCAAGATCACCGTGAAGGACAACGGCTCACTCCGTGTCGAGGGCGACTTCACCATCGTAGACGTTGAAGGGAACGAGATTCCGCACGAGGGTCCAGCCGCTGGCCTCTGCCGTTGTGGCCACTCCGCCAACAAGCCCTTCTGCGACGGCTCCCATAAGGAGCGCTTCGAGAGCGCTGTTCGCGCGCCGAAGGCGTAACGCTCGCCGCTAGGAGCGGCGCAGTGCCGCGCGGCCGCGCGCCATCGCGAGCACTGGGAAGAGGATGAGCGCAGCGCCGAGGAGTCCGAGCGCGGTGTAGCTCGCCGCGGCCACTACGATCCCCGAGCCGAGTGCGGCCGCGGCGGCCGAGCTCCAGATCATGGCGTCGGTCGCCCCTTGCAGCGTGGTGCGCTCTGCTCCGTCGAGCCCTTCGGTGAGCAGCGCGGAGCCGGCAACGAATCCAAAGTTCCAGCCAACGCCGAGCAAGAAGAGGGCGATGAAGAGGATCGTTCCGCCATCGGGCGGGGCAACGGCGGCGAGCACCGACGAGAAAGCACTGAGGCCAAGCCCCGCCGCAATGATTGCGGGTGTGCCATATCGGCCTGCCAACCAACCCGAGATCGGTGAGAAGGCGAACATGCCAAAGGTGTGCCCGCTGATGACAAGCCCCACGGCCGCAAGACCGTGTCCGTGATCCGCCATGTGCAGCGGCGTCATCGTCATCACTAACACCATCACCACCTGCCCAATAATCAGCGCCACAACGGCGGCAAAGATGCGCGGTCGAGCCAGCATCTCCCCCAGCGACGCACTGATGCGCCCAGCGACGCGCGCACGCTGCGGCGCGAGGGATTCAGGAGCAGGGCGTAGGGTGAAGAGCGTGAGGAGCGCAGCGGCGGTCACGAAGAGCACCGGCACGCCATAGACACCAGCGAGTCGCGGCAAGTTGAAGCCTTCGGCGATGTTCCCCGAGAGGGTGATCAGGTTTGGGCCAACGATGGAGCCGAGCGTTGACCCCCACACCACGACGCCGATCGCCGAGGCACGACCCGACTCGGGGTACATGTCGGCGGCGGTGTAGCGCGAGAGCTGGTTCGCGGCGTTCGCGCAGCCCATTGCTGCAGTCGCGGCGATGAAGAGCGGAAACGAGGCGAGCACCACGGCGACTCCAGCGCCGAGTGCACCCGCTGCACCAATGCCGTAGCCGAGCACCAGCCCAGCGCGTCGCCCGTAGAGAACCATGAAACGCGAGAGGAGTTGCGATGCGGCGGCGGAGCCGAGCACGATCGTTGCCCCTGGGAGCCCCGCGAAGCTCGAGCCCCCTGAGAGCTCTTTCGCCACGATCGTGGCGATGGTGATGGCGGCGATGTAGCCAGTGCTGCCGAGGCCTACGCCCAGAACGAGAGAGGTTTGGAGGCGGCGCCGGGTTGCGGCGGCGGTCATACCGACGGTGCGGTGGCGAGCGCCTCGTAGATCAACTGGAAGATCTCGGCGGACTTTGGCTCGTATGCCACCAGGGCGTTCGGCTTCTCTTTCTTCGACTGCACGATCGGTCGCTCGTCGACCGCGGTCATGCCGCGCGTGAACTCACCGTGCAGCTCAATGTCGACACGCTTCTCACGCAGGTCGAAGAGGTGGGGATGTGTGACGGCGAAGATTGCGCACGGGTCGTGCAGCGGGCCGCCATAGGTGCCGAGCTGCTCGCCGTACGTCGTGGAGAAGAAGTCGAGCAGCTCTGCGGCGAACTTCGAACTCGGTGTGCCGAGGGAGAGAACGCGCTTCACGAACTCCTTGGTGATGACCACCTGGTGCGTGGTGTTGAGCCCGACCATCTTGAGTGGGCCGCCGTAGTTGAAGACGGTTGAGGCGGCCTCGGGATCGGCCCAGATGTTGAACTCGGCATGTGGTGCGCGGTTGCCGTGCAGCGTGCCGCCGCCCATGAGCGAGATACCAGCGATGCGCTTGCCGAGGTCGGGAGCGGCGCGCAGGGCGAGGGCGATATTAGTGAGCGGGCCGAGCGGCGCGAGCCAAACCCCTTCACCTTCGTGCTTGCGCACGAGTTCGATGATGGCTTCGACGGCGCCCATCTTCTCGGCGGTGCGCCGCACTGGCGGCAGCTCGGGGCCGCCGAGTCCGGACTCGCCGTGAATGTGTGGGGCGTTGCGTGGTGGTGCCACGAGCGGTCGATCTGCTCCGGCAAAGACGGGGGCGCTGATGCCAAAAACGTCGCAGGAGATCAGGGCATTTGGCAGCGTGCGCGAGAGGGGTGCATTGCCGTGAACGGCGGTGATGCCGATCAGGTTCGCGTAATGATTGGCGACCACCAGCGCGAAGACATCGTCGTGCCCTGGGTCGCAGTCGACGATCATCGTGGGGCGCTTGGCGGCGGTACTCATGGGCGAACCTTAGCGCACCCGCCCCCGCGGCCGTGCCCCATACTGCACGCATGAAGAGCTCCCCCCGCCAGGCGAGTGAAACCCAGTTCCGACCCGAGATCGAAGGGCTACGCGGCCTCGCCGTAGCGCTCGTGGTGGCGGCGCATGCCGGCCTGCAGATCCCTGGTGCTGCCCTCGGACCCGACATCTTCTTCGCCCTCTCGGGGTATCTGATCGTGGGGATCCTGCTGCGCGGCCTGGAGGCGGGGCACGGGATCAGCTTCCGCGACTTCTACGCGCGGCGTATTCGACGCATTGCCCCCGCCCTCGCGGCAACGATTCTGTTGACGGTTGCTGTGGTGGCCCTGCTGAACGACCCAACGACGCTGGCACGCACCGCAAAAGACGGTGCGGCCGCACTTGCGGGTGCCGCGAACATCACCTTCGGACTGCAGGCGGTCGATTACTTCAGCAGCACCGAGCCATCGCCACTCCTGCCACTCTGGTCGATTGGCGTTGAGGAGCAGTTCTATCTCGTCGTTCCACTCCTGCTCGGTGCAGCCTGGAAGATTGGTAAGCGTCGCGGCATTCTAGTTACGCTCGCCGTGATCGCCGCAGGCTCAACCCTCGCCGCCGTACTGCTAACGCCAACGGAACCAATTTGGGCGTACTACCTGCTGCCAACGCGTTCCTACGGTCTCGCCGCGGGCGGTCTCCTTGCGCTGCTCGAGACGCGCGCGCTCGCAAGCAACACGCTGCGACGCATTCCCCTCGCGCCGATTGGTCTGGCGATGATCGCGGCCCTCACGTTGCTTCTTCCGGGCGAGAAGGGGTACCCAGGAATCGCCGGCCCACTCTCAGGCGTTGCCTCGGTGGCGCTCATTGGTGGCATGGCCACCATTGGCTTGCGCGGCACCGTCAGCGCAACGGGTGGCAAAGCGATGCGTGCACTCTTCTCGATCGCGCCGCTACGCGCCATTGGCCGCATAAGCTACAGCCTCTACTTAGTGCACTGGCCGATTCTGATCCTGCCGACCTACTTCGGTGTGGAGATGACGTCAGGCAACACGGCTCTGGCTGTTGTCGCCAGCGTGCTTGTTGCAGCGTTGATGTATCGCTTCGTAGAGCAGCCGTTCCGCAAGGGCTTCGTCTTGAGCCTGGTGCCAGGCAAGGTGCTGCGCCGTGGCGGTGTGGTGCTGGCAAGCCTCGTGCTCGCGCTTGCTGGTGTCGGGGTTGCCCCCGATATCGCCTCAGCCGAATCGAACCCGAGTGACGATCCAGATATCGGTGTCGTCACCCCATCGCCAAGTCCGAGCGTGTCTCCCGTGAGCCCCTCCCCCACCCCGTGGGGGCCGATCTCTATCGGCGGTACGACCGTGCATCAGCTCACGGGCGCCGTGCCCGCAGACATCAAGCCAACCCTCGGTCGTGCGGCAGGTGATGCCGACAACATCTTGAACAAGAAGTGCAGCCGCGATCACTACGGCGAGACCGTGCCCGTCTGCTTTTACGGCACAAAGGGTGGCACGCGCATTGTGCTGCTCGGTGATAGCCATGCGCTGCACTGGATGCCGGCCCTCGACCTGATCGGCAAGGCGTACAACTACGAGATCATTCCGATCGCCAAGGTGAACTGCGCCTTCATGGATGTCAAGCTCTACGCAGGTCGCCTTGGCCACTCGTACACGTCATGCACCAAGTGGCGCGCCAATGTCGTGAAAAAAATCAATGAGCTCAACCCCGCCCTTGTGATCGTCTCGCAGACCTGGTATCTCGAAGAGGGGAAGGCGAACGAGATTCGCCCGCAGTACTACGCCGACGCCACTGGTCGCATGCTCGACAAGATCCCCTTCTCTACCTTGATCTTCTCGGACACGCCGTTCGGCCAGAACAACATCCCGACCTGCCTCGCCCGTAACCGCAGCAACGTCGCCAAGTGCGTGGTCACCAGGAGTGCCGCCTACGGCAAGCGCGGTCACGTCCGTGACCTCCTAATTGCCGAGCAGCGCAATCTGCCGATCTTCGACTTCACCGCCGCCCTCTGCCCAGGCACCAAGTGCGCACCGATCATCGACGGCCGCGTGGTCTATCACGACCACCATCACCTCACGACGACCATGTCGAAGTACCTCGCCACGCCGCTTGGAGCAGCGCTCTCACAGGTGATCGCGAACCTTCCTCCTCGCTAGCCCCGTCGTACGAGGCGCAACGCCCCCGTGGACCAGAGCGCCCACAGCACCAGAACTGGCTGAAATAGGAGGCGCACCCCTCGGGCGGTGTCGGTGTTCAGGCCAAAGGCATCGATCCCGTTCACGAACTGGTTGATGTTCCCCGGGAAGATCGCCACAAAGAAGAGCGCCGCAAGAAGTCCAACGTGTGCCCGAAAGCGCCACAAGGCCAGGAGTGAGAGCCCAAGCGCGATCTCGACGACGCCCGATGCAAGCACCACAAAGTCAGGATCGAGCGGGAGCCAGGTGGGCACCTGCGCCTGGAACTCCAGACGGTTCACCGTGAGGTGGCTATAGCCAGCCGAGGTGAGGAAGAGGCCGAGGCCAACCTGGCTGATCGCCCGAAGCCATGAACCGAGGCGTGTGCGATTACTCATGCGCTCACTGTAGCTGCCATCGGAGGCAGCGAAACGAGTCTCGAGATCAGCTCAGCGCGATGCCGATCGCCAGGCTGAATCCAAACGCTCCCTGCAGCACGATCGTGCCGACGTTCGCACGTACGAGCTTGCGCGAGGCGTACTCGCGGAAGAGCGTGATCAGGGCACGTGCAGCGATCGGGAGCGTGAGCAGCGCCAACAGCGCGGTGGACTGCAGTGCGCCCGTGGCCACGAGGGCGATCAGGATTCCGTAGGCGCTAAAGAGGAGCGCTGCGTAACCCCAACGTGCGGCGCTCGTGCCGATCGTCACGACGAGGTGATTCTTGCCGGCGAGTGCATCGCTCGGCGCATCGGGGAACTCGTTGATCCAGAGGATGGCGGTGGTGAGCAGCCCCACGGGGATGCCGAGAAGCGCCGCAACAAGATCGATGGTTCCCGTCATGGAGGCGACAGCGCCGACCGAAAGGAGCGGTCCGAAGGCAACGCCGATCAGCAGCTCGCCAAGCCCGCGTCGTGCGATGAGTCGAAGCGGCGGCGCGGTGTACGTCCACGCGGCGGCTGCACCGAGCACGCCGAGCGGGAGCACAATCGTCGAACCGAGTGCGGCAATCCCAAGGCCACAGGCAAGCGCTACGACGAGTGAGCCGATGGCAATGCGCATCAGGCCGGCTTCGGTGATGAGGCCGAGCTCAATCGCGCGGCTACCACCGGAGTACGGCAGGAAGTAGTCGTGGTTGATCTTGTCAGCACCGCTCTGCCAGTCGTACATGTCGTTCCAGGTGTTTGCGGCAATGTGCACCGAGGCGGCGCCCACGAGCGCCAGCACAAAGGGCAGCCACGAGAATGCCGAAACCTGGGCGGCGTATGCGCCAGCGATTAGCACTGGGATGATGCTCGCCGAAAGGAATGGGGCACGGGTCACCACCATCCAGCGGAAGATCTTCGTGAAGGTCTTGATCTTTGGCTCAACACGGGCAAGCTCGCTCGCTGGGAGCGGCGTCGTGACGCCGCAGTAGCCAATCTGTACGCCATCGCGCTTGGTTGGGGTGATGCGAATCTCCGCTGGGAAGCGGCTGCCATCCTTACGAACGAAGACGGTCTCCCCCTCGTACTTGCCGGTGGTGCTTGCGATCTTCAGCCAGTTCGGCACGTTCTGCAGCACTACAAGTCCTGGAGAGAACTGCGAAACGCGCGCCTTACCAATCACCTCAGAAGCCTTGTAGCCAAACACCTGCTCAGCACCGGCGTTGAAGGTTTCGAGGCGCCCCTCCATGTCGCAGGTGATGGTGCTCTTGACGACTGCAGTCGTAGCCATGGTTGTACTCCTTCTCTTTACGGATGTGAGTAGTCACGTGGTGGCGCGAACTTATCGGGAATCCTAGCAAAATCCCAGCGCCATGCCCTTACCGCTACCGCGCCAAAACCCTTTCACCCTTCAGATTCCACCTGATCTCATCACCCAGAAACAACACCGCCCCCACCAGATGGTGGAGGCGGTGTGATCAGTGCGAGTGAGTGAGTACTAGGCGCGCTTGGCACCTCGCACCCGGAGACCGATGCTGGCTGCAGCGGTGAGGCCGGCCAAGATCACGAGCGTCGTGGTCCAGAGCGAAGCTTCGCGGCTCGTCTCTGGCAGATCTGCGATCACCACCGGCTTCCCACCCCACGTAGCGCCCCAGCCGGTAGCTGCATAGAAGCGCGTAACGGCAGCGAGGCCGCTGTTGCCATTGAACACGTCATCGCCATCGGTCGGCGCGTTCCCCAAGAAGGTGACCGAGGTGAGGAGGTTTCCACGAAACGCATCGTCGCCGATACTCGTGACCGAGTTCGGGATGGTCAGGCTGGTGAGAAAATTTACGCCGAACGCATCGTCGCCGATGCTCGTGACCGAGTTCGGGATGGTCAGGCTGGTGAGAAGGTTCGACTCGAACGCGCCGGCGCCGATGGTCGTAACCGAGTCCGGGATGGTCACGCTGGTGAGAAAATTTACACTGAACGCTTGGGCGCCGATGCTCGTAACCGAATCCGGGATTGTCACGGTGGTGAGGGCGTTGTTAGCGAACGCTAGGCCGCCGATAGTCGTGACCGAGTTTGGGATCGTGACGGTGGTGAGGGCGTTGTTAGCGAACGTAGCGTAGCTGATGCTCGTGACCGAGTCTGGGATCGTGACGCTGGTGAGGGCGTTGCTGGCGAACGCCCAGTCGCCGATGCTCGTCACCGAGTTTGGGATCGTCACGGTAGTGAGGTCGTTGTATATGAACGCATAGTTGCCGATGCTCGTGACCGAGTCCGGGATCGTCACCGAGGTGAGGGCGTTGTCATAGAACGCACCGTTGCTGATGCTCGTGACCGAGTTTGGGATCGTGACGGTGGTAAGGCTGTTGGCAGCGAACGCATAGTCACCGATGCTCGTGACCGAGTCCGGGATCGTCACGGCGGTGAGGAGGTTGGTGTCAAACGCAGAGTCACCGATGCTCGTGACCGAGTCCGGGATCGTCACGGCGGTGAGGAGGTTGGAATAGAACGCAGCGTTGCCGATGGTCGTGACTGAGTTGGGGATTGTCACGGCGGTGAGGAGGTTATTAGCGAACGCATAATTTAGGATGGTCGTGACTGAGTTGGGGATCGTCACCGAGGTGAGCGCGTTGTTTCTAAACGCAGAGTCACCGATGCTCGTAACCGAGTTCGGGATCGTCACCGAGGTGAGGAGGTTGGTGTCGAACACATAGTCACCGATCCCCGTGACTGAGTTCGGGATCGTCACCGAGGTGAGGGCGTTGCCATAGAACGCACCGTTGCCAATGCTCGTGACCGAGTTCGGGATCGTCACCGAGGTGAGGGCGTTGTAAGCAAACGCAGAGTCACCGATGCTCGTGACCAAGTTTGGGATCGTCACGGTGGTGAGGTCGTTAGAGGAGAACGCACCGTAGCCGATGCTCGTGACCGAGTTCGGGATCGTCACGGTAGTGAGGTCGTTGCCCCAGAACGCATAGTCGCCGATGCTCGTGACGGTGCTGGGAATCGTCAGGGTGGTGATGGCCTTGTTTTTGAACGCCTGGTAGCCGATGCTCGTGACCGAGTAGCCACCAAGGGTGTCAGGGATGATGAGGTTGGTCGGACAGGTGCTGGTACAGCCGGTGACGGTCGCTTCGCTGCCAGACACGGCGTACTCGAATCCGTCCGCGGATAGCGCCTGCGCACCGCTCGGTGCAGCGAAGCTCACGGCGAGCATCAGGGCAAGGGTGGCCGATAGGGCTCGCTTCGCAGGCATTGCCATCTCCTCTTCCGGCACGGTGTGCCGGGCACGCGGGGCGCAACCGTGGTGTTATGCCACGTAGAGACGTCTGGGGGCAGAGCGTGAGGCTTGCTCACCCCCGCGTCAATGGGCAAAGCGTGGCGGAGAGAGAGGGATTCGAACCCTCGATGGGGTTGCCCCCAAACCGCATTTCCAATGCGGCGCCATAGACCACTAGGCGACCTCTCCGTGATGACCGTACGCGATGCGCCGATCAGTCGGTGGCGGAAAGGGTGGGATTCGAACCCACGAGGCTATTAACCTGCCGCTTTTCGAGAGCGGTGCCTTCAACCACTCGGCCACCTTTCCACGGCGGAGAATAGCCGATTAAGGGGTGAGCCGAACCTCAATGCCAGCGCTGGGCTGCATGCGCAGGAGTGCGCGGGCGCGGTCATAGGCCACAAAGAGGCGCGCGGCCATGCCGTACTTCTTGGTCAGGAGCTTCCAGACTTTTGGCATCTGGTCACTGGCGAGGTTGAACGCTTGTGCTGGGAGTTGTGCGCCGGTGATCGTGCCGGTCGCGGTGCATGGGGCAATCGCCGCGCGGCTGCTGTTGCGCAGGCGCTTCACCTTGCCCGCTTTGGCATTGCTAAACAGATAGAGGCTTGTGCCTTCGGCGGCCGCCCATACGGGGGTGGTGACGGGGGTGCCGTCGCGGCGATAGGTGGTGAGGGCGACGTATTGCGCGGAGAGGATGGCGTCGCGCTCGGCGCTCACGCTGGGTCGATCTCGTTGGCGATGTCGCGAAGTCGTCGGGCGAGCGCCGAGAGGTCCTCGTCGCCGTGGCCGGTTTTGATCAGTTCGTCTTCCAGATGCGCCACGAGCATGGCCGTTGGTACGGGCACATTCAGCTCGTCGGCAAGGCCGATGGCGATGCCCAGGTCTTTGCGGTGCAGCGACACCTTGAAGCCGAGTGGGTAGGTGTCGTTCGCCATGCGCTCCCAGCGATTCTCGAGTGCCCACGAGCGCGCCGAGCCACCGCTGAGCGCGGTGACGAGGGTCTGCGGATCGAGCCCCGCCTTCTGCCCCACCAGGATTCCCTCGGCGAGCGAGAGGTAGGTGCCTGAGATCACGATCTGGTTGACCGCCTTGCCAACCTGCCCCGAACCGAGCGGGCCGAGGTGCGTAATCGTTTTGGCGAACGTCTCTACATAAGGGAGTGCCGCGTTCACCGCCTCTTGGGTGCCACCGAGGAAGACGGTGAGCGTCCCCTTCTGCGCTCCTTCGCTGCCGCCACTCACGGGGGCATCGACCATCAGGATCCCCTTCTTGGCGAGCAGCTCCCCCATCTCGCGCGTGGCGCGCGGGGCGATGGTGCTGGTGTCGATGATGATTGCGCCCGACTTCAGCAGGTCGATCGCGCCAGGCTGGCCGGGTGCGCCGAGCAGCAGCGCCTCAACATCGGGCGTGTCGGAGACGGAGAGCACGACGGCATCGGCGCCGGTGAGGGCATCCGTTAGTGATGTGTATTGCGTAGTGCCCGCTGGTGCGGTGCGGTGCGTGCCGCGGTTCCACGCCTGCACGCTATGTCCAGCGGCGGCGAGGTGCCCAGCAATAGGGGCGCCCATGGTGCCAAGGCCAAGAACGGCAACGCGACTCATGGCTTCACTATAGGGAGGGAGGGGGAATGGTGCGCCCGGCGGGACTCGAACCCACGACCTTTAGGTCCGCAACCTAACGCTCTATCCACTGAGCTACGGGCGCATCTGCGATGTGCAGCGTACAACGGCTGGCGGAGAGGGAGGGATTCGAACCCTCGACGCAGGAAAACCCCACGTGGCGGTTTAGCAAACCGCTGCACTAGACCTCTATGCGACCTCTCCGAGACCGAGCGCGAGTATCCCAGAATCACCCGCTGAACGCTAGCCGAGGCGCTCCCAGCCCGCGCGGGCGGCTTCGAGGGCAAGTGCGCTGTCAGGAGCCACCGCCACGGCGCGCTCCGCCAGTTTCAGCAGCGGGATGTCGGCCGCCGTGTCGCCGAAGGCGGCCACGATGCGACCACCGTCGGCGCAGGCGAGTGCCGCCCGTGCCTTCTCTTCGCCCGATTGCGTCGGCGCGGCGAGTTTGCCTGTTGAGATTCCATTAACGACTTCGAATGGGGTGCCGAGCGCGATGGTGGCACCAAGCCGGCGCGCAAAGGCTGCGGCAATCGGCTGATAGCCACCCGTGGCAAGAACCAGTTCGGTGGTTGGGTCGATCGCTTGTGCCGTGGCGAGTGTTGCCTGCACCGCGGTGATCGCTTCGACGCGTCGGGCTGGCCAGAGCAGATGCTCCACCACCCACTCCCCCATGACGGCGAGCTGCTCGGCAGGCAAACCGCGTAGCAGCTTGGTCTGATCCTCGAGCCAGCGGGCGCGGAAGCGCTCCTTGTTCATCAGACCGGTGCGTGCGAGGAAGACGAGCGGTAATCGAACGGTAATGAACCGGCTCGCCGCGGCACTTGGGTAGTTCGCGCGGATCCATTGGTGCACGCCGCGCCAGGTTTCGGCGGTGGTTAGCGTGCCATCCATGTCGCTGACAACAATTGGTCGGGTCATGCGGTCAAGTATGCGGGTAAAAAGAGAGAGGCGCCCAGGTTGC
>Ga0315909_10004521_pt1 | contig 16342 bp, 37 predicted proteins | sample LakEriMetagenome_11_FD_203527 | JGI IMG/M metagenome (GOLD analysis project Ga0315909, IMG submission 203527) | Freshwater fungal communities from buoy surface, Lake Erie, Ohio, United States - Buoy 2 MA125 | ecosystem: Environmental > Aquatic > Freshwater > Lake | place: USA: Lake Erie, Ohio...
TTGCAGAATTTATTATGAATGCTGACGCCACGTCTGGCGCTGGTCGGTTTACGGCTACAAACGAAGTCGTTGAAATCTTTCCGTTCTCGGCGCGAGAAGAACTGTATTCTGCGCTGGTTGCGCAGGGTGCAGCTTCGGCAACGGTTGCATCTACGCTCATTGAAACTCCAACTGGATCCGCAAGCAAATCTGGAACACAGACGGTGTGGGCATTAAGATCTGGTTTGACGTACAGCCTAGACCTCTATGCTGGAATCTACGCAGCGTTTACACCAGCAAGTGGCCTTACAAATAAGTGGTATGTGTCCACAAAAACGAAAGCCAAGTCCACCCCAGAAGCAACCCTTGGTCAGGGTACAGATAATATTGTCGCAATCGTCCAAAGAATTTTTAACAACGTCACTACTGGTTTATCAAGCAATAGGCTTAGGTACTCCACTATGTCTGTCATTAGCAGCGGCAGTACGGCAACGACCCACACGGTCTACAGTGCTGGTCAGCCGTCCCTAGAACACATCGGTGATGTGTGCGATTTGGAAATGGGCGCAAGAACCAACGGTAGTAAGGTCGTCTTTGGTATTACAAAGCCGTCTCCTGGAAGCTCATACGACGGAAGCTTCTCGCTAAACATTAACGTCTTAAGCAGCGCCGTCACAACTGGACCAGCCCTAAGATACCCAGAAACAATTAAATCCTACTCTTACTCTCCTGGCTACGCAAGGGTCAGAAACGACGTAACGATTATTCCTACCGAAAAGTATCTTTCTGGTGCGACTGGACAAGGCACTGGTGCCAGCATCATTGGTGCGTCGGCCTCCGACTCCGCATCCATTGACAAGTTTGGTCGCATTGAGCTAGTCGTAGCAAAGGGTGGATTCGTGAACGCCCAGTCGGCAACCAACGAAGCCGCTCGACTGATTAGGCTGTACGGAGCATTGGAAAGCAACGCCAACACCGCCATCTTCAACTCCACAGTAGTTCCCAAAAACACGAAACAAGTCGGTCTTAGGATTTCCGTAGATGGGCTTTACGTTAACAGCGGTTGGGACGTTGGGGACTCCGTCAATGTGCAAATCAAGCACGGTCTGGTAAACATTAACGAACCATTCGTAATTTCTGGCTACCGATGGTACGGTGAGGTGGACGGTCACGAACGATTGGAAATGGACCTTGTCCAAGGATCTTCATTCGCTGCGTCATACAATCTTTCATCTGGCTTGTCAAGCGGTTCGGGCACAGGTACGGGGACAGGTACGAGTACTGGCACGGGTACTGGCACGGGGACAGGTACGGGTACTGGTTCGGGTGGATTTGGTGGTACGGCCATTAGACCTCGGAGGTAGCCCTTGACAGGCAGTCAGTTCTCCAACATCCTTCAATCCATCCAAGAGGTCAGGACGGAGATCTCGTCACGCCTAGATGCCATTGATAGTCGACTCCGTGACGTTGAGGTTGCTGTGGCAAAGTCTTCCACCGCCGAAGAGATCAGCAAAGAATCGGGAATTGCGCTACGATGGAAGGTGGGAATTGCTGTGTCTGCTGTGGGCATTATGCTCTCCCTGCTGATGAAGCTCTTGGAGGTTCTGTGAGTCTAGAACTAGACATCCACGCACTCCGTTCGCAAGGTCTTTCTTTCTCGGTGATTGGGGCGAGGCTCGGTCTCACCAAGGACCAGGCGCAAAAGCGTTACCAGAAGTTTCTGCTTTCTAGCCCCCTCCCCCACACCCCCTCCCCAGTATCTACCTCCTCTGAAGGGGGACTCGTTAAGAAAGATTTAACCCCCCCTACCCCCCCAGCCGATGCGCAGCATATCACACCTGTTGATGTTGTGCATTTGGATTACGTTCAGAGAATCGGAGAGCGAAGGGAATCAACGAATGAACTGGTGGTCGCAGCAGGTGACTTCCAGTTTCCTTTTGAGGACCCAGAGGTTTACTCCTCCTTTCTTACCTTCCTTGCAGCAGAGCGACCAGACCGCATCGTTCTCACAGGAGACATCCTCGACCTGACAGCGGTCAGCGCATACGACAAGGACCCACGCCTAGGGATGCCCGTCCAAGAAGAGTTGGCGCACACGCACCGACGACTCGCGGAAATCCGCGCATCGGCTGGTCCAGAGGCGCAGATTCTTTTCCTCTACGGCAACCACGAAGCCCGTCTCTCCAAGTGGTTGGCGAAGAAGGCTCCTGATCTTGTCGGACTCACGGATGCCGACGGACGCGAGATCCTTTCGCTCGCCAATCTCCTGCGTCTTGAGGCGTTGGAGATTCAGCCGTGCCTCGACGAAGGCGTATCCTACGGCGGACCAGAGCATCTGCGCTCGTACTACCAGATCGCACCAGATCTCATCGCAACACACGGAACCTACTCGCGCTCGACTGGTGGCGGGGCGAGCATTATGCCAATCGTCAAGGCAGCAGGCGTCTCCGTCGTCGGCGGACACGACCACTCCCAAGGCGTTGCCTTTGAGACCATCGGTGGGTTTGCTGGGCTAGATGCCAAGCGCACCGCCGCCATCTCCACGGGGATGATGTGCCGCCGCACCGAGCTTGGCTACCTTGCCCAGCACCAGGTCAGCCGCTGGTCGGCTGGCTTTGCGGTCATTGAACTATGGGGCGAAGAGGCTGGCCAGTGGCAGCCCGACTTCGCGTCGTGGACTGGGACAGAACTTGTATGGCGCGGCAAACGCTACGCGCCAAAGAGTGTGCTAAAGTAGCATAACGTAATACAGGAGGGTCGAGTGGTCGGAGTCATCGGGTCGGGACAGGTAGCTCAACACGTCATCGCAGAGTTGCGCCGTCGCAACCTGCGCTACAGGGTATACACACGCTCGCTTCAGCCCGATGCTGACGCGGGCGTTTTTTCTTTGTATACGCCTGAGACGATTGCCAAGCAGTTGCGCGATGACGACATCACGTCGGTCATCAACTGCGCCGCATTAAGAGATATTAATCTTTGCGACAAGAGTCCGACGGCGGCAGTGAGTGCCAACGTCAGCCTTCCGTCAATCATCGGAGACACGGTGCGTCAACTCTATGTGTCAACGGACTATGTCTTTGACAGCAACGAGGAAGACCGTCCGCTCAACGAAGAGGCGGTGAGCCGTGGCGCACTGAGCATCTACGGACAGACGAAGTTGGATGGCGAGAAGGAAGTCCTGAAGCGAGGTGGCGTGGTCGCCCGCATCAGCAGCCCGTGGGGTCTCTACCCTTCGCCAATGAAGCCAAGCTTCGTGGATATGATCGTCTCCCACAACAGGCTGCTGGACTTGCCGACCGACCAGTTCTTTAGCCCGACCTATCTCCCCGATGTGGCAGAGCAGATGGTCAGGCTCGCGGTCGAGCCGTCCAACGGAATCTACCACCTCGTCAACCAAGGCAAGACCAACTGGCTGGAGTTCGGGCGTATGGCTCGTTCCCTTCGCAAGGTCAAGGGTAAGATCTCAGGCTCAATGCGCTGGGACAAGACGCGCCCACAGAATGGCGCACTCATCAACACACGCCTCCCGCGTTTCCGAACGTGGGCTGAAGCGATGCAAGAATATCTTAGTGGCGACATAGCAGAAGGAAGGATCAAGCGATGAAAGTATTAGTGGTCGGACATCGTGGCTTCATCGGCCCGCTCCTAGTCAAGCATCTCAAGCACGCAGGCGCACAGGTTCACGGCATTGACGAGTCGTGGTACGACGAGAGCATCCGTGGGCTGAACGCAGAACACTTGCCGCACTCAGAGAGGACGGGCAAGAACGCCCGCTTCATTGACATTGACACGCTTGGCTCCTACGACGTGATCGTCTGGCTTGCTGCGGTGAGCAACGACCATATGGGGAACCTTGATGAGTTTGACACCTTCTGGTCCAACTACGAGTTGCCAAAGCTCAAGGCGGACGAGTTCTGGTCGCGCAACCCTAATGGTCGATTCGTCTACATCTCTTCGGCGTCTGTCTACGGCGCGAACGGAGACATCGCCAAGGAAGATACCGCAACCGATCCGCTCACCGCGTACTCCAAGAGCAAGGTCAAGATGGACGAGTGGCTCCGCGAGCAGGACCGCTCGTGGGTATCGCTGCGCCTCGGCACCCTGTGGGGTGTCTCACCGAATATGCGACGCGACCTCGTGGTCAATGCGTTCACGTGGGAGGCGATCCACAAGAAGCACATCCACCCACAGTCGGAAGCCAAGCGACCGATCCTCAACGTGGATGACGCTGGCTGGATCATCTCGCTCGCTGCCATCCTCCCTGCGGTGCAGGGAATCTACAACGCCTGCTCGGAGAACGTCACGGTCACGCAGTTGGCTGATCGCATCGGCAACGCAACTGGTGCCGAGGTCTCGCCGTACACGGGCAGCGATGGCGACAAGCGGGACTACTGGATGGACAACGGGCGAATGCTTTACCACTTTGAGATCCGAGACAGCGAACTGGCGAAGACCAGCAACCCAGCAGAGATCCTTGACGTGGAGCAGGCGTTGCTTGCCTACGGTGGGAACCTGCGCACCCGCACGGAGATCTACAAAGAAGGATTGGAGTGAGCAACTTCTCCTCCATCCTTGACGGGTACCTTGCCCGCAAGGCGGAGGTTGGGCGACCAGCCGTCGCCCGTTGGCGTGGCTCGTTGCTCGGTGCCTGCATCAGGCAGCAGTGGTATGCTGCCGAGAAGGTAGAGCCAAGCAATCCATTCCCCGACAACCTCTACCGCATCTTTGAGCGAGGACACGCAGTAGCCGAAGTGCTGAACAAGGCGGGCAAGGATGCCCTTGAGGCTGGAGAACTCCTTGAGTTCCAAGAAGAAGTGCCAGTCCTCCTGCCAGAGTTTGACTTCTCTGGCAACGTGGATGCCCTCGTCAAGTGGCCAGATGGCAGGCGCGAGGTCTGGGAGTACAAGTCCACGACCAACCGAGGGATGCAGTACATCCGTGAGGTCAAGCCTGAACACGCGGTCCAAGCATCGGTGTATGCCCACATCTTGGAGCAGGACCTTGGCGAGCCAGTCGAGGCACGGGTCATCTATGCCGCCGCCGAGGACTTCAAGCTCCTTGAGTTCAGGCTGGACCGAGCGTGGCGAGACCGCGCCCTCCGTGTCTTGCGTGTGCTACAATACTTCGGCAAGCGCAAACCGCCTCGCTTGCCGTCCCGTAGGGGGAAGGATATGAAGGCGGAGTGGCCCTGCAAGGGCTGCCAATGGTTGAAGGAGTGTAGAGGATGACGCAGCCAGTCAAACTCGCAGCCAAGATCGCTAAGGTTATGGAAGCGGTCGGGTACGTTGCGAAAACAGGAACCAACTCAGCACAGGGGTACAAGTTCGTGCAGGCATCGGCAGTTGCCGACAAGGTGCGCGAGCAGCTCGTGAAGTTCAATGTCTCAATGACACCGACATCCATTGATGTCATCAGCGAGGGGCTTACCCCAAGCGGCAAGCAGACGTTGCTCACGCTTCGCTTCACGTGGACACTCACCGACGGCGAGTCGGGCGAGACCATCTCGTTCCAGTCGGTCGGCACAGGCGCAGACTCAGGCGACAAGGCGGCATATAAGGCTGCGACTGGCGCATTGAAGTACGCGCTCCTCACTGGGTTCCTCATCCCAACGGGTGATGATCCAGAGGCTGACATCGCAACTGATCGAGTGGGCGAAGCAGCCAAGAGAATCTTCGGGGATACGGAGAAGGTCGCTCCTGCCCCAGCCAAGAAGCCCGACCTGAATGATTTGGAGTTCTAAGATGGCAGAGTTTGCACGAGGTCCACAGGTAGCATACGACGTATGGCTGTCTGACAAGAAGGAGCCGAAGGAGAAGGAGTTCAAGACAGGCACGAAGGCCTTTGAGTTCTTCGCCTCTCGATCTACGAACGAGTATCAGCAGTGGAAGGCAGCCGACAAGGAGACACGCGGTGCCGAGCCTGCCAACAAGTATGTGTACCTGACGCTCACGGTCTTTGACAAGAAGACACAGGAGCATATGTACAAGATCTATTACAAGGTCTCTGAAGCGAAGACCAAGAACCCAAGCGAGAAGCGTCCGAACATCCACGTCACGGGCGAGTCCCGCAACGTGCGAGAGTACGAAGGCAAGGCGTATGAAGATGTGACGGTGCGTGATGCATCGCCACTCATCTGGACGCCGATGGAACCAAGGGAATGATTACCACGCCAGAGCAGGCAGTAGCAGCCGCAAGCTGCGCACTGGCACGAATCTCAACGTTCAAGTCCCAGGGTCGGCACGACGGTGGCTGCCCGTTCTGCAAGGTTGATCCTAGGGAACTCTGTCGGATGGTGGCGGTGTTTATGGACGACTCCTCAAACTCCGTCACCATTCGGCTCTACGAATCTGAGCAGGCCCAGAAGACGATGGAGTCAATGTGGCAGGCGTAAAGACGCAGAAGGGTGGCAAGAGTGTCCCGCCCAAGTGGACCACTCGCCCTTGCATCAAGTGCGCCCTTGCTATTGAGAAGCAGTCGGAATCGTACTGCGTGCAGTCCATTGACTTTATGAACGGCAAGCGGTCAACCGAGTGGCACTGGGTGCATAGAAAATGCCTAGATACGAAATAAGCCGCAGTGCGCGGGCAATCGATGACGATCTGGACATCGTCCAGAACGGCGACATTTGTTATCTTCTTGACGGCAGATACGGCAGAATCTACGCTGGCCTCTCCGTCCGATACGACGCGGCAGCAGCACCAGAGGGCTGGTTCTTTCTACGGGAGACGAGCGAGAATCGTGTCCTCAACAAGGAGTTGGTCGCCTCTGGGCTGATCACACTTGGAGACAAGATGATTGTCGGCAGACGGACTGCCCAGTTAGCGAGGGTGAAGAATGGGTAAGATGAAAGACCTAGCAATCGATCAGGCGAATGCCGAGCGTTCGTCCCGTGGGAAGCGTGCGAGGCAGCGCGGCAATAGCTTTGAGAGGGAGGTCGCCGCTCGTCTCAATGGCAAGCGGACTGGGATGTACGGCGGCAAGAACGACGTAGAGGCTGGGTACTTCGTGATCCAGTGCAAGGTCGGGCTGTCGTACCCAGAGCGACTGGATAAATGGTTAAGAGAACTTAACCCAAAGGCTGACCAGTTGGCAGTCCTTGTGGTTGGTGATTCGCCAGGAGCAGGTACACGTCGGCGTGCCTTGGCAGTGATAGACTTCGACGACTTCGTACAGCACTATGGCAAGGAGGATCAAGGTGAGCGTTGAACCAAAGATTATGCAGGCGAATGTTTACAAGGATAGCCGAGGATTCTTCAGCGAAGTTCTGAAGGGCTTCGGATTTAGCCAGATCAATATGTCGTGGAGCATCGGCGGAACCTTCCGTGGCATCCACGCCCAGCGTCTGATGGACAAGGCGATGTGGGTAGCAAGCGGCAAGGCCATCGTCTACGCCGTGAACCTTGACCCAACATCCATCCTTTATGGAAAGGTCATTGCTGAAACGATGGAGGCTGGAGACGGCAAGGTCTTCTACGCGCCGTGGTGGTGGGGTCGGGGCTTCCTCGCTCTTGAGGACACGACCGTGACTTATGCCACGACTGATATCTACCGAGCCGAACACGAGGTCGGTATCTCATACGTCGGACTGGAGCAGATCGAGAAGGACTTGGAGAAGATCAAGGCGCAGCTCATCATCAGCGAGAAGGACAAGGTTGCCCAGTCCCTCAAGGCCGAAGGCACCTCAGACAACCTTGCCAACTGGAAGCGCGCAGGCGATGACCTCATCGCAATGGCGGACGCTGAGTGAGCATCCCAACCAAGAAGCGCAAGCCTGATGCCGTCTTGGTGTCGCAGGTCTGGCTTCACATCTACAAGTTGTTGCTTGACGGACTAGATGGGCAACCGAACAAGGAGCAGTTGGCCGCCTATGCTGCCAACGCGATCATCAAGGAGGTGGACTTTGGCTACGCAACCTAACGAAGAGAACGAGCAGATCGTTCCTTCTACTATTCGACAGATCATCACGGCACCAGTGGCTACGCAGCAGTCTCGCGGGACGCTGCTCTACGGTGCGGCGGCTGCCTTTGCTGCCTTCGCCCCGCTGCCATTTGGTCCCATCGCTGCTGCGCTGGTAGCAATCCTTGCAGCAGAACGGAAGAAGTGAAACTTGGACTCGCGTGCAACCGCTGTAAGGGACGACTCAAAGCTACGAGAGATGCTCCGCACACACTTAGAGAGTATACGCTCAGACTATTCAAGTGCGAAGCGTGTGGTAAGAAAGTCGCCGTTGCGTGGTTCATTGTCAACGAACACAAAGCCCGCTGGCTGGAAAGGCTCTATGAGGAACACACCGAAGGACTTTGAGCAGTACTTCCAAGGCCTCTACGATGAGGCGCGGGACATCCTTGTCCAGCGTCAGCGTCAGTACGGTCCTGCCAACATCGAGTCCCTCGGTATCCCTGGTGTCTTCTCTCGGATGTCCGACGACAAGATGAGCCGCATCAAGAAGGCGTTGAGCGGTGAGTTCGTCAAGGGTCGCGTCGTCCTCTCAAAAGATTCCCTGAAGGAACTTCAGCATCCGTCGGTGCGCGATGCCTTGATGGACGCTGCCAACTACTGCCTCATCCTTGTCTCCCTGATTGAGAGCGAGTGGTCCAACCTAGAGTTGAACTACGACCCCGACGATGGGGTTGCCTACTAATCCAGACCCCCTAGAAGCCTCCGTAGAATCGCTTCTAGAGGGTCTAGGAGCCACGGAGAGCCACGTTTCCACCCTTGGTGGTGTCTTACCCCTACTTACCTATGGAGAGCGGCAGATGGTCGCTCTCGGCGTGTACCTAGCATTGGAGCTTATCCGTGAGCGAAGACGATCAGAAGGTCAGGGAACTCTTCCGCGAGGCCGCGAAGAAAGAAGGTAAGTCCCTGCGCCAATGGTGTCGGGATAACGGCATCGTCTACGACACGCTGATCGGTCGTGAGATTCCTTCAGACACTCCACTCTCCGCCATCCACGATCACGATGGCACGTACTTCGGTGTCTGTCCAGCTTGCGCAAAAGAATGAACCCCCTGATGGGAGGAGCCATCAGAGGGTTCAGTAGTCGGGCAGGGGGACCGCCCGTCGAAGTTAGTCTAGCACATCTTCTGGCTTGCTGCCGACACGCACATACACTGGCGTTCCCTCGCCAACGTATGCGCCGACTACGTTGAACTCAAAGAACTCAATCGCTTCCTCTTCGCTCATCCCGTCGCGCTCCATCAGGATGGACAGGCACTTGTCTTCATCGTAGACCACCAGTGTTTGGTTGAACTGCCGCGCCATACCAATGATGGCTTCATCAAATCCGTCTGCTACTAGTGCTTCGCTCATACGTCCTCCTTGAAGGTGGTCGTAGCCTTGACGAAGGTCAAGTCAATCTCACCCGTCGGTCCATTGCGGTGCTTCGCCAGCGACAACTTGATCTTCTCCGTCGCTTGCCCGTGTTCCTGTCCATTGGGACGCCATAGCAGCATCACAAGGTCAGCGTCCTGCTCAATCGCACCAGAGTCTCGGAGGTCAGCCAGTCGTGGTTGACCTCCTTCTCTATGCTCAGCGGCACGAGACAACTGCGACAGCGCAATCACGGGAACGTTCAGCTCCCGCGCCATCGCCTTCAGCCCTCGGCTGATGTCGCTCGTCTCGACCACCCTGTTGCCTTCCTTCGTCTGCTTTGTTGGCATCATCAGTTGTAGGTAGTCCACGATGATGAGGTCTACCCCGCCATCCGCAGACAGCCGCCGCGCCTTTGACCGCAAGTCTACTGGCGAGGCAACGGGCGAGTCGTCAATGAAGATACTCGCCGCCTCCAACTTGTGTACCGACGCTGCGATGCGGGCAAGGTTCATACCCTCCACATCGCCACGCCTGATACGGAAGATGTCCACGCCAGAGACGCCAGCCATCAACCGCGTTGCCAACTGATCCTTGCTCATCTCCAAAGAGAACACCGCCACCCGCTTCTTCTCGTGGATGGCAGCGTGCTGCGCAATGTTCAGGGCGAGCGAGGTCTTGCCGACCGACGGACGGGCAGCAAGGATGGTGAGGTCTGACTTCTGCCAGCCCCCAGTCATATGGTCGAGCGTATGCAGCCCAGAGCCAACGCCCTCTGCCGACCCCCTGTTGTGGCGAGTCCAGTCCAACCGACTGATCGCATCGTCAATGAGACCACGCATCTCGGTGAAGTCAGACTTCTTGAGGGTGCGTGCCACCTTGTAAATCTCTGCCTCTGCCCTGTCCAACGCCTCGTCGGAGTCGGCTGGGTCTTCGTAGGCAATCTCCGCAACGCGGGACGCTGCGGTGATGAGGCGACGCAAGGTAGCCTTCGTCCGCACCGAGTCCGCATAGGACTTGGCGTTCGCACTTGTCGGGGTGGACGCCATAAACCCAGAGAGCGAGGAGTACCCGCCCGCCTCATCAATGAGTCCCTGCCTAGAAAGCTCGTCGCCAACCGACACAATGTCCAGAACATCGCCACGCTGGGCGATCTCGGTGATGGCACGCCATACCGCCCGATGCTGCGCCGTAGAGAAGTCGTCGGGGGCAATCTCACTCGCGTATGAGTATGCCTCGTCGTCAATGAGGACTGACCCGATCAGCCCTGACTCGGCCTCTAAACTACGAGGTGGTTGTCGCACGCTTCGCCTCCTTCCTTACTCGCTTCCTCGGTCTACGAAGATCGCTTCCTCTAACCTCTTGATCGTAGACGACCTGCTCCCTCTCCCACGCTTGGTCGGCGGTGATGCGCCGTCCGTGAATACGCCGTCGGTTGGCGGGGTCGCAGTCCTGTACGTCAAAGAGCGCACCACTGCGCTCCTCAACTGACCACGAATCTTTGGGGTCAATGTGTTCTACGTGCGCCCACAAACCGCAAGCGTCGCAGGTGTAGGCGATCTCGGAGTGAAGGTCAAGTATAGCACGAGCCTTCTTATGCCCGCTGCGCCATAGTTCTATGACCTGATCCTCCGCCTCAATGTACGCCCTGATCCACGCCTCCCTGTCCTTGTCGTAGGGACGACCAGAGAACTCGATGATGCTGCCCTCCTTGTGGTACTCCGATGTCCACTCCGAGTCTGGTCGTGTCCGCATCTCGTCGTTCCAATGATCGTCGGGGCAGACCATCTCCTCCCCGACGATCACGGCTACTGCTTGATACCGCTGCTCATCCTCACTCATCAGCCGCCTCCTGCGGCAGCGACGCCCATCAGGAAGATGATCGCCATAAGTTTGGCAAAGTCCACCATAAACTCCTTCACTTGACCACTTGATACTTCCTGCCACCGAAGCGTAGTTCGGTGATGGCATCCGTAGGGATTGACTTGTACTCCGATGACTTCGGCTCCCATACAATCATCAGCCCCAACTTCTCTGGATCGTACGCCTTCTTCCCACCTTTGAGATGCTTGTGTACGCCGAGTCGGCAGGTCATCACCCGTCGCTCGCCCGTTGTCCGCTTGGTGAACGCGATGGTGAAGAACTTCCCCATTGACTTCTTGATGAGGCGTACCGCCGCCTCAATGGTCAGCCTGTTGCTGTGCTGTGCTGCGTTCGGGCAGGTGCGCAACCAACTCTTATTCGGCTGGTATGCCTCCGCCTCAAACTGCGTCCCGCAATCCCAACAATAAAACTCCTCGGTCTTCATACTTCCTCCTCCCACTTGTCCATCGTGGCTCTCGCTTCTGCGAGGGCGGCACGCTGCTCTGCCTTCATCTCTGTGTAGCACCACTCGTGGTAGTAGCATCCCCTGCTATCCACAATCTCCTCCGACCCGACGAGCATTGACTCGCCGCAGCCGTCGCAGACGACCGAATCAACCTCACTCACTTGATCACCTCCACCTCTGTCTGTCGCCCTACGCCACCACCGCAAGCGCACGAGAAGGCAGGGTTCCAACAATGCGAGCAACCCTGCGGCTCGTTGTCCGCCTCGTCGTCCTCATCGGTGTAGCCGTGCGCACCAACCTCATTGTTGTATCCGTGTGCATCGCAAGCGAAACTATCGTCGCAATCCCCACGCTTCACCGAGGCAAGAATCTCCTCGCCACCGCCATCGTTAGCCTCGCCAATGCGGTACACCCGCTTGTCGTTGTGGTCTACGACCGCCACCGATACATCCAACTGCTCGCCCGTATCAAACGATACGCCGACCACTGAACCGCTAAGAACCTCAACCACCAATAGCCTACTCATACTTCCTCCTCCTTGTCGTAGTCCTCTGGGATGTCCCGCGTCCTATACGAAGCGTCAGCGGGTCGGTCCAGATCGTGGACGAACACCTCAACATCCAACTCCTTGTCTAGGAAGTGGAGTTCTTTCACCAACGATGCGCACCACTCTTGGTCAAACACATCGTAGGATACGCTGTACCCTCGCACCTCATAGATGTCCCCAGATTGTACCGATGTGCGGCGATAGTTCTCACCGCTCGTGAAGAACCCCGCGTTCTCCAACCACTTGTCTACAATCTCTGGGTATCTGTTCGGACTCTTTTCCTTGTCCGCTGTGATCGTGAGATAGACCTCTGCGCTTCCGCTCATTAGATGATCCTCCCTACTGCTACGCCTACCATAAACACGGAGAATAGTAGCCACGCTACCGACATACGCCACCAGAATAGGCGGCGTTTCTCCTCCCGTCGTGTCCTCTTGATGTGCTCAAACAACTTGCTATCCATACTTCCCCCTCCTATCCGAATAGGATGCGGCGATGTGCCACATCACAAAACGAAACATAATCGTAGTCCAAAATGTAATCCTGAACCTCTCTATCCGTCATTGACTTGACCTTCTCAACCTCCTCATCAGTCCCGCCCATCTCCTCAACGAGCCACCCGCGAGCGCGTTCTACTGCGTCCTCTGGCACTTCGTATGCCTCGTAGACTATGCCGTCATCGTGCTTCACAATGAACTCATAGACCACATACACATCCCACTCGCCGTTCTCAAAGAAATCATCTTCGCTAATGCGAGTCCCGTTCTCCTTCTCGTACCCCATTATTTTCCCCCTTCTCTACTATGTGCGCCCAAGTAGCGCACCTTCACTCTACCTACGCCTTGCCCCAATGTCAAGCCTAATGCGATGAAGGCGGCGGGCGATAGGTCAATCGCCGCCCTCCCCTTATGGCACGCTCGGCAATAGTCGCGCACGACTACCAACACCTTGCGCCCGTTCTTCTTGTTGGTGATCTCCGCAAGGACTGGCTTGTCGTGCCATACACGAAACCACCCGACCGCTGCGTAAAGCCACCGCTCCCCGCCCCGCCCGCCGTTGCGCTTCGCAACATAGGGTGAGCAGGTATCGGTGCGCCCCAAGTAGGACACCCCTGCGGGGCATCGTGCGCCGTACCAAGTAGCGCGGTCGGATGGTGCGGCGGGCGTAGCCGCCAACACCACCGACAGCACGAGGGCGGCGATCACTTTGCGAACACTCCCTTCCAATGGTTCACGATGGCAACCTGTTCGTTGATGAGATCATCCACGAGTACCTCGTGCGCTTCCGACCACATCCGCTTGCCCTCTCGGCAATACATCTTGCCGCCGATAAACTCCCACCTCCAAAACTCCCCGTCCTCTCCCGTCCACTCATACTCGCCGTCCTCAATGAAGGGGGCGGCTGCGGACATAAACACATCCTCTTGTCCGTTCTTGTTATCGTATCGCCCGATCACGATGCCCTCATCGCTCTCGCCTACCTCAAACCCTAACGCCCGAAACACCTCGGCGGCGTTCTGGATGGTGCGCAAGTCCTCTGGCATCCACGCATACCACGCTCGCCCGTCGCTGCTTCCTCCGCGCTTCCCCTCTGCGGGCTTCTCTTGGAGTGCCATCATCGCCTCATACGCGGCGGTTAGGTTCTCCTGCTTGATGATGAGTTCGCCCTCGCCGTTCACATAGTACCCCATTATTCTCCCCCTTCTTTTACTACATCGTAGACTGATACTTCTGTATCGTCCACAAACTTATCCGCGTCTAGGTTCACGCCGATCTCTAATCCCTTATCGTGTGCCTCCTCTTGACTATCTGCCTCAACCTCTACCCAAGTGTGCGCGACATACTCCAAGCGCACCGCGTACTTCGCCATCAAAGCACCTCCTTCCCGAAACTACTCAAAAACAGGGCGGCGAAGATAATCAACGCCAACACCCTCATTAGCCTATTGTCCTCCTCGTGTCGCGTCATCCCGCTACCTCCTCAACCTCATACACCTCGTCCGCTTGCTCTTCTGCCTCCCAATCTGCGTCTATCTCTGCCATTTTCCAAGCCTCGTCTGCGCTCTCTGCCCAGACTACGGCGCATAACTCCACAACCCTCCTGCCTCGCACTATAAACTTCTTTTCCTCGCTCATCCTTCCACCTCCCCAACTACTCCACACCTGCCACACTTCCACATCTTTCCGTCCCAACTATGGCGCACCTCCTCGCTATCGGATGAGTAGGCGATAGGCTCCACCTCCTCGCCGCTAGTGTTGGATGGATAAAACCCGCCGTCCTGCGGTGAGTTGCCGCACGCACAAGTGAGTTCGTCCTCCGTCCTCCACCTAATCATCGTGCCACCCCGTTGCTATCGTAGGCGGGGATGCCGTCCTGCGACATCTCCGCCCTAGACTCTGCCAGCCTCGCCGCGTATGCCGCCCTCTCTGCCCGATAGGCAGGGATGCTAGCCCGCAACGCTTCTAGGGTGTAGCGGTCATCTCCGCGCCCCGCCGCCATACCCTCGCGGTAGGCGTGGATGAGGTGATACACCTCCCGCTTCGTGCCGTAGCCCTGCGTTATGGCACGCACGCCGCCGCCCTCGTTTATAACCTGTTGTAGTTGCCATCCGCCGTACGCCCCTTGTAGGGTGTACCGTCCAACCATCGCCGTACTTTTTAGGTTTTCGTCCATCGTGTATAGCGGCGCGTCTGCCTCCTCCTCGGAGAATCCCGCAATGCGGTTGAGTCCCCGCACCGCGCCGTTGAGGTCTGCCATTGTGTACTTGTACATAATCTCCCCCTAACTAACTATCGGCTAGGGGGCGGCTATCTGCCGCCCCCTGCCGTATACCCTACGCCGCCAACCTACCGATAGGCAATAGCGCAGAATAGGCTACCCGCTCCAAGAATACCCGCCGCCATTGCGGGGGTAGCGTTGCCGCTTCTGCGCGGATAGCATCAACGGCGGCGGCTTCTACGCCATCCCGCCGCGCTACTAGCCAACGGCTAGCCGCTTCTCGTGCTTGTGCTTCTATCTGCTTCTCCATAATCTCCCCCTATTCTGGCGGGATTCTCCCGCCCTACGCCATACCCTAACCCCTAGCGGGGCGGGTGTCAATAGGGGGCGGGCTATACACCCGCCCCCCGTAGCGGCTACCCGCGCCGCTTGTATCCTACCCGTAGCATCCTATCGGGCGATAGGGTGTTCATAATCGCGCCATAGCACGCTAGGCACGCCGTAGCGGTATCATCCAACCATACCCGCCCCGCATCATCCCGATAGGGTTGCGAGAATACCGCTAGGGCATCCACAACAATCCCGCACGATTGGCAGGTATGCGCCTCGCACGCCGCCCCCTCATCGGGGTAGGCGAGAATCGCCCCGCAACCCTCGGCGGCGCATCCCCGCGCCCCGTATCCGTTGCCCGTATCCGTTGCCGTTGCTAGTGTCATACCATCCCCCTATCCTATCGGGCTAGGGGGCGGCTATCGCCGCCCCCCGCCCCTATCCTATCGCCCTAGCGGGATGCGTACCCCGCCTGCCGCGATTCTGCTACCCTCGCCGCTATCTACCCCATCGGGGGCGATGATGGCGGCACAATCATCGCACGCCCACGCGCTAGGTACCTCATCGCTACCGAATAGCGGCGCGGGGTTGTCAATCCCATAATCCACCGCCCTACCCGATAGCCGCCCCTCGGAGAATCGGCTATCGGCACAATCGGGGCAATACACCGCCCCGCTATGCGTATAGCCTAGAATCTCCCACGCACGCCCCGCCGCGTGGAGATTATACCCCCTGGTGTATCCCATAATCTCCCCCTATCCTATCGGGGCGGGGGTATCTCCCCCGCCCCCTATACCCTACCCCCTCGCGGGTACGCCGTCAATAGCCGCACCATAGCGGCGGGCATCCCTATACACCGCGGCGATGAATCGCCCCCGATCATACCGCGGGTTAGTGCTTGCCAATCCTCGCGCTACCTCATCAACCATACGCTCGGCGGCGGCGGCGGCGGCATCCCCCCGCTCGTATTCCTGCGCCATCGCCGCGCCTAGTAGCGTTGCGAGGTGTTCGTAGTGTTGTCGCGTCATTGTGTACCCCCTTCGTGCGTGCTTCGTTGCCTGCGTCAAGCGCATACAATCCCGCTACCCCTAACCCTACACCCCCCCGCGCTAGGTTGTCAATACCCCCGCC
>Ga0315909_10004522_pt1 | contig 16342 bp, 12 predicted proteins | sample LakEriMetagenome_11_FD_203527 | JGI IMG/M metagenome (GOLD analysis project Ga0315909, IMG submission 203527) | Freshwater fungal communities from buoy surface, Lake Erie, Ohio, United States - Buoy 2 MA125 | ecosystem: Environmental > Aquatic > Freshwater > Lake | place: USA: Lake Erie, Ohio...
CCATCTGTTTGGGGCCCATGACCGCAATTTTTGCGGTCGGCCAGATGAAAGTGAACCGCGGGCCGAAGGCGCGCCCGCTCATGCCGTAATTACCTGCGCCATAGGAGGCGCCCACGATCACGGTGATATGCGGCACGGTGGAGTTGGACACCGCGTTGATCATCTTCGAGCCGTTCTTGGTGATGCCGTTCTGCTCAAAGTCCGTGCCCACCAGGAAGCCAGTGATGTTGTGCAGAAAAAGAAGCGGCACATCGATCTGGTTGCACAGCTGAATGAATTGCGCCGCCTTTTCGGCCGACTCCGGAAAGAGCGCACCGTTGTTGCCCAGAATGCCGATCGGGTAGCCATGGATGGACGCCCAGCCGGTGACCAGCGTCGGGCCATAGAGCGGCTTGAATTCCTCGAACCGCGAGCCATCCACGATGCGCGCGATCACCTCGCGCATGTCGAAGGGTTGCCGCAGATCGCGCGACACCACGCCCAGGAGGTCCTCGGCGCTGTAGAGCGGCTCGTCAGCCGCATGTGTGGGCCCCGGGCCTTGCTTGCGCCAGTTCAGATGCGACACGACCTCGCGGCACATGCGAATGCCGTCGGTCTCGTCCTCCGCGAGGTAGTCACCCAGCCCGGAGATCGTGCAGTGCATCTGCGCGCCACCCAGGCTCTCTTCGTCGGCGTCTTCGCCGGTGGCCATCTTGACCAGCGGCGGGCCGCCCAGAAAGACCTTCGACTGGCCGCGAATAAAGATGTTGTAGTCACTCATGCCGGGCTGATAGGCCCCGCCTGCGGTGGATGCGCCGAACACCACCGAGATGGTCGGAATGCGCATCTTGGAGAGTTCAGTGATCTCGTAGAAGAGGCGCCCGGACTCGGCAAAATGGCCGGTCTCACGGCGAATCGCTGCCTCTGGGTCACCACCCGAATCGCCCCGCAGATCGGCGCCTGCCGACTCCACGAACTGCACATAGGGCATGCGGTTGTCACGGGCGATTTCGAGCCCGCGCATCAGCTTTTTGGCATTGAACGCGTTGAAGGCGCCGGCGCGCACCGAAGGGTCATGGCCCAGGATGACGCACTCCACGCCTTCGATCACACCGATGCCCACGACAAAGCCCGAGCCCACCTGGAACTCCGAGCGCCAGGCCGCCAACGGGCTGATTTCTAGGAACGGGGTGTCGGGGTCCAGCACCAGCGCGATGCGCTCGCGCAGCGGCATCTTGCCGCGGGCGCGCAGCCGCTTCATGGCATCTTCGCCACCGCCGGCAGCGACTTCTTCGTGCAGGGCGTCAAGTTCGCCCAGGGTCTCGAGCATCTCGGTGCGGTTCTGTACGAACCGCTCCGAACGCGTGTCGAGTGTCGACTCGATGACAGACATGAAAACTCCGGAAAAGACTCAGAGATCGAAGGCTTTGCGGTAGGCAGGCCGCTCGGCAAGACGGTCGAACCAGCGCTTCACGTTGGGTGTGAACACTTCCTGGATGTCCAGGCTGTTGGCCAGCACGACGGCATAGCCCACGCAGATGTCGGCGATGGTGAAGCGCCCGGCACACAGGTACTCGCGGGTGGCAAGCGCCTCTTCGACGCTGCGCATGCGGGCAAGGAACCACTTGCGGTAGTCGCCAGCCACTTGCGGATTGCGCCGCTCCTCAGGCTCCAGGCGGGTGTAACGCAGGACCAGCGTCTGAGGGAAGGTGAACGTGGCGTCACTGCGATGCAGCCAGTTCAGATACGCGCCGTAATCAGATTCATCCGGGCGCACAGCAAGCGGCGTGGGCCCATAGCGCTCGACCAGGTACTGGCAGATACCCGCTGACTCGGTCATGAACACATCGCCATCGATCAGGCAGGGGATCGTCCCCAGCGGGTTGATCTTCAGATAGTCCTTTTGCAGCACCCGCGGCGGGAAAGGCATGGTCACGAGTTTGTGCGGCAGACCCAGCTCCAGCAGGGTCCACAACGGGCGCATCGACCGCGCCCGGGTGCAATGGTAGAGCGTCGGTCCGGACGCAGCGGGTGTGAGGTCGGTCATGTGCGTGGCTCAGCTCTTCATCAGGGCTGAGTCGTCACGCCAGGGCGAGATCTGCCCGGCATACACCTCAGGGCCCTTGCGGAAGTGGGCCGCCTCTTCGAGGGTTTCGATGAAAGGCATGTCCGCCGGAAAGAGTTGATCGCCCCGTGGGCGTGGGCCCGACTTGGACACATGACCCCACAGTGAATGGCCCACCACTTCTTCGGCAATGGCAACGGCCTCGATCAGCTTGTCGAGTTTGTAGCCGGTCTGGATGCCCATCTCGTGGCACAGATCGACGAAGTCTTCGGTCGGCACATGACCTGCCGAGCGGCCGTTGCCCGAATAAGGGCAGCCACCCATGCCACCCAGGCAGGTATCGAAGTCGGTGGCACCGAGTTGCAGTGCCTCGTAGTAGCTGGCGATGGTCGAGCCGCGCTGGTTGTGCAGGTGCATGTGAAAGCTCTTCACCTGGGGCCAGCGCTCGCGGATGGCGACCATGGTCTCGCGCACGGTATGCGGCAGGTTCCAGCCCATCGCTTCATACAGCGCCACGCGGGTCACTTCGATGCCGGCATCCTTCCACTTGTTGAACATCAGCTCGAGCAGGTCCATGCGCTGCTTGAGTGAGAACGGCCCTTCGAAATTGGAGCCAAACGGATTGCCGATGCCGACCGAAGCCTGCGTGGCACCCGCTGCCTTGGCAGCCGCTACCGTGGCATCCAGCGCAGCGATCTGTTGCGCCTGCGAGCGGTTGTAGTTGCGCCGTGCGAAGGTGTCGCACAACTCCACCGACGTCCCAGGCAGGCTGGACTTCTTGCGCACATCCAGCTTGGGGAAGTAGCGATCGGCGCGGTCGTAGCCGGCCTTGTTAAACACCGCGGCGGTGTACTTCACGCCGGGCTTGGGCTGGAAGCGCTCGGCGATCTCATCGATGCATGCCATCTGGGGCGTCCATTTAGGATGCGCAAACGAGCCGATTGAAATGACCTTGGCGCCGGTGTCGCCCAGCGCATCCAGCAGGCGCAGCTTGGCGTCGACAGGAATTTTGGCGCTCTCGATCTGCAGACCTTCGCGCATGGTGTCGTCGGTGATCGTGACGGACGCGGGCAGTGTGCTCATGGTGGTGTCCTGTGTGATCAGTCGGTGGGCAATTGAGGAAAGACAAGCGGGTCGATCTGGGCATAGCGCGCAGCGGCCGCCAGAACCAGCGCATCGCGATAATGGCCTGAGACAATCTGCAGTCCGATCGGCAAACCGTCGCGCGTCAGCCCGCACGGCACCGTGGCGGCCGGATGGCGCGACAGATTGAAGGTCGATGAATAGGGCGTCCACAAGGCATTGGGTTTGCCGTGCGCGCCGGGTGGTGCGGTCAGGCCGACCGCGAAGGGCGACACGGCCACCATCGGGGTCAGCAGCAGGTCAAACCGGGTGAAGAGCTGCGACCAGGCAAACGCCAGATCGCGACGTGCGGCCTGGGCATCGGCGAAATCGCGCAGCGTGTAAGCCTGCGCGGCGCGGGCCTGAGCCTGCAGGCTGGTGTCGAACTCGGCGTGGCGGGCTGACGGATATTGCGCCATCAGGCGCTGCATGGCTGCAAACCAGTGAATGCCGAAGGTGCGCATCGCCTGCTCAAAGGGATACGGCGCCTTCACCTCCTCCACTGCACAACCCATCGCCTCGAAACGCTGTGCGGCCGCGCGTACCTTGGCCGCCACCTCACGGTCCAGCGGATGGGCGCCCATTTTCATCACCAGCGCTACTTTCAGGGACTTGGGGCGCAGGGTCAGGCGGCTGTAGTCGGTGTCGTCTGGAGGCAGGGCGTACGGGTCGCGGGCATCCGGGCGCTTCAGTGCATTGAGCATGAGCGCGCAGTCCAGTGCGGTGCGGGCCATGGGGCCGGTGTTGGCCAGGTCGCCTACCAGCGAAGGCGGCCAGGCCGGCACGCGCCCGAACGTGGCCTTGACGCCCACCAGGCCGCAAAAGCTCGCAGGAATGCGGATCGACCCACCGCCATCAGTACCGATCGCAAGCGGACCCAGCCCCGCGGCCACGGCTGCAGCCGAGCCCCCGGACGAGCCACCAGGCGTACGGTCTAATTTCCAGGGATTGCGGGTGATACCGTGCAGCGGCGAGTCGGTGACGCCCTTGTGGCCGAACTCCGGGCTGGTAGTTTGCGCAAAGAGCACCGCACCGGCCTCACGCAGCCGCGCCACCACTGGCGAATCCTCGGTCGCTCTGGCGGCACCGGTCAGCCGGCTGCCCATCGACAGCGGCCAGCCGCGCACGCCCACCAGCTCCTTGATCGACACCGGTACGCCATCAAGGGCAGACAGGGGGCGCCCCCGTCGCCAGCGTCGCTCCGAAGCACGCGCAGCCAGGCGCGCCGCGTCCGTGTCGATATGGCTGAACGCATTGATCAGCGGATTGACGCGCTCGGTGCGCGCCAGGATGGCCGTCAGAGCTTCCGGGGGCGAGGCCTTGCCACTGGCATACAGCCGCGACAATCCAGCGGCGCTCGCCTGCGTGAGATCAGTGGGCATGCTGGGTGGACTGATGGCGCAACACGCGACCGGCGCGCGCACCGGTGAACTCGCCGTTTTCGACGCTGACTTCACCATTGACCAGCGTGGCCCGATAGCCCACCGACTTCTGGATGTAGCGCGTGGCACCCCCCGGAAAATCGTGCACGACTTCAGGATGCAGCTCGGCCACCCTGGACGCGTCGAACACATTCACATCGGCGCGCATGCCCGGGGCCAGCACGCCGCGGTCGCTCAGACGCAGTACGCGCGCCGGCGCAGAGGTCATGCGCCGCACGGCCTCACCTAGCGAATACAGACCTTTTTCGCGCACCCAGTGCGACAGGATGAACGTGGACCAGCCTGAATCCATCACCTGCGACACATGTGCGCCGGCATCACCCAGCCCCGGGATCACATTGTGGCTGCTGATCAGGTGCGACAGTCCGTTCATGTCGGGGTTGAACATGCGCAGGGTATAGAGCACCTTGCCGCGCGAGGCGAGGTTCATGCGCATGAAGGTCTCGATCCAGTGCTCACCGCGCGCTGCAGCCATGGCCAGCAGCTGGCACGACTCGCCGGCTGCATAGTCGGGAACCTGCCCGTCACCCATGTGAAAGACCTTCTCGATGCTGGCGCCCAGGATGACCGGGAACCCGAGCTGCTTGGCTTCCTCGACCAGCACCGCCCGCTTGACCGGATCATCAATCGTGGCCAGGCGCTGCTCAAAGGGCATGGCCCGCAGCGCTTTCCAGGCTTCACCCCGCGTGGCAATCGGCAGACTGGTCTGCAGACCGAACACCAGACCGGAGCTGCGCACCTGCGCCACTGCGGTCATGTCGCGCCCGGCGCCTGCGCACAGGGTCTCGAGTGCACTGCGCCGCTGACCGGCAAGCGAACCATCGGGGCCCACGTTGTAGCTGAAGAGCACACGGCTGCCACCCTGATCGGCCAGCGCCTTGAGCACCTCGAAGTCGGCGCCCACGGCCTGCATGATGCCGCCGCGCGGGCCCACCGCGCGGGCAATCTCGACCAGCTCGGCCGGGTCGGCAAAGGTGCCTGGAATAGGGCGCCCATCGGGCAGCGTGTGGGGCGCAAAACGGTTGGTCGAAAAGCCCACCGCGCCACGGTCCAGGGCTTCGCCCACGATACGCGCCATTTGGCGACGCTCGTCTGCTGTGGCCTGCTCCTCCACGGCGCGCTCGCCCATCACGTAGAAGCGCACGGCGCTGTGCCCGACCAGACCGGTCACGTTGATGCCGGGACGCAAGCCTTCGATGGCATCCAGGTAGCCGCCGTAGTCTTCCCAGTTCCAGGGCAGGCCGCTCAGGATGGCTTGCCGGGGAATGTCCTCGACCGATTCCATCATCCCGGCCAGCACTTCCTTGTCTCCGGGGCGGCAAGGTGCAAACGTCACGCCGCAATTGCCCAGCAGCGCGGTGGTCACACCATGCCAGCTCACCGGCGTGCAGTGCGGGTCCCAGCCGATCTGGGCATCCAGATGGGTGTGAATATCGACAAAGCCTGGCGTCACCGTCTGGCCTTGTGCATCGATTTCGCGTTTGCCGCGCCCATCCACCTTACCGACTGCTGTGATTAATCCTGCATCGATGGCGACGTCTCCCTGAACGGGACCGTTGCCGGTGCCGTCGACGATCTGTCCGCCGCGAATCACGATATCGTGCGCCATGAGGTCTCCTTGTGTCGGTATGCGAATGGTTCGGCTGTGCGCTGCGAACGTGATGCAGCCAGCCTGTCGATGACCCCGCTACGGTGAGGTGCGGTCGTCGATCTGTCAAATGCAGCTTGCCGAAATTGCGGCGGGTCGGCCGGGGTATGCTGCCCGCCGAATGCCATTCTCCATAGAGATGGCGCTGTGCGACCCCTCCTCCCCTTGGCTAAACACGCCGCGATGTCCACACCATGACTTATTCCACCCTTCAAACGACCCTGCAGCACGGCGTAGCCGTCATCTGGCTGAACCGGCCCGAGGTGCGCAATGCGCTGAATGTGACGCTGATCACCGAACTCACCGACGCGATCGGGGCGGCCTCGGAAGATCCCGATGTGCGTGCCCTGGTGCTGGCGGGTCATGGCAGCGCATTTTGTGCCGGCGCAGACCTGAACTGGATGAAGGCCGCCTCCAGCTACGGTGCAGCGGAAAACGAAGCCGATGCCATGGCACTGGCGACTTTGCTGCGCACCCTCGCGCAATCACCCAAGCCGACGGTCGCGCGGGTCCATGGTCCAGCCTTTGCCGGGGGCATGGGGCTGGTCAGTGCCTGCGATGTGGCGATTGCGAGCACCGACGCCCGCTTCTGTCTGACCGAAGTGCGTATCGGCCTGATTGCGGCCATGATCAGCCCGTATGTGATCCGCGCCATGGGCGAGCGGGCGGCCAGTCGGTACTTCCTGAGCGCTGAAGTGTTTGATGCAGCCGAGGCCTATCGGATTGGTCTGGTGCAGGAGCTTGTGCCGGTGGCCGAGCTGGACGATGCGGTCAATCGCATGCTGGGCGCGCTGCTGCAAGGTGCACCAGGCGCCGTGAGCGAAACCAAACGGCTGTTGCGCGATATTCCGGGGCGCCCGATTGACGATGCACTCATTCGCGACACCGCGCAGCGCATCGCGCAGACCCGCGCGGGCGAGGAGGGCCGCGAAGGCATCGCGTCATTTCTGGAAAAGCGGGCGCCGCGCTGGCGACCGCAGGAATGATCCGCTCAGCCGCGCACGAACACCGTAACCAGTGGGTCGGGCCCGGCCTGTCGGCTCCAGTGCCCGTGCACCGCCGGATCAAACGTGGCACCCTCGGGCAGCACATCGGCGGAATAGAAATGCTGGCCGGCGCTGAACACGCGTGAGCTGCCATCCTGAAGGCCGATCTCCATCTGCCCGCTCAGGATGAACACCCATTGCGGTGAACCGGTGCAGTGAAAGCTGCTGCGAAACCCGACCGGGCTTTGGCGCAGCTGCAGCGCACTGACAGGCTGCGGCGCTGAGAGCATCGACGCCGGCGTGCCCTGGTCAAGGTCGATTGGCTCCTCGCGAAACCTTGCGCGCCCATCGGTATCGGTGAACAGCGTCACTCGGGTGAAGACCGCCATCTGAGCCTCTCTACGCAGACTGTTGCACGGGGCGCAGGATACCTGCCCTGCGTCAGGCAGGGACGGATGGCGGCGCGCGCGTTCACGCAGCCACTGCTGCGGCGTCGACAGGGTATCCTCGGGCGCTGTTCAGCCGTAACACGCCACGCGTGATGGCGGCCAACGCCTGCCCGGGGACATCCCACCATGTTCGAAAAAATTCTGATCGCCAATCGAGGCGAAATCGCCTGCCGCGTGGCGGCCACCGCTCGAAAGCTCGGAGTGCGCACCGTCGCCGTCTACTCCGATGCCGACGCCCTGGCGCAGCATGTGCGTGCCTGCGACGAAGCCCTGCGCCTTGGACCGGCCGCCGCACGCGAGTCCTACCTGCGTGGCGATGCAGTGATCGAAGCAGCCTTGCGCACGGGCGCCCAGGCGATCCACCCCGGGTACGGGTTTCTGTCTGAAAACGAGGCGTTTGCGCAGGCCTGCGCTGATGCCGGTCTGGTGTTCATCGGACCGCCCCCAGCGGCCATTCGGGCGATGGGCCTGAAAGCCGAATCCAAGCGCCTGATGGCTCAAGCCGGCGTGCCGCTGATTCCCGGCTACCACGACGCCGATCAGGACGATGCGCTGCTTGCGCAACACGCCGAGCGCATCGGCTACCCGCTGCTGATCAAGGCCAGCGCGGGCGGCGGCGGCAAGGGCATGCGCATCGTGCGTGAGGCTGCAGAGTTTGCCCCGATGCTCGCCTCGTGCCGACGTGAAGCGGTGTCGGCGTTTGGCAACGACGCGGTGCTGCTCGAGCGCTATGCCAGCAAACCGCGGCATATCGAGATTCAGGTCTTTGCCGACACGCATGGCCATGTGGTGCACCTGTTTGAGCGCGACTGCTCGGTCCAGCGGCGCCACCAGAAGGTGATCGAAGAGGCCCCTGCCCCCGGCATGGATGCGGTGCGCCGTGAAGCCATGGGTGAAGCCGCGGTCGCTGCCGCACGTGCAGTGGGGTACGTGGGCGCCGGCACGGTGGAGTTCATCGTCGACGCCAGTGGCGCTTTCTACTTCATGGAAATGAACACCCGCCTTCAGGTGGAACATCCTGTGACCGAGATGATCACCGGGCTGGACCTGGTCGAGTGGCAGCTGCGAGTGGCAGCCGGCGAGCCGTTGCCCCGCACCCAATCCGATCTGGCGATTCGGGGGCATGCGATCGAGGCGCGCGTGTACGCGGAAAACCCCGACCGCGGCTTTTTGCCGTCCACCGGCACACTCATGCATCTGCGCACGCCCGCGGCCGCCACGTTTACCGTGGGCGCCGACGCAGACGGCCGTCCGGCTGCGGTGCGTATCGACAGTGGCATCAGACAGGGCGATGCCATCACGCCTCACTACGATCCCATGATCGCCAAGCTCATCGTCTGGGGCGAAGACCGCGCTCAGGCGGTCCTGCGTATGCGCGCTGCTCTGGCTGAGTTCGAGGCTGTGGGGCCGCAGACCAATGTCGACTTTCTGGGCCGGCTGATGCGCTGCCGTGCGTTCGTCGAAGCCGACCTCGACACGGCGCTGATCGAGCGCGAGGCGCAGGCGCTGGCCGCGCCCAAGGATGCACCCGGGATCGATGTGCTAGCGACAGCGGTCGCGCGCATTCTGTGCGATGAGCGCGAGAGCGCCGACCCACGCGATCCCTGGTCCCAGCCCGACGGTTTTCGCGTGGGCGCACCGCACGTTCGCACACTGCGATTCACCGTTGACGGCGCACCGATAGCGGTCGAGGTGCGTTACGCATCAGGCGGCTGGACCGTGCGATACGCAGATGACAGCACCTGCCTGTCGTCCTTGCGCCGCGACGGCGCGCGGCTCACGGGGCTGCTTGGCACACAACAGCTCAATGCGTCCGTGGTGCGGGATCGTGATGCGCTGCATGTGTTCACACCACAGGGGCGTCGTGTGCTGAGCGATGCATCGGCACCGCAGCTTGCGGTCGATCAGGCCGATGCGGGCGCCAGTCTGAGTGCGCCCATGCCGGGCAAAGTGATCGCATTGTTGGTCGAGGCGGGAAGCAAGGTGCGCAAAGGCCAGCCCTTGCTCGTCATGGAAGCCATGAAAATGGAGCACACCCTGTCTGCGCCGGCTGATGGACTGATCGAGAAACTGCCGTTCAGAGTTGGCGATCAGGTGGGCGAAGGCGCGGCGTTAGTGGGGTTTGTGGCGAGCTGAACGGCGGGGAATTGATTCAAACACTGCGCCGGAGCCCTCCCCATAGGCTGGAAAGTGGCGCAGCCCAGAGGCCGCCACCAAGCGGCATGGTCTCGTTCCCGTCGTACAGCACGATGCCCATCTTGAACTGATGCCCGGCCAGACTGGCCAGTTTTTTCAGTCCCCGCAAGTCACTGTCCCTTATGGTCGCAGAAGCCTTGACTTCGACGCCGACCAATTCACCGGATGCGTTCTCGATCACCACATCCACTTCGAATTGATCTGCATCGCGGTAATACATCAAGCGGTATTCGTCTTCGGACGTGGTTGTGTGCTTAAGAAGTTCCCCAAAGACGAAGGTTTCCAGGACCGTTCCGAATCGGGTTCGGTTGCGTTGAATCTCTTGAACGTTCAGGTTCAGCAACCCTGCCAGCAGGCCCGAATCAATGAATTGCAGTTTGGGCGTCTTCACAACCCGGTTGAGACGGTTACGCGCCCAGACTTCAACGCGCCTGAGCAGATACATTTGTTCGAACACGCCGATGTAACGCGCAGCCGTCTTCGCATCCAATCCCACTTGACCGCTGAGTTGGGTGTAGTTGCACATCTGTCCAGCGGTCTGGGCCAGCGCATTCAAGAAACGTGGCAATTGATCCAGCTTTCCGATATCGGCGACGTCCCGAACGTCGCGCTGGAGCATTGCGTCAAGGTATTGCCGTGCCCAGGCCGTGCGGCGCCTGGCGGTGGGCCGCGCAACCGCCTCCGGGAATCCGCCACGCAAGACACGCTCTACCAGATCACCCGCATGCACGGCGGTGCCAGGAGAGGGAATACGCCCCGAAAAGACGCTGTCGAGCCAATTCGTCACGCACCCTTCGATTTCGCTCTGGGACAACGGCAGGAGCAGCAAGGTCTCCATGCGGCCAGCCAATGAGTCGGCCACGGTGGGCAAGGTCATCAGATTGGCTGAGCCTGTCAGCAGAAATCGCCCAGGCCGCCTGTCTTCGTCGACGTTCTTCTTGATCGCCAGCAACAACTGCGGAGCGCGCTGCACTTCATCGATGACCGCGCGGTCCAGATTGCGGATCATGCCAACCGGATCTTCGCTCGCCGACAGCCGTGTGAGTTCATCGTCGAGTGTCAGGTAGCGCCCCCTGTTTTCGGACATCTTGCGCACCAATGTCGTCTTGCCCGCCTGGCGGGGCCCCGCCAGGAGCACCACAGGCGTGTCCGCCATGGATTCGACCATGCGCGGCTCAATGAATCGGGGGTAAAGCTTTGGCGCGCTCATGCCAGCATGTTACTGAATTTACAGCAACATTTAAACGTAAAATCAGGAATTAAGTGCCGATTAATACGGAATAAAACCAGCGGAAATGCGGCAACTTACTCGCGCTCGAAAAGCATGGCGTGCGGCCTGTCATCACCGGGCACCTCGTAGTCCAGAGCGAGCCGGCCCTCCCGAAAGCCCATGCGTCGGACACGTGCCAGCTGATCCAGAAAGCGGCTTTCAGTGACGGCAGCGTCACCCTCACAGGCCATGCGTGTGAGGCCCGGCGTGGCCACTTTCACATCGCCAGGCAGATCGCCCCGGGCCGTCACTTCGACCATGAACCGATTGCAGCCCGAGTGACCCACGAAGCGTCCGTCCTGATGCGACAGGGTCAGCGGCGGCTGTGCTACGGCCGCCTCGCCCGAGCGCCACTCCCGCAACACCCAGTTGTTGCCGCCCAGGGTGGCTGGGCCCAGACGCGACACAGGCGGGACATCCTTAATCGGCACCAGTCGGCCGCGGCTCAGGGTCCACCCCACGGACGCCACTTCGCCGGGGCAGCAGGCCGGGTCATCCGGGCCTGCGCGTACCACGTCCAGCCAGATGCGCCCGTTCTGCACACGCACATCGCGCACCTGGACCCGATCACCAACTTGTGTCGCGGCCAGACTGCGCGGCTGACCGCGCCGCGCGCCCGCCACCGCAACATGCAGAAATTGGCCGCTGCCGCCCGTTGATTGGGTCAATAGCATCACCGCCTCGGGTCGACCGTCCCGGTCAAGATCGCCATAGGCGATCGGATTGCGCATCAGCGTGACCTGCGGCGCTTCTGCACCACCCTTCACATAGGGCTTGCCCTGCCAGGCGCCGTCTCGCAGCGTGACCTGGGGCGTATCAGACAGGCCGCGAAGGGTCATGTTGGACAGCGCAGAAACCGACAGTGCCGCCGGCACGGCGCCGCCTGCAGCAGACGGCACAGCCTGGGCGCATACGGCATGGCTCAGCGCAAGGCTCAACACCAGCAACACGGGGCGAAAGAAGGTCATGGCAGTAGATCCTCAAGCAGCGCTCAACGGCACGGGCATCAAATATGCATGACTTTGGGCGAGCCGTTCCCTTTGCTGCCTCATTGCCGACCACATTCCGAACCCAGGGCCCCCATGAACAGACCCTCGCATTCCAATGGTGCGCACCGTGCCACGCCTCAGGCCGCGCGTACGCGTCAAGCCACGCGCGCCTCGGCCGGGCCGCAAGTGCCCGCCATCGGCACTGCACTCGGCCCGGCTGCGGGAGATATCGTGATGGCGGCCTGTCAGCGTTCCTTCGCGTTGCATGCGCACTGGATCAACGAGAGCGTGAACAGAACGCTCGAGCATGCCGCGCTGCATGCAAGTGGCGAAGCCGCAGCCAGTCCGGCACAGCATGGCGAATGGATGCGGGCGACGATGTTCGAGCCCACCTGGCATTACATGGTCGGGCTGATGTCCCTGGGGCGCAGCACTGGCGATTCGCTGGTCACCCTGATGAGCTCACAAATGCGCGGCGCTCAGGATGAATTGGAATCACTCAGCCGCGAAGCGCATGAGGACGCAGTCGATGCCGCCCGCACCGCCGCCAGCGCTGCAGTGGCCGCGATGTCGTCTTGCGCGCAGGCCGTCAGCCAACTTGGGGAGCGCGCCACCCAGGCCGCGCAACACGCCGCCCGGGCCGCTCAGGGATCCGCTCAGGAACCGTAGCGCGCCAGCCCGGACACCGCCTCCCGAAACCCGTTGACGGTCTCCTGAAGAATCTGCGAGACGGTCTTCACCGCATCGATGCGCCCGCACACCTGGCCTGTGAGCGGCACAGCCGCTTCCATGTCGCCGCCAAAATAAAGGTCCAGCACGCCGGCAAATTCAGCCCGCATGTTCTCGGGCGGTTGCGCTTCGATACGGGTGGTGCGCTCGGTGCGCAGCGCGCGCAATGCGGGCCCCTGGCCTCCCCGATTGAGGAAGACGGTGTCAGTTTCCTGGGCTGCCACGATCGCCTGCTTCCAGTTCATGTGCGCGGGCGATTCGGCCGACGAGAGCATGCGCGTGCCCATCTGAATGCCTTCTGCGCCCAATGCAAAGGCCGCCGCCATCGAGCGGCCGTCGGTATAACCGCCCGCCGCGATCACCGGGACCTTCACTTTCGAGCACACCAGCGGCAGCAGCACCATGGAGGCCACATCGCGCTGGTTTTTGAATCCACCCCCTTCTGCACCCTCGACAATCAGCCCGTCGACCCCGGCCTCTACGGCCTTGAGCGCAGCCTTCAGGGTGGGCACCACATGAAACACCGTGAGTCCAGCCTCCTTGAGTTCGGCGCAATAGCGGCTTGGGTCGCCCGCGGAGGTGGTCACGAAGCGCACGCCCTGGTCGACTACGAACTTCACGATGTCGGGGTCGCGCACGTACATCAGCGCGATGTTCACGCCGAACGGCTGATCGGTGAGATCGCGCATCTTGCGAATCTCACCGCGAATCGCATCCAGCTCGCCTGAGGCAGTCTCGATGATGCCCATACCCCCGGCATTGGAGACCGCAGAGGCCAGCTGCGCCCGTGCGATCCAACCCATTGGCGCCTGCACGATCGGATAGCGCACGCCCAGCAGACGGGTCACGCGATTGTCGAGCGGCTGCGCCTGATGGCCCGATGTGTTTGTTGCCTGTGCGCTTGTCATGTCAGTCCACCTTCGCGCCGGAGATGCGCACCACTTCTTTCCACTTCGTAGTTTCAGCCGCAATGAAGCGGGCCAGTTCAGCCGGTGTGCCACCCACCGGCTCGGCGCCCAGTCCGCGGAAGCGTTCCACGACATCGGGCTTTTTCAGAATGCGATCGACCTCGGTCGAAACGCGGGTCACGATGGCATCGGGCGTGCCGCGCGGGGCGACCAGTACGAACCACGACTCGGCCTCATAGCCGGGCAATACGCTGGCAATGGTGGGCACATCGGGCAACTGCGCGCTAGGTTTAGCCGAGCTCACGCCCAGGGCCACCAGTCGGCCGGAGCGGATATGCGGAATGGCGGAGGGCAGGTTGTCGATCGCCATCTGGATCTGACCGGCCAGCAGGTCCTGCAGCATGGGGCCGCTGCCGCGATAGGGAATATGCGTGATGAACACCTTGGCGCGGGTCTTGAACAGTTCGCTCGACAACTGCCCGGTCGAGCCATTGCCGGGGCTGCCGTAGGACATCGCGCCCGGTTTGGCGCGGGCCTTGTCGATGAACTCCTGGATGGTGCGAGCGCCCACGGACGGATGCACCACCAGCACATTGGGCACTTTCACGGCGAAGGAGACCGGGATCAGGTCGCGTTCGGTGTCGTAGGGCATCTTGGGGTACAGGAACTGATTGATCGCCTGTGTACCGGGTGTGCCCATCAGGAAGGTGTATCCGTCGGGCGTTGACTTGGCCACTTCAGCCGCCGCGACATTGCCACCTGCGCCGGCCTTGTTTTCAACCACCACGGGCTGCTTGAGGACGGGCGCCAACTGCTCGGCCAACACGCGGGCCACGATGTCGGTGGTGCCGCCGGCGGCAAAGGGCACGACGATGCGCACGGGGCGCGCGGGCCAGTCGGACTGCGCATGGGTCAGCGCTGGCGTCAGCGCCGCAGCCAGGAGGAAGGTCAGCGCTGCAATCTGCGCGCGTCGGCCGGACAAGATGGAAACGGTTGGCAACATGAGCGGTCTCGATTCGTTGATGAGGGCTGTGGCGCGCAGCCGCCTGCACCGCCCGCAGCAGGAGATGGTAGCGCGGCCCTGCCCGCAGCCTGGACACGCGGTGAGGCTACGGCAGTCATCGCCTATGATCGGGCCCATGAATATCGTTGTATCGCATTGCGAAGCCGGCAGCGGACTCGCCTGGCAGCGGTCTCTGGCGCAGCATCTGCCGCAGGCGCAGATCGGGCTGGACCGTGGGTCGCCGGATGGCGCGACATCCGCTGAGCCAAGACTGACCTCTGACGCCGCGCTGGCCGTCGTCTGGAAGCCTCCAGGCGATTTCTTTGCGAGGCATCCCGACCTGCGCGCCTTGTTCTCATGCGGTGCGGGCGTGGACCATTTGCTTGCGCATCCGGGCTTGCCTGCCTCGCTGCCGATCTATCGGCTCGAGGATGCCGGCATGGGTGCGTACATGGCGGATTACTGCCTGCATGCATTGATGCGTGTATTGAGCCGCGAAGACGCGTATGCCGCGCAGCAGGTTCAACAGCACTGGCAGGAGCAGCACTGGCTGACCCGAGCCGAACTGCCAGTGGGCATCGTCGGCATGGGCGTGCTGGGTGTGCAGGTGGCGCGCGCGCTGACGGCGCAGGGGTTTACGGTGCGCGGATTTGCGCGCACGCCGCGCACCGTTCAGGGGATTGAGGTGATGGCGGGCCCGGCAGACTGGCCGCGCTTTCTTGCGGCCACGCGCGCACTCATCCTGCTGGCCCCCCATACCCGAGCGACCGAGAACCTGATCGACGCGCCCGCCCTGGCCGCCTTGCAGCCCGGCGCATGGCTGATCAATGTGGCACGCGGTGCGCTGGTGGTGGATGACGCCCTGATCGCGGCGCTGGACAGCGGCCAGCTCGCTGGGGCCATGCTGGATGTCTTTCGCCAGGAGCCGCTGCCGGCCGGACACCCGTTTTGGCATCATCCGCGCATCCGCATCACGCCTCATATCTCCGGGCCCACGCAGGTCGCTCAGTCGGCCAGGCAGGTCGCGGATAAAATGAAGCTTCTGGCCCAAGGTGCTGTGCCAAGCGGCCGAGTGAATCCCGACACAGGTTATTGAGACCCCATGCAAGCATCCCTGCCCAAGCGTGTCACGCTGATTGAAGTCGGACCGCGCGACGGACTGCAAAACGAACAGTCGCCCATCACCACCGACGTGCGCATCGAACTGTGTGACCGCCTGACCGATGCAGGCTTTCCGAATGTCGAGGCGGGGTCGTTCGTGTCGCCCAAGTGGGTGCCCCAGATGGCCGACACAGCCGAGCTCATGCAGCGCATCCGGCGCAAACCGGGCGTGGTGTACTCGGTGCTCACGCCCAACATGAAGGGCTTCGAGGGCGCGCTGGCCGCACGGGCCGACGAGGTGGTGATCTTTGGTGCAGCCTCGGAAGCCTTCTCACAGCGCAACATCAATTGCTCGATCGCCGAATCCATCGAACGCTTCGAGCCCGTCGCCCGCGCAGCCAAGGACCATGGCATGCGCCTGCGTGCCAGCGTCTCGGTAGCACTGGGTTGTCCCT
>Ga0315909_10004523_pt1 | contig 16340 bp, 8 predicted proteins | sample LakEriMetagenome_11_FD_203527 | JGI IMG/M metagenome (GOLD analysis project Ga0315909, IMG submission 203527) | Freshwater fungal communities from buoy surface, Lake Erie, Ohio, United States - Buoy 2 MA125 | ecosystem: Environmental > Aquatic > Freshwater > Lake | place: USA: Lake Erie, Ohio...
CCGCGCAGTAGCCGACGAAGAGCACGGTGTTTTTCGGATCGCCGATGCCGTTTTTCAAGTGGTGCAGGATCCGCCCCGCTTCGCACATGCCGGACGCGGCGATGATGATGGCGGTGCCTTGGAGTTCGTTCAGCTCCTTCGAGGCTTTCACCGCGCGGATCAGCGTGAGATTCTCGAAACCAAAGGGATTTTCGCGTTCGAACAGGTCTTCATAGACGCGGTGGTTGAAGCCCTCCGGATGCAGGCGGAAAATTTCCGTGGCACTCACCGCCAGGGGGCTGTCCACGAATACCGGGACGTCCGGGATGATGTTTTCTTCAAACAATTTGTGCAGCACATACAAAATCTGTTGCGTGCGTTCGACGGCGAAGGCGGGAATGAAAATTTTCCCTTTGCGCTTCAGTGCTTCGTTGATGACGGTGCCGATGTGGGCATCCACGCCTGCGGGCACCTCGTGCTCACGCCCGCCGTAGGTGCTCTCCATGATGAGGATGTCGATGTTTTCCGCAATCGCGGGATCGTTGAGCAAGTCATTGTTTCCTCGTCCCACGTCGCCGGAGAACAACAGGCGCTTGTGCTTGCCGTCTTCTTCATCGTCGATCTCTAACAACACCTGCGCGCTGCCGAGAATGTGGCCGGCATCGAGAAAGGTCAGTTTCACGCCGGGCGCAATCAGCATGGGGCGCTCGTAGTTGATCGTGACGAACTGGCGCAGGCAGCGCTCGGCATCCTGCTCCGAGTAGAGCGGCTCCACGGGCGGCAGGCCTTTGCGTTTGTTGTGCTTGTTGAGCCAGTCGACATCGCTTTCCTGAATGCGTGCGGAGTCAGCGAGCATGATCTGGCAAAGATCGCGCGTGGCAAAGGTGGCGAAGATGTTTCCGCGGAATCCCTTGCGGCACAGGTTGGGCAGGTTGCCGGCGTGATCGATGTGCGCATGGGACAGCACCACCACATCGACGGAGGTAGGCTCGAAATACGGGAAATTGCAATTGATCTCGTAGCCTTTTTCGCGATGACCCTGGTAGAGCCCGCAATCGAGAAGAATGCGCGCGCCGTTAATCTCTAACAAGTGCTGCGATCCTGTCGTTGTGCCCGCTGCTCCACAAAAAGTGATTTTCATTGCCTATATCTAGCCGCTGTCCTAGCAACTGACAAGGCACAAATCACAATCAACAAGCGAAAGCCAAGCTTACTTCTTGAGTTCGAAGTTGCGGGCGGAGGCTTTGTCTGCTGCGGGGAAGTCTTTCGGGATTTCCTGTGTGACCTTGCCGGTCGCCGCCCACTCGGATCCGCGCAGGAATGTCACGATGAAACCGACGCCCTGGAACGCCTCGGTATCATGGCCGAGGGTGGTGTGAAACACACGACCCTTGCCATAACTCAGCACCATCAGCATCGGCTCGTTGCGTCCGGCATTTTTGAGGTCGGGCGTATCGGCCGCGGTGGCGAGGATGGTCATGTTTTCGGCAGGGCCGCGCAGCTTGGAGTAGCACTCGTCCTTGCTGTGCATCCAGAAATCCGGCAGACCCTTGGTGATGGGGTGCGTTTTGTCGCGCATCGTGATCACAAATTCCTGCTGCGGACCATGCGAACCGCAACCGCCGGGGCCGTCATCGCGCACGACTTTGCCATTGGCATCGAAATAGACATAAGGCCCGGATTTTTGGTTGCGCCCGCCCCAGCCCCCGAGCCCGATCATTTTGTTGAACTCCGGCCAATTCGCCCAGCTGTTGTTCGCCGCGTGCACGACGACGAGGCCGCCGCCATTGGTCATGTATTCTTCGAGATTTTTCCGCGTCTGCTCCGGCCAATCCGCCGCTCCGTAGCCGAAGTTGCTCACCACGATGTTGTATTTCTTGAAGTCGGGCGAAAAGCTTGGGTCTGGTACGGGTTTGTCTTTGCCCTCGGCTTCGGGCGCTCCGGCGAGGGGCAGCCAATCTTTTTCGCGTTGGTGGTTGGAGATGAATCGAGTGCGCGCCACTTCCACCTCGAAAAGTCCGCTGCTTTCGAGATATTGTTTCATCATCACCGTGGACTTCGGCCACACGGCGTGGTTGTTTTGCCCATCGACAATGAGAGCCTTGAGTTTTTCCGCCGCAGTGGCGGAGAGCGAACACAGCAGTGAGACAGCGAGAACGGGAATGATCGATTTCATCGTAATGACTACGCGGGCGTGACGCGGATTCCTTCAAAAAAAATGTGGGCTGTCAGACGTGAGGCGCTTCCGCCATTTTTCCATCGCCAGAAGTGGGATGGTTGTTTATGGCTATGTCATGAAAACGACCCTGCTCCTCCTCTTCGCGTGTGGCTCGCTGAGCCATGCGGCCAAACGTCCGAACATTCTGATCCTGTTCGCGGATGACCTCGGCCGCTACGCTTCGGCCTACGCGGATCCGCAGCAGCCTTCTCCGAACGACATCATTCGCACGCCGGTGTTCGATCGTCTCGCGCGGGAAGGGGCCCTGTTCCATCATGCTTTTGTCTCGGTGCCTTCTTGCACTCCCTCCCGTGCGGCACTGATGACGGGACGGCATTTTTTCCGCAACGGCTCACACTCGCAGCTGCACCACCCGTGGCAACCGGGCGCGCCGGATCCTTTTGCGGACGTGGTGGGCATGCCGGTGACCTTGCGCGATGGCGGCTATCACATCGGTCACAGCCTCAAGCTTCACATGCGCGAGAGCATCATCGGCGGCAAGGAAAACCTCTACAACAGCGCGGGACAGAAAATCAACGAATACTCCGAGATCCTGACCAAGGCGGAGGACAAGGAGGCGGCGAAACAACAACTCTTTTCCGAGGTGGGTGCGAACTTCCGCAAGTTCCTCGCCAAGCGCCAAAAGGACCAGCCGTTTTACTATGCGTTCAATCCCACCAATACCCACCGCAAGTGGGTGCGTGGTTCGGGCAAGGCGCTGTGGGGCTTGAATCCCGATGACCTCAAGGGGAAAATGCCGCCGGTGCTGCCGGATGTGCCGGAGATCCGCGAGGACATGGCCGACTACCTGGGCGAGGCGATGGCCTTCGATGCCGCCTGCGGTGTGCTGGTGCAATTGTTAGAGGAAATGGGCGAGCTGGACAATACCATTGTGATGATCTCCGGCGATCACGGCATTCCCGGATTTCCGCGCGGGAAAACCAACGTGCACGACTTCGGCTCGGAGGTGTTGCTGGCGATGCGCTGGCCGGAAAAAATCGCCGCCAAGCGCGTGGTGCAGGCACCGGTTTCTTTGATCGACATCGCCCCGACATTCCTCGATGCCGCCGGCCTGCGTTCTCCCGATCAGCCGAACGGCCAAAGCCTCTTGCCCGCCCTGGCTCCGGGTGCGGATGACAGTCGCCTGCGTGGCTGGGTGCTCATCGGCCGCGAACGCCACGCCGACCGCGCGCGCGAGGACCAGCTTGCCTATCCCGTGCGCGCCATACGAACGAAGGAGTTTCTCTATGTGAAAAATTTCAAGCCGGACCGCTGGCCCATGGGTTCGCCCTATCAGGTCACGGATGACAGCGCGCCCCCGTTTGACGAGCTGGCGAACAACACCTACGCCGCTTTTCCCGACATGGACATGTCACCCACCAAGGCCTGGCTGGTCGAACACCGCAAGGACCCCGCGATGAAATCGTTTCTCTCCTTCGCCTGGGAAAAACGCCCGGAAGAGGAGCTCTACGACCTGCAACACGACCCGCATCAAACCAAGAACCTCGCGCAGGATCCGAAACACTACACCACCCTCGGCCGCATGCGCGATCAGCTCACCAAGGAATTGTTCGCCAACGACGACCCGCGTTTGCAGGATGATGCCTTCGACCGGCCACCTTATCACTTCAAGAACAAGAACAAACGCTAACGCAATTGTCCTCCATGAAACCCATCGTATCTCTCCTTGCCGCCCTTGTTGTTGTTTTTCCGCTGCCGCATCACGCGCAGGAATCGCAGCGCCCGCCGAACATCGTATTCATCTTCGCCGATGATCTCGGCTGGAATGATGTCGGCTACAACGACGAGGGCGATTTCATCGAAACGCCGAACCTCGACCAGCTTGCCAAGGAAGGCATGGTGTTCACCCAGGGCTACGCCGCGATGGGCAATTGCATTCCCTCGCGCGCCTGCCTGCTTTCCGGAAAATACACCCCGCGCCATGATGTCTATGCGGTGGGGGATACCAGTCGCGGCCCGAAGGCGCAGATGCGCCTGGTGCCCATCCCGAATGTCAATGGCCTCAAGGGCTCGTATGTGACCTTTGCCGATGAACTCAAAGCCGCGGGATACGCCACGGGGATTTTCGGGAAATGGCATTTCGCCGATCATCCGAAGGAACTGGGATTCGACGTCGCACCGGATGCGTTTCCTTCAAAAAACAAAGCCGTGGAAGATCCGAAAGGGATCTATTCGATGACCAAGGCCGCCTGTGAGTTCATGGAGCAGCACAAGGACAAGCCGTTTCTGCTCTACGTGCCGCACCATGCCATCCACACGCCCTTGCAAGCGCGCAAGGAAACACTGGCACGCTTCGAGACGAAGAAAGCGGATGCGCGCGGCCGCTCCGCGCTCTATGCCGCCAGCGTTTATGATCTGGACGATGGCATCGGCCAATTGATGAAAAAACTCAAAGACCTCGGCCTGGAGAAAAACACGATGGTTGTCTTCACCTCGGACAATGGCGCCACGCAGCAGTCCAGCCAGGAACCCTTGCGCGGCAGCAAGGGCGGCTACTACGAAGGCGGCATCCGCGAGCCGATGATCGTGCGCTGGCCGGGAATCACCCCGCCCGGCAGCACCTGCGCCACGCCCGTCATCAACATCGATTTGTTTCCCACCTTCCTCGCCGCGGCGAAGACCACCAGCAAGGAGCTGCTCGATGGCGAAGCCCTCATGCCACTGCTCACGGGAAAAGGCCCGCTGCAGCGGCAGGCGATCTTCTGGCATTTCCCGGGATACATCGACAATCCCGTCAATCGCGGCCGCGAGCTCGATGTGCGCACCGGCTTCCGTTCCCGCCCTGTGACGGTGATCCGCAAGGGCGGCTGGAAATTGCACCTGTTTCACGAGGAATGGCAGCTCGATGGCGGACGCGAAAAACTCGCCACCAATCACGCGGTGGAGCTCTATCACTTGTCGGAGGATCCGGGCGAACGCCACGATCTCGCCACGACCAAGACGGAAAAACGCGATGAGTTGTTAGATGATCTGCTCGCTTGGCAGAAAAACACCAAGGCCAAGCTGCCCAGTGTGCCGAATCCGGACTACAACCCGCAAGCCAAGGAGGAAAAGGCCAAAAAGAAAAAAAACAAGTGATCCCGGCATCTCATGGCGGAACCGTTACCAATGCCGAACGAAACGTGGAGTGACCGTGATCTCACTCGCCCGGCGCGTGCCTTCCGTGCGGTGATGTTGTTGCGGGAAATCGCGCGCGCGGTTTGTTCCCTCGCCGCGCCCCTCTCCCTGTGGGTGCTGCTGCAGCCCATCGCCGCGGATCTGTCGGGCACCACGATGTTTCTGCTGTGGCTCAGCGGCAGCATCGGCCTCTATCTGATTTCCTATCTCGGCATCACCTACAGCAGTCTGTCGATGCGCCCGCTGCTGGCCGCCTTTTTCCTGCTGCTCGTCGCCGGACCCACCGCGTATGTCCTGATCCCCTACGTGTGGCAAACCAAGGAAGCTCTCAGCTACGCCATCGTCTTCGGCAGCATGGCGGCGCTGGCCCTGCCTTTTCTCCGCGCATGGTGGTTGACGTGGCGGCTCACCCCTGCCGAGCGATTGATGGCACGACCCTGCCCGCCCCTGCATTCCATCGCCGAGCTGTATCGGGAAATGTTCAGCGTCTGGCCCGGATTGAAGCGCTCGAGGCTCCGCGCACTCATCGCGGATGCGCTGACCTATGCGGCATCGATGTCACTTCTGTTAGGCAATACGGTTCTGGCGGTTCTGGCATTTCTGGTCATCGCGTTCATGCCCTTGTTTATGCAAACGCACGGCATCGGCGAGGTGTTGATGCAGTTGCTGGCATTGCTCATCCTATTGGGTTTCACCGGACTCATCCAGAGTCTTCTGCGCCGTACGGCCCGCTGGTTTTCCCGCGCCTCGTATGCCGAGCAAGTCGAGCGCGATCCCCGCCAGCCCATCCTGTTTCTGCGCTCGTTTCAAGATGATCAGGTTCATCTGCCGGAACGCGGGCTCTTGTGGCGGTGGATCCGCGCGCTGCTGGCGCCAGGCATGCGCGGGCGGCGGCTCGATCATTTCCTCGTGGAATCCTTCAGCCGCTATGGCCCGGCGCTCGCCCTCGGCAACCCCGGAGAAAAACAACTGCCCTTCGGCGCCGCACGCGTGTACTGCACGCACGACACGTGGAAAGACCAGGTCGCGGAAATCGCCAATCGCGCTAACTATGTGGTTCTCGTGGCCGATAGCACACCGGGAGTGGAGTGGGAGATTTGGCATTTCCTCACACCCGCCTGGCGCGAAAAAACTCTCTTCATCGTGGCACCAAAGTCAAAGGACCTCCGCGAAGCCCCCACTCTGGCCGCCGCCATCGCTGCCGAGGGCGTGCCGGAAAACGGTCCGCCCATGATCGCCTGCTACTGGGATCAACAGCACCGCTTGCACGTCTTGCGCGCCGATGTCCCGCGCAGCCCGGAGGCGTTCATCGTCGCGATGCAAACATTTTTCCGCGAGCGTCAGCCGATGGATTGATGCACTGACAGATGCCCCGCCATGACGGCGTAACCGTCCGCATGACGCGCTTCTTTTGTTGCCTGATGATGATCGTGGGTTTGGCATCCGCCGAGCCTGCGCCGCTCTATCCATTTCAAAATTCCGTCCGTGCCTTGCCAGTGGAGGAAGGTGTGGCGCTACTCAAAGAACTTGGCTATCCCGGCATCGGCTCGGTGTATCCGCAGGATTTGGCGAAATACCAGGCCGCCTGTGAAAAAGCCGGGCTCAAGGTGTTCAGCATCTATTGCAGTGCCAAGGTGCACAAAAACGGCTTCACCTATGATGCCAAGATCCCCGAGGCCATCGCCCTGCTGAAGGGGACCGATGCCATCGTCGAGCTCAACGTGCAACGCGGCGAAGACGCCCAGGAAGCTCACGCGATTGCCTTGGTGAAACGGGTGGCCGCGGATGCCAAAGCCGCCGGGCTGAAGGTCATTCTCTACCCCCACGCGAACGATGTGGTGGAGCGCGTCGATCACGCACTGCGCATCGCCAAGGCCAGTGGTTGTGACAACGTAGGCGTCGCGTTCAATCTGTGCCATTTCCTCAAGGTCCAGCCCCAGGATGATCTCACGGAGACTCTCACTGCGGCGAAAGACCACCTGTGGAGCGTCAGCATTTGCGGAGCGGATCGCGATGGCAAGGACTGGAACACCCTCATCCGCCCGCTCGATGAAGGCACCTTCGATCAAGCCGCCCTTCTGGAACTGCTCAAAAAACAAGGCTACCGCGGTCCCATCGGCCTGCAGTGCTACAACCTCCGCATCGCCCCACGCGAGCACCTCGCACGCTCCCTAACGGCATGGAAAAAACTTCACGAGGCGAAGCCAGGGAAATGAGCCCGTGCGAGAGCCCCTGCACTGCCATCCCCCGGGAACGCCGAGCCCCAGCTCGGCCATGAGTAGAGCGGGATCTAGCGATGAACCTGCTTTCCTGTTTCACAGAAGGGAAGAAAGAAAACGAAGGAAAAGAAATCCTTTGTGTCCTCTGTTACCTGATGCACAAAGTAATGCTAAACGAATATTGAGTAGGCGATATTGAAACATCTGTGCTGACAAAGCAAGCTTGTTGAGCCAACGAAAAAATGCCAGCGCGAGGTGAGAGCGGCTTCGTGTGGCTGAGATGACACAACGCAATCTCGATTTTTGACAAGATCGGGCTAGGCTCGTGGTATTGGCAAGACCTCATATCGTATGCGTTTGATCCTTCCACTTTTGCTTTGTTTGTCCGCGTTGGCGGCTTCTTTGATTCAGCCAAAAAAAGAAGCTCGTCGGCTCGAGGTGTTGTTTTTTGGCGCGCCCACCGCCGCTCATCCCGGCCATGATCCGGTGACGCGGTATCGGGTGATCAAACGCAATCTGGGCACGGCGGGCATCAATTTCACCTACTCGGAAAATCCTGCGGAGGTCTTCAAGGCGGATACCTTGCGGCACTTCGATGCGGTGATGATGTATGGCAACTGGAATCAGAATCAGGCGATGCCAGCGGAGCAACTCAAGGCACTCACGGACTTTGTGGAAAGCGGCCATGGATTTCTGCCCATTCACTGCGCCTCGGCTTGTTACGGTGGCTCACCGGAGTTCATCAAGCTCGTGGGCGGGCGTTTCAAGTCGCACACCACGGGAGTTTTTGAGCCGAAGACGGTGAATACCAAGCACCCGATCACCGAGGGCTATCAGGGATTTTCCGCATGGGATGAAACGTATGTGCATGACAACCACGGCGACGACCGCACCATCCTGCAAACGCGCGATGACGAGCCATGGACGTGGGTGCGCAATCAAGGCAAGGGCCGGGTGTTTTACACGGCATCGGGTCACGATCACCGCGTCTGGGATTTGCCGCAATTTCACGATCTGCTGAAGCGCGCGGTGTATTGGTCGGCGGGTCCGGAGGCCTATGCGAAGCTACAGGCGCTGGAGCTTCCGAAACTGGAAATGGAGCCCATGCAATTGCCCGGCTACCTCAAACGCGAGCTCATTCCCGAGGGACAGAAACCGCTGAAACCGGAGGACTCGATCAAGATGGCGCAAATCCCCGTGGGTTTCGAAATCTCGCTCTTCGCCAGTGAGCCGAATATTGTCAATCCGATCAACGTCGCCTGGGATCATAAGGGCCGCGCGTTTGTGCTGCAGACGGTGGATTACCCGAACAACCTCCACGATGACAAGATGGGCAACGACAAGATCACCATCTGTGAGGACACCGATGGCGATGGTCGCGCGGACAAATTCACGGTGTTTGCCGACAAGCTCTCCATCCCGACCTCGCTGTGTTTCGTCGGCACGCAGTTGCTTTGCACCAATGCCTCGGAGATTCTTTTGTTAGAAGATACCAACGGCGATGACAAAGCGGATGTGCGCAAATCCATCATCGAAGGTTTCGGCATCGGCGATACCCACGCCGGCGTGTCCAACATGCGTCTCGGTCTCGACAACTGGGTCTATGCCACCGTCGGCTACAGCGGATTCCGCGGCACGGTGGGCGGGGAGAAACATTCGTTTTCCTCCGGATTGTTCCGTTTCCGTCCGGATGGCTCGAAGCTGGAGTACTTGCAAAGCACAACAAACAATACGTGGGGCCTTGGCTTTACGTCGGACTTTGACATTCTCGGTTCGACGGCAAACGGCAATCCTTCGTGGGTGTTTACCTTCGCCAAAGAGCGCTATGATGCCTTTGGCCTGAGCCAGCCGAAAACGCCGCGCGCGGATGACAATCCTTTGTTCAATCCTTCCTCGAACGACATCCGCCAGGTCGATCAGTTCGAGCGCTACACCGCGGGAGCCGGCCATAGTTTTTATACCTCCACCCGTTTTCCCGAAGAATATCGCGAGAAGTACGCCTTTGTCACCGAGGGCACGGGCAAGCTGGTCGGACAATTTGTCGTCGAGCCCAAGGGCGCCAGCTACCAAGCGAAACAACTCTACAACAACCTCTACAGCTCGGCCGATGCCTGGTCCGGCCCGGTGGCGGCGGAAACGGGACCCGATGGTGCGGTGTGGATCAGCGATTGGTATAACCTCATCATCCAGCACAACCCGACCCCTAACAAAAACAACTCGGGTCTCGATGCGAAGAACGGCAAGGGCAATGCCTATGAGACTCCGGTGCGCGACAAACAGCATGGCCGGGTCTATCGGATTTACCCCAGTGGTTCGTCCGATGATACGAATCCGAATCTGGATCTCACCAAAACAGACGCGCTGGTGGCGGCCCTATCGCATCCGAATTTGTTCTGGCGCATGACTGCACAGAGCCTGTTGGTGCAGCGCGGGAAAAATGATGTCGCCCCCGCCTTGAAGCAGTTGGTGGCAAAATCGGACGTGGCCTCCGCGCATGCCTTTTCCGTCCTCGCCGCGCTGCATGCGCTGGATGATGCGGGCATCGCCGCCGCGCTGCGTTCACCGAATCGCGCCTTGCGCCGCATCGCCATCGACTACGCCGGAAAAACCGCACCCGCCGTTTTGTTAGCCTCGGCGACCGGAGCGGACCTCGGCGCGAAGTCGCCACGCGAACTCGCGGAAAAATTGGTCGCGCTGTCGTATGGCGCGCCTTCCGCGGCATTGGCGAAATCGCTTTATACGATGGCGACCGAGTCCTCGAAGGAATTGTTCGCGGACTCGGTGCTCGCCGATGCCTGGCAGATCGCCGCGCGGCGCAACGCTGCGGAAATCATCGCCCTTGCCGATGCGAAAGGTGGCAAAAAACCTGTCGCCGCCGCACCCACGAACCTGATGCCTAATGCCGATTTTTCCCAGGAAGAAAATGGTGTGCCGAAGGGGTGGTCGCTGCGCATGTATGGCGGCGATCGCAATGCCGTGAAACTCAGCAGTTCCGATCAAGGCCGCAACAAGAGCAAGGCCCTGCAAATCACCGCCACCAAATCCGTGGATGCCGGTGCGGGGATCGAACTGCAGCTCGAGCCGAATACCAGCTACCGCTTTTCCGCCTGGGTGCGCACCGAAGGCGTGACCCGCACCGGCGGCATGGGGGCGATGATCAATGTGCACGGCGCGCAAGAGCGCTCCAAAGGCATGGATGGCACCCGCGACTGGCAACAGCTCAGCTTCGATTTCAAAACCGATGGCGATGGCGGTGAGTTGCTGCATTGCTTGTTTGGCGGTTATGGTGGCTCGACGGGCACCGCATGGTTCGATGACCTCTCGCTGGTCAAGCTCGGCGGCGGCGGCAGTCCGCAATCGGCACTGGACGCCCTGCGTGCCTGGCAGGCGAATGCCGCGAAGCCTGCGGTCGTGACAGAGAAGAAAAACAAGATCGATGCCGCGGTGCACAAACGCGGTGCGGAAGTCTATGCGCTCACCTGCACCGCCTGTCACCAGCCCGATGGCCAGGGCACGCCTGGGGCATTTCCGCCGCTGGATGGCTCCGAGTGGCTGGTGAATGACCCCGAGCTACCGATCAAGATCGTGCTCAAGGGCTTGCAAGGGCCGGTGACCGTCAAGGGTGTGAAATTCACCAGCGTGATGCCGCCGCACAATGACCTCGACGATCAGAAAATCTCCGACGTGCTCACCTTCGCCCGCCAGTCCTGGAGCAACGACGCCCCCGCCATTTCCGCCGATCAAGTCAAAGCCGTGCGCGAAAAAGTCAAAACGGAGACGCTGCCCTGGACGGCGAAAGAGTTAGGGAAAGAGTGATGCAGCCAAAGGCCTCCTACCACGTGTTCGGGCTGTAGGGGTAAATCGGCGGACCTGTGAGCATTGATCATCCTAACAAGCAGGCTGGGGTTGTGAAAGGGATTGCAAATCCCTTCTCCTTATTTGAGAAAATTCAAAAACCACGTGATGTTCAGCGAATTCGTTAGATCGATGAGCATACCACCGACGATGGGCACGATCAAAAACGCGCGCTGGGAAGGGCTGAAGCTGCGGCAGATCGAGTCCATGTTCGCGACAGCATTCGGTGTGGCGCCGTGCGCAAAACCACAGTGCCCTGCCACGATCACGGCGGCATCATAGTCTTTTCCCATCAGGGGAAATGTCACCCAGCGCACAAAGGCCCATACCAAGAGGATTTGCGCGGAAAGGATCACCAGCATCGGTCCCGCGCTGGCGGCAAGTTCTTTCAGGTTCAGGCTCATCATCGCCGTGGCGAGGAAAATGCCGAGCATCAGCCCGCTGAGGGCGTCGATCACCTTGGCATCGATCCAAGAAATGCCGCAGAGCAGCAGGACATTGCGCACGATGACACCGACCAGCATGGCACCCATGTAGGCGGGAAACACCATGCCTGTGGCTTGCAGTCCGTAGCTGACCCAAGCTCCCGCCTTGATGAGTGCGATCAAGAACACCACGTGTCCCAGCAGCGATGGTCCCAGCTTGACCATCGCGCGCAGGCTCTGCCCGATGCCTTTTTCATGCAGAGTGGCCTCCACGATCTCCTCCTCCGCGTGCATGGCTTGCAGGTTTTCCGCCGCGCTGTGCCGCTGAGGTAGAAGTTGGCGTTGGCGGATCAGGCGCGCGGCAATCGGTCCGCCGATCAGACCCCCGCAAACCAGACCAAAGGTGGAGGCGGCGGCACCAGCCGTGGCCGCGCTGGGGTAGCCGGCCTGGATGAGGGTATCGGCAAATCCCAGTGCCGTGCCGTGTCCGCCAGTCTGGCTGAGGCTGCCGCAGATCAGACCGAGCAGCGGGTTTTCTCCTAACAAATAAGCGACGCTAACACCTAACACATTTTGCAAAACGGCGAGAAGCGTGGCCAAGCCCCAGAACAACGGCACCTGCCAACTACCTTTTTTCAGCACGTCCCACGTCGCGGTCAGTCCGATGCAGGTGAAAAATCCAATGAGAAACGGCAGATTCGCGGCCTTTTGCGGAAGCGTTTTCCACTCGGGTTCCGGCGTCACGATCCAGGTCCACCACGGTGCCTGCACTTTCGTGAGCAAGGTGATGTGATACAACCCCGTGACATCGCCGAGCAAAATCAGCAGACAAATGGCCAGCCCGCCCACCACCGGCACGGGGATGTTGTACTTTGCCAAAAACGATACGCGGCGCACGATTGTTTCCCCGAGAAACAACACGGGTATCGCGGCGAACAAGAGCCACCAGGCGGAAAGTGCGAGAGACATGTTAGGAAGCGCCGCCTGTTCTAGGCGGCATTAGTTCGGAACCGCGCGTACGGAATGATAAGCCTCCAGCGGGGCACGGGCTGTGGGCTCGGCGAAGATGGCCTCGGGAGCCTGCAGCGTGACGTGATAGATGCGGTTGATGATTTTTTCCGGCGTAGCGAAATCGGTCATCTTGAGTTGAACGGACTTACGATCGGCGGCGATGACGGCAGAGGCGATGGCGTTGGTGGTTTTCTCATTTTCCCGCGAGCCGTAAGTGACGGCATCGGTGTAGGTCCAGGACTCGATCTTGGCTTTTTCCACCAACATCTCGGCGGTGACAGCGGCATTGAGCGGCTGGGTGAAGCTGATTTGGAAACCATCCTTTGTGGTGCGGATCGCAAGAAAATCAGCGGCCGCCGTTTTGCCATCCCAGGTGATGCGCTGCAGCGCGGCTTGATTGCCCCCCTTGGATTGCCAGCCGCGTCCCGTTTGCCCTAACAGCAACGAGGCATCGGGCAGGAAGCAGGGGCGCATGATGCCGGAGGCAAGGCCGCGGGCGAACATGATCATCGTGCCTTGATCGGTATCACCCACTTTTTCCATCTGCACACGCACGAGGGTCGAGAGCGTTTGATCGCCGACGAACATTTGCTGCGCGAAGGAGCCGAATTTTCCGCCCGTCAGATCCCATGCCGGATTGCCGGGGGAGTTCGCATACTTGCCGTGCGGGAACCACAGCGCGCTCGGGTGGGTCTTGGCCTGCCATTTTTCAAACAGGATTTCCTGCGAGCTGGGCTTCATGCCGGGCAGCGAAACGAGACCGGAGGGATGACCGTAGAAGTGATCCTTGACGAGGTAGGAAATTTTCGACGAGCCGAAGTACTCGCCTTGGTTGTCGATGTAGAGCAAGCGGCCCTGCGGATCGATGCCGATACCGGCGGGACTGCGCAGACCGGAGGCATACGGCTCAAACACACCCGCTGGTGTCACCCGGCAGGCCCAGCCACGGAATCCGCCCATGCTGCCCATGAAGTTCCCACCGGCTTTGTAGGACGCCTTGGGGTTGTTGCTGTGGCAGAGATTGAGCGTGAAGTAATAGTTCCCTTCGGCATCGCGCACGGGGCCGTGGGTGTATTCGTGATAGTTGCCGTGGAAACCGAAGTCATCGCAGAGCGTCTGGAAACGATCGGCGCGACCATCGCCATTGCTATCGGTGATGCGGGTGAGTTCCGGTTTTTGCGCGATGACGATGACGTCTCCCTTGTCGTCCTCGATGACCAGTCCGAGGCATTCGTAGGTGCCCTCGGCAAACAATTCCCATTGTTTGTTTTTCACGCGCCAGATGCCAGCGGTGCGGGTGCCGACCACGAGCGTGCCGTCTTTTGCCACGGCGAGTGCGGTGGGCTCGAACAACTGCTTGCGGCTATAGGTGTCGAGCGGCGCCTGCCAATTCTCGATCTGATACCCCGGCGGCAAGGTGGCGGTGCCGGGCTCGGCGACCAGCGGCTGCGGGGTGAAACTTTCTAGTTTGGCGACCTGCGGACGGGCGACCGGTGCCTGGCCGATATTGGCCTGAAGACGATAGGTGGTCTCCGTGCCCACGGGCAGAGTCCAGCGGTCTTTTTCGAGCTTACCACCCTCCACTTTCACCGCGCTCAACGAATCACCGCGCAATTGAAATACCTGTGGCGTGGCCACTGTGGCGGTCAGCGTGATCACCAATTCGCCGGACTCGGTGAAGGAAATTTTTTCGCGGAAGGAATTTTTGCCAACGCGGAACAAGAACTCCGGTTCGCCGGCGGCATTGAGCTCATAGCCTTTGAACTCGCTGTCCCAGGACGCCAGTTCTTTGAGGAAATCGCCGCCTTTCCACAGGTGCTTTTCCGCGGCGGCGTCATCGGCCACATCGGGCTCTTTGAATTCTAGGTCGATCACGCGTCCATCGGCAGTGAGCGGCACCAGGGCGGGCATTGCGTCTAACATTTTTTCCGCACCGCGGCCGCGATCCGAGCCGGGAGTGCTGCGCCCGACGCGTTCTTTTTTCAAATTCAAAAATCCACCACTCCAGACACCACGCAGCGAGAAGAAACGCGGATCGAAGCTGTAGCTGTAGCCATTCGGCAAGCCGACGTGGATGCCGCGACCGCTGGCCTCCAGGATGGGTGCGCGGAACACGCGCGGGCGCTTGTTGACCACGACTTCATCGAGGTCATCGAGAATATTGGCCGCCACGGCTTGCTGGGGAGCTGGTCCCATCACCTTCGCGGGACCGTTTTTTCCTTCATCCGCCGCGTGGTGAAGGTAGTGCCAGATCATGGTGAGATCGGCATCGCTGACGAGAGCGGGGGTGAACTGCGGCATGATGGGCAGGTAGGCCGTGCCCTTGGTGGGGCCGGCTTCGGCGATAGCGAGATGCGTGGTGGGCTGGCGCACGGATTGCATGAAATAATCCTTATCCGCCTTGACGGTGATGGGCTTGCCACTGGCATCATTCACGGCGCGCTCGCGCGGGGTGAGTTGGAAGAGATTGTAGAGAGTGGGACCGGTCTTGATCGATTGATCGGCCTTGGTGCTGACGTGGCATTCCGCGCAACCCCACAGCTCGAAGGTTTCTTTGCCTTTTGCCACGTAATCGATTTCCTGCGCCCCCAAGGGGAAAAGAGACAGCGCCAGCCCCATGCCTGTGATTGCTTTCATCGCCAGCAACGTGGCAGCTACGCCCGTACAGGTCAAAAAGAATCCTCTCTTATGAAAAGAATTTTCCGTGTTTAATGCGATCTCGTGACGGATCATCATCCCGGCCAAACGTTAGAGATGCGAGTATTTTTTGATTGTTGTCGTCGCGATCCTCGCACAGAGTGCAGCACTTTCCTTTTCCATGATTGCCTCACCCGTCGAACTCTTGCAGCAATTGATCCGCATTCCCTCGGTGAATCCCGATGACCAGTCGGGATTCGACGACGGCGGCGAGGCAAAAATCGCGGCGTTTCTCCAGACCTGGCTCACGGACCTGGGGGCGGAGGTGGTGCTGGAGGAAATCAAACCGCAACGCCCGAACTTGATCGCTCGTTTCGCGCCCATGGATGGCCGTCCGCGCGTGTTGTTCGGACCGCATCTCGATACCGTGGGCGTGGCGAACATGAGCATAGATCCCTTCGCCGCCGAGCTGCGCGAAGGGAAAATCTGGGGTCGCGGCGCCTGCGATACGAAGGGCTCGATGGCGGCGATGCTATGGGCGCTGCGTGAGCACGCTGCGGAGCTGGCGACACTGCCGGTGGCGGTGGACTTTGTGGCGTTCATGGGCGAGGAGTCCGGGCAGTGGGGCTCGAAACATTTTGCCCAACACCACGGCAAGCACTACGCCTTTGCCATCGTGGGGGAACCGACCTCACTCGATATCGTCTATACCACCAAAGGCTCGCTCTGGGCCACTCTGGAAGCGAAAGGAAAAGCCGCGCACAGTTCCATGCCGGAGATGGGCAGCAATGCGGTTCTCACACTGGCGCGGGCGATTGATCGGTTGGAACAAAGCCTAGTACCGAAATTGGCCGGCTT
>Ga0315909_10004524_pt1 | contig 16337 bp, 23 predicted proteins | sample LakEriMetagenome_11_FD_203527 | JGI IMG/M metagenome (GOLD analysis project Ga0315909, IMG submission 203527) | Freshwater fungal communities from buoy surface, Lake Erie, Ohio, United States - Buoy 2 MA125 | ecosystem: Environmental > Aquatic > Freshwater > Lake | place: USA: Lake Erie, Ohio...
AAAACGGCGAGTTTCTGAAAAGAGGCTCGCCGTTTTTTTAAAAAAAGACTTTATTTTATTTCTGAAATAACCTATACTTGATCTATAGTTTGGTAATTAAAGGAAATTTGAAAATGTATACCGATGTTACTCTCAAGGCTGATGACTTCAAGACGATTCACAACGCTCTCTGGCAACTCCAGTATAACAGTGGAGATTTGACGGAGCAGGTTGAAGCGATCCGCGAGGCTCTCAAGGAATGCTACGCGCAAGACCGTGAGGCTGCTAATCGTCTTTATGCTCATTATGAGAGCGTCCGTAAGGATCTTGGTCTCACTGCTAGGTGGAGTATCACTGATGTCAAAGACCTTTCCGAGTCGCATCCGTATAAGAATGCCCGCACAGTGACCTACAAGGATCATTGGGGTGATAATCGTGACGTGGTTGTTCCCGTCAACGGTCTCACTTGGGCTGCTCTTTATGTTGCTGCCAATGCTGCTATCCGTGATAGTGGTGATGACCATCATGCGTTCATCGAGGCATTCAAGCAAGTTGGTGACACCCTCATGCTTGTCACTGGCTCTTAAAAAAGACTTTATTTTATTTCTGAAATAACCTATACTTGATCTATAGTTTGGTAATTAGGAAAATAAAGATGGTTCAGCAAGATTTGAAATTCCCCGAAACGTTTTGGGCTGGTCGCCGCGAAGAAGAAGTGGCAGTTGCGGATAAGTATATCCCCTACTATGACAAGTGCTCAACTCCGAAAATGGACAAGTGGCGCAAGTACCAAAATATGTACTACCGTTTGTTCAATGACGGTGACAAGCCGAATTACTTTTCCATGAGTTCACTCGCCAAGTCAGTTGGGATACAGTGGAAGGGTCTTTACCTTGTGCCAAATGGCAAACGAGTGCTCGAAGAAATCGGCGACCGTTTGCTGGATAATGCTTTGGAAGAAATTAAGTCTGGGGTTGCCCCACTTGTTCGAGGTGTTGACAATGTCTAAAATTCTCGATGGACATCCATATCACGGTAAAACAAACGAAGAACTCCTGTATATCATTAAGGATGCGCGGGATGCAGCCAACAACATGGCTGGCTTCAACTACACTGCTGAGTGTAAGTACCTTGACCAAATCAATGATGCGGTCACTATACTCAACTACAGAAAGCAGAGGGATGATGTAAGATGAGTACAATGGAATCAGTCACACCGAAATATGATGCCACTTGGTATATCAAGTGGGTCTCGAGCATTTTTGTTTTGATTGCTGTGACTTTTCGCTCGAGCGGTGTGATTGAACTCCTCATCTATGACATTTTCTTTAGTTGGCTTGGTGTTGTCGGCTGGTTTTATGTCGGCTGGAAATGGAATGACCGAGCAATCATGGTGCTGAATGGCACCCTTGGGGTCATTTTATTTGCTGGAATCTTGAGATACCTTTTCGCTTAAATATATACAAGATCTGGTAAAAGTGGTATAATATGGACATCAACGACTCTGGGTTTTATTTAAAGAAACACCCAATACTTAAAGTCAAAGTTACCAAATACAGCGGCAAGTGGTACGTTGAGTATCGCCGTGAGCCTCAATGGTTTTTCGACCGTTGGTGGTGGTTTGATGACAGCGTTCACGTTGAGTATTTGGATGCCAAAAGCAGAGCCCAAAAACTTTGGAGTCAGGGTTACTACGAAACTGTCGAAGTAAGAACATTTGATGTTGACATCAGTCCAGTAACGAAAAATGATAACTGATTTGACATTGGGTTTGCTTTTAACAGGTGCACTTTTTCTTGGTATTATTTTTTTGGTGAAGTTTCTTTGTGAAGCGGCTGAATGGCTGCACGAAAAAACAAAATGAAAGTAACAATTCGCAAATACCCAAAGAAGGGTGATCAAAAAAAGTTTATTCATATTGATCCATGGGACACTTGGGACATGGCTCACACTCTTTCTGATATCATTTATCCAATGCTCAAACAGTTGAAGAAAACTGCGCATGGAGCACCTTACACTGATGATGAAGATGTTCCTGAACATCTGCGTTCAACTGCAGCCAAGCCAAAGAAAAATGAATGGGACACAGACTCCAACCACTTCAAGCGTTGGGACTGGATTCTTGGCGAGATGATTTGGGCATTTGGCGAACTTGCCAAAGACCGTGACCCAAATTTTTGCATCAAGAAAGGTAAATACAAGTGGGTGAAAAAAGAAGGCGAAGACTGGACTGAAAGGGTAACTCTTGTCGAACCAATTTATGATATGGTAAAAATGAAAGCATATCATGATCGCAAAAAAAATGCATTCCGTTTGTTTGGTAAATATTACGAAAACCTTTGGGATTAAATTATGAGACGTGAGTGGCGGGACGTTGATAAAGGCGTCCAGTACTATTATCAAGTCCGCAATGGCTTGATAATTGGTCAAGTGTACAATATGGCATATACCTCTATTTGGGGTGCTAAAATTCTAGTATCAGCCAATGAGGAATTAATCCTCGGACAGTACGTTTCCCTAGAGTTTGCCAAAGATGCAATTGCTGAGTTTTGGGATGAGAAAGATAGAACTTTCGAAATGCCAATGCAGGGACAACTTGTAAACTCTTTATGAATATATTTTACCTCTCAAATGATCCAAGGCAAGCAGCCGAATGGATGGTTGACCGTCATGTAGTCAAGATGATCCTAGAGTCAGCACAGTTGCTTTGCACTGCGCATAGACTTATTGATGGCACCGAATATCAGGGTAGCACTGCAACAGGTCGCAAGGCTCGTCGTTGGCGACTGGATGATCATCGCGACCTTACTTTCTATTCAGCCACGCATATCAATCACCCATCAGCAGTTTGGTGCCGCAGTTCGGTAGAAAATTATAGTTGGTTGGTTGATCACTTGTATGGCTTGATGACAGAGTATACTTACCGTTATGGCAAAAAGCATAAGATTGACCAAGATGGTTTGGCATATGCTTTACAGTCACCACCGATGAATTTGAAAGAGTGGGACTTTACCAAGCCACCGCCAGCAATGGACAAGAAGTATATTGTATCAGATGATCCCGTTGAAAATTATCGCAACTACTATTGTCAGGGTAAAACACACCTGCATAAGTGGACTAAAAGACCACCGCCACCTTGGTTAACTATACTTTAACTCGTAATTGACCAGACCTTGTTTCGCTTCAAGGTCATCAGTAGCCGCTTTGTTACCTACGAAACCAACGTTGGCGTTGCCAGAAAGGAGAAGTTTGAAATAGACTTCTCCTTTTTTCCATTTTATCAAGTCAAGGTTTGCTTGGTAAAAGTTTTTGCCAGCCAAAATTTCCGTGACAATCTTTTGACTGGCTTCATCAGCATTTAAGCGTCTTGCTATTTCTCTACAAAAAGCAGAGGTGACAGACATTGGTAGTTTTGCCTTCACGTTTTCATCGATGTTTGGGTTTTTCTTAATGGCATCGACGACTGCTTTGGCTGACTTGGAAAGTTTGTTTGGGTTTTGTTTAATGTCCCTGAACACTTGATATGGGTCTGGGACTTCAACTTGACTCAATTTCAAAATTTTACGGACACCGTATTCATACACGATGTCCTTTGCGCCACGTTTGGCATTTAAATCTTCAATGCTGATACCGATCTTTTTAGCACTATCAGCAAGTTGTTTGATAACACTATCCCCCATTGCCTTTTTACTTCCCATCACCTTTGGTAAAAGGTTGGTGAACACTGATGCCTTTGCGCCAGCGCCAAGTTTAGATGAAATTGGAATGAGGGTGCCATCATTCAATACAAATGCTGAGTCAACGCCTGAAAATGAAGGGTCATCAGGCACTATGAACTCCTTGATTTGTTTTCCCGCAAAAATATTCTCACTGAAAACTGGACTGAACTTTTTACCAAGGACACAAACGCCAATAACAAGTTCGCCGAGGTACTTGCCAAGTTCGTTTACATCAGAGTCTTGAATACCCTGTTGCCAATTGAACTTTGTTAAATCACTACCCAAATAATCTTTGACGGTATCAAAAACCTGTGGACCAACTTTCAAGTTACCCTTGAGTCCGTTTAAAATTGACTCTGACAGTTCTCGCTTTGAGGAAAACACTGCACAATTTACAGGCAAACCATTCAACACTCTGTTTTGTATTTTACCACCCTTGATCAATTTATCAGAGGTAATGCCTAAATTTTCGGTAGCACCCTTACGCCCAGAGTACTGCATGTTGAAAGTGCCAGCATTAATTTTAGTAGATGAAGTTACTGACCTAGCATAATACAGGATGCCATATTTTTTATTTGACTTGTTGAATTTAAAAAGTGCTGCAGACTTAACACTTGGTGATTTGTTCACCTCTTTTATGATTGAATAATTGCCTGGAACTTTTTTCAGGTCTGAGTAGAACTGAAACCCCTCATAGACGTATTCTTGTTTCGTGTCCAGATCAACCAGCGGTTTGCCTATGTGCGCTGATGGATGTGTAAGTCCTCTTGCCATTCGTCACCTTTTCAGTGTATTTATAAATAAATCACAACCTATAGGATTCGCGCATGTTCAATCTAGATAAGATCATAAAGTTTCTGACTGAAGAAGTCAAACATGAGGGCGGCATACTTCACATAGAGCACCCAGCCCATAGAACATTTGATGGCAAAAGTGCAGCCAACCATGCGCTGAACACCATACGCGGTGTTGCTACTGGCAGGTTTCATACCTCTACAAAAGTAGATGATGGTATGTCGTTCCAAGTTGTTCGTTCTAAAAATGGTAAAGTTGGAGTGAAGTACAAGGGAACAGGAGCCCAGTACAACTACTCTGAAGAGGATGTTGATCGCCAGCATGGTCATAAGCCATACCTCGCCGCGCCACTCAAACACATTTTGAGACACATTGGAAAAGTTATTCCAAAAAGAGAAGGCGAGTGGCAGGGTGGTTACCTCAGCACTCCTGATAAAAGAGTTGTGGGAAATGGTAAAATCAGCCACACGCCCAACACTGTAACGTATTCAGTTCCTCTGAACTCTCCAGAGGGGCAAAAACTTAAAAAATCTAAAATCAGTGTGGTGCTTCATAGTGAACTGAAAGGTCCGCAAAGAAAGGCAACACCAGTCACAAACACTTCAGAGTTTTCAGAGCATCCAGATGTTCACGTCATGCGTCACACTGTAGGTGTTGAAGAGCAAGCGTTGAACCCAGAAGATCGTAAAGAGGTTAGAACGCATACCAAAGCAGCCGCTGACCTACTAGCAAAACACACCTATGATCATTTGGCAGGTCATGAGCAAACACTCCGTGCATATACAAACTCAACCATTGACACTGGTGAAACCGCAAGTGTTGATGGGTATAAAAAGTTTCTCGAAAAATATCATGGCAAACGTATTGAGAAAGTAAAAACTGAGAAATCAAAATTACAAAAGGCTGCTGAAAAAGACTCAAGTCTCGCTCACGTTGAGAAAAATAGAAAGGCATTTGATAGAACATTACAAATCTATCAGCATGTACAAAATGCCACCAACTCACTAGCATCTGGGCTGGCTAAAACTGCACATGGCGGTTACACCCACAAAATCGGCGAGCAAGAATCAGAGGGTGAGGGGTTTGTGTCACGTGGATTAAAAGTTGTTAATGTCAAAAAATTCACCGCCGCAAATAGAGCACGTGGGGCAATACTGGCTGCTGCTAAAAAGGGCAACAAGTCACACCACCTTACACTCGGTCGCGTCAATCCAATTCACGCTGGTCATGCTGCAGTATTTAATCAAGTCACCGAAGATGCTGAAAAAGAGGGCGCTGGTCATACAATCGTTTTGACGGCAACTCAGGACAATAAGAAAAACCCATTGACCCCCGAGCAAAAATTGAAGCATGCCAGACGAGCATTTCCAAAAGCCAATATCAAAATTGCCGATAAAGCAGCACCAACAATTCTTCACCATGCAGCAGCATTACATAAACAGGGTGTTGAAAATTTAACAGTTCATGTTGGATCAGACCGCGTCGAGCCGTTCAAAAAGTTATTGAACGATTACAACGGTAAAGAGTCTGCTCATGGCTACTATAATTTCAAAAATATTACAGTCAAACCAGTAGGTGAAGAAAGAGCAGAAGGTGGGGCTGGGCTGACCTCTGCCTCAGGAACTGCGATGCGTAAACACGCCGCAGCGGGAAACAAAAAAGCATTCTTCAAAATGGCACCACCAACAATGTCAGACGCGCACAAAGAAGAATTGTATAATGATGTGCGCACAGGCATGGGAGTTAAGTAATGGCACAGTGGCGTACAGATAGTTACGAATTCAAACAACCGCATAATGTTCATCTTTATGAGATGATGATGCTTGCCGACATTTACGGCAACCCAATCAATGGCTCAAATTTCACAGGTCAAGCAGTAGATGCGTTTGGTAGAGCAAGAATGTCAACGCCATTGACATTGTTCGACTCTAGCCACCGTTATAAAGATAATGGATTGTGGTCAACTTCAAATACAGCCACAACAACATATTCTTTTTCGGCAAATGAAGGTCTGATTAATTTAAATTTAGACACTACAGCAAATGCAGAAATTATTAGAGAAACAAATAAAGTTTTCCCTTACCAGCCTGGCAAATCACTGCAAATTTTGAATACTTTCGTTTTTAATCCAGCAAAATCTAATTTGAGACAACGTGCTGGATATTTCGGGAAAGATAATGGAATCTATTTAGAGTTGGATGGCACAAATCTTTATCTGGTTGAAAGATCTTTGGTTACAGGATCACCAACAGAAACTAGAGTGTCGCAAACTAACTGGAATTGTGACAACTTGCTTGGTAATGGTCCTTCAAGAAAAACTTTGGACATAACAAAAGCACAAATCATGTTTATTGATATTGAATGGCTTGGAGTTGGCTCTGTAAGGTGTGGATTCGTCATCGATGGCGTCTTTATCCAATGTCATGTATTTCACCATGCTAACGTGTTAGCATCCACTTACATCACCACAGCATCATTGCCTTTGAGAATAGAAATCAAAAATACTAACACTACTGGATCCAATAGTGTATTTAAACAGATTTGTAGTAGTGTGATCAGTGAGGGTGGTTATGAACTCAGAGGCGCTCAATCCTCAATAGGAACACCTATAACAACCCCAAAAGATATGCCAACGGCTGGAACATTTATTCCTGTTGTTTCACTGAGGTTGAAATCGGACAGGCTTGATGCTATTGTTATTTTGACTGCCATATCTTTGCTCGGTTTAGGTAATAACACAAGAATTGAATGGAGAGTCGCGAGAGGTGGAACCCTGACCAGCCCGAATTGGACATCTGCAGGTTCAGATTCAGCGGTTGAATACGACCTTTCTGCTACAGGCATTAGTGGCTACTCAGTGTTGGCTAACGGTTATTTGGGAGTTACCAACCAAGCAACACAATCGTTGGATATTTTGAAAGAAGCGTTGTTCAAATTCCAACTTACCAGAAACAGTTTAACCTCAACTCCAGAATCAATTTCAATCATAGCAGCAGGTGCGTCGAATGGTGATGATGTCCTAGCGTCAATGGACTGGGAAGAAGTCACACGTTAAGTAAAACATTTTATAAATAAAACAGAGGCGGTTAGGCTACGGCAATCCCGCTCGTTGTACCAGATAAGCCCAAGGGAAACTCTGATGAACCATAAAGATACAGAAAAGAAAACCAGCGTTGGTAAAGTTACTGGCAGATCCAAAACTGGGAAACCATTAGATAAAATTGACACAAATCCTCAGCAAAAAATTGATAATGATAAATTACAACGAGAGGATGCCGTAGACCTAACTCCTCCCCTCGAGGAGGGTAAAGCCCTAACGATTATGCAAAGACAAAAGCGTGCTCGCATTATGAGACGCTATGAGTCGAAGTTAGAGCGCGCAAGAGAAATTTCAAAGAAAAGAGCCGCAACAAAACAAAAACTTCAAGTCCGTGCTGAACGTGCAGCGCGTGAGATTTTGAAGAAACGTTTTTCAGGAATCAAAGGCAAACCATATGCCGAGTTGAGCGTTGCCCAAAAGATTCAAGTTGATAAAAGACTTGAGGGCAAGGCTGCACTGATCAAACGTCTAGCAGCACGTTTGCTCCCAAAAATTCGCCGTAAAGAATTCGAACGTTTGAGTTCATTCTATAAGGGTCAGCAAATGAAGAGTCTGCACTCAGAGCCACAGTTGGCTCTAAAGGGTGAAGTGCCAGCCGCTGTACAACACGAATCATTTAATGCAGAATTCGAAACTCTTTTTTCACAATTGCTGAATAAGGAAGATCAAACTTCAATCCAGCAAATGGCTGAAGAGTATACCCCAGAAACACTTATCAATATCATTGAGACAATGATTAATGAACTGGAAGAAACAAATCCATTCAAGTCAACACTTGTCGAAATGCTTGACAAGGTTGCGCCAATCAACCCAATTCATGAGTCACTCGAAAAGAAATCAGAGCAAAGTGGTGTTGAGTTAGAAACACTCAAAACAATTTTTGAGCGTGGGCTTGAGGCTTGGGACGGAAAACAAACACAAGAACAATACGCATTTGCCCGAGTAAATTCTTACATTGCGGGTGGTAAGGCATATGAATTAGATTCAGACCTTAGAGAAAAATGCTGGGATGGTTACACCCAAAAGGGAATGAAAAAGAAAAATGGTAAACTGGTTCCTAATTGTGTTCCAGTAAATGAGGCTGGCGGTGCTGGTGACGAAGGGACAACAAAACTAGTGAAGAAATACAAAAAAGACACGCCATGCCAAAAGACAAATGAAATGTTTGAAGGCTACTGGAAAGACGTTGATACAGAAAAGAAAGAAACAGAGCGTCTAGCAAAGCAAAAGAAAAAGTTAGAGCCTGAAAAAGAAATCGAAGAGGAAATGAACCTCTCACCACAGCAAAAAGCAAAGGCTGCTGCTCGCGCGAAGGAAGCAGGTCGACCATATCCAAACCCAATTGATGACGCATGGGCATCAAAACAAATCACTGAAGATTTGCGTAAGTGGTTTGATCAAAAGTGGGTTCGAATGGACACCAAGGGTAAAATCAAAGGCGACTGCGCTCGTGAAGAGGGTGAGGGTAAGCCGAAGTGCCTCCCACTCGCTCAAGCCAGAGCAATGGATAAAGAAGATAGAGCAAAGGCTGCTAGAAGAAAAAGAAGGGAAGACCCTGTTGCTGACCGCGAGGGTAAAGGCGGCAAACCAGTTTTCGTAAAAACTGAAGAAGTCGAACACCTTGAAGAAAAGAACGTACCAACAAACCCAGAACTATGGTCAAAGGCAAAATCATTAGCAAAGAGTAAGTTTGATGTTTACCCATCAGCATATGCTAACGGTTGGGCTGCAAAATGGTACAAGTCGAAGGGTGGTGGCTGGAAGTCTGTTTCAGAAGAAACAAAAACCGAATGCGCTCCTGGTCAGTACTACTGTTTTGAAGACAAAATGTGCAAACCAATTCCAGAGGGATACAAAGTCGGTAAAGATGGCATGTTGGTGAGTGTGGAAAAAATTGATGAAGTAAGTCGTGCTATGACAAAGGTCTTAAAAAAGCCATCAACAACAGATTTGGAAAATGACGTGCAAAATTTCTTAAGTAAAGGTGGCATCATAAAAGTTGGCACACCACAAAAAGCAAAATTCAAACCAGGAACTGCTTTGGCATCAAAACACGATACAACAATTGCTCGTGCCGCTGGAGGAATTGGTTCGAAAAATCAAATTAAAAATCTTGGATTGGCAAGATCAGGCGCATTGAAAAAAATGCTCACGATAACAAAGAAAGAAAAATTCGCAAAAGAAGAAAATGAGGGTGAAATAGAAAACAATTCATTCACAATGAATGAGTCCTTCATGCTTGACCGTGCTGCTGGCATTGGCCAAATGATCACTGCCGCCGATGCTGGAATTGAAATCAAGGCTGGTTTTGTGAACTATCCTGGCGTTGAAGAGTTGAGCCAGTTGTTACAAATGGAATCAATCATCAAGCATCGTTTTGATAACTTCATCAGCGAAGGCACAGATGACGAAGGCGCAATGGCAAAAAGTGAGTTGATGGGCTTGATCAAAAAGGCTCAAGCAATTTCATCTAAAATGTCATCTGATAAACAACTCGATGCTTGGGTTCAGTCAAAGATTACAAAGGCTGCAGACTATATCAATTCAGTTCATGATTTCCTTATGAACAATAAACAGGAAGTAGACAAATGATTAAGTTTACAGAGTTTAGAAACTTGGATGAAGAAACATTGGGTAAAATCCAGCGCACTCCTGGCGGTCCAAGAAAGTTTATGGTAAAGGTTCGCGACAAATCAACTGGAAATGTTAAAACAGTTCGCTTTGGCGACCCAAATATGGAAATCAAACGCGATGATCCAAAACGTCGCGCCTCATTCCGTGCTCGCCACAAGTGCGCAACTGCTACAGATAGAACAACACCTAGATATTGGAGTTGCCGTCAGTGGCGTGCAGGAGCAAAGGTAGAAAGTTGATATGGAACAATTGATTGAAGCAATGAAGAAAGTTCTAGCGGAGAGTTTTGCTTTCCGTTTGAAGGCTCAATATTTCCATTGGAATGTTGAGGGACCAGACTTCCATCAATATCATGAAATGTTTGGTAAACTATATGAAGAAGTTGATACTGCTGTTGATGGAATCGCAGAGCATATTAGGGCACTGGATTCATATTCACCAGGATCATTTTCTAGATTTATCGAACTGTCATCAGTTAAAGATGAAACTTTGATCCCTTCTGCAATTGGAATGGTGACGAAACTTTACACTGATAACAATTTGCTTTTGGCTAGTTTAAAAAACGCCCGCAATATCGCTGATGAACTTGGCGAAAATGGTATTGTAAACTTTTTGGAAGAGCGCATTGACATTCACCAAAAACACCGTTGGATGCTCAAGGCTACAATTTCAACAGGAAACGAATAATGTACAAGAGTTTAGAAAGTAAAATTCGTGATATGCTCGAAGGCAAAACAGGAGCAATTTCTGTAACTAAAGATCGTGACACAATGGAGCATGACCCAAACGATCAAGTCACGGTTGGTACATACAAATCAAAACATTTTGAGATTTCTCCAGAGGCTCAAAAACTTTTCTCGCAAGGCATTCCAAAAAATTCAAATGCCATTGATGCCGAACACCTCGCCATTCACCATGACAAGTTGTTTGCTCTTGTAAAAGGTGCGATGGTTAAGAAACAGGTCAGTGATACTGATTTGGAAAATGCAAAAGATCATATGTCTAAAATTCAGTACCTGGCAACAAAACTAGGACTTGAGGGTGAAATAAATTACCTCCAACCACATGTTGAAAAATTATTCAAACATGCTGGAACAGAGGGCAACCCATTTACAAGCAAGCCAACAGAGTATACCCAGGAGCCACGTGACTTTGACGTGGACAACACGAAACAATTCATCACACGTGCTGCCAAAGCAGAACGTAAAGTAAAAGTTATTGATGACGAATTTAATCCAGAGGAAACAGAAATGGTCGCAGACAAAAATTTGGGAGCAAATCCTGCAGTCGTTGAAGCCGCCAAAAAGGTCATGGAGAAACTTGACCCAGTCGGTAAGGAAGATAAAGACGTCAACAACGATGGTAAAGTTGATTCAACTGATGGCTACCTCAAAAAGCGCCGCAATGCTATTTCCTCAGCAATGCGCGCTGCTCGCCAAAAAGAAGTTCAAAAGAAGGTTGATGCTGAATCAAAGAAGCAGTGGAAAAAGCCTCCACAAGCAGGTACATTGTCTGCTATGAAGAAAGAAGAAGTTGAGCAAGTCGAAGAAGCAGTCACAAGCAATCCTGGTCACGGTTATCACGGTCAGCATTCAGATAATGCTGATCAAAAGTATTCTAAAATGCACGCAAAAGTCAGAAGTTTGACTGGCACAAATTCAACGATGGCCAAACACTATCTTGACTCTACTCACGGTCGTCATCTTGCTGGCTATGAAGATGATCACGAATACATCAAGCGTGATTTTTTGAAGTTTGCTAAAAAATACAAGACTGATCAGTTTAAAGAAGAAGTCGAATCAGTAAACGAAGACCAAGCCGCTGATATGCAAAAAATTCAATCTATGGACAAAGGTTCAATGGTTGGTAGCAAAACAGAATTAAACACGCATTTAAAGTATCTCAATGCAATGCACACCCATCAAAAGAAATACGGTTTGGATACAGCAAAAACAAAAAAGAAAATCGGCGACGTGAGCAGAAGTCTAGTTCAGATGGGCGAAGAAGTCGAGCAAGTGGATGAAGGCTCGAAACGTATGAGTGCAGCCGTCAAATTGCAACGCGCATTTGACAGAGAAAAAGTATCAAGCGATGCCAGCCGTAAGCGTGGTGAGGAAATGCTGACTCAGGCTCGCAAAGAATATGATAAAAAACAAGTCGCTAAGACAAACGAAGAAGTCGAACAAATTGATGAGATTGGAAACACTGAGAAGGGTGTTAAAAGACTCAAGGATTACGTTGCAAGCGATCGTAGCAAAGTAAAGATCAAAGATGTTCTTGATGCAAAACGCAGTGCAGATCCTGATAAGGCTATTGAAAAACTCGCAAAACGTCAAGGGTATAAATCAAAAGCATTGAAGAAAATTCGTGCATTTGATGCAGCAAAGAATCCAAAGCCACCAGAAAAAGAAGTTCCAATGGGTCTAAAAGTGTACCCGCCTGATATGAAGTATCATGGTGACAGTTACGAGCCAACTGGTGATCAAACACTTGATGAACGTAATATGGAAAATAAAGCCAAGAAAGATAATGCCACCAGACAAATTGGCGCTCATGCTTATATTCAAGGCGTAAAGAAAGATATGCAGTCACCAAAGATTGCAGGTCGTGAGGTGATGAAAGATCCTAAATTAGGGTCAAAGAAAGTTGCTGACATTTATCGTAAGTTGCCAAATCCTATGAAGAAGGAAGAAGTCGAGCAGGTGGATGAAGGTCGTCGTGGTCGCCCACCGAAGGATCCTGTAGCACGTGCCAAATTCTATGCTGCTGTTATGGATGAGCCAGATCAACATATCATGATGCAATTAAAGAAGGCATCTGACTCCGAAAAGCCATATCATGTAACATTCAAAGATGGTCAAAAGCATCCTGTTGAGCCAGGACATGCCAAAAAGGTTATTGGCAAATACATGGCAATGAAGCCTGATGAAAAGAAAGTATACCAAAAAAAGATTGCAAAATCTCATGAGCATTTCATGAAGGCTGCAACAGAAGTTGAAAAGCCAGTAGCAAAGAAGCCACTTGACCAAAAGCAAAGAATGGCTGCTATTGCGAGGGCTGCGATGAAGTACAAAAACAAGGGTCGCGACAAAAGTTTCGGCGACACAGCAGACTGATGGGAATTAAAGCATCCAATTTTACCGATGGCAAATTTGTAAAGCCAGAGGAAAAGAAAACTTCAGTGAAAACTTGGAGTGGTCCTTCTTTTGAAGAGATTAGAAGAAAAGTTGGTCCAACGGTGCAGCAAGAGTTACCATTAGAAGAAAAGAAAAAAGAAAAGATAAAAAGACTCAACACAAGAAGGTCATCCCAATATATGGATGACATGATCAATTCTGACCAACAATAATATTAAATAAATAAGGATACAACCTTTCTAGGAGAATAAGAAATGGCACAATGGGGCAATACAGACGACGCTGCAAATTCAGTACTTTGGGCGGTGTCACAATTAAATAAGGAAGCAAACACTGCTAACCAAACCAATCTTTTTGGCAACACAACCGCAGACGCATACGTAACAGGTGCCACACACGGTCAGTTCGGTGTTGCTGAAGGCGAGGCAGTTGCAGCACGTGCTGGCGCGAACACAAAATCAGCACACTCAGGCTGGGTTCTCAGAACAGTAGGTTCTGGCGGTCGCGCAGGTCGTGTCCACAACGAAGTTCTCGTTGCAATGAACACAATCACTGGTGACGCTGAAGATGTTCGTTTCCCAGACTACAAGTTGTCAATCACATCACAACCAGCAAACGATTCAGCCAACTCTGCTGCAAACGAACAGGCAACATTCAGTGTTGTTGCTGCTTCAGCACCAGCTGGCGCATCACTCAGTTACTTGTGGCAGTACACAACGTCACCAGGAAACACGGCAACATTTGCTACAACAGCAGCCGTTGCAGGTTTCAGCGGTCAAACAACTGCGACACTCACAGTCGATGCAAACACGATCGCAACTGGAACACTGCTCCGCGCCCAAGTTTCAACAGCTGGCGCAGCAAACGCAGTATCCAACAACGCTACATTGACGGTAACCTAATACCAACAATGAAAGTTTTGTTTGCAGCACTTGCCCTATCATTTACAGCCACGGTCGCTGCCAATCCATACGATTGGAAAGTGACACGGGCTGTAGATGGGGACACGGTTGAGATTCAAGTCAACTGGTTACCAAAAGAACTTGGTGATAAGTTAAAGATCCGCGTGTTTGGCGTTGATACACCTGAAAAAGGTTTCAGAGCCAAATGTGAGTCTGAAGCCAAGCGTGGTTTGGCTGCAAGTGAGTTTACAAAAAATCTACTTACAACTGGTAAAAAGGTTCAAGTAGAAATTAAAGAGTGGGACAAATTTGGCGGTCGAGTTTTGGGTGATATCATCGTTGATGGAAAGTCACTTAGAGCAGAACTAATTAAAAACGGATTTGCTCGCGAATATTTTGGCGATGCAAAACAATCATGGTGTAATTAAATGTCTGACAGAGCAAAAAAATTTGCAGAGTTTACTGCACTGACATCATTAGATGGGTCAGACCTTTTTATCGTTTCAGATGTATCTGTAAACACAACTAAAAAGGTAACATTAACAACTTTGCGTGGAGCAGTTGTTCGTGGTCCATATGCTAATGACTCAGCAGCAAACACTGGCGGTGTTGCCGTCGGTCATTTGTATTACACTGGTGCAGGGGATGTGAAAGTTAGACTTGCGTGATGAATTTTGATAAAGTTGACGATACCAATTTTTTGTTATATGCTGCGAAACATTATGATAATCCGCAGTACTATGACACACTTGAATTTTACGATGACTTGAACCGTTTTAAGTATTTGAAACGTTTGTTCAATCGTTATGAAGAGTCAGGTGAGTTGAAAGAGCGGTTGATACTGAATCACTTGATCGTTCTGTATAATATGTTTGGTCCAGCAACTACGAAGTTATTGTTTTTTAAATTGGATGGGTATTACAGGTATTTGAAACCATTTCTTATTCTCCTAAATCAAATGCCTGACGTAATGCATGGAATTGGAATTGAAAACAAAACGGTCCGTAGTTCTGACATCGAGTCAGATGAGAATATTGTAAAAATATTAGGGAAAATCTGATGAAAGATTTTAAGTCATTTAGAGAAGAAGCACCTGTAAACACTTCAGGTGGGGGTAATATTGCGGGGACTCAAGGTGATCCGCCAGTTTCAGCAAAAGCGCATGCCAAATATAAACGTCACAATGAAAAACAAAACATGCTTCTCAAATTGTTGAAGAGAAGGTTGCCAGGATAATGTTATGCTTATACCACTTCCATATAAAATTCTAGCAGTTGTATTGATTGTTGGCGGCGCATTTGGTGCTGGATATAAAAAAGGTATTGCTCAAGGCGAAGTTGAAATACAACGTGCTGCAAATGAGGCTGAGGAACTATCCATTGCCTTGAAAAAAGAACAGGCTATGATCCGTGAAGTTGTCAAGGTGGAGTATGTTGACAGAATCACAAAGATCAAAGAAAAAGAAACTAAAATCGTTGAGGCTGCGTCTGAAAAAGTTCCTGGTCAGTATGACCTATCGAATGGTTGGATACACGCACACAATGCTGGTGCTTCTCCAGCGATTGATCTCGATCTAAATCTTGCTGCTGATGGTAGCAGTTCATTTGTTAAAGACAACGTAGCCCTACAAACAGTTGTTGAGAATTACTCCATCTGCTTACAAAACAGTCAGCAGTTGGTATCACTTCAGAAATATCTACTTGAAGTGAACAAAAAGATTGATGAAGAAAATAAGAAACGTGGCATTGATATCAAACTTCCTGATATGCCAAACATGCCATGGAAGAAAAAGGAGGGCTGATGAAATACCTTCTAGTCATTTGTATCAGTTTGTTACTGACAGGTTGCGGAACCCCACTAACACGTTTGTTACCGAAACTTGATAAAATCGAATTACCAGAGGAGTTGATGGTTCCGCCAAAAGACTTGAAGACCATAACACCCCCACCAAAACCAGCAGAACCAACCCCTGCGGTTCCGCAATAATAAATAAAGTAAACAGCGAGTAAACAAATGAAAAAGTTTTCTACATTTGTAGAGCAAGAAGAAAAAGACGATGAGAAGTCTAGTG
>Ga0315909_10004525_pt1 | contig 16335 bp, 10 predicted proteins | sample LakEriMetagenome_11_FD_203527 | JGI IMG/M metagenome (GOLD analysis project Ga0315909, IMG submission 203527) | Freshwater fungal communities from buoy surface, Lake Erie, Ohio, United States - Buoy 2 MA125 | ecosystem: Environmental > Aquatic > Freshwater > Lake | place: USA: Lake Erie, Ohio...
TTTCCCCAAGAACGGCATCTATGTAAACAGATTGCCCACTGGCAGTACTCAAATCACCAGATAAGCGTGCCACCATTGTTGCCGTGCCCGCTGTACCTACGTCATAAATGACAGAACATCTAACCCACGAGCCACCAACAAGTGTTGCGCTAGTGGATGATGGTGATGATAGGGTGGCAGTTCCGGCCTCTCTGGCAAGGGATACCGTACGCCCAGCAAGGGATGATAATGGCGGAGTATACACATATAGTGAGTAGGCGAATTTTCCTGTTTCTGGAATTGTTACTGTTGTTGACCCTATATTGCTATCCGTGGTGCTACTCATTGTTGCTAGGTATGATGATGAGCCAATAAAACCAATCAAAGCATTTCGCCCAGCACCACTCTGCGCAGCAGTCCAACCAGTTGCATTGGTTCCAAAAGATGGATTGGTAACTAAATTCGTTCTTGGCGATGTTGTGCGGCTATTTGTAACCGACGCAGATGTATTCGCCGTCCCCGTCCAGCCTTGAGATACAGGGGACCACATTGTCATCTTATTGACAGTTCCCTCGCGAACAAAAATCGAATCTGGATTAGTGGTATCAACTGCGCGTTTCGCAGTCGCCGACGACAAGGTGGCCGTAGCCACTTCAGTTGACTCAACGACGAATGTCGTTGTAGTTGGGACGGAGTAAATTACATACTCGCCATTATGGCCAGAGGGCGTAACGCCAGTAATGACAACTGTATCACCGGCAGAAAAACCATGTGCTGCACTCGTGGTAATTTGGGAGTAGCCAAGCAATGGCGTTACTGGAGATAGCGATGCGATGCTTACCGACGATGCAGGCATGCCACTCCAGCGCGCTGGGCTCAAACCAACAATATAAATACCGTTCTCGCTAGCGATTGTCTGATTTTTTACCAATACCCGGTCATCGTCAGCAAGCAACACCCCATCTAGTGAAAGACCGCCATTGAGCGCTGAAGAAATAGTTATATTTGCAGTAGTTGCACACCTAACTTTTACCGTCGCTCCATAGTCTGCAGCCTTATTGGAAGACATTGATGCAAATGACTGCGTCTGTCCAACAAATTGAATAAGCCAGTCATAGTATTCCGACAAAGCGACACCCGGGTCGACTAAATAACTTTTATTTATATTGGCATCAGTATCTATATATGCAGGACGAAGATTAGCATCAGTGCGCTCAATTGCAACATACTTGTCTACCACATCTTCAACGTTGCTTGTGAGTGAATGCAGAAGACGTAGTATTGGCCATTCTGTGGTCGATGTCTGGTCAATATCAATTAAAACCTGTGGCAATGTTTGTGTTCCAAGTTGCGTTGACCACGAAGCAAAGATTCTATTCATATCAACGATTGCAGGTATGGTTACGTATATTGGTTCACCAGCATGTTGTGATATTAAAAAAGACAGCGAGGATACCATATCTTCGCCAGCGTAATCTGGATATGGGTAAGATATTAGATGTTCGGGTGGGTCTGATAATTTTACATACCCAGATGTGGGCAATACATACCCAGTTATTGATGACTGTACTGTAAAAAATGAGTTACATGCATATTGAACAGCCACTGGTGCTGTGGTTGCATTAAATGATTCCTGTGTTGTGTCGAATATATAGACCAAGTCACCACGCTTGAATGAATTGGCGCAATCATATTTAATATATGTGCCATTTCCATAAACAGAAGTCAGTACTGCCGTTGAGTTTTTGCGAACGTCAATATGACCACTTCTCACGGGGGTTAGTATTGAGGCAGTCAGCGATGTTTGACTGGATGCTGAATACAATTTAGCAACATTATTCAAATCAAAAGATGAGCGCACACCGAGTGTTGTGTTAACTCTGGCTGCAGCATCTGCTCTAAAAAGTGCATGTCCAACCAATTTAAATGAGTTGAGATTTGTTGTATTGACACCATCAATTGTTACATTATTTATTGATAAAGTAATTGTTGAATTAGGATTTGAATCTTGTATTTTGAATGAATAATACATTGGGTATTCGCGATATTCTTGAGACAGTTCGAATACGCCAGCGCTGCATGACCAGCCTGACATTTGTGTCGTTATTTCTGTGTATGCGCGAATATTGTCATTATCATCCAACGCATATAAACTTTGATTGCGTGAAAGAAAATTAGTTGCTAAAGGCATTACATTGACTCTGTTGTAAGCGTGACGGTGATGGCCGAAGTTGGAACACTTGGAAGAACTCCGCGATTAAGAAAGTTTAATACAGTCCCTGCGGAAGTCTCATAAAAATATGGATAAAGACTACTTGTTGCGAGTGTTGATGAGTAGTTTGTCTCTATGGTAAATCGCGTTGGTGACACTATCGATTTTACAGCAATCGATGCACTTTCATATGCCGTGCCGCTTACGTCATCAAGACGAACACGCTGTCCAAGTTCAAGAGTGGATGTTGAAGATACTGTAATCTTCACATCTCCTGATTGACCGTCGCTAACCACTGAATATGCAAGTGGTGATGGTGGAGTAAATTGTACTGAATTAACATACAATAGACCTGGTACTGTACCACTTAGTCGTGAAATTATTGTTGACTCGCGCAGCCTTGGCGAGGCAACAGATAATTCTCCATACGGAAAATATTGAGGCGATAAGAAATCTGCAATAGATGCCTTGATTGTTGACTCAGTTACGGATGTGTCATATGATGCATCAATTGTTGCTGATACTTGGATGCCACCACTAGATTCAAATGATGCAATTTGAAAATTGTAGACACCAATATCAAGGCCAGCCATCGTTCGTTCGGCACAAAATGACTGTATGTCTGATAATTGACTAGTGCTAAGAGCGCCTGCGTGCCCATATACAAAAATAGAAACAGAACCCTTATAATTTCCTTGAACAACATTTTTTGATGTATCTGGTGTAAATGTTATTACACCCCTATCTGGAGCATAGGATGCATTGGGAACACCTGCATTCGTTAGGTCATAAACCTTGCAGCGTGCGACGTATGGAAAGTTTGCCAATACCGCTGACTCAAGTTGCTTTGCCGTCACATAGGTGGTAGATATTGATTCGAGGTATGTTTTGGCTGAATCAATATATTCCTGGTCAGTCAATGGATTGATTCCATTGGTAAATGAAGTGAACGTAACAGTATTTATCTCTGTATCTACCGATAACGGCGTTAACGTTGTTGCGTTCAGTGTTGGTTCGGGTATTTCGCCAAACTGACTACAAATTAGATTAATTGTTCCAGTAGGTGTTGCCGCGTCAACGATTACAGCATCTTCAGATACAACGAACAGATAGTCTGTCTGTGTCCCAGAAACAGAATTAACATAGCGGTACCTAAATTCCGTTCCAACGGGTATTATTTCTCCGGTCGTGCCATATAGTACAACTGACGCCGTAGCAGTAGCCCGTGTTCCCTGAGTGCGCTCATAACCCATTAGCGACACAATCCCCTGCATCAGTCCATCAGGGAGTCTATTTATTGAGTTTGTAGCGGTTGCCCCAATAAACGCGGCTGATTGGAATATGGCATCTTCTAACGTTCCACGACGTAGGTTGAATTCAGGCATAACAAGGCGCGCAAGTTCAATCATCTGGCGATATAGTTGACCAGCATCCTTGTCGTGAACTGTCAGGTTTACATAACGTGAAAAATCTGCTGGCATCTCATCGCCTCGTGAATGTGAAAGTAACTAATTGACTACTATCCGACTGATTGATATCCAGGCCGAGAAGGCGAATTTCTGGAACATAACGCGATGCCATGATAAGGAACTTACCCCTGTCATTACTATTGAAGGTGGGGTCAGCAACACCGAATTCTGGGAAAATTGGCTGAACACCAGGCTCCGTACGTGACGATATTGACAATAATTGTTTGTAAAACTCGTCAGTCCCATCGGTGATATGCCTAAATCCGTTAATATCATACTCAATAGGCAGTTTGATTGTGTCCATTACTTCCTCCAGGGCGCAATGCAATAATACAGCATCAAGTAGCCTGCCGATTCCGCCAAGGGAATGCTAGTGGATTGATGCGTCATCCTCTGGGCGCGCTGCAGATAGGGTCATCTTGAGCGATGCAATAGTTGCTTCAAGTACGGCAATCCGCTGTGCTTGCTGTGCTATCTGATTAGTCAAAGATTCAATAATCTTGTTTACGTCAATCTGCGTATTGTCCATACTCTAGAGCCTAACATGTCAGTGAGAATGGGCTGGCATCACATTATGCAAATTTTGCGATATGTCCAATCCGTTGATATTTTGGTAATATGAAAATAGATTCCAAGTTCCCACATCTCTGCCGTACCTCATGCTGGGGTATGTTCCATGTATTACTGCTTCAACTAGTGCGCGAAAATCACCATTTGAATTAAGAATGAGCCATATTTTTTCTTCTGCCAAATATGTCGCATTATTCCAGAATTCAGTATTGAACCCAGGATTTTTTAGGTAGTGCAGGGCAATCATTGCCTCAATCTCATCAATATCATCTTCATATATTTTATTACATGCTTCTTGGCTAGCCCCCTCGACTCCCGTCCACATATCTCTTGCTAATAAATTCACGCCCAGCGCAGTTGTAGTTGACGTTGCTTCCATTGGGTCAACAAAAAATGACGCATTACCATTAAAAACAACCCTGCCACAGAAATTTTGTTTTTTGTAGTAGTTATCAAAATTGAGCACCGGCATTGCATACGGCTCTAGATTATTAGAGGCAACAACCGCCATGAGTTCTTCTTTGATAGTTTCCATATCGGCCATATTGGAATTATGAACATAACCGAAGGTGCACCTATTTTGTAGCGGTATGACGAACATCCATCCATGGGGCATTGCTATGGCTTTTGTATAATCGAATTGTGGATTTCCCCACGAACAGTGAGCAACCAAGCAGCAATTAGTAATTGTATATTCAAGTTTATTATATGAGTCATCAATTGTCTGCCGACCACTACAATCAAGTATGAAATCCGCATCGATGTCATCGTGTTTTACATTTTTTTGCACAAGAGAGACGCTGCCGGTATCGCGGATGTGTTCAAATAAAAAGTTTTGGAGCATCTCAGCGGAGAAATGAACCCCAGTCATCCCAAGGGAAAAATTATGCATGTAGTCTCCGCTGCCAGACCAACCAATTTTATTTATCCCCCTTTTAATTGTGCCCCCGACGGCGATTAGGTCTTCATAAGTAAACAGCAGACTACTATGCAGCCGCTGGGGAAGGAGTGCTGTTGTTCCTTCCCCAACCCCTGATGCTGGTGTATCTGGGTCGTAGTACCAATCTATTTCCCAGTCAGTCAAGTGAAGGAACTCGGCAACAGAAATACACCCAACAGTTCCACGACCAATAACAGCCAACTTTTTCCGTGACATGTATTCCTACTTGGCGCTCCATGGATTTACGAGTTCTTCGCCTGGCGATGAGATGAATTCAACGTTTTCCAAATCAATTTGTGCTGGGAGATTTCGCAACCACTCCCTATAGATGCGCCACTCCTCCTTAACTCCGGCAGAAAGAGGACTATCCGGCATTTGGGTCCAGTCGCTTGCAATAAGCCTGTGCTGTCTCCACCATCTCAAAAATGATGCACGTCTCGCATCATTCCATGCAAATTGGGCTTCGGAATCATTGTCCATATCTTCCTGAGATGAATACCATGAGGACGGGGGGTCAAAATCAGAAAACGCCATGTTCATCAACCTATCATGTTTTAATAATGTAGTTCAAGACGAGGTATGGCTGCATATTATTGTGTGCAGATGATGAGCCGGTGCTTCCGGATGTTCCAGTAAGGCTTGCAACGTCAACGGAATGCGTATGGCTACTTTCACTACTTGTCGTAACGCTATTATTGTCCGATACGGAACCGCTCATTGTGTGTGAGTGAGTAGACCCACCACTTGATGCACGCGCATAGTATGCAGAATCAAAACGAGTTGTTGCTCCAGAATAGAAGTCCCAGTTACTTCCTGCTGTTCCGATACGTTTTACATAATAATCAGATGCTTGCTGGTTTGTAGCAACAGTTGCTTCGTCGTGCCCATGGCCACCACCGCCGCTAGCACTTATCGTATGTCCGTGACCGTGGTTTGCCGTATGGTTGTGCGTAGAGCCACTACCACTAGTAACTGCAGCATGGTCATGATTAATTGAGTGTGTGTGTGCTCTCAATTCTGCTTCAGTTAGGGTATGTGTTTGTGAACCAGAACTATTCCCCCGTGCATTATTTGATGTAACTCTTCCGGCAGCGGTTGTAACCCCACCAGCAGACATGGTGTCTGCGGCAATCACTGTCCGTCCACGCAAATCTGGAACCCTGTTATATCCAGCAGTCTCACCTCCGGTATTGTAGGTAGTTGATAGTAGCGTTCCGAGGGTTGATGAGGCAAGAACCTGTTGCCCATTACAAAAAAGCCACCCGCTTGGTTCAGTTCCCCCTGCATATGGGACAATTGTTCCAGAAGGAATCAATGTCGCATTCTGCCATTCTGTGCCGGAATATAACAAAACCTGATTTGTTGATGGGCTACTTATGGTGACGTCACTAGCACTGTCTAGTGGTATTGAGCCATTAACCCAACCTGAGCCATCATACTTAAGTACATCATTAGTTACTGGGGTTGTAAGACTCACATCAGTAAGGGATGATAGAGCGGCAGCACCAATGCCAATGTTCACTGACTGATTAACCCTAATATCCGCAATGCTAGCGAGTCTAGATTTAACTGCATTGGTATATCCGGTATTTGTCTCATAAATTAACTTATACAGGGGTCGTATTTCAACAATTGGCAAACCAGTTAGGTCCATGTCGGCATATGAGACATCCTCTGCTTGACCAATGTTGTCACTCATGGTCTGCCCAAGAATTCCAACGACAGGCTCATTGAGGTTATTGGTTGCAACAATCCATGTTACGCCGAACTTTCCACTGGTCATGTCGGGCGTAGACCATGTTCCGCTGGACGATAGGTTGTAAGTCGCTCGCGCAGAGCCATACTTGACTGGATAGGCGGTTGCAGTATCGAGTATCCATGAGCCACCGGAGCCAGAACGATAGAAAATCGGAATGTAAGCCGGTGATTGAAGCCTTTGTTCCCAGGTGTTCGCTGTTGGGGTTGCACTGTGGGTAATATTTACCTCAAGGTCTTCATCGAAAAATGTTCCATCCTCGATGCTTATTTGCATATCGGCATTAGAACTACCCGTTCCAGCAAGTGTATACCCACTAGCACCTAGGCCATTTGCCAGCGCGGCACCACGAGTTCTATGGAGATATTCATGGGTAGCCCAATCAAGCGTTACTCCATGTCTTTCGTCGGCAAAGAATTCAGCCTCTCCAGTTGCAGAGTTGTAGTAGATATAGGCTGTTGGCGTATCCTGGTCCCAGGTAAAAAAAGTTGTTTTGTATGAGAGAACACCCGCATTGCTGTAGTAAATATAGTAAAGACCTGACACCGCAGGCAAGGTGACGCTTTCTGCCGACGTCTTGGTATAACGCTTACCAACGCACCAAACATGGAAAGATTCACCAACTGGTGCAATCGTGAAGACGCGAGTTGCACTCACGAAAGACATGACACTTTCCGTCTTATCTTCGTGACCAATTGGTTCTGTTGTTGCTGCTTCTGCTCCAAGTCGCTCGGTCAAGCGACCAATAACAACCATTTCACTCTTGCGATTATCCAGGTACGCAACAAGCACTTCATCGTTAATCGCAAATTGTTCATCGTATTCCTTGCCAACAATGCGACATGGTCCAATATTAATGCCGAGCATTCTGACAAATACGCGAACCGTACCATCGTCGTAGACGAGGGTTATTTTTCCTTCAAATATTCCACCTGGCTCGTGGCTCGTATTAGCACTACCAGATTTACTTGCGCGCGGATTAAGTGCCATGATTAGTTAGCCACATCCATCTGCATATAGGTTCCGAAAGGACCGATTGGAATGTCAGTAATATATTTATCTTCACGTTCTGGCTTCCGAAATGAAACCTGGACAGGGTTTGTTGACATGTGCTCAAACGACACATCGGTAATAATGTAAAAATCTTCAAACGTCGGTATACCAGCGACATATATTGTCATACCAGGGCGTAAAACCATTGCATTATGCCTATCAAGGGAAATAGAGCCATTTACTTGATAAACATCACTATCCGAGCGCCGAAATGTTGGCATTTGCATTGGCGTGAGTAGTCGTGCGTAATCCAGTTTCTGGTTGATTCCGCCAACAGTGACAATATCTTGCTCACCAATACTGAACCTACCTAGTGCTGGCCACTCAACGTACCAAGAATTCATTTTGCGACGAACTGGTATATTGGTTTTTTCGTCAATAACAAATGCGTCCATCTGCTCTGGTCCCCAAAGACCAAACAGATGACGCATTGAAGCAAAAAATAGAACTCCATCTGATTCAAATAAAGAAAATTTAGCCTCGCTTGCTAGGTTGCTTAAAACATCCCATGTGGAGTCTGCTCGTCTATCATTACTTGCTTTATTGATTTTGACGTTTCCCTTGGGTGATTTTTCTATATAAAAACTAAGGTCGTTCTGAAGTGCGACTTCTTGCACAAAAACCTCAGGAGATTTCTCTTTTATGGCACCTGGATTACGGTCACGCTTCATCTCCATGATTGGTTTTGGCCTGAGTTCAAGTGTGATTGATGGAGATGAGCCCTGACCGGGGCCGACACTTAGTGATGCTACCTCATAAACAAAACGCTTATAGGCGAATTCGACAGTTCCAAGATTCCCAGTAGGTGGAGCCGTAACGGACGTCTGGGTATTCGTTGTCTCAGAGGCTGCCCCACTTAAATTTGCCTCAAGAGGCAACTCCGTACGTCGCTCCGACTTATAGAGAAATAGGCGCCCGATATTGAAATAGTTATTCTCAAGCATCTGCATATTGACGTCAAATAATTGAACAGACAACTGCGGACTCATATCCATTGAGTAACTTACGCTAATTGATTGAACTGCCCTAGCAATGTGACCAACTGCTTCTGCGCCCAGGTCAATAATTCCTAATTGGAAAGAACGGTCTTTCGTGGAACCAAAATATGCAGCATCACGAACAGTTGTCCCATATTCGGATTGAATCTCGTTTGTAATCTCTTCAGCCATGACCGTACATTCTACGTATTGTCGTTGGGGATGTATGAGTTATATGCTCTATCGGGTGATGCCATAATGTCAGTTATAAACTCATACCTTTGGCTGTTGGGGCCCCCAGGCGGCTTCTTTGTTGTCGTTGGTAGGCCTGGAGTTACAATTGGTGGCAAGGCAATAATTCCAACCGTCTCAACAGGTATTTCGGTGAGCGTAATTTCGCACTGAGCAACAGAAATCATGGATAACATAGATGCTGACTTAAGTCCATTCGCATCTGCTCCCCCTACTGCCTGTTGTGATGTGCGGCGTGTTGCCGTCACACTAAAATCTGAGATGACAAACTCCATATTTGGTTGTGTTGTCCGCACTCGTTCATCTGGTTCCCCGGAGATTTGGGAGGGTTTTTTAACGTATACATCAGTTCCTCTTATGGATTTTTCTCCACGCCGCAACTGAAAGGTGAGCATATCGTCGAAATTTACAAGGGTCACTGGGGTTTTGCGTTGTGCCATTCTGCGCAACTTTTCTATCTCTGCATCAACGGGAATGTCAAGGCCATCTGGAACAATTGCACCGCCTGGCTCTGTTCTGTCTGCTGCGACTACGAAAGAGAATGAAACCTTCATAAGTTGCCAACTAGCCCAATCAACAAATGGAATATCTTCTGCTCTTGGAACCTCAACCCAGTTGCCAGAAAGTCCGCTATATTTGATTCCCTGAGGTATGTATCTGAATATGAATATTTCAGTGGCAGATTTGTCGTCATCGGTTTGATATCTCTGCACCATCTGCGGACGTTCCGTACTTCCCACCCCGCGACCGGCATATCCCTTGGGCATTCTTGTCGTAATAGTTACTGCCGGTACGGGGAGATTTGGGGTTGCTGGTGTTCCGCTGCTTCTTCCACGAGACCCTTGGCCGGAACCGCCACCCGAGCCACCGAAATTGACGGGCTGGTTAACCAGGGAAGCCGAACTAGTCCAATATCCCAAATCATACTGACTAATCTCGCCAGGTGGTGCTGGATAGAATCCATTCACCCAGTCAAATCCCTGTGCTTCTAGTTCATTTGAAGTAATGTTAAACTTTTGCTGAATTTCATACTTATAAGCCTCTATTTCGCCCTCAGTCCTGTATGGCAGGCCAAGTTTGCGAGGCTCATATCTGTCTGCTGTGCCACGCATTTCGTCATAAGCAACAAAGTATTCCATGCCAGTGGTTTCTTTAAATTTCCCGCCCCTGCGAATATAGGCATTTGAGGCATCCTCTTTATTTATTCCCGTGCCCGTCTTTACCCATAACTGCACTCCGGTTGGTGTTGCGCCTTGACCTTGTATGAGTACGAGACCAATCCAACCGGTTCTTGTGAACATACTTTCACTGATAGCGGCTGACCGTGGATATTGCGGAGGTATTTTGTATGGATTAAAGGGAAAAATTTCACCAGTTTTATAATTCTTCCAAGAATAACCACCACCATAATTTGGGTTAACAACTTTTACAATTAGGTCAGTTGGTTTTATGCCCGCTTTTTTTGCCCTTTCGGTCAATACGGGTGTTGACAAGGCGGTCAAGGCTGGGTTTTTACCTTCGGTTCCCCGTACGGCACCCTGGGGGAATGGGTCTCTACGTATAACGAATCCCCGCGGCCACTGCAGGGCGGTCCTGATTGTCATCGTCGCTCCTCGTTACTTTTATTAACCATAGCCATTTTGGACATGACGGCATCTGCAATTTCATTTGCATTTGTCCCCGTAATGTAGAAGTTGTTTGTATTAGATACAGAAGTTCCACGTCCTCCGCTAGAAACTGAAGCAGAAGTTGCAGATACGGCAGTCATTGAGTCTCCAATACCTCCAGATTGCGGTGGGACGACATGGAGGTGTCGTGAGTCTCCCTTGCCGTGGAATTCAGCAAGACCACCAGCGGCAGTCATCTTGTCACGATAGGAAACAAGGTTATCTCCCACCATATCTAGCGCCCTGCCCGTTACGTGGTCAGACTTCAGTGAGCCGAGGGCAAAATTCCTATATCCAGATGTAATTGTTCGGCGACCTGGAATTCCAGAATTTATTGCAGAGTGGTTGGATAGCGTTCTGCCCATTGAAGATGTCAGCGAGTCGCCAATTCCACCAAATGGCGAACGTCTGTCACCCTCTCCTAATTCTGTAATAATAAGTCCACTTGCTTCCTGGAATGTCATTGTAGAATTTTTGAAAAGTTCCGCAGCATCCTTCATTGCGGTTGCCGCCTCAAGTTGCGGCTCAATATAGGTGCTGGCTTCAATACCAGTTACTCCAGTACTTCTTTGCAATATATCTAGTATTGCTTTCTGCACACCAGGGTCCGCCAGGTTCGCATTTTCAACTTGGCCAAAAATTTGTTGTTGAGTTTGTGCATCCATGCCATATATAGCCTTAGCCATTGCGCCAACATCGCCACCAAGTTCAAACCCAGATTCAAGGAAATTGCTTCTGAGGAATTCTTCAATATTTTTAGTTCCGCCCGCTTCTCCGGCTCCAATGACTTTACCGAGTTCATCTCCAACAAGTGAATAAATTAGTGATTCTTGCCCCTGCAGTGCTCCACCTTCTTGACTGAATGCAGTTCCACCACGTCCGAATAGTTTATTGAATTCCTGGTCGGCGAGCATCGTGTCGCCACCATACTGAGCAATGAGGTTTTGTCTAAAATTCTCAAAATAGGTAAGGAGACCCGTATCCAAACTATCTTGGGCGGCAGCATCAAAGATATTTCCCTTTAGGAATTCATCAATTTGACCACGAACGGCAAATGACTCTTCATTGAGAGCATTTTTCCCCTCTTTTGCTTCTCTTGACTTGCGGAATACGTCAGTACCCGTTGCGAATACATCAGCAGCAGCGTTCCGCAATTCCTGGGATGTGTTCACCATTGCCTCGGCGAGTTTCATTATTTGTTCACGCGTAGTCTGAGCACTGTCATGCAAGTTGACGCCCGCTGCATCGGCTAGTTTCCTGATTTCCATTTCGGTTTTTCCAAGCGAGGAAGCAATACTCCCTGCTCGCTGGTCTCCGAACTGTGTTACTAAGTCAAATGCTTGAGCCTGAACTTCATTAATTTCTCTTTGTGCAGCAATGAATGCATCCGGGTTCTTCATTGCCTCCTTATACGCCTCGTCGCTCAGAGAACCAAATATGCCAGTACCAGTCATTTTTTGCTTTTTGGCCATATCCTTCAAAGCATCACTATCCATGATGTCGTAGCCACCAAGGTCCAGGCGTGCAAGTTCCTTTGCCGTTGTGGCGCCTTTTTCGCCCACGTATGCTGGAGCGCCAGTTCCTGCCCCAATTTCCAGTGCGCGCTTACCCCGCCTATTGAGGGTTCCCATAATTATTGCATCTAGTTGATTTTGCCTATCCTGGAATTGATTCTTGCGAGTTTGACGCATATTTTTTAGGGCGTCTTTAGTGAGTGTCCCCCTCTGCAACATCTCGCCCATTTTCTTCGTATACGAACCAACAACACCTTCCATAAAGTCTTGCGATTGCTTCTTTGCCTCAGCAATGGCTTCCTTCTTTTTGCGCTTTGTGGCCCCACGAATACCCATAATCGCGCCGCCAATAACACCAACAGCAAGACCCGCTAATGGGTTTACCATTGCAATCGATGAACCAAGTGCTAATGCGCCCTGCGATTCTTTTGGCATAACATTAGATAGCAAACCAAGACCGAGGCTTGCTCCCATTCCTGCGGCCATTGAGTTATTGATGCCCTTCTTCATGACTGGATTATCTTTGGTGCCGACATTTCCGCCGAATATCATCTTGTAGCCGTATGAATCCCTCATCTGTCGACCCTTTTGGGTGTATCCCCTGAAGAGCGCCCCAGGACCCATGGGAACGCCTGCGGCAGCACGTGCCGCCATCTCTTCGTTCTTCATCTGAGCACGTTGCTCCGAAGACATGCGGAAGTTTCTAGTGAAGAAAGTGTTCTTATATTCTGCGTCGGGAGCATTGCCATATGGGCTGTATTGGGGTATCTTGATTACTCCTCGACTGGCTTCAAAGTTTTCCTTATTGGCTCGTCGCAATTCTCTGTAGGCTCTGAATTTCCCAAAACCACTCGATTTCTCGTATTTTTTCATCGCCTCTTCTTGCCGAAGTTGTGCAGCGGCCTGACTGCTGAGTGCTGACGGTACTGCCGTACCTGCTGCGGCTGCCGACCTAGTGGAATCACGTTGGGCCTTTGCTGCTGCGATTTTATAATTTCGTTCATAGCGTTTTTCGTCGCGTTTTTGTTGTTGAGCGAGAGAGCGCGCAGAGGCGGTTGCCTTGTCTGACGAACTCATGACTGTCATATTCTGAACGCTCATTTGAGACACTCGTTGCTGCGAGATGGCACCTGCAGTTTTGGCAAGTCTTTCGGCTCTTGCTTTACCGCCTTCCGTTACGTTTCCTGCAGCAGTCTGACCAGTAAGTGGCCCGCTACCAGCACCCGGTGTTATGTCCCTCATTCCATAGGAGGCAAGAACACCGCCCGGGGTCTTTTTCATTGCTCGCCCACCAACGAGCAACTTGGCAATGAGCATGAATGAACCGAGTCCACCGCCACCGAAGAGGTCTCTAAATCCACCGAGAAGGCTCATGAATAGGTCAACGATTCCAGTTAGACCATTGATGATTTTGGTAATAAAGGGTAGAGCATCAATGAAAATTTCACGAACAGTTTTCGCATACTTAGAAATGACCCCAATGAATTGGCCAACAGCATCACCAAAGGCATAGAACTTTTCTTCGTTGGCAATAATCTGCTCGTTGAATCCACCGAACGCGTCAGATAGGTGTGCGCCAATGGGGCGCAAGACTCTCATTAGGGTTTCCTCGAACACTCGCGCTCCCTCAATGAGGGGACGGAGTTTGTCCAAAATCATATTCCAGCCCTGTTTGAAGCGGTCCCACCAACTACCAAGGTTGGCAAACATTCCATCGACCTTGGGCAAGTAATCGCGAATAAACTTTACGAAGAAGTCGCCAATCTTCTCCGTGACACCGCCGATTTCATCAAAGAAACCCGCTCCAGCAAACATCGCAATCTCACCAGACACTCTGTCAAATGTCCGTTTGAATGTGCGAGCAATATCTTCAAGAAGGTCTTTTGTTGGCTTTAGAAATGGTTCACCAAAGTCGGCAAAGTCTGTCTTGATGATATTGAACGTTGCCTTGAAGCGACTGATGAGGGTTCCATTTACTGCATCAAACTGCCCCTGTACTCCACCTGCCGCTGAAAGCGTTCCATCAAGAATTGCCTTTTTGAGTTGTTCGGCAGTCTTGATTCCTTTGCCGCCCGCTTCAGCAAGTGCCTTCTCCATTTCTGGGCCAAGTTCCTTAGCGGCTTCGGTAATTTGGCTGAACGTGGCCTTGGGGTCCTGGAGTTTAGCAATGAGGTTTCCTGCCGCTTTGACCCCTTCCTCTAGTGGCTTGCCAGCACTAGCAAAGTCCATTAATCCCTTGAGAAGGTTGGATGAACCAGCGGTGAATGTCGAGTTCTTGGAGACTGCCGCAAATGCCGCCTGTAGGTTTTCTGCGCCCAAGGATGCCAAATCTGCATCGGAAGCAAGTTGTCGCATCATTACGGATGCAGCCTGATAGTTTCCTCCGCCCTTGAATGCATACATGGCCGTTTGTTGTTCACGTATTGCTGCCGCAGCCGTTGACGCAGCAATAGTGAGGGCTGCTGCAGCGCCTGCAGCGCCTGAAGCGAGCCACCTAAATGCCTTCATTGATGCATTACCAAGAACGAATGCCGCATGAACGCCCATCATTGCGGCACCAAGGAGACCAATTTCTAATGCTGCCAACTTGGCGCTTTTCGTCACCAGTTTAATAAGCATTCCGCCAAACATCTTGATGCCTTTATCAACAGCATCAAAGTGTTGCTTCCACTTGACATTTGTGGCTTCTAGGCTGCGTGTGCTGATGGCGTTGTAACCATGAACGGTGGTCTGCAACTTTAGGAGTTTGCGCGTGACTGAGTCAATCGACTTGTCGCCAATAGACTTTATCCTGAGAGTTAAGGTTGAAGTTGCGGCCATTGGCCCCACCTCTCAATAAAGGCTACTATCAGGGGCGATTACTCTTTGACTGGCGCTCCTGCTCTTGGCGGTCTTGCTCTATAACTTTAGCACATGCCATCAATATTAGCCATTCATCATCATTTAATGACAGCAAATCTATGGGGTTAACATGCCACAATTCCCCTAGTCTTGCAGCACTCTTAACATAGGAGTCTTCGATTAGTTCGTCGAAGACCCCTTCGTAGGGTCCTCTACCTCTACGGTGTCTCCGTAGCCGGAAGCATCAAGAATTGCTAGTGCAGCAGACTCAACATGGGCATCAACACCAAAGAACGCACGGACGGCATCGGGCACCGGGCGCGCTGCATCTGTTGCGGCAAGAATTGATGGGGAGGCAAAGTTGAGGGCATGACCATCTTCTTCAACTTCCTCTTCATTGAAGAGGATTCCGATAGTCGTATTACCGATGACATATGCGGCAAACTTGGTGGAATCCATTCCATGCTTGGAGTCCTCTCCAGCATTTTTTCGCCATGCGCGAATCTGCTGCTGGGAAACATTTGGTGAGATGCGAAGTTTGACGCCAGGGCGCGACGGAACATCAAGAATGACCGGTGGAATCTCAACCTTGGATGAGATAACGGACAGCAGTCTGTCAAGGGGTGTTTCTGACCTGGTTGCCTTGGTCTTTGCGGCCTTAACGCTCTGGTCTGCTTCTTCGTACAATGGATTTTCGCTCATACGAGGCAACCTAGCACACTAGATGAGCGCTACGGTGTAACTATCAGGAAGTACCAGAAGCAACAGTTGAGATGCTAAAAGTCAGCGAAAATGTTGCTGGAGCACCCGAGGATGAGTCGCCATCGGGTTCGGTGATTCCGACCAGAAGTGCACCAGTGTAAACGCGGTCGTTGCCGAGTTCTTCAATGTCGCAGTTGTACGTCTTGATGTTGATGTTGTAGTAAGCCTTACCAACCAATTGACGCAGGTCGCGCAACTTACGTGCGATGCCGGAGGCATTATTGGAGATGTCACCCTGGAACTCGTCATCATAGTGGGCAGTCAGCGTCACGTCGCCGATTTCAAAGGGCGCACAGAGCACCGTGGGGAAACGAGCACCGCCTTCGTAAATCTTTTCCACTGA
>Ga0315909_10004526_pt1 | contig 16331 bp, 14 predicted proteins | sample LakEriMetagenome_11_FD_203527 | JGI IMG/M metagenome (GOLD analysis project Ga0315909, IMG submission 203527) | Freshwater fungal communities from buoy surface, Lake Erie, Ohio, United States - Buoy 2 MA125 | ecosystem: Environmental > Aquatic > Freshwater > Lake | place: USA: Lake Erie, Ohio...
TCTGTACCGAAATGGAAGATCTGCTGTTCGGTAATGAAATCTTCCAGAGCCGTACTCGCGGTATTGGTGTGATTCCGAAAGACATCGCCATGCAGTACGGCTTGTCAGGTGCCAACTTGCGCGCCAGTGGTGTTGATTGGGACTTGCGTCGCGATCAATCTCTGCCGATGGCGTGGGACAAGGTCGACTGGAAAGTTTGGACTCACCCCGATGGTGACAGCTTCGCTCGTTGCTGGATTCGCCTGCAAGAAGTTCGTGAATCAACTCTCATTGTTGATCAGTTGCTCGACAACATACCGACCGGTCCGATCATGGCCAAGGTTCCGCGCATCATCAAGGTTCCAGAAGGCGAAGCTTGGGTATCGACCGAAAACCCCCTTGGCGAAATGGGCTACTACGTTGTGAGTAAGGGTGACCTCGGTCCATTCCGTACCAAGATTCGTTCAGCAAGTTTCAACAACATCTCGATCGTGCCGTGGATCTTGAAGGGTGTCTATGTTCCTGACATCATCACGATCCTCGCTTCGCTGTACTTCATTCTCGGAGACATTGACCGATGAACGCTCTGCTTGCCGCCGATCTGCCGTACTGGGTGCAAACGTTGTTGCGCATCCTTGGTGGTCTTGTTGCAGTTCTGCTGCCCGCCGGCACCATCGTGTACTTGTTCTTGTTCAAGATGATGTCGTTCATGCAGAGTCGTCTCGGACCAATGGAAGCTGGTCCCTACGGATCAATGCAGTTGTTTGCCGAAGTTGGCAAATGGTTGCAGAAAGAAGACATCACACCAGCGCGTGCTGATCGCTTTATTTTCAAGATTGCTCCCCTCGTGGTTTTGGCGAGCACGTTCTTGTTGGTGGCTGTTGTTCCGTTCGGACCCGACGCTTGGTTCACCAACTTCGAAGCTGGCGTGTTCTACATGTTGGCCGTTTCATCGGTGAGCGTGCTGGGTATTTTGATCGCTGGTTGGTCAAGCGCCAACAAGTATTCGTTGCTCGGTGGTTTACGTGCTGCTGGTCAGTTGATCGCTTACGAACTTCCGATGGTGCTCGCCGTTATTGGTGTCATCATTCAGGCCGGCACGATGAACTTGCAGGGCATTGTTGTTGCGCAAAATGGTGGCGAGATTTTCGGCTGGAACGGGTTGGGTAATCCGTACATACTCACGCAGTTCACCGGCTTCATCATTTTCATGATTGCGGTACAAGCCGAACTTACCCAGACTCCTTTCGACATGCCGATTGCGGAATCAGAACTCGTGTCTGGTTACATGACCGAGTACTCGGGTTTTCGCTTCTTGACTTTCTTTATCGCCGAATTCGCCACTGCTGGTGTGTTCTCATTGATTGCCTCGGTGTTGTTCCTTGGCGGTTGGGGAGTCCCATTCGCTTGGTTCGACTGGAAGAGCATCGACGACATCTCTGATTGGATGAATGTTGTCGGACCACTCATCATGTTTACGAAGATGATGGTTTTGGCCTTCGTCATCATGTGGGTGCGTTTCAGTTACCCACGTTTCCGTGAAGACCAACTGCAGCGTTTTGCGTGGAAGGTTCTCATTCCGATTTCATTGGTGAACATTATGATCACCGCGATCTTGAAGGTGGCTTTCTGATGCCCAAGGTCCCTGGTCTCTTGAAAGGTCTCGGCGTCACGCTGAACACCTTGAAGCGCACCGCTATTGATGGTGCGAACACCGTGCAGTATCCGCACGAAAAAGAAGCTCCACCGATTCGTGCTCGTGGCGTGATCGCGTTGCACGAAGGTAACTGCACCTCGTGCATGTTGTGCGTTCGTTCGTGTCCCGACTGGTGTATCTACATTGAGGGTCACAAAGAAATGGCACCGCCGCGCCGTGCCGGTGGCAAGCCGCGCCAGGTCAACAAGCTTGATCGTTTCGACATTGACTACGCGCTGTGCATGTATTGCGGTATCTGTGTTGAGGTCTGTCCGTTCGATGCTTTGTTCTGGAGCCCCGAATACGAATACAGCGAACCCAAGATTGCCGACTTGTTGCATGACAAGGCCAAGTTGAGTGAGTGGATGGAAACCGTGCCCGAAGCACCGGCTCTCGAAGCTGGCGCCGAAAAGAAGGGTAAGAAGTAATGATCGCGGCCGATCTTCTTGTCGCCCAGAACGTGGGCTTCGGCATCATCTCGTTGTTGATGATCGTCGCGGCGTTGCGCGTCGTCACTGTCAGCAATGTCGTGCACGCCGCGTTGTGGCTTGTCGTTGTTTTGTCAGGTGCTGCTGCGCAGTACTTGTTATTGTCGGCCGAGTTCGTGGCCATCACGCAAGTGTTGGTTTACGTCGGTGCTGTGATGGTGTTGTTCTTGTTCGGCACCATGCTTACTCGAGCCCGTATTGGCGCCGAATCAGATCTCAACAACAAAAACTGGGCACTCGGTATTCCTGTGGCGCTGTTGATGTTGGGTGTGATGACATACGTGATCATCGATGGCTTCGGTAGCGAACGCCTCATCGAGAATCCGGGCGACATGGAGCCCATCCCAGTGCAAGTCATTAGTGACGACATCTTTGGTCCGTACTTGTTGCCTTTCTGGGCATTGTCGTTTGTATTACTCGTCGCCGTCATCGGTGCCATCGTCTTGGCGCGGAAAGACTGAGAGGCCGACCATGTTGACTACTCAATTCCTTCTCTTAGGCGCTGTGCTGTTTTGCATCGGTGTCTATGGAGTACTTGCTCGCAAGAACGCGGTCATGGTCCTGATGTCGATCGAACTCATTTTGAACTCGGTCAATATCAACCTGTTGGCCTTCTCGGTTCGCCATGGTTCTGTTGATGGCAACACCTTCGCGTTGTACATCATCGCCATTGCAGCTGCCGAAGTCGGCGTCGGCTTGGCCATGGTGCTCTTGATTTATCGCAACCGACGCACGATCGCGCTCGATGACTTGTCCGAAATGAAGGGCTAACCGATGCTGGCTCAAGAAATGACCGCAGAAGTCGTGGCCTCATCGGGCTGGTTCTTAGACCACGCCTGGTTGATCCCGATCATCCCAGCTGTTGCCTTTGTGCTCATCATCTTCTTTGGCAAGAAGTTGCCGATGAAGGGCAGTGAACTTGGCGTGCTGTCAATGCTTACGTCGTTGGCCTTTGCTGGTGGCGCTGCCTGGCAGTGGATTCAACGAGTGAACAGTGTCGTTGACGGAGCACACGAAGCTGTCGCCGAAGGCGCTCACCATGTTGCGCCATATGTAGAGCCAGTTATTCGTGAATGGACTTGGTGGCAGAGTGGCGGATTCCATTTCGGCATCGGTCAACACATCGATGGTTTAGCGCTCACCCTTTTGGTGGTCGTCGCGTTTATTTCAAGCCTGGTGCAGATCTACTCGCTCGAATACTTGCGTGGCGATCGTCGTTACACACATTTCTTCGCTGCCCTTACATTGTTCTCTGCCGGCATGTTGTGCATGGTTCTCGCGCCCAACATGGTGCAGTTAATTCTTGGTTGGGAAATCATGGGTCTGTGCTCGTTCATGTTGATCGGTCACTGGTGGGAAGAAGAAGCCAACTCGCGAGCTGCGCTCAAAGCTTTCTTCACTGTTCGTGTTGGCGACATGGGATTGCTCATCGGTACCGCCATCTTGTTCTTCTCGGCCAATAGTTGGACCCAAGAAAATCTCGGAGTCTCTGGTTTCAACATCAGTGGTTTGTCGGCTTGGGCCATGTCGGGCGAGGCCAGTTCTAGTGCTCTCACGTGGGGTGCAGTTGCATTGTTCATTGCCTGTATCGGCAAGAGCGGTCAGTTCCCATTGCATACGTGGTTGCCCGACGCTATGGCCGGACCGACGCCAGTCAGTTCGCTTTTGCACTCAAGCACCATGGTTGTGGCTGGTGTGTTCTTGGTGGCCCGCGTCTACCCAGTTTTCTGGGAAGGCATGAAGATTGGTGACACCAACATCAACTTCATCGTGCTCATTGGTGGTATCACGATTGTGATTGCTGCGTTGTTGGCTTTCGTTCAACACGACATCAAAAAAGTGTTGGCGTATTCAACGGTGTCGCAGTTGGGTTACATGATGATGGGTCTTGGTGCAGGCGCCTGGTTGCCCGCCGTGTTCCACATCTTCACTCACGCATTCTTCAAAGCATGTTTGTTCTTGTCGGCGGGTTCAGTGAGCCACTCTGGTTCGCATCACTCGTTCGACATGAAGAAAGACATGGGTGGTCTGGCTAAGAAGATGCCGATTACCGCCACCACATGGATCATCTCAACTTTGGCTTTGGCCGGCGTGTTCCCGCTCGCTGGTTTCTTCTCAAAGGACGAAATCATCGACAACGTCGGTTACGGCGGATACAACGCGTTCATGATCGTTGGTCTCAGCGGCGCATTCTTAACTGCGGCCTACATGACTCGCGCAACGTACCTCACATTCTTTGGCAAGGCTCGTGGCGCAGCAGCTGGCGAACATCATGATGAACATGACGCTCATGCCGACGCACATGATTCACACGACGCGCATGCTGCCCATGACGCACACGATTCGCACGACGCACATGGTGCAGACCATGGGCCTCACGAGAGTCCGAAACTCATCACCGTTCCGTTGATGATTCTTGCGGCCTTGGCTTTAGTTGCAGGTTTGTCAAATGCCACACCATTTGGAGAAAGCTGGGAACGCTTTAAGAAGTACGTCGAGCCGAGTGCCGAGTATGTTGCGATTGAAGGCGCCATTGCATCTGGGCCTGGCGAAGCAGTTGTCATACCTCAACAAAACACCAGCGCCGAAGGTGGCGAAAGTAAGTACGAAGAAGGTTGTGCTGTTGTGGCGCCCGAAGCGGGAATGGCTTGTTACTTCCCAACAGTGAAGCACGCGCCGTTCAAGTGGTCAAAGGCTGCATTGTCACTCATCATCGTGGCATTTGGTCTGATCTCAAGCTGGATGTTCTGCGTGCAGTACTACACGCGTCGCAACAAGCGTCTCGTTGGTCTCACCGAGCGCAGCAAAGTGTTGCGCGGTGGTTACACCTTCTTGTGGAACAAGTACTACCTCGATGCCTTGTATGAAAAGGTCATCGTTCGTTCGATTGCACACCCCATCGCAGCTGCTGCGGCGTGGGTGAATCAAAACATTCTTGACGGCATCGTAAATGGTGTTGGCAAGGTCTCCCGCCGGGTGGCCGGTTGGGTATATCGAAATATCGATCAGCGCGTCGTGGACGGCGCGGTGAACGGCTCGGGCGCCGCAGCCCGAGGCACAGGCGGAGCGTTGCGCCCAGTGCAGTCGGGCAAGGTCAATCAATACGGAGCGCTGCTGTTTGCTGCGGCCGCCATCGGCGCTCTCATACTCGTCATCATCAACACCTGAGGAGCAATACGGCATGGACGTACTCCAAAATTCAAACTGGGTGCTCAGCGTTGGCACTTTCTTGCCGCTAGTTGGCGTGATTGTCATGCTGTTCATCCCCAAGGCAGAAGAAGAGCTCCACAAGTTGGTAGCTCTTGTGACCGCGCTCGCAACCTTGGGAGTGGGTGTCTACACGCTCACCCAGTTCGACTATGACCAAGCTGGCAAGTTGCAATTCTTTGCCAACGCCGAGTGGATCAAAGTCATCTCCAGTAACTACACGATCGGTCTTGACGGAATGAGCTTGCCGCTCTACTTCTTGTCAATGGTCGTCACGGTTCTGGTGATGGTCTACTCGTGGAATCGCATTCCGTCTCCGGGCAATCCCAAGGCATTCCTCATCTTGATGCTGATTTTGCAGACTGGTATGGCCGGAACCTTCATTTCGCAAGACCTCATCTTGTTCTTCGTGTTCTTCGAAGTGGTGTTGTTGCCGATGTACTTCATGATCGGTGTCTGGGGTGGCGAGAATCGTCAGTACGCATCGCTCAAGTTCTTCTTGTACACGATGTTCGGATCGGCGCTCATGCTCGTTGCCTTCATCGCACTGTTCTACAAAGTTCGCGGTGAATTGCCCGCCGGTGTTGAACCATCGTTCTCGATTCCGCAGCTTGCTGAATACGGTGGGCTGCTCGGACGCTCGGCACAAATCTGGATCTTCGGCGGAATGTTCATCGGCTTTGCCGTCAAGGTTCCGATGTTCCCATTCCATACGTGGTTGCCCGATGCGCACACTCAAGCACCGACTCAAGGTTCAGTTATCTTGGCGGCAATTTTGTTGAAGCTCGGCACCTACGGATTCGTGCGTATTGCAATTCCGATTCTCCCCACCGCTGCCAAAGAGTGGGCACCTTGGATTGGTCTTCTTGCAGTCATCGGAATCATCTACGGTGCGCTTGGTTGTTTGGCGCAAACCGACATGAAGCGTTTGATCGCGTTTTCGTCGGTTGCTCACATGGGATTTGTGATGTTGGGTATTTCAACGCTTACTCCGATGGGCTTCAACGCCGCGATCTTCGGAATGGTTGCTCACGGTCTTATTACCGGCATGCTCTTCTTTGTCGCCGGCTCGGTGAAAGATCGTTATCACACCCTCGAGATCGCTCGACTTGGTGGCATGCTCAAGCAGATGCCGCGACTCGGTTGGATCTTGGGATTCTCCGCGATGGCGTCACTTGGTTTACCGGGACTCGCCGGATTCTGGGGTGAATTCCCCGCCATCTTGTCGGCGTACTCGCCAGCTGCTGGATTGTCCGAAGTGACATTCCGTGTGTACATGGTGATTGCCGCACTCGGAACTGTTCTTGCCGCGGGTTACTTGTTGTGGCTCTTCCAGCGCACCGCGTTTGGTGAACCTAAGGCTGAATTTGCTGGTGCATCACATGATGATCACGGTCATGGCGCTCACGGTCACGACGATCACGGTCATGACGATCACAGCAGTGATATCAAGGATGTGACTGTCGGTGAATGGATTGCGTGGACACCGTTCTTGTTGGCCATTGTGGTCTTCGGTGTGTACCCGCAGTTGATGTTCAAGATCATCGACCCAGCAGTGCAAGTTGCTTTGAAGGCCTTCGGAGGCTGATTCGTGCTTTCTTCGATCCTCGCTCAGATTCCGTGGCAGTCACCAACTGTCGACTACCACGCCATCGCGCCCGAGATCGTGTTGGCGGCCGGTATCTGCCTCATCATTCTTGTTGACTTGTTCGTCAGTGATAGCAAGAAGTGGGTTACCTCAACGCTGACCGGTTTCGTGATGTTGGCGGCTTTGGTGCCGGTATTAACTTTGGCTGTGAGCGACGACAATGTTCGTTCTCTTTTTGACGGCCGATACGTGATTGATGAGTTTGCGCTCACCCTCAAGGCATTGTTCCTCATCGTCGGATATGTGGTCGTGTTGTTATCGCAGAACCATGTTGAAGAAGGCGACTATTACCAAGGTGAATACTTCACGTTGTTGCTGACCTCGGTGACTGGCATGGTCATGATGGCCTCAAGTCGCGACTTGGTGAGCATCTTTGTTGCTCTCGAAATGCTCAGCATTCCGGCCTACATGTTGGCTGCCTGGCGCAAGCGCGATCGCAAGAGCAACGAAGCTGGTGTCAAGTACTACCTGCTCGGCGTGTTCGCTTCAGCGATCATGTTGTACGGCATGAGCTTGTTGTACGGCGTGACTGGAAGTACTTTGCTCAGCGAAATTGGTCGTCAACTCACTGTTGAAGGTCAATTCGGTGGAGTGCAAGCACTCGCTATCACTTTTGTGATTGTTGGTTTTGCTTTCAAGGTTTCAGCTGTTCCGTTCCATACATGGGCCCCCGATACTTACGAAGGTGCGCCGATACCAGTCACTGCTTTCTTGTCGGTTGCCAGTAAGGCTGCTGGTTTCGTTGCGCTCATAACGTTGATTTATGTCGGCTTCCCGCAGGCAAAAGATGTCTGGCAACCATTCATCTGGGTTCTTGCTGCAGCCACAATGACCATGGGCAACTTGGTCGCATTGCGTCAGACCAACATCATTCGTATGTTGGCCTACTCGAGTATCAGCCAAGGCGGTTTCATCTTGATGCCGCTTGCAGTTGCCGGAACTGGCGATGCCGCCGGACCTGCACTGCAGTCGGTTGTTGTCTATCTGATTGTGTACGCAGCGATGAACCTCGGAATGTTCGCCGTTGTCATTGCCGCATCGCGCACAACGCGTAGTGGTGAGATCAGCAGCTTTGGTGGCTTGTTCTCGTACGCACCAGGTCTTGGCGTGTTGATGACAATCTTCTTGGCATCGTTGGCTGGCATCCCACCGCTCGGTGGTTGGATCGCTAAGTTCACCGCTTTCCGTGCAGTTCTCGAAGCTGGCGGCGGTTGGGGTTATGGCATTGCAGTGATTGGCGCCATCAACTCAGTGATCGCGTTTGGTTACTACGGCAGCATCATGCGTGAAATCTGGATGAAGCCCGCACCCAATGGCGAGACATCAGCGGTGAAGACACCAAGTTCGTTGATAGCAGCCATGGTCATCACGACTGCAGGAACCATCGTGTTTGGTGTGTTGCCAGGTCTGGTGTTGCGTTTCGGCGATCTTGCCGATCTCACCGGTGCCTTCGGCCGCTGATCACATCGGTCGCATCATTGATGCGGCTGACAATGAACAGGTTCGCTTCGATCAATTTATGAACGTGGCGCTGTATGGCGCTCACGGTTTTTACACATCGGGCGTTGGGCGTGCTGGTCGCCGCGGAGATTTCATTACGTCTCCAGAAATTGGTCCGTTGTTCGGAACAGTGATTGCTCGCGCACTTGATGCGTGGTGGCGTGACATGGGTAGCCCGGATGACTTTCATATTTATGATGTCGGGGCTGGGCCGGGAGGTTTGGCGCGAGCGGTTATTGCTGCGCAGCCAGATTGTTTGGCTGGTGATGTATCGCGATACGTATGTGTAGAAATCGGTGAGGCCCAGTGGGCGACGCATCCCACGGGCGTCACGTCAATGAAGTCATTGCCCAGTGGTGAGTTGCGCGGTGTTGTGCTTGCCAACGAATTGCTCGACAACTTGCCTTTTCGTTTGTTGGTGTGTGACGGCGTATGGCGTGAAGCTTGGGTGACGCATCGGGCTGGTGCTTTTAGCGAAGTGTTGTATCCACTCAGTGATGAACCGGTTTTCGCACTTCCTGCGAAACCAATTCTTGGTGCGCGCATTCCGTGGCAACAAGCAGCGGGCGAATGGGTGACCGATATTTTGAGTCGCTTGAATGGACGCCTTGTTGTGATTGATTACTCAGTCCCATTAACGCTTGAACTGGCGCAACGACCATGGCGCGATTGGTTGCGTACCTACGCCGGCCACGAAAAGGGAGCGCACTATTTGCGCAATGTTGCCGCCCAAGACATCACGACTGATGTATGTATTGACCAAATCATTGCAATGTGTGGGCAACCCGATTCGGTGCGCTCACAATCGCAGTTCCTGCAACTGTGGGGCATTGATGAACTGGTCAAAGAAGGAAAGCGAATTTGGAATGAAGAATCGGCACGACCTGGTTTGCGGGCGATGAAAATGCGTAGCCGCATCAGTGAAGCTGAGGCACTTCTAGATCCCAATGGCGTTGGCGGTTTTACCGTGATGGAGTGGACTAAGTTACAACGGTGATCACCGTTGAGGGTTTAACTAAAAAGTACGGATCAACTACTGCTGTTGATTCGTTGTCGTTCACTGTGACTCCAGGTCGAGTCACCGGATTCCTTGGGCCTAATGGCTCGGGAAAGAGCACCTCGATGCGTTGCATGATCGGGCTTGACCGAATGCAATCTGGGACCGCACTCTTTGACGGAAAGTCGTACCGAGAACTCAAGAACCCGCTGCATGAAGTAGGCGCGTTGCTCGACGCCGGTAACGCACATAGTGGTCGTACTGCACGAAACCATTTGCGCTGGTTGGCCATGAGCAACGGCATGTCACCCAAGCGCGTTGATGAAGTGCTTGAACTCGTCGGGCTCACCGATGTGGCGAAGAAGCGAGTCGGACAGTTTTCGCTAGGTATGAAACAGCGACTGGGTATTGCGTCAGTCATGTTGGGTGATCCGAAAGTTGTCATCTTGGATGAACCAGCGAACGGGCTCGACCCCGAAGGTATTCGTTGGATTCGCGAGATGCTCAAGCATTTGGCCTCGCAAGGTCGTTCGGTGTTGGTGAGTAGTCACTTGCTCTCTGAGATGGCACTCATGGCTGATGATCTGATTGTGATCGGTAAAGGTCGGCTGATCACCGAGTGCACAGTTCCAGACTTCATTGATCGATACGCCAAAAAGTGGGTCGTTGTGAAAAGCCCGCAACTCGATTCGTTGGTGTCGGTGGCACAGAGCCAAGGTATGCACGTCTCGCTTGGTCAGGATGTCGCTGAGTTTCATGGCGTCGCAGCAGCAACGATTGGTGAGCTCGCAGCTAAGCACAATGTGGTGCTGCACGAGTTGTCAACGCAAACCGGCTCGCTTGAAGATGCCTTCTTAGAAGTCACTGCCGATGCGGTGCAATATCACGGACACTCCGAAACTCAATCGAAGGGAGTTGCGTCATGATTGCTCTTATCCGTAGCGAGTGGCTCAAGTTGCGTACCGTTCGTTCAAATATCACGATGACGTGTTTTGCAGTTGTACTGCCTTTGGCAATCACATTGTTGACGACGGCCTTTATCGGCATCGACTCGGTTGATGATGCAACAGTTTCGGCTGTTCTATTAGGAAGTGGCTCTCTGAGTGTTTTGCTCTTCGGAATTATCGGAGTACTCGCAATTACTCAGGAATACTCGCAAGGAACAATTCGACTCACATTGGCGGCGAACCCACGTCGGACTCGAGTCTTTGTAGCGAAAGCTATTGTGCTCGCAATTTTGTCGGCTGGTCTCACTGCATTCATCGTTTTGGTGGGCAACACCGCCGGTGAAGCAATTTTGGATTCACGTGGAGCGATCGGCAAATTGTCAAATGACGACATGGGAGCGGCATACCTTGCGATGATCGCCTTGAGTGTTGTGGTGTCTCTGCTTGGAATGGCAATCGGGACATTGACTCGTAACCCACCCAGCGCGGTGACAGTTTTGGTGCTGTGGCCTTTACTTCTTGAGTCATTAATCGGCGGCCTTTTGTCGATTGCAATTAGTGATGAGATTTTCAAGTGGATGCCGTTCCAAACTGGTTTGAACTCATTGCGTCTTGATGATTGGGATATGGACTTTGGTCGCTGGGGATCAGTCGGATATTTCGGACTGTGGGTGCTGGGCTTGAGCCTGTTCGCCCACTCGGTCTTCAAACGTCGCGACGCCTGATTAGTTATGGTCGGGGCGGCTGGTCATGATCGCGCCAGCGACAACGATCAACATGCCGACGATTGCTGGCCAGCGAATATGTTCATCGCGAAAGAGCACGCCGAGTACAACTCCGACGATGGGTGTAAAGAAAGTTCCGATCATGCCGCGCACGGTTCCTGATCGACCAAGCAAAACTCCGTAGACCGCAAAAGCAAGTCCGGTGCCGACCGCACCAAGGGCAAGCAGTGCAAACAACGCCGACCAAGCAAACTGGCTGTCGAATAATGCGGGGACGCCAAGTGGTAGCGACCATAAGAAGGCAAACGATTCGACCCACAACATCAGACGCAGTGATCCATATTTACGTTGCAACGGCGCAGCAATATTGACGGCGATTCCGTAACAGAGCAAAGCAATCAGTAGAAGAACGATTCCGCGCACGTCTGCTGAATTTCCTTCTTCATGACCGGCCACGGATGAGAACGAGATCAGTGCGATGCCGGCAAAACCAATGAGTACCGAGACCAAGCGAAAAACGCTGGGCCTGCGACGAAACCAAATGGCACTCACCACAACCGTGACCACGGGTAGGCCACCATTCAACATTCCGGTAATCGCCGTTGATGTGGTTTCTTCGGCCATGGGGTAGAGCAAAAAGGGAAGCCCCATCCACACGAACGACAGCACAATCAATCGGCCGATGTCTGATCTTTCAACCATGCGGCGAGCCGAGGGAATGCACGCCAATGCCAACGCGCCAAAGAAGGTTCGCGCCATCGGGACGACTGGGGTTGCCACATGATCTATCGCGATGGCGATGAACAGAAACGAACTACCCCACACCAATGAAATGACACCCGACAGTGCCCATTCGGCCGGCCCAAATCGAAGGTCTGATTCTTGTGGGCGAGCAGGGGCAACAGACATGACCCCTTATGTCTAGTCGCCTAGAGTTACACCCGAGAAATGATTTGAACATCTCGACTTTTGCGTGGGGGAAATATGTCAGCCGACGATCAGCAGACCAATATCGACGATCTTTTGTTGGAGAATCGTAAGTTTCCGCCCTCGGCAGCATTCAAGAAGAATTCGTTAGCAGTTGGAACCCACTTGTATGACCAGGCCGCAGCCGACGATGAAGGTTTCTGGGCCCAACAAGCGTCAGAGCTCATCGATTGGGATCAGGATTGGCACACCATCTGCGAATGGAATGTTCCGTACGCCAAGTGGTTTGTCGGCGGCAAATTAAATGTCTCGTACAACTGTCTTGACCGACATGTACTGGCTGGCAATGGCGACAAGGTGGCGATTCATTGGGAAGGCGAACCCGGCGACACGCGCACGATTACGTATTCCGAGTTGCTCATTGAAGTTGAGAAGTTCTCGAATGTTTTGAAGTCCTTGGGTGTTGTCAAAGGCGATCGCGTCAATATCTATTTGCCGATGATTCCTGAAGCAGCAGTGGCAATGTTGTCGTGCGCGCGTATTGGTGCTGCACACTCGGTCGTGTTTGGCGGTTTCTCTTCGCAGGCTCTTGCCGATCGCATCAATGATGCTGAAGCGAAAGTCCTCATCACTGCCGATGGCGGATATCGCCGCGGAGAAGTCTTTGAATTAAAGCCGGCTGCCGATGAAGCGATTGCTTCAACACCAACAATTGAACATGTTGTAGTTGTGAAGCGTGGTGGCAACAAGGTCAACATGGTTGCTGGTCGCGATCATTGGTATCACGAACTGATGGCAACTGCCTCAGATAATTGCCCGGCCGAACCGATGGACAGCGAACAACTGTTGTTCTTGTTGTATACCTCGGGCACCACAGGTAAGCCCAAGGGAATCATGCACACCACTGGTGGTTATCTCACTCACGTGACGTACACACATAAGTATGTGTTCGATCTTCATCCCGAGAGCGATGTCTATTGGTGCACCGCTGACGTGGGTTGGATTACCGGTCACAGTTACATCGTGTACGGACCATTATCAAACGGCGCAACACAAGTGATTTACGAGGGTGTGCCTAACTATCCAGCGAACGACCGTTTGTGGTCGATTGTTGAAAAGTACGGCGTCACAATTTTCTACACCGCACCAACAGCAATTCGTACGTTCATGAAGTGGGGCGATGAAGAACCCGCTAAGCACGACATGTCTACGTTGCGTTTGCTTGGTTCGGTGGGTGAACCGATTAACCCTGAAGCCTGGATGTGGTATCGCGACACGATTGGTCGCGGCGAATGTCCGGTTGTTGACACATGGTGGCAAACCGAAACTGGCGGCATCATGATTAGTCCGTTGCCTGGTGCCACAACTCTCAAGCCAGGCTCGGCAACATTCCCGATTCCGGGTATCTCGGCTGAAGTAGTTGATGATGCCGGTCATCGTGTCGATCACGGCGGTGGCTACTTAACGTTGACACGTCCATGGCCCGGAATGTTGCGCGGTATTTGGAATGATCCCGAGCGTTATCAAGAAACATATTGGAGTCGTTTTGAAGGTCGTTACTTTGCGGGCGACGGTGCCAAGCTCGACTCTGAGGGCTATTTATGGTTACTTGGTCGCGTTGATGATGTGATGAACATCAGTGGTCACCGTATTTCAACAACCGAAGTGGAAAGTGCATTGGTGTCACACCCGGCAGTTGCCGAAGCTGCAGTCGTTGGAGCCAATGATCCGACGACTGGTCAAGCGATCATTGCGTATGTGACTTTGCGCGGTGGATACGAAGCAAACGAAACAGAGTTGCGTAATCATGTGGCCAAAGAAATTGGCGCGATTGCCAAGCCGAAGATGATCTACTTCACGCCCGAGTTACCCAAGACTCGTAGTGGAAAGATCATGCGTCGTTTGTTGCGTGATGTCGCTGAAGGACGCAATCTTGGTGACACCACCACGTTGGCTGATGCGAGCGTGGTCAACGAGTTGCAGAAGCGTGCCGCCGAAGCCCCAACCGAAGACTGAGGTAAAGCTCAGTCGCGGAAGTTGTTGAACTGCAATGGAATCTCGAGGTCTTGACCCTTGAGCAGACTCATCACTTCTTGAAGATCGTCGCGCTTCTTGCTGGTGACACGAATGGTGTCGCCTTGGGTCTGGCTGCTGACTCCCTTGGGACCCTTTTCCTTGATCAGTCGGTTGATCTCGCGAGCCTTGTCGGACGAGATGCCGACCTTGATGGTGACCACGAGTCGAACCGAGTTATGGCTGGCCTCTTCGACCTTGCCGTATTCGAGACCACGCAACGAAACTCCTCGCTTGACGAGGCGTTCTTCAAGCACGATTTTGAGGGCGTTCAATCGGTCTTCGCTGACCGTTCGGAGGGTGATCACAAGGTCTTTTTGTTCAATGGACGATTCGGTGTTCTTGAAATCGAAGCGGGTGGCGATTTCACGTTGGGCCTGGTCGACCGCATTCTTGACTTCTTGGTGATCAACTTCGGAAACAACATCAAATGTGGGCATATTCAGAGCGTAATGCGCCCAACTACTTGAATCGGGCAGGTGTCAGCAGTAGGTCGTGGGCGATACGATCAGAAGTCGCAAACATATGGGTCGGTGCCCGAGCGGCCAAAGGGAGCAGACTGTAAATCTGCCGGCATTGCCTACGTAGGTTCGAATCCTGCTCGGCCCACAACGAAACGCCCGATTGCAATCGCAATCGGGCGTTTGTGTTTGAGCGATGTGGCCCACAAAAGGAGCAAACCCAGTCCCCCCACCAAAGGGTGGGCGACTGGGTTCACTTTCGATGGTTCTGCCCATTGACAAGAAAAGTCTGCCACCTGTTGCGAATAATCAAGGAACTATTAACGAAATGCGTGATGGTCAAAACTGAATCGTCGCAATAAGACATGTGTCATTCATTCGTTTCCACAAAACAATTGAGCACTGACATGCAAAGAATTACCAGGAAAAACTGTCCTGTATTTTCGCAAACTTGCCAAGAAATGACTCGCGCATACCAAGAGTTTTTCAATAATTACCTTCTGCCAATTGCTCATTGAATTCACAGATGCAACAAGAATCGCCTGCGATCAGTGACCCGACGTCGATTCTGAACAGCAACTCGTATCGGCCCACGGTCAACGCTCGCCCGACGACCACTTTTGGCTTGCGAGCCCTCGTGAACCTGGTAACCCGGGCTTAAAGCATCTTTTGCAGCAAAACCATGTCGAGCCAGCGGTTGAACTTGCGTCCGACCTCGATCTCGACCCCAACTTCGCGGAATCCACAAGCGGTATGCAGGGCTCGGCTGGCCTCACCTGAGGCCTCAATACGGGCCATCACCGAGTGGAATCCCGAGGTTGCGGCGAGGTCGATAACCCCTGTGAGCAGGAGTTTTCCGATTCCGCGGCGGCCCATATCGCGCCTGACATAGACCGAATCTTCAACCGTCGGGCGGTAGGCGGCGCGCTCTTTGTAGGGGCTCAACGAGGCAAATCCGACCACTTGACCCCCATGGACAGCCACAATGGCGGCAAATGCTCCGCTGCGGTCGGCCAACCATTCTTGTTGCTCGGTCAGTGACCGGGTGACCAGATCCATGGTGGCGGTCGTGTTTTCAACCTCATAGTTGTAGATATCAGCGATAGATGCCGCGTCGGCCAGGGTTGCGGGGCGTAAGGTGATGGCGCCCTGAGCCGCCAACTTTGCCGAAGACTCGGACGAGCTTGGCGAAGATTCGGGGCTTGATTCCATGTACCCAAACTAGTGGTTATTTGCCATATCACGGGGGTACACTTCCCGTTCGGTTCGCGGCTCCGCCGCGCTCCTACGCCCTCTTAGCTCAGTCGGTAGAGCATTTCCATGGTAAGGAAAAGGTCGTCGGTTCGATTCCGACAGAGGGCTCAGCATTCGGCGACGGGTGTCATATTTACAACCGGCCAGCCAACCGGCTGCGCCAAGGCGACGTAGCTCAGTTGGTCAGAGCATCCGGCTCATAATCGGAAGGTCATCGGTTCGAGCCCGATCGTCGCTACAGCAAGTTTTAAAACATAACAACATCAACCCCGTACCTACTGGTACTCAAGTAAGAGGATAGAAATCATGTCTAAGGCGAAGTTTGAGCGTACGAAGCCTCATGTGAATATTGGAACGATGGGTCACATTGACCATGGTAAGACGACGTTGACTGCGGCGATTTCGCGGACGTTGGCGAGTAAGGGTTTG
>Ga0315909_10004528_pt1 | contig 16330 bp, 16 predicted proteins | sample LakEriMetagenome_11_FD_203527 | JGI IMG/M metagenome (GOLD analysis project Ga0315909, IMG submission 203527) | Freshwater fungal communities from buoy surface, Lake Erie, Ohio, United States - Buoy 2 MA125 | ecosystem: Environmental > Aquatic > Freshwater > Lake | place: USA: Lake Erie, Ohio...
CAGATCAAGTTTATCAAGGTGCAGGCGGAGGTACTTCTGGTGCCAGCGTTCCTGTAGATGGTGGTACATACACTGTAATGCCTGGCGATCAAGGCGGGTTTATTGCTCAAGCGCAAGGAGTTCCGTTTAAAGATCTTGAAGCACTGAACCCACAGATTACAAACTGGAACAAACTACCCCCTGGTACAGAACTACAATTGCCACCAAGTGGACCAAACACTGGATCAGTGTGGCAAGGTAGTACGCCTACTCCACAAGGTCCTGAAATACTAGGCGGTCCTGGTGCATCTGGGCCTGGCGAGCTTCCGCCTGGCGTCATTCAACGCCCTAGCCTCAACATAAGACCTGGTGACTATGGACCTGCACCAGGGGACAATGTGTTCGGTCAAAATGCTTTTGATAGAGAGTTTGCTGGAATTGATTCAGAAATAGCGTCTAATCCAGGAGTAATTACTAGGCCAACACCTGCAGACGTAAGACCATTTGGATCTGGACCACCTGACACCAGTTTATTGGGTAATTTGACTCCTAAAGGTGCAGAACTAAGTGGCGTTACCGCTCAACAAATTTACAACAGCCCTGTGTATCAACAGATATATGCACAAGAAATTGCCAGGTACGGTGCTGAGCCCAGTGCCAGAGCAATTCAGGCGGCACAACAGATTGCCACCATGAAAGCCAAGGCCGCCATGGCAGGTGCAGTGCGAGAAGCAACAGAATTTACACGCACAGTTAAAATGCGTCAACTGCCTGTGGACAAACTGATCGATCAAAAGCTCACAACACTATCCTGGGCATTGAACGAAAGCGTGGGCAAGCCACAGGGTCGTAGCATGCATTTGACACCATTGGGTGTTTACACAGTTTTTGAAAACATTCGCAGAGTTGGAGAAGCGGCAGTAGAAGCTGATGCTCCTTGGGACTTGTCAACTAAACCAGACGATCCTCGAAACATCAAACCTGGTGATCCCGGAGTTATTACTGTGCCACGCAGACAACCAACTGCACCTGCTCCGTTAGGACCAGAACTAAAGTTTGGATCACCCGAGGACACAATCAATAGAAGTCGTAGCCGATCTGCAACCACTGTGCCATTAGCACCTACTCCGGCACCTACTGCACCTGTTAACACTACACCAACAGGCCCCGGTCGTGAAGAACTGCCTGATCTTTATCGCCCCGATGCACCTGATGCTCCGTACACACCCGCAGATCCTGCTAAAAAGAGTTGGTTTGGTCGGGGACTTGACTACTTGGACAAGGGAGTTAAAAAAGTTGGCGGTGTCATAGGCAACCTTGGGCATCAGCTTACTACCAATGTGACCAAAGAAAAGCTCAAGATGAACTGGCACCAGGCTGGCAAGCCCAGTGATTCAGATCAACTGTCTGCTTGGTTGGTCAAGCAAGGGGTGCCAATCGGCGTTGTCAATGGCGTGTACGAAAAGATGGGACTGCCAGTCTCTGCTGAACCAACCACACCAACTGACCCCGCCAAAGCTGAGCCGCAGACCCGTACTGGTGGCGCACAACGATTGATGCCATTTAACAATATTAATCCCAAGACAGGTCAACGCTGGACCGTGGACGATCTTGAAGCTAGACGAGCTGAACGCAATGCCCAAGCCACCGCGGCAACTGATACCACAGCAACCAACACAGCACCTGCACCAACAGCCACTAACACCACTGCTGGTAGTCCTGCAGGATTCAACGCTGGTAATGTCTTCAAGATGCCTGGCATGGAAAAGTATGCTAAACCTGCTCCTGTAAAAACTGCTAATTTTGCAGGTGGCCCAACAGGCTATGGTAAAACTACTATGAGCGTCAAGCCCATGACTGGTGTTCCAGGTATGAAAACTACTCCTACACCCGCGCCCACAGCAGCTCCTGCTGTTACCAAAGTAACCACAGGTGGCCCAACACCAGACGAAAAGGCAAAACTAGCCCAACGTATTGCACAGGCCACAGCAAAACCAGTAGCAGAAATGTTGCAAATGGTTGAAACCAAAGAAGATGTACAACGTATCAAACAATTTGTTGATCAAACATTTACCAAGTACGGTGCTGTAAACGAATCAGCATTTGCTATTCGCAACCAGATACTTGAACATGTGACACAGGTTGGCGCACAACGTCGTAGAGAACACAGCCGGAAAGCGGCCCACTAACTCAGCCTTAGGACCGAGTGGGCGGCTTCTGCCTGGACCAATAGATTCGCTACCTAGCGGTCCAAAATGAGCATATACATATTGACATCTCCTAAATATCTGTTATAATAACACTTTAGGAGATTTCTATGTCGGCAAAAACATTCAACGGCGATCAAAAGATCAAACTTACCCAAATCATCAACGAAGGCATGCAGGTCATGCACGAAATTGATACGCTACAAGGTGGACTCAATGATACCATCAAGGCTGTGGCCGAAGAACTTGAAGTTAAACCTGCTATTTTGAAGAAAGCCATCAAATTAGCACACAAAGCCACATTCGGTCAAGAAAAGCAAGATCACGAAACATTGGAAACTATTTTGGAAACTGTGGGTAAAACACTTTAAATGTATTCTGTTTTTCAACACTGGGATCCGTTAAAGGTATGCGTCATAGGTACGAGCTACCCGCCGGAATTTTATTATTGGATCCAAGATCGTAACACACGCCAACGCTTTGAACAATTGGCCGAAGAAACCGAACAAGATTATCAAGCCCTTATTAGTTTATTACAAGGCCGGTTCGGAATCCAGGTGTTACGGCCTCAACTACCTGTGGATCTCAGTTTGTTGAATGTACAGGGCCGTTGGATGCAGCCGCCGGTTTGTCCTAGAGATTATTTTATTATGATCCAAGACCGCTTGTGGGTACCTACTATACCCAACAAGATTCATGCCGATCGTGCATTTGCAAGACAACGTGTGTTGAATCGTGAAGAATTTGATCGGATGGATCAGGCACAACTTGATGCAAGGTTGAATTGTTATACTGACATTTTTCAACATGTTCGTGATCAAGGCAACACAGTGCAACAAACAGATTTGGATTTTGTAAATGGTTGCTTTGTAAGTCGCATTGGTCAAAATCTATATTTTGCCACACAAGAGTACAGTGAAGACCAAGATCGATTATTGCAAACTGTAAACTATCACTTTCCCTCCACCCGCAACAAGATTGTAAATGCCGGCGGGCACGGTGATGCTACATATTGCCCAGTTACTCCTGGCTTGATTATTAGTTTGCGCGACATTCCTACATACGCAGATACATTCCCTGACTGGGAAGTGGTTTATTTGCCCCCAAGCAAGTATGAACACATGCGAGAGTTCCAGGCCAGCATGAGAATCAATCGTGGACGTTGGCACATTCCGGGCTTTGAACAAGATCAAAATCTCATCAACACAGTAGAATACTACTTTGAAGACTGGGTCGGTGATGTTAGTGAAACTGTGTTTGATGTCAATATCCTTGTGATTGATCACAAGAACATTGTGGTGAGCAGTCACAACGATCAAGTTGAGCAGGCCTGCGCACGACACGGCATTGAAGTACATGTAAGCCCATTCAGGCATCGCTATTTCTGGGACGCAGGGATTCACTGCATCTCAAACGATTTGCATCGAGATGGTAAAATACAAGACTACTTTAGTGTTGAAAATAAATAACAAAGAGTCGCTCACTCAACGAGCATGTATCATGGCCTACCAGCCACAAATGGAGAAGAATTGAGTTATATTGACGCACTATTTGATCGTGAACACGATCGTATTCATACTGTAGAACGCCGTAATGGTGAGCGGGTCTACAAAGAGTATCCAGCAAATTACATTTTTTACTACGATGATCCACGTGGAAAATTTAAAAGTATCTACGGCACATCCGTATCAAGATTTTCTACACGCAATAACAAAGAGTTCCGCAAGGAAGTGCGTGTTCACAGCAATAAACCGCTTTATGAAAGCGACATCAATCCAATCTTTAGATGCCTTGAAGAAAACTACAAGGACCAAGATGCGCCTGAGCTTCACACAGCGTTTTTTGACATTGAGGTGGCGTTTGATAAAGATCGCGGCTTCTCACCTGTATCAGACCCTTTTAATCCCATTACTGCGATTTCAGTCTACCTAGACTGGCTGGATCAACTGGTCACACTGGCTGTGCCGCCCAAGCATTTGAGTTGGGAGACCGCCAATGAACTGGTCAAGGACTTTGAAAACACAATCTTGTTTGCTGAAGAGTCAGAAATGATCAAGACATTCTTGGACTTGATCGATGACGCCGATGTGTTGAGTGGCTGGAACAGTGAAGGCTATGATATTCCTTATACTGTAAACCGATGTGTGCGGGTACTTAGCAAAGACGACACACGCAAATTTTGTTTATGGGGACAACTACCCAAGAAGCGCAGTTTTGAACGCTTTGGTGCAGAGAACGAAACATATGACTTGATTGGTCGTGTGCATATGGATTATATGCAACTGTATCGAAAATACACCTATGAAGAGCGTCACAGTTATAGCCTGGATGCTATTTGTGAATACGAACTGGGTGAAAGTAAAACACAGTTTGAAGGAACCCTGGATAGTTTGTACAACCAACACTTTAAAACATTTATTGAGTACAACCGCCAAGATACCATGCTAATTGGCAAACTAGACAAAAAACTACGTTTTTTGGATCTAGCAAATGAACTGGCGCATGCCAATACTGTGCTGCTCCAGACCACAATGGGTGCTGTGGCTGTGACTGAACAAGCCATTATTAACGAAGCACATGAACGTGGCATGGTTGTTCCCAATCGCAAGCAACGACTTACAGATCTAGACACACAGGCCGCAGGTGCTTATGTGGCCTATCCCAAAAAGGGGGTGCATGAATGGATTGGATCAGTTGACATTAACTCATTGTATCCGTCAGCGATTCGGGCCATGAACATGGGTCCAGAGACTGTGGTTGGTCAACTGCGTCAGACCATGACTGATCGATTGATCAAATCTAACATGGCCAAGGGACAGAGCTTTGCGGCAGCCTGGGAAGGCATCTTTGCCAGCTTAGAATACACAGCAGTGATGAATCAAGAGCGTGGCACTGAGATCACTATTGACTGGGAGAACGGCGAAGAGAGTGTACACTCGGCTGCTGAGATCTGGAACATTATATTTGACTCTAACCAACCCTGGATCCTCACTGCCAACGGTACTATTCTTACATTTGAGAAGAAGGGCATCATTCCCGGCTTGTTAGAGCGTTGGTATTCGGAGCGTAAGGAATTGCAAGCCAAAAAGAAGGAAGCCAAAGATGCTAAAGAAATTGCATTCTGGGATAAACGCCAGTTGGTTAAAAAGATTAACCTCAACAGCCTCTACGGCGCTATTCTTAACCCGGGCTGTAGATTCTTTGACAAGCGTATTGGACAATCGACGACACTTACTGGTCGTTCAATTGCAAAGCATATGGATGCTTATCTTAACGAACTCATCACAGGCGAGTATGATCATGTTGGAAAAGCAGTCATATATGGAGATACGGACTCATGTTATTTTTCAGCATGGCCCGCGCTTAAGAGCGAGGTTGAAGAAGGGCGCATGGCATGGTCAAAAGAAACTTGTATTCAACTGTATGACAGCCTTGCTGACCAGGTCAACGAAAGTTTCCCTGGCTTCATGGAACAGGCTTTCCATTGTCCCCGAGACATGGGATCATTGATCAAGTGCGGACGTGAGACTGTGGCGGACCGTGGCTTGTTTATTACCAAGAAACGCTATGCTGTCAACGCCATCGACATTGAAGGCAAACGCCTGGATGTGGAAGGCAAGATTGGCAAAACCAAAGCCACAGGACTTGACCTAAAGCGATCAGATACCCCCAAAGTTATTCAAGACTTCTTGTTAGAAATTCTAAATAAACTACTTGCTGGTGCAGGTCGAGATGAAATTGTGGAACGTATCCGTGAATTCAAATACGAGTTCAAAGAGCGTCCAGGTTGGGAGAAAGGTTCTCCCAAGCGTGTGAACAACTTGACCAAGTACCAGGCAGAAGAAACTCGATTGGGCAAAGCAAACATGCCAGGGCATGTGCGAGCCGCAATCAACTGGAACAACATGCGAAAGATGAATGGCGACAACTATAGTATGCAAATTGTAGACGGTATGAAAACTATTGTGTGTAAACTCAAGTCAAATGCACTTGGGTGGACCAGCATTGGTTATCCTACTGATGAACAACGCTTGCCCACATGGTTTACTGAGTTGCCATTTGATGACGGAGAGATGGAGGCCACTGTGGTGGATGGCAAGGTTGATAACTTGCTAGGTGTGCTGGACTGGGACCTGGCATCAGCAACCAACACAGAAAACACATTTACTAACTTATTTGACTTCGAATGAAACTACAACAAATTGTTGCTTATATAAATCTATTAGACTCATTGAGCATGGATTCTGAGTGCCGAGAAGCTGTACGAGTATTAGACAGTATTCTACACGTGGTCACACATCACGAATTGCAATTCAAGCAACTGAGTCAAACACTTGATCAAGATTTTGTCAACTTTAAAAGTGGGATAGAGGCATTTTCTTCAACTCTAGATCAACTGCGACAGCGATTGCTAGATGAAGTTACCAATCAGGAACCAGAATATTTTAGAGAAAGTCTACGGTTGTTCAATCATGACATGCCGCACGAAACCAACTTGTATATTCTCAATCGCAGACTGGCAATTGATGACGAAAGCAATATATTGTTGCGCAGTCATTTGAGAAATCTCAGCGACTGGCGAGTACCTGGCATGATCTTGAGACCTGGACGTGAAAATTTCATTGAAGACCTGGTGCCACTTGATCCATTGTATCTAGTGGATCATCATGAAGAATTGTTTGAACCCAGTGTGGCAAATTTTACCCCCGAATACCAACGGCGCCTACGACAATATGTGGTCAGTGATCGCAATCACGAGGCATACTTTACCAAGTTACCACAAGGTCAATTTGGGTTGATATTTGCTTACAATTTTTTCAACTTCAAACCAATTGAAATCATACGTCAGTACATAACTGAATTGTTTGGTCTCATGCGTCCCGGCGGTACCTTGATCATGACCTACAACAACTGTGATCGAGCACAAGGAGTTGGCCTAGTAGAACGTGGGTTCATGTGCTACACTCCCAAAAAACTCATTGTGGCACATGCAGAGTCTGTGGGCTTTGAGTGCGATTTTGAACACGACGGTGCCGGCGATGTCAGTTGGCTGGAGTTCCGCAAGCCTGGAGAGATCACATCCTTGCGAGGCGGGCAGACTCTAGCCAAAATTGTTGCAAATTCACAATAAACCCTGTATACTTTAAACTTAGGAGAAACTTATGAGAGATTACTTGTTAGACTTGGTAGAACACACTTACGACCTTGGTTGTATTGATTTGGTTAAAATTGTTGGTGACACCAGCAAGAGCGAAATCGTTGGCTTGGCAGAAGATTTGAGCGTGGTCATTCGCGGCAACTTCCACAATCCTGTGGCAGACTTTGTGGGCACATTTGGTATGCCTAATTTGGGCAAACTAAAGACCTTGCTGAATTTGCAAGAGTACAAAGAAGATGCCAAGCTCACTATTACAAAACGTGCTGACGGTGAGCCAGATGGCATTACATTTGAAAACAAAATTGGCGACTTCAAGAACAACTATCGTTTCATGGCTTCAGGCATTGTGAACGAAAAGTTGAAGACAGCCAAGATTCGTCCTGTGACCTGGCACATTGAATTTGAACCAACCAATGCCGCAATTCAGCGACTGAAGTGGCAGATGAGTGCCAACGCAGAAGAAGCCAACTTCCAGGCCAAAACTGATGGCGGTGATCTCAAGTTCTTCTTTGGTGATCACTCAACCCACTCAGGTAACTTTGTGTTCCATCCAGGTGTGAGTGGTCAATTGAAACGTGCATGGTCTTGGCCTGCCAAACAGTTTGTGAGCATCATGGACTTGACTGGTGACAAGAAAGTGCGCATCTCGGACGATGGTGCCGCAGAGATCACTGTGGATTCTGGATTAGCAGTATATCAATATCTATTGCCAGCACAAAGCAAGTAATGACTGAGCCAGTTCAAGACAATCTAACTGCCAAGCAAAACGACTACGCTGTATTCCTTCCGGCCATCAGCGGATTCTATGCTACTTTTATAGGCAAGCAAAGAAATGAACCATATGTGGATCCGGCTCGACTTCCTCAGGGTCTTACTGATATGGAGCAACTTAATTGGCTCAACTCCAACAAAGCTCTTTTCCCGTACAAGTGGTCACTCTACTCAGGAGGCCATGCTAACCTCGATCTCTCAAAGCAGGATTGGTCAGAGGATATGGTACGAAACCGGGAGCCTGGGACTTTTATATTGGGAGACTCGGGCGGCTTTCAGATTGCTAAGGGACTTTGGGAAGGAGATTGGAAGGCCAACTCTGGTTGTCCTAAGGCCCAAAAAAAGCGAGAACTCATTCTAAACTGGTTGGACAATGTTGCCGACTATGGTATGATTTTGGATATTCCCACATGGGTGATCCACGACAAGAAAGCGTCTGCGGCCTGTCAAATTACCACGCTACAAGAAGCAGTTGACGCAACCAAGTTCAACAACGAGTACTTCATGAAACACCGCAAAGGTGTTGAGAATGGTGGTGCCAAGTTCTTGAACGTGCTACAAGGCGATAACCACACGTCAGCAGACCAATGGTATGAAACCATGAAGGAATATTGTGATCCTGCTGTGTATCCAGACACACACTTCAACGGTTGGTCGATGGGTGGACAAAACATGTGTGACGTACATCTAGTACTTCGCAGACTGGTAGCCTTACGCTATGACAATTTACTACAAGAGGGCAAACATGATTGGATGCACTTCTTGGGAACCTCCAAACTGGAGTGGGCTGTTTTATTAACTGTAATCCAAAGGGCCGTGAGAAAATATGTCAATCCGCAATTCACAATCTCGTTTGACTGCGCCAGTCCGTTCCTTGCAACAGCAAACGGACAGGTCTACTTTGAAAATGTCTTCGAACACGACTCCAAGTGGTCGTATCGCATGGCTCCTTCAGCCGACGACAAAAAATATTCCACAGACACACGCAAGTGGGGAACAGGTGTAGTAGCAGACGGCATCTATCCACGTTGGGAAGACTCGCCTATAAGCAACTTGCTCAAGATGAAAGATATTTGCATCTACAAACCTGGCGATCTAAATAAGATTGGCAAAGAAGGCAAGACATCATGGGATAGTTTCTCATATGCTTTGCTCATGGGTCACAATGTTTGGATGCACTTGACTGCGGTACAAGAAGCCAATCGACGTTTTGATGCAGGAGAACATCCTGCTATGATGCGCCGAAGTACTGGTGACTATGCCAAGTTCGAAGACATTGTGGAAGCAATCTTTGCCGCACCAGATCGTGAGACTGCTGACGCCATTATTGAAATGTATGATACATATTGGATGGAGATTGTGGGCACACGAGGCTTCAAAGGCAAGAAAACCAAAAATGCCCGCACACAATTCAATGCGTTATTTGAATTCGAAGAAACTGAGACTGTACAACCAAATGATGATAGTGTACAATTAGACACATCAGCATTAGATCAATTAGAGCATGAACAGACCTGAACATGAAAATGTCGACTTCTTTGTAGGCACCGAAGTTGAACGCACGCCTGCATTTGGCAAGAGAACTTTGTTTGTTGTGGGTTGGCAACCTGTACTTGAAATTGTTAGACTACTAGCCGAAAACAATTCGTACACAGACAAATCCAAGCACATCGAGCACATCTTCTTTGGTGCCAATCACAGTTTTCATCCGGCCAACAGACTGGAGTGGCAACGCTGGGAAAGCATGATTGAACCATTCCTACGTGACGGTCACCTGTGTAGCCTAGACATTCCCATCACTCACGTGGAAGAATTCAACGACGGCCCACTGTGTGATTACAGAAACTTCGTTCCACAGATTCGAGTAAGCATACCATATACAAAATTGTGGAATTATAATACAATGTTAAAAATAGATGACAAAGACTTTGACGCTACCAATCCTGGCGTTTGGTGTCATAGTTTGCACAGCCTAATGAGTCGAAGAACATTTACATCGTGGGATGATTACCGTGAGGATTCAACCGTCTAATGGCAACATATCCAGCAATCATAGGCGCCAAGTCCAGTGCCAAACGGCATAAGATGAATCAAATCTATGGCACCACTACCGCAGTAACGCCAGTAATAAAACAACAAACAAAAGGACCCAATATGTTTAAAAGAATGATCAGAGGTTTGATCACCTGGGGCATGACTGATCGTCATGAAGAAGATATCTGTATTCAAGAAAAAGACGAAGTTAGAATCAGTGCCTCGGGCATTAGGTTTGAAGTGTATCGTGCCAATGGTGGCACAGTGATCGAAACTCGTCGCAATGATCGCCGCACAGGTGACAGCATTTATGAATTGCATGTGATTGCTGGAGATCAAGATATTGGCGCAGAGATTGGCAAAATTATAACTTTGGAGGCACTAAAATCATGAACCAACGAGATCAAGCACTAGCAGAACAGCGTGAGCGAATCATGAGCCAGGCGGAACGTAAAATTTGGGTCACGTTCCGCAAAGAAGGGATTCACAAGTATCCCGCGGCAGCAACAGACCCTTCACTAGCAACAGGAGATGAATATGATGTTTCGTTCTTGGCCAGCCCTCATCGCCATATTTTTCATTTCAGGGTTTGGATTGACGTATTCCACAACGACCGAGATGTGGAATTTATACAATTCAAGCGATGGCTCGAAAAACTGTATCATAGCGACCAAGGTGTATTGTCGCTAGATTACAAAAGTTGTGAAATGATTGCTGACGATCTGTATCTACAGATTGCCGCAAAGTATCCCGACCGTGCGGTCTGGATTGAGGTGGCCGAAGATGGTGAGAACGGTGCCTTGATTAAGTATGAACTTTCTCGCCCTAGTCTGTCAATTAAAATTTAAGAGGAATCACAATGGCCAAGCCCATTATTAAATCTAATCCCCGTGTTGCTGAGATCTTTGATCATCTCGAGATGTTCTTGGAGTTCTGCCAGGACTATGGTTACCGCTATAACGAAGCGGACCTGTATAACTTCAAGAGTTATGCATGGCAACAGTTCAACAAGTACTCACAAGGCAAAAATGCCAAAAACATGTGGAGCGAGGACACACGTAGACTTGCTGGAAGGTTCTAATGAGAAAACTATACTACATGGGCTTGGAGAGCTACGAAGCCCGTTACACACTACAACTAACAGAGTGGAACCGACGTGTGTTTGACCGCAGAGGTCTTGACGTTGTTTATGTCCCAGGTACCACTATTGACAACACACAAGCAATCAGTGTAGGACAAGTACTAGACGCACATGGTCGCAGTTACTTTGGCATGAGCCAGATGATGAACTTGGTTCAGCTCATGAAGAACGGTGAAGTCACAGGCGAGGATGTTGTTTACTTTGAAGACATGTTCCAACCTGGCATTGAGTCGTTGCCTTATATCATGGATCAGATTCCTCAAGAACAACGCCCCCAAGTATGGGTACGCTGTTTGGCACAGGCCATCGACCCTGATGACTTTGTGCATGTTTGGGGCATGGCAGGATGGATGAGTACATATGAAAAGATGGTCAATCACTTTGTTACAGGAGTTCTTGCTACCAATGAAGAAATGGTCGCACACATGCGAATCGCAGGCTGGACAGCGCCAATCTACAACATATCTGGATTGGCATTCGGAAAAAGCGAAGTCCTTGAACGCATCGGCGGAAGTGAAAAGATTGTACCGTTTGGCGATCGTCCGCGACGGGTTGGCTTTGCGGCACGTTTTGATCAAGAGAAGCAACCTGGCTTCTTTATGGACCTCATTGAAATGTATCATGAACTCACCAGCGAGCCATGTGAGTTTGCAATATACAGTGGCGGACCTTTGCGATCCAACAATCCAGAGTATGTTGAACGTGCCCGCCGTATGGAGGCAAAGGGGCAACTCAAAATCTACGACAACATAAGCAAGAATGAATACTACGCCCATCTTAATGATACTCGTGTTCTCTTTAATTGTGCTCTTCAAGACTGGGTATCTAACACTGTATCCGAAGCCGACACTTTGGGGTGCAATGTTCTTTATCCTGCATATCGCAGTTTTCCTGAAACTTTTGCAAATGATCCTAACCGATTATATGTACCTTGGAGCATAGACGATGCCTATCACAAAATGTGTAATCTTTTGCAGACTCCTCATCACAACATGGGGCTTATTAGTGATTGGAACAATGGGACTGTTGATCGGATTGTTGATATTATTACCGGTCAAGGTCATCAGTGGGATCGTTCGGGCCCTCGCTACCGAGATCATGTGCCGCATGAAAAATATCAAGTGGTCAAAATAGAAAAATGAGAACCTTGTTAAGTGGATGCTCTTTTAGTGATTCGTCTGGGTGGGGTGATGCTGGGAATCACACGGATCCAAGATGTTGGTATAATATTTTAGATAAAAAGTATCAATTAAATATTAACAATATTGCCTACGGCGGCCATAGCAATAGAGAAATTATACATTTGGCCAAACAAGAAATATTGCTAGATTCATATGATCTAGTAATAATACAATTAACAAACACAAACAGAGTTTGGTACTGGAGAGAAAGCAATCCTCTAGCGTCAGCAAAAATAAATGGCGGAAAAGTCTGGAATGCAGAAACTAAATTAGAAGAGCAATCCTTGCTTACTATGGCATCAGAGTTTAGCAATTATATCAACGAAGTTGAACGGGATTTAACTGATTTGATTTTGCTACAACAATATCTGAACAAAACACCATTGATTTTAGTAAATTTTGCAAATTTTGGCAAGGTGGTGCTAGATATGATTACAAATTGTCCAACTAGTAATGAATTGCTCCCGATTAACATTTATAAGAGTCGGTTAGCAACATTAGCATCAAAATTAGACTTAACTTACGCAACTGGGTTTACTACTCCTTTTTATGATATAAAGTCCGACTTTGCAGATGACAACTCTCATCCTGGTGTTAATAGTAATAAACAATTTGCTAATCTAGTTGGCAACATTATTGATAAAATTTTATGAGTAAAATAATAATTGTAACCGGAGTAGCTGGATATATTGGGGGGCAAACTGCCCTGTTGTTGAAAGACGCAGGGCACGAAGTCTACGGTATTGACCGCAGACAACCACCAAGTCATTTACAAGGTGTTTGTGATAAGTTTTTGTTCCAAGACTTTGCCAGCGATGTGGCACTGAGCTGGATTATCAGCAAACAACCGGATGCTATCATTCACTGTGCCGGCACCAGCCTTGTTGGCCCGTCAATGCAAGATCCTAGCGAATACTACAACAACAATGTGGCCAAGACACTAAAGTTATTGGATGTGGTTCGACGCAGTTTGCCTCGTTGTAGATTTGTATTCAGCTCTAGTGCGGCCACATACGGTGAGCCTATCCTAGGGTCTTGCAACGAAGTTGATCCTTGCTTGCCTGTAAGTCCATACGGCGAAAGCAAACTCATGATTGATATGATACTAGAGTCATATCGCCGAGCATACAATCTCAACTATGTTAGTTTTCGTTACTTCAATGCCTGTGGTGCTGATCCCCAAGGACGACATGGGCAAGAACCAGGTGCCACACATTTAATCGCAAGATTCTTAGAGGCCACTAGAGATGACGGAAACTTTAAAATTTACGGCATGGATTATCCTACTAACGATGGAACTTGTGTTCGTGATTACGTACATGTGGATGATATCGCACGAGCACACGCTTTGGCAATCTATCACAAGATTCCTGCAGGAGTCTATAATCTTGGATCGAATCAAGGAACCAGTGTCAAAGAAATAATAGACCGTGCTAGACAACTAGTAGGCAAGATGCCTGACATCAGTGATGGGGCCAGACGTGAAGGTGACCCTGCTACGCTTACCGCTAACCCTAATAAGTTTGACATGGTGGCCGGAGCATGGAGACATCACAGTTTAGATGACATGATCCAACATGCATGGAATTGGTATGTTCGAAAAAATTAAAAAGTTTGAAGAAGAACTAGCAGAGTTCACAGGTGCTCCGTACGCTGTCATGACTGACTGCTGTACACACGCAATTGAGTTGTGTTTGCGATACGATCGTGTCAAAGAAGTGGTGATGACACCTTACACATATTTGAGCATTCCTATGACCATGCACAAACTAGGTATCAAGTATTACTACAAAGAAGAAGCCTGGACAGGAGAGTACCAATTTCACGGTACACGTATTTGGGACAGTGCAAGGAAGCTGGAAAAGAACATGTATCGGTCTGGACATATACAATGTCTAAGTTTTGGACATGACAAGCCTTTACATATAGGTCGTGGTGGTGCTATAATACTAGATGACCGAGCGGCATATGATGCAATTATTTGTATGCGGTATGACGGTCGCAATCTAAATATCAAACCCTGGATAGAACAACGGGAATTTAGAGTTGGCTATCACTACAAGCCCACTCCAGAAGAAGCTGTACAAGGTTTGGCATTGTTGGAAGGTCTCAAAGAACATTGTCCACCACCTCGACACGTTGACTATCCAGATTTAAGAACAATCACTATCAAGGACTAAGATGACAGATAACAAAGAAACAGCACTAGACGCAATGGCCGGTGACGGTGGCTATGGCCTGGGCAAAGTATGCGATCACCTTCGCTTTAAATTCAAACGTGATGGAAAAAGATTCTGGGCTGGCGATAATGTTAGTGAGTACATTGACGACGCAATGAAAGAGCAACTGATCAACGAAGCCACAACAGCGTTTGAAGGCGTACTAGATGCATTATTGATTGACAGAGAAAATGATCCCAACTCAAAAGGCACAGCGCGGCGTCTTGCAAAAATGTACTTCAACGAAATCATGGCTGGCCGTTACGAGGCGAGCCCTAATGCTACGGCTTTCCCGAACGATACGGACGGAGCATACGACGGTATGCTTGTGGTGCGTTCAGAGCTTAAGAGCATGTGTAGCCATCATCACCAACCTGTTGCGGGTGTGGCTTATATTGGAATCATTGCTGGTCCCAAACTCATTGGTCTATCGAAATACACCCGAATTGCCCAGTGGTGCGCTCGACGTGGGACTCTCCAAGAAGAGCTATGCATGGATATTGCTCGCGAAATTGAACTGGCGACCGGGACCAAGGATGTTGCAGTTTATATCCAGGCTACCCATGGATGTTGTGAAAATCGCGGTATTATGGCTCACAGTAGTCTTACCCAAACAACGGTACTTCGTGGAGCATTCAAAACAGACCAAAGTGTAAAGAAGGAATTCTTTGACAACATCAAACTACAACAGGACTTTGCACCACGATGATCAAATACGCAACACTACACGCGGCACAAGAAGGCAAAGTGGCACCATGGGATCTAGAAGTTCCTGAACTCAGCACTCAACACGTGACTGTGTTCCAAGATCGTTTTCCAGTAACCAAAGGTCATTTGTTATTTGTTCCACGCAACAACACAGACGAAGGCATTGTTGTTTGCCTAGGCACCGCGTTGATTACTGGCCAACAAATGGTTGCTCGTGGTGAGTGCGATGCATTCAACGTTGGGCTTAATATGGGTGCTGCCGCTGGGCAAACAGTGATGTATCCACATGTACACTTGATTCCACGCAAGCAAGGTGATTGTGTGGATCCCGTTGGTGGAGTAAGAGGGGTAATTGCCGGCCAAGCCAATTACAAAACTGGAACTTATCAACAACCCAAATAATTAATAAATATTCTTTTACAGCGGCCTTTGGCGTTCATCCCGCTATACAAACTCTGCCAGCCTATGCTACAATTAACATAGGAGAAACAGCATGCAACCAGTATTTTACAAATACACCTCAACCAAAGAGTACCACGACGCATTTCCATGTGCGTACAGACAGTGGAGGGCAGACAGTCATTGTAACTTGATACACGGTTATTCGTTTAGTATGAAGTTCTATTTTGGCACAAACGACCTAGATGTCCGCAATTGGGCGGCAGACTATGGCGGTCTCAAAGAACTAAAGAAAACACTTGAAGATCAGTTTGACCACACACTTATTGTGGCACAGGATGATCCCCAAATGGAGACGTTCAAGTTGTTACAAGAGCGCAACATGGCCAAGATTGTTGTGTTACCCAAGTTAGGATGTGAAGGACTCAGTGACATGCTGTACAAGTATGTGAATGGCGTTTACATTCCAGAGATGTGGGGACCGGGTGAGGCGGCTCGCTTGTGGTGTTATCGTGTGGAAGTACGTGAAACAC
>Ga0315909_10004532_pt1 | contig 16321 bp, 25 predicted proteins | sample LakEriMetagenome_11_FD_203527 | JGI IMG/M metagenome (GOLD analysis project Ga0315909, IMG submission 203527) | Freshwater fungal communities from buoy surface, Lake Erie, Ohio, United States - Buoy 2 MA125 | ecosystem: Environmental > Aquatic > Freshwater > Lake | place: USA: Lake Erie, Ohio...
TGTGTCGGGGTGGGGGGCGTGTGTTTGGTGGGGGCAGGGGTGCCCCCCTGTTTCACCAGGGTGTGGTGGTGATGTGGCTGGGGGTGTGGGGGAAGTGGGGGGCGGGTCCCATGAACGCGTCGTGGTGGTGGCGGTTGGGTCGGGGTAGTCCGCAGTTGCAGTGTGTGCCGTTCTGGTCGGGGTCGGGTCGGAAGTCGTGCATGTCGAGGATGTGGGGGGTGGTGGGTGTGGTTTCGGTGGTTCGTGCTGGCCGGGGCATGGGTGTGCCTTTCTGTGGTTGCGGGTAACGCCCTGCGGGGGCGTTCCCCGCGTGTGTTGGTTGTCTGCGGTTGGGTGTGGTCATTCGGGAATCCCTGGAGGGGATGCCCGATGCCCACCCCCGTGTTGGGGTGGTTCTGGCCGGTGCGGCGCCGCACGCCGCCCCGGTTTTGGGCATAGATAGGTCAGGGGGTGTTTCGCCGGGACCTTCTGCCGCAGGGGGTGTCCACCGGGTGTTGCCATGTGCGGGGGTCAGGTGCTGCAGGCCGCGTGTACGGCCACCTGGCGCCCCTTCCTTGTGATGCGTTTCCACCGCTGGGGGGCGGTGATGATGGCGGCGCACACCGCACAGGTGTTGCCCCATCCGATGGGGGCCGGGGGTGGGGGTGTTGTCCGCCGCAGGCCCACCGCACAGTCCTTGTGCGCGACACCTGTGCGGGTGGTGTCGTAGCGGCCTGTCACCGGCCCCAGACAGATGTGGCACGCCTGGGGGGCCTGCCGCTTCCGTCCACGGCCCCCGCTGGCGGGGTTGTCACAGTCCAGGTGTGCCACGGCGCCGCGGGCTTTCGTGATGACGCGGTGGCCTTTCTGGACTGGCTGGCGGCACTTGCGGCACACGGCGGCGCCTTTCCCGCGGCCCCACGTCAGGATGGTGCCGGTGCGCGGCCCGATGCGGACTAGGTGCATCCCACCGCCGCCGGAATAGGCGCCTTTCATGGCCACACCGCTTCCGGGCAGGGCTTCCACGCGTCCAGGTGCCACACTTTCGCGTCACACTCCAGGCACGTGGGGGTGCCGTCCACGCGCTCCCATGAATGGGTGGAGTAGGCGTGGGCCGTGGCGGGGTCGCAGACAGGGCACTGGCGGCCCTGGAGGCACCACAGGCCGCAGTTCTGGCAGCGCACCGGGACGACACCTGGGGGCCAGGACACGGGCGCGGTCACCACGGGTTCCCTGCGCGTTCCCACACGGCGATGACGGCGGCGTGGGACTCCGGGCGGCGGGACTGGGTGTAGCCGGTGCGGTGAATGACCCCGTGGCGGGACGCGGCCAGGATGGCGGCGCCCACCGCGTTATTACGGTGCTGGCCGACCCCACCACGGGGCAGGCCCAGGGCCGCGGTCATGTCCTCGGACGTGAACACGGTCCCGGGGGCCTGGTCGCTAATCCACGACTGGGCCAGTTCGGACCAGGTGGGGGTGTTGTCGGTGGCGACCTGGGCGCCAGCGTCGCGGCGGGCGCGGGCGTCGTCCAGGTCGAACAGTGACGCCTGCGCGGTCATGCCGCCACCTCCTGGCGTCGGTGTCGGGCCTTGACTTCGATCTCCAGGCGGTCACCCTTGGAGATGTTATGGCGGGCGCATAGGGCCTGGAGGTTGCCGATGCCGTGGGCGCCGCCGCGGGCGATGGGCACCACGTGGTCCACGTGTGTGGGGCCGTGGCATCCGCCCAGGTGTGCATGGGCACACTGCGCGGCGGCCAGGCGGGCCAGGTCCCGGGGCGTGACCGTGTGGACCCCGTTCGCGGCCTTGCGGGCGCGGCGGCGGTGTTTCTGCTGCCGCTTCTTCTCCGGGTTCGCTGCCTTCCAGGCGCGGACCTTCTCCCGGGCCTTCTCCGGGTTCGCGGCCCGCCTAGCGCGGTCCTTCTCCCGGGCCTTCTCCGGGTTCGCGGCCCTCCAGGCGCGCCTATGTTCCCGGGCCTTCTCCGGGTTCGCGGCCCGCCTAGCGCGGTCCAGTTCCTGGACACAGGGGCGGCAGTACTTATTCAGGCCGTCACGCCTGCTACGGTCCCGCGCGAACGCGTCCCGGGGCAACACTTCCCGGCACCCGGGGCACGTCTTCACCGGAACCACCAGACAATCCAGGTCGAACAGTGACGCCTGCGCGGTCATGGGTTCACCGCCTGGCGCACTACGCGGTCCAGTTGGACCAGCAGTACCGCGGCCTGTTCGGCGGTGATGCCGTACGCGGACGACATGCCGTCCTCATGCACCCGCAGTTCCACGGGGGTGTCCGCGTCGGCGTGGCGGACCCGGAAAGTAAACATGGCCATGTCAGAACCCCGCCCCCGGTTCGCCTGCCCACGGGTCCTCATATTTGGCCTCGTCGGGGGCACTGTTCGCCTGCCGGTCTTCTTCTTCTTTCAGCGCGGTGATCAGGTCGGACGCCTGCCCCTTAGTCAAAGCGTCGAACGCGACAGGGCCGCCCAGTACGTCAGCGACGAACGTGCGAGCCAGTGCCGGGTCCGTTAGACCGGTCTTGCGTAGGAGGACTTTCACCAGCCCTAGTTGTTTCTCAGACGGGGCGGCCTGGACGTTCCCCGGTGCCACCCCCCACACCTGGTTGGGGTCCTGCGCGGGTGCCGGTGCGGGTGTCTCGCCCTGTTCGATGATGCGGGAACCGGGCATGGCGTCCACGACGTTCCCGATGGCCTCGCCCATCGTGGGGGAGGGGTCGGGGGTGACCGCGGACGATAGGGGGATGTCTGCGGCCACCCCCTCATCACCGCGTCCGGGCGCGGTGGACTGTGGGGCGGCCTTCCGTGTCTTCACGGCGGCGGCCTTTTCCATTTCCTGACGGGACGGGCGTTGCCCGGTGGCCGGGGCCAGGCCCGCGTTCACAATGGCGCGGCCTATTGCGCTGGTTTCGCAGTTCTCCAGCGCGAATGCGACATTCACCCCGCGGTCCGTGCGGTGTTCCTGCGCTAGACCTGTCCCGGCGGGCTGGGCGTCTTCCTGGTCCCGGTACACACTGGCGGACACGACACACGACACCAGGCCCCCCTGGTCATCGGTGTAGATGTGTTCCAGGCGGGTGGAGATACGGGCGGTGGGGTGGTTGCCGTACCAGCGGGTGATCCGGGCTTGTACGTCTTCGTAGTTGTCTAGGTTCATCATCGGGTGGCCTCGTCTGTGTTGTCGGAAGTGGTGGGGGAGTACCAGCGGCGGTTACGGGCCGCCCGGTCACGTGCAAGCGCGTCGCGGGCGCGCTGGAAGTCGTGGACCTGGCCCGCTACGTCATCGGGGTGGCGGCGGCGCCCATTCGTGGCGCGGTCCATGGCCTTGTTCACCAGCCACACCAGGGCCAGCAGGCCCAGGAACACGGCGGCCCAGTAGAGGAACCCCATTAGCGGTTCACCGCCTGGGGCTTGAACACGCGCCGGGACAGGTTCACGGACTTGGCCACGGGTTCCATGTGGGTGGGTTTCACACACCGCGGGTTGCGGCACTTGTGGTCTAGTTCGACGGGTTCACCGTTGCGGGTCTTCGGGATGGCCACACCCGTGGCCACTTCGTAGATGAACCGGTGGGCCTGGATGGGCCGGGTGGTGTCGGTCATCCCTGCGACCCGGACCCGTAGGACCCCGTAGCCGCCGCGCAGTGTGCCCATCCACAGGTCACAGTCCTGGGGGGTGGCGCCGTAGGCGATCAGGGCGGCCAGTTCGTCCGGGAGGGCGGCGGGCCGGTACACGAATGTGGACGATGCGGGGTGGCGGGTCATTCGGTGGCCTCGCCGGGGAGCGCGTCGGCGGCGTCCAGCAGGGCCGCGACCAGTTGCAGGGCGGCGGGCCGGGACAGGTCGAACGTGACCCGGCTGGTGTCGCCCACGGTGGCCTGGAGGACCACGTGGGGCCAGGACGATTCCGTGTCGGCGTACGCCTTCACCCGGGTGCGGGATCGGTGGCTGGTGGTGTACGTGATGGTGGCCGCGGGGGCGGCGTGGGGGCGGGTCATGGCCGCCCACAGTGGCGCCCGTTCTGCTCCACTGTGGGCGGTTCCTGACACGGTGTCAGGTTCGGCGGTGATGTGTGGATGGTTCACGGCTGGTTCCCCTATCCGGGAACCAGCGGCGGCCTAACCGCCTTCGGACATAATGGGGTGTTATCGGCGTTTCGCCTGCCCTGTCCTCAGCGGGACCGTGCTAGATTCCCTCTCGGTGCCCCGCCTATCGGGGGCATCACCATGTCAGGGTAGACCATAGCGCCGACAGTCCGGGGCAGTTTCGACTTTCCCGGCGTGTCCTAGTCCGCGGCCTGGTCCCCGCCGACGTTCCCGCGGAGCATCCAGCCACCCAGGCCACCAGCCACCGCGCCACCGATGCCAGCCAGCGCGGTCACCGCGTCCGCTTCCGCGTCGGACAGGCCCAGGACCACCAGCCCGATCACGGCGGCCAGGATGACCAGCCCGGCCACGCCCAGCCCGATCACGCCGAACAGTGCCAGCATGTCCCGGTTCATCGTCCAGCCTCCTTCCAGGTTCGCTTCACGGCCTTACGTATGTCGGCGGTGGGCCGCCACACATCATTTTTCCGCCCGGGTGTGGCCACGTGCCCGTCCACTCCGGCGGTGCCGTCTGTCCAGTCGGCGTGCCGGATGACGCGCTGGAAGTTGGGGAAGGCGTCAGAACCGGCCACTTCCCGGATGGCGCAACACACCGCGGCGGTGGACTCCCACTGGGCGTCTGTCATGTCGTCGGTGCCGTACCTGGTGGATGACAGGGGGCCTTCCATTTCCACACCCCACGCCATCAGGTGGGCGGAGTCGCGGGGGATGCCTGCGCGGGGCCACGGCCCGCCGCTGCCACTGTGCCAGGCGGACAGCGCGGACATGATGATGACCTGGCCGTCCTTGGATGTGTCGGTGCCGCGTCTCACGGTGCAGTTGGCGTAGGGGTAGGTGCTGGTTCCGTTCTGTTCCATCCATGCCTGGCCGCCGTCGCCGGTTCCGGCCCAGTGGTGGATGAACACGGCGCGGATGCCGTGGGACCACGGCCTGCCGCGTTCTTTCCAGCCTGGCCGGAAAGTCAGCAGGCGTTCGGGCACCCAGTCCCGTAGTGCGGCCTTGATGTCTTTCGGTGTCGGGTTCAGCATCGGTCCTCCGGGTGTTCCTCGAGGGTTGCGGGGTCGAGGTCGGCGGGGGGTGTGCCGGGGTCGGTGTCGTCGTCGGGTGTTACCTGTTCGGTAACAGGGTCAGCGGTCATGTCGTGGGTTCCTTCCATGTGTTTCCGGTGTAGGTCCAGCCGAGGGTGGGCCACGCCATGACGGGAGTGTCGTGGGTGGGGCCGCCCGGGTCGGCGGGGTCCACTAGCACCGTGACTGTGCGGCCTGTGTCTACGGGCTGGGCGGGGTAGGGGACCGTGTGCGGTGGGTTGTCGTCGGGGCGCACCGCGTACACGCCGGTGACTGTGCCGGTGTCGTCCAGGGTCGCGACTAGTTCGGGGACGGCGGGTGCGTACTGGTCGGTTCCGCGGGCCGCGCGGAACGTCTGCGCCGTGAAGATCATTACGCGCCCGGACCCACCTACGGCGGCGCCCCCGTCGCCTGTGGAGTACCAGTTAGCCCCTCCGCCGCCACCGCCACCAGTCCCGGGGGCGCCTGCGGTGGCGAACCACGAACCGATATTGCCGAGCGCGGCACCTTGCCCGCCGCCACCGGCCCCGCCACCGTTACTCACTTTCGCGTTGCTGGGACTGTTGTTGTCGGCCCACGCGCCGCCCGCGCCGCCCGCGTAGTGGGTGCCGTTCACGGTGGGTCCGTCCTGCCCGCGTTGCCCGAACGCGCCACCCCCGGATGCCGACGCGTTCACAGACCATCCGGCAGTGCTTGGCCCCGGGATGCCCGCCGATGATCCTCCCGGGGCGGTGAGCGCCCCGAACGTGGACGCGGTGACAGGACCGCCCACGGTGACCGCCACCGGGCCAGACACCGGGACGTTGCGGAATACCCGTACACCGCCGCCAGTCCCGCCGAGCCCTAACCGCAGCGCCGCGCCGCTTCCGTAGTTGCCAGTCCCCCCGTTCCCGCCACCACCGATCACGACAACATCCACCACAGTCACGCCAGCGGGTGGGGTGAATGTGCCCGACGCGGTGAACGCCTGCACCAGCGTCCCCGGGACCGTGTACGCGGTAGACGGGGCCACCGCGGACAGGGCCGCGTCTATCTTCTCCGCCAGGTCTTTCACGATGGCCGCGGATTCCGTAATCAGCGTGGTGGGTTCGGGGTACGGCAGGCCGTACTTAGTTGTGGTTCCCACTGTGTTAGCCCGCTTCCGTTAGTAGGTGTTCGACACGTTCGGCCAGCAGACGCAACACCGCGGGAACGTCGGCCATGGCCGTGTCGTCCGTGATGTACGGGATGGCGCGCACTGGGGTGGTGGCGTAGTTCACGCGCCCACCCCCGGCGCCAGCGTCGGCGGCGTGAACGCGTAGGAACCCACCGGGGCCTGGCCCGCGTTCTGCCACGACATGGCCACGTTCCCCCACCGGGCGCGCTCCCTAATCAGGTCATATTCCGCCACCGCCAGGTCCAAGGTGTGGCTGGTGCCGTCCAGCGTTTCAGTCCACCCCAGCACCACGTACGTTTCAGTTTCACCGGCGGGGGACTGGGCGGGGGCGCCTGTCACCCACACCACGTCCCCCACCTCCAGGGCCAGCACGTTCCCGGTTCGGGCAGGGTCGAACGCGGGGAACGCCAGGTCCACCGTCAGGGTTTCGGTGTGCCACATGCGGGCGGTTCGGCGGGGCAGCGCCGTGTCCACCGCTTCCCGGGCGTCCGCTTGCGTGGCGTACTGGTCCCCGATCAGGTACACGTCCGCGCGGCCCAGCGCGTCCCGCAGGGCCACGTCATCAGCGGCCACGAACGCCTGCGGGTTATCGGTGCCGTACTGGGCCACCACCGTGGTGGACAGGTCACCCACGGCCCGCGTCCACACTGCGTCCACGAACACACCAGACGCGGGTAGGACGGCCTTCACCAGTTGGGACGCGGCCAGGCGTTCCCGCCCGTGGTAGCGGATGCCACCGGCGCGGGTCGGTGCCAGTAGTCCCAGGTCATGCGCCGCGGCGGACGCGGCCAGGTCATAGGGGGTTGCGGCGTCTGCCACGGCCAGCAGGGTCACCGACTCCACCGGGTCCACCAGTAGGTCCTCAGTCAGTCCCGCTTCCAGGGCCACCGCCAGGATGCGATCCGCGGCAGTTTCCCGCGGGCGGGCCGGAACCACAGTGGTGCGTAGCGCGGTCCACCTGTTCACCGCGATCACGTCCAGCACCCACCCGGGACTGTCGTAGGTGGCCCGCATGTCTGCCACCCAGCCGGTGAACCGCACCTGGCCGGTCACGGTGATGGCCACCCGGGTGGTGAAGTCGAACAGGGACCGCATGGACCCGGTGGGGTCCAGGACTGTCAGGGACAGGGTGGACGGGTCGGCGGTGTCCCACAGGTCGCCTTGCCCGTGGTGGATGGTGGCGCCCACCAGAACGTCGTCCTGGATGGCCACAGGGGTCTGGCCGTCCGGGGTGATGGTGACCACGGCCTGGTGGACGGTCACGACGCCACCCGAACCTGGCCCATGCGCTGGGCATCGTCGCGCAGGATGCGCCGTATCTGGCGGGCAGTGGCCACGGGGTCCAGGGCACCGTTCACGACGATGACCGGGGCCGTGGTTGCGGCGGCGGTAGCGGTAGCGGTCCCGGACGTGGCGAGCACGTTCCCGCGGGCTACACCCAGCGGCAGAACGGAACGGGTGGAACCACCGAACACGCCACCGACCACGGGGATGTTCTGGATGGCGGACTGGATGGCCCGCACTTTCTCAGTGATGAACACCCACGCGTTGTACACCGCGGTGCGGATGGCATCCCACGCACCGACGACGACACCGCGGAACGTCTGGAACGCGTCCCCCAGCACGTCAATGGCGCGGCGTAGCGGCGGGAACGCGGTATCACGAATCCACGCAACCACCGCCCGGATGGCGTCGCGGATGGCATCCCACACCGTGGACACGGCGCGCTTCAGTACGTCGAAGTGACCGCGGACGACACCCACCACCGTCTGGATGATGGGGGCCACCGTGTTCTGGAACCAGTCCACCACCGCCCGGATGGCGGCCTGGATGCCAGCCCATACCAGTTTCACGCCTTCCCACAGGGTCCGGTAATAGGCCACGATGAAGTCCACAACGCGGCGGATAATCGGCCACGCGGTGTTCTGGAACCAGGACACGACAACTTCCACCGCCCGCCAGATTCCATCCCACACGTACTTCACGGCGGTGAATAGGGCCTTGTAATAGGCCACCATGAAGTCAATGACGCGCCGAATGATGGGCCAGGCCGTGTCCATGAACCAGTCCACCACCGCCGAGATGGCCGCCTGGATGCCAGCCCAGGCCGCGTCCACGGCATCCCGGAACCATTCAACGTTCTGATACGCCAGCACCACCGCCGCGATCAGCGCGGCGATGGCGATCACCACCAGGCCGATGGGGTTAGCGGCCAGGGCCGCGTTCAGCGCCCACTGGACGGCGGCGGCGGCGGCGGTGGCGGCCTGCCACGCCACCATCCCCGCCTTGATCAGCACCACGGCACCCGCCAGGACACCGATACCGATAGCCAAAGCTTTCACCACGGACTGGTTCTCGCGCGCCCAGCCCGCGAACGTCGCCAGGTACCCGGTGACGGCCTGCAACACCGGCAGGAGCGCGGTGCCCAGTTCCGTCTGTGTCTGCTCCAGTGTCGCTTTCAGGATGCGTTGCTGGTTCGCGGCGCCGTCCGCGGTCCGCGCGAAGTCCCCTTGTGCGTCCCCGGTCTGTTTCATGATGGCGGCCTGGGCGGCCAGGACTTTCTGTTGCGCGGTCAGTGACCCGGTGCCGTCGAAGATGCCCAGGGCCATGGCTTCCGCTTTCAGCGTGGCATCGTCCAGCATCACACCGAACCGGCGCATGGGTTCGGACTCACCGCGCAGGGCCGCGCCCAGCGCGTTCACCGCTTCCTGGGGTTCCGTGTTATGGAATGACGCCAGGTCACTGGACAGGTTCACCAGGTCGGTGGAGAACCCCACCAGGTCTGCCCCGGTCAGTCCCGCGGACTTCCCGAACGTGGCCATGGTGCTGGCCGCGTCCAGGGCGGCCTGTTGCGTCTGGCCCAGCGCCTGGGGCGCGGCCAGCGCCCACGCGTTCAGGGACTGGGACGCATCCCCGAAGATCACGCCCACTTTGGACTGGGTTTCGGCCAGGTCGGACGCCTTCTGGGCGGCGTCGAACGCGGCCACACCCAGCGCACCCAGCGCGGCCACCGCGGGCAGGAACGCCCGATCCACCCCGGCCTTGAATTTCTCCAGGCCGGTCATTTTCGAACCCAGGGCGGAGTTCACGCGGTTGATGCCGGATATGGCGCCCGCAGTGTCGGCACCGATCTTGACGATAATTTCCGGGCCGCTGGCCATTAGATCAGTCCCCATTTCCGCATGATGGACACCAGCGCGTTCTGGTAGTCGTCGGATGCCGTGGCCATGGACTGGTCCACCGCTGGTTCCACGAAGTACCCGCCCGTGTTGCGGGGTACCTGGTAATAGTTCACCGACCCGGCGGGGCCGTAGTTAGCGCCGAACGCCACCGCGCCGCGGCGGGTGCCGCCCACCGATCCACGCGCGAACGGAATGTTCGTTCCTGGTAGTGCCACTTTCACGATGCGGTCATTCCGTGCGCGTGCGGTGCGGCGCACCGCGGCGGTCTGCGGGGCAGGCCCGGACGCGCCCTGGATTTTCACCTGGAGGCGGTCCGCAATTTTCCGCGCGGCCTGCCGTAGTTCCCCGTTCGCCTCCCGGCGTAGGTCTTTCTCCAGGCCGTTGAACATTCGCAGAACGTCGGACAGGCCAACTATCTGCACGTTCCTGCCGTCACCTGTGGGCAGTGCCACCACGTTGTCCAGGGAATCGCCAGCGCGTGGCGTGCTGTCGAATCCCAGGCCGGTCACCGTGCCGCCTTCCTGTTCTGTTCCTCCAGGACCGCCACCAGGGTGGCCAGGTCCCGCGGGTTCTGGTCCCACAGAACCGAAGGGGCTATGTGGGTGGCCACGGCCAGGGCGGCTATTAGTCGCCCTGGGTGACCGTCGGGGTAGGGTCCGCCGGTTCCGCGTCCTCCACGGCGACTTCCGCCACCTGGTCCGCCCACAGGTCGAAGTCCGGGCGCGGCCCGGTGCCTGGCCGGTGTAGGGCCGACCAGGCCACGAACCGCAGGAACGTCACGGGCATGTCTTGCATGACGGTGCGGTCAGGGGCGGACGCGCGTAGGCCGCGCTTCACCGTCCACATTTCCCACGCCGCCACGTCCGCCTGTGTTGTCGTCACGTCCGTGGTGGTGCCGTCCAGGTAGTTCACTGTGAGTGCCTGGGTGAACATGGTGTGTGCCTCGTCTTCCTGTTGTCGGTTACTTAGTGCTGGCCGGGGCCGGGGTGCCAGCGCCAGCCGCGCGGGCCACGTCACCGACCACCGCGAACGTGAAAGAGGTGGTCAGTTGGGAGGCAACGTCTCCGCCAATCTCCACCGCCGTGATCGTGCACTGGCCGGAGTAGGTGACGCCCTTCCCGGTGTTGGGCACCCATGAGAACGCCACGGTGGTGTTGTTATTCGTGCGGCAATACTCCACGAACCCGTCCGCGTTCTCCCAGTCCTGGATGGCCTCGCCCTGCAACTCCCACGTGGTGGTGATCAGTGGGGGAGGGGTGGGGATGCCCAGGGTGGGGGTGCCGTCTGCGGTGTCATTCGACGGGACCAGGCGCACGTTTGACACCTGGGTGCCGTAGTCAGTGGAACCCAGGGACATGGTGCCCGGCCCCAGGCGCGAATCAGTCAGTGTTGGCATGGCTAGATGCTCCTCACGGTAATGGTGGCGGTGATGCGGTAAGACGGGAAGTTCTGCGTGCCGTTCGGGGAGTAGATACCCGGGTCGGCCTGGCGGGCCTGGCAGGCGTCCAGGGCCGCGGGTAGGTGCGCCAGCAGGAAGTCCAGCGCGGCCCGGTTCGCGGGCTGGGGTGCGACCAGTGACACGGGAACGGTGAGCGTGTACGCGCCCTGTGTCGCGCTGATCACGCTGGGCGCCTCCACCAGCAGACACGGCGGGGAGAACGTGCCCGGGTCAGTGCAGACCCGCACGCCTGTGGTGGCCAGTTCCGATTCCAGCGCGGTCAGCGCCTCACGTAGTCCTTCCATCACGCCACCACCGGGCGGCGTGCCCCCACCAGGCGGTACACCTGGCCCATGGACGCGCCGGGGTCGGTGTAGGACCCCAGGTCGTCATAGGCGGGCATGCCGGTTGGGGAGGCGGCCTGTTGGAATAGCAGGGCCGCGTACATGACCGCGCCCTGGTGAACGTCCACCGGCGTCGTGGCCGTGAAGTCCAGGTCAGGGCGGGTACGTTCCACCCACGCCGCCGCGGCACCGACGACGGGCGCCAGTCGCGCCTGTGTGGTGTCGTCCAGGATTAGTCCCAGGTACGCGGCCACCTGTGCGGTGGTTAGCCATTCGGCCATGGTCCTGGTTCCTTTCTGCGCGGGGGTGTGGGTGGTGTGGTGGGCGGTGACGAGGCACGTAACCGCCCACCACGCCGGGGGGTTACTTAGCGGCGGTGCCGCCGACGGCGGGGACCTTCACGACACCTGTGGGCCGCAGAACGGCGGCGGCGACGTAGCCGAACGCGGCGAACCGAATGTTCGCCGGGCCAGCGACTTCCTCCCAGCGCCACGTCCGCAGGCCGGACTCCCAGGTGGCGGCGTCAGCGGAACGCGCGACGACGAAGGCGGCGGTGGCGGCCCAGGCGTGGCGGACGGCCAGGCCGCCGACAGACAGGGCACTGGCGGCAGACGACACGGACCCGTCCGCGTTCATGGCACCCGCGAACGGGTTCATGGGGCGGTTGCCGCCGTCCTTCTCCGTGACCAGCGCGGTGAACGTGTCACCGCTGGCCAGGATGCGGTCCGCGGGGAGTCCGCGGGCCTGCATGAAGTCCGACGCGGCGCCCATGATGCCTAGCGTGGTGCTGGGGCCAGTCTTGGCTGTGGCACCGGCCAGGATGGCGTCAGCGCAAAGACCCTCAGACAGTGCCGCGTAGTCCTCACGAATGGCCGTCATAATGATGGCGTCCAGTGACGGGTTCGACGCGTCCAGCGCCTCCCGCGAGATGTCGTAGATGCCGGACACGGCCTGCGGGGTCACCGTCACGTCCGTGACCGTGAGCGTGCCCGCGGCGGGGTTCGTGCCTTCCACGTGACTGCGGACCATGTTCGCGGAATCCCCGAACGCGGGAACCTTGAACGGGGTGGCGTCGGTGATGCCGTAGCGGGCGAACGCGTCAATGAACGGGCGCGGGACAGGTTGCTCCGCCACGTACAGGTCCGGGCGGTAACCCGGGGGGATCACGTCGGCCACGTCTGCGGACTTAGCGGCGGCGGTGATCATGGCCTGGGCGGCGTGCACGCGGCGGGCGGCGTCGTCGTCGTAACGGGCCGCGATCATGTCGCGGAACATTGAGTGGTCACCGTTGCCATACGGGAAAGCCTCGGCGGTAACGGTGATGCGGGGCAGGGCCGCGGCGACAACCTCGCCGCCGCTGGGGGTCGTGGTGTCGTCCACGGTGGGTTCCTCCTGTTGGGTGTCGTCCTCGCCGGATTCGGCGGGGACTGGTTCGGGGGTGGGGTCTGTGTGGGTGGCGGCCACGTCAGTGACGCGGGCCGCGTCGAACGCCGGGAACGTCACCAGGGAAACTTCCCGGAGCGTGGCGGCGGTGATGACCAGGGCGCCAGATTCGTCCACGCGGGACGTGTCCACGTCCAGGCCCACCGACAGGCCGTCGCGCACACCTTCCGCGGCCTCCAGTAGTGCAGAATCACCGGCGGACGTGCCAATGATGCGGAACGTGGCGGTGATGCCGTCTTCCGTGACCTGGTGCCCGGTCATGCGGCCCACGGGCCTGTCGTCATCGTGTGACACCAGCAGGGGCACGCGGTCCGGGACAGTGACGGCGGCGGCGTCCACCACGGTGGGGCCTGCACTGGTGTGGCCGGTGGCACCGAACGGCACCACCTGGCCGGTGATCGTGCGCGCCTCCAGGTCGGCGGCGGTCACGCGGTAGTTAGCGGTTAGGCGCATCGTCTGGTCCTCCAGGATTCGGTGACGCGGGCGCGGGCTGGGGATGGTCGGTGTCGGCCTTGGGTGTCAGGTCTTCCCATTCCCGCGCTTCCTGCACAGTGAGAACACCCAGCGGAATCAGTGAGTGGTATAACTGCGAACGCTCCATGGGGTTTCCGCGCAACATGGCGTCCAGTTCGAACCGCCACGTGTGACCGCGCGGTGTCACGTCCGCCATGCCCAGGCGCGATTCCAGCGCCGCCAGTAGCGGCTTCAGCCCGTAGTCCACCAGGGTGCGGGCTTCCTGTGACGCGTTCGCGTACGTCAGTGACGAACCGCCCACGTTCGACGCGGCGATGAAGTGCGCGGGGATGCCGCACAGGTTCGCTATGGCCGCGTTCGTGAACACGCGGGCCTCCACCAGTTGCAGTTGGGCCGCGTCCCACCCCATCGTGTCCAGTTCTGCACCGGCGTTCACGTAACCCACGGCGGACGCCTGGCGGGCACGCTTCACGCCTTCCAACAGTTCCGTAATCTCCGTGGGGGACAGTTCATAGTTCGACGTGTTGCGGACAATCAGGGACGGCAGGGGCGCGTCCGCGTAACGGCGGGCCGCGTTCTCCAGCGCCAGCGCGGTGCGGATGATGCGCCCGCCGTGGTTCACGATGCCGTCGTGCCACCCGTAGAACCCGATCACGTCAGTGGGTCGCACCGGCCTGCCGCGATACGTCACCACGCGGGTGTCCCCGTAATCATCGGTGGACACCGCAACGTCAGTTAGTGGCGCGTACTTCACGGACCGGGGGAACCCGTCCGCGTACCTGTCCGTGACAATCCAGAACGCGCGGCCCTCCAGAATCAGGTCCCGGGACGTGTCCACCAGGGTGGCGTAGCGGGGCCGGTCAGGTTCGGGCTGGTCCATGAACGTGGTGGGCCGGGTCCGCACCCGGGTGCCCTTCTCCGCGTCGGTCACGATGTGTTCCACCGGGAGCGCGGCCACCGTCGTGGCGGCCAGGTCCACCGCCCGGGACACCGCAGGAACGGACAGGGCCTCGCGGCGGGTCACGGGGCCATCCCCGGACGCGGGCTGGGACCAGCCCGGGGGGAACCCCACGGGAACAGGGTCAGGGGCCACCGCCATGGATGCCTGGACGGCGGATTGCGCCGCCTGCGCGCGAACGGGCCACAGTGCCACGGGCGCAACCCTACACCATTTCTTGCAGTTGCGTTGCAGTGTTACATGGCGTGTTTCATGAGGGAATCGGGCCTGGCCGGCGTGAGCTGCAGCCGCCGGCGCCGCTCGCGTTACATGCCGTTACGCGGTCACCACCACCGGCCTGGGGGACGCGGGCCGCAGGACTTCACCCACCGCCCACACCATGCACCGGGCCAGGGTTATGGGACCGGGGGACCGCCTGGCGTCCAACGTCAGCGCACCGTCCCCATTCCCCACGGCCACCGCCGTCAACACCTGAGTGGTCAGGGCCTCATCCGACTCCCGGAACGTCAGCCCACGTTCCGCCACCAGGCGCCCCACCGCCGGGACGTACTTCCGCAACGTGGCCGACGACACCAGGCCCACCGCCCTGGGGTCACCCGGATAGTGAACCGCCAACGTGTCCGGCAACAGAACCCGCACCGGCCCCAGCGCCGCAACCCGCCGCCACATGGCATCCGGGGACTGTTCCTGCCACGACACCACCGCCACCTTCCCGCCCTTCCGCCACGCCACCACCGCCAACACGCGCCCATCCTTGGGATCAGTGCCCACCGCCACCACCGGCGCATCCTTCCGCCGCGGCGCCGCCAACACCTTCCGGCCACAGGCCCGCCACTGGCTGGCCCGCATCCACCCGTCCGCCGCGATCACCCAGGCGTTCAGAAACTCCTGTCGGAAGGACGCCTCCGGGACCACTTGCATGGTGTCCCGGAGAAACTCCTCCCGCAGTTCATCCCACTGAGGGGACGCCCACCGCCACGCTCTCACGTCGTCGTACGGGGCATCCGGCGGCGCCGACCACTCCAGCAACAGCACCGAACCCGCCCCACCCGTGTCCCGGATAGCCGCGTCCCGATACGCCCGCAACAGGTCCGAACGCGAATCACCCGCGGTACTAATCAGCCACAGTTGCGGCTGGGCACGCGCCGCCATCGTCGGCTTGATGGCACTGTTCACCACCGGCGCCGGGATTGCCCACGCCTCATCCACCAGCGCCATAGACACCGAGAACCCCACCCCCGCGTTCTGAGTAGCCGCCGCAACCAGCCACCGGGAACCGTCCGGGATGCTCAACGATTGCTGCCCCATCTGCGCCAACACCCGCGCCTGGCCGTCCGGCTTCAACCCTTGCCCCAGGCCGTACACCTCAGACGCCAGACGCGCCGCAGGCTTCCACACCTCATCCGCCTGGGCGGCCTTATTCGACACGTGCAACACCGTCTGAGCCTCACCGAACCGTTCTGCCTGGTGCATCCGCCACCACGCCACACCCCGCAACAGCCACGACTTACCAGACTGGCGCGACACCGTGACAATGACAGTAGGCCACCGCAGGCGCCCGTCCTCCCGAACCTCCAGCGCCCGGTCCAGGACGTACCGCTGCCACGGCCTAAGCGCGTTCCCCACACCCAGCACCCCACTAGCGTCAATCCAGTCCGCCGCCTCCCCACCCAGCGAACCCGCAACACCAGACGGCGGAGTCTCCAGCCGCGGCAACACGAACCCATCCGCATGAATCGCCGGAGAACCCACAGAAACCCCCACCATGGACGGTTTCCCAGGTGCGGGCCGCGTCGCGCCCCCTAAGAATCGCGTGTCGTCGGTGCTGTTCGGTGTCGTCGTCGTCGCGTTCTGTTGCCGCGCCTGGGCCTTGCGCTTACCGCGTAGACGGTTGCCCAGGGCGGCGCCTGCGGAACGGTTGCATGATGCGTGGGCTGGGCGCACGTTGTCCCGTGTCGGTGTTCCACCTAGTGATGCTGGCCGGATGTGGTCCAGTTCTGTGGCGCCTGGTAGTCCACAGAATCCGCATGTGTCGTCTGCGGCTAGGACTTCGGCGCGTAGGTGTCGCCATTCTGTGGTGGTGGTGTGTGGTGTGGTGGGGGATTTGCGGGGGCGGCTGGGCATGGTGTCCCTTTCGTGTGGCCCCCCTGTTTCTGTGTCGG
>Ga0315909_10004533_pt1 | contig 16318 bp, 22 predicted proteins | sample LakEriMetagenome_11_FD_203527 | JGI IMG/M metagenome (GOLD analysis project Ga0315909, IMG submission 203527) | Freshwater fungal communities from buoy surface, Lake Erie, Ohio, United States - Buoy 2 MA125 | ecosystem: Environmental > Aquatic > Freshwater > Lake | place: USA: Lake Erie, Ohio...
TCTCCCATATTGTCGCTGGATTGTAGGTATTCCATGTAGTCGTGTTTGGCACTTGTAGCCAAATTTGGCTTTCGTAGGTTTCGGAATAGGCAGACACAAATAAAGCAAGGTCTGCCGTATAGCGGGTTAAGTTCCATTCCCAACCCTCTACGAACCCGTCGAAAGTTGCGCCAAATACTGCCGGTAGGGCGTTGGTATTTATTCGTAGTCCGGAATAAACCGCGGCTAATTGGTCACGGGTTGCGTCGCTTACCGTTGGGCTGTGTAGCGGGACTGTAAAAACGGCTGGATAATTGCGTGGGTAAGCGCGGCTGTATAGGTAGGCTTCGGCCTGTTCCTGCGCGTCGGATAGCTTTTCAAGTTGCGTGGTTTTGGTAGCTGCTAACTGGCCGTATAAAATCTTGCTTTGTTGGTCTTGCGCGTTTGCCGTTTGGTTATTTTTGTACCCTATGGTTACGTCGTTTACGATTTCGCCCCATTGGGAATTGCTACTAAGGCCATTGGCTAGTAATTCGTCTGCCGTTAGCTCGTAAGGTGTGGCTAGGGCTCGGGCTGCGTAATCGTCGTAATGTAATGCGCCTAAGCCGTCTTCCCACAAAACCCCGCGCCCGCTTTGTGCCGCAGCTTGCGCCAAGGTGTAGGCGTTAGCGTCGTCTGCGGCGTAGGCAGTTAGTTCGTATTGTCCAGGAACATCTACGTTAGCGGTTAGGTCATTTACCAAGGCGTCGCTGGTTGCGTCGTAACTTTCCCAAGTAACGGTATTAGGCAAGTCTGCCCATGTCGTAATGCTGTCTAAATCGTCCCATTCGGTTACAAACGCTTCGGTTAAAATGTTAAGTATCCGTGTGCCGTCAAATTCTTTAGAGTAGCCAGAAGTACCTGCAATACGCTTGTTTAGCAAGGCTAGCGCTCCTACGGCTGTAACCTTATAGCGGGCAATAGAGCCAATGTCCCCATAGTCTGGTAGCGAAATACTAATGTCGGAAATAATGCCCGTAAAGATAGTCTGTGTGCCCGCTGTGCCCTTGTTAATGGCTATGGTAAGGCTGTCGGATAGTTCAACGTCTAGCGGGTCGTTTGCGTCCGTCCATAGTTCCACGCTGGCGTAGCTTGGCTCTGGCTGGTTTAGTACGTCCCTACGCCCCGAAGATACCCTAATGCTGGAAATAGTGTTATCTGGGTAAAAAATACCGCCGTCTATTTCTACTGTTGGGTATGGCTCGTAGGTTGTCATAATGCCGAACCCGCCAAATTTACCGCGCCTGTACGTAGGGTGCTATTTTGCATAACCCTTTCAATACTGCGTCGGGCACTTTCGCCGTCTACAATTCCATTAAAAATAAAGGTGTTACCGCTTCCGCCCTTGTCCGGTCGGATACTTCCCGAGCCACTAGGGACAAAAATTTCACTTCCAAATTCACCCACGCGCACCGCTTGGCCTGCCATTACCGAACCGCCCGCAGCTCTACCGCCGCCGAAACTTCCAATGATTCCGCCGATAGCCTTACCTAAAGCGCTATCTGCAATTGCGCTACCAACCTTTTTAATGGCTTGGTAAATGCTGTCTATTAAATCCCTAAACGGTTCAATCTTTTTGTAGGCCAAAACAAACGCAGCTGCTAAAGCGGCCACGGCTAGCACAATTAGGCCAATAGGGTTTAGGGCTAGTACGAAGTTAAACGCCGCTGTAATGCCGGTGGCTATCTGCATAACTAGGCTTAAGGCTGCTATACCAATTTGCAAGGTCTTAACCGCTACGGCTACTACTGCTATGGCTGCGCCTACCTTTAAAAACATCTCGGCGTTTTGCTCTAGAAATGGCGTAAACTCAATAACCTTTTCGGAAAACTGGGTAAAGAATGGAAGTAAAGCCCCGCCGATTGCTTCAGATACGTTGCCTAAAGCTAGTGCCATTTTCTGCGAGCCCGTGGCGGTGGCTTCTGCCGTACCACCTACTTGCTTTTCAATGGCTTCTAGAATCATGTTTTGAGCGCTTAGCGTGTCGCCAGACTCAACCATGGTCTTAATTTTTTCTTTTTCGGCTTCTGTAAAAGTAATACCGGAACGTGTTAAAGCGTTAATGCCCTTTATCGGGTCTTCTAATGCCTTACCAAGTTGTACCGCGTTGCTCTCTGCCGAACCGAACCCAGCCGCGGCCATGTCAAGGGCTGCCACGGTTGCGCGGTCAAACGCTCCGCCTGCGGTATCTACGGTTTTGGTCAGGTTTGCAAAAGTTGCTAGTTTGGCTTGGGTTAGTTTAATTACTTCGGCATCTACGGCTGTAGTAACTTCTAGGGCTTGGGCGTAATCGGTTACCCGCTTGGTCGCGTCTGCGTAACCCATGCTAGTTAAAATGTTGTCTAGTCGGCTATTGGCTACGGCTACTTCTTCGGCAGCTCTTACGGCTGTGTATCCAGCTGCGGCTAGTCCACCAAGGGCAATAGAAGATACTTGGCCAGCCTGTTTTAGGCTATTTTGGAATCCTTTAAGTTTGCCCTGTACTCCGCCTAATTCCTTATTAAAATTAGATACGTCTGCTAAAAGGTTAAGTTTGAGGGTTCTAATATTAGCCATTAGTTTTTACTCCAATTATTTAAAACGCCGTCTACGGCTGTAATCCAAGCGCTAGTAATGGCTGGCTGTTCCTTGCGTAATGTTGGGAAAATCCAGTAACCCTCGTTGCCCCCGTTATAGGGCGGGCTCATAGGTGGGAAACGCCGCCCCTTGTTTTTGCCAAACGTGTTAGCGCCTAGGTTAGAGCCGTTTTTCTTTTTGGTTAGGTATGGCTCTGCGCCAAACTCCGAACCAAATAAAACTTCGCCTACCGCTGCGCCGCCGCTAAAGTTCCTTTTGCTTCCGCCAATTGTGACGTTAGGTATCCGGTCTTTATTTGGCCGTACTGTGTCTGCTACGCGTTTTGCCTGCTCACGCATATAAGGCGCGTTACCTGCGGCTGTTTGAATCTTGCCCGCAGTCCAGGCACTAATAGCGGTCACTTGGCTTTTTAGTTCGTTATTAGCTTCGTCGGTCAAGGTTTTAAAGGCTGCATAAAGGTTTTTTAGGTCTTTAGGGTCTGCTTTAAAAGTAATTGTTTCTCTCTCAGACACCTTTTTTATTCCTTTCCAATATCTCTAATACCGTTATTAAGTCTTCTGCGCTCCGGTCTTCCCACGCGCTAGGGGCGGTCTGCGTGGCTACTGCTATTTCTATTAGTAGCCGTTGCAGACTTCCTAGCTGGTGGCTTTTGGGTCTTCCTCGATTGGTTCGATATTCTCTACCGAATTTATCCAACCGTCGAAAGGCTTAACATTTACGCCAGTTCGCTTTAATACGGAATACGCTAAAAATGCTAGGTCTTCCATACCAATACCTGCGGCTAGGTCACTAATCTTTCTTTTACTGTGTCGCTCCCAAGCTACAAAGTCTGGGACTAACGCGGTAAGGGTAGTTTCTTCGCCGTCTGTAGTTTTTACTTCTAGTGTTATTTTCATTTATAGTGCCCTGTTCTGTTAGTTATGCTCTGGCTACTGTGCCGTCTTCTACGACTAGTTCTACTGTGGTTGTAAGTACATCTACTGCGCCGCCGCCTGCTACTGGGTAGTTAGCAAAGCAATTGCCAGTAAAGGTTGAGCCGTCCGCGTCAAACGAAAACGCGATAGGGGTATCTGGGTTTGCTAGTGCCTTGTCCCAAAGTTGGTCGCACAATGAACCAGCTGCGCCCCAGTCGGCAAACATTTCTACCGATAGAGTCGCGGTCTGGTCAATTGTCTTATAGGCGCGGCCTGAAAGTACCTCTAGGGTCGCTTGGTTTTTTTCGACTGTTAGCGTGACTGTACTAGCTTGTGCGTCGTAGTTGTCGCCGTCAATGGTTAGGGTTAAGTCCCTACCGGTAATATAAGTTGCCATTAGGCTAACCCTTTCTTGTTGTTATGTTGTTGTTACTAACTCAATAGTTAGAGAGCTAGTAAGCATTTGTTGTCCGGAAACTTCCTCTATTTGCGGTTGGGAAAAACCGTTAATAATGCTAGTTCCTTTAGGAAGTGTGCTGTATACGGCCAGCATTAAAGTTTCTATGTTTGCCAAGGCCGCTTGGTTATCTGCAGCGCCGACTACTACGGTAATTGCAAACCTTACGTTTAAACGATTGGTCAGGCCGCCAATAGATACAGGCGTGATGTAAGGGCTGGTAGGTACTAGCACAATTGCAGGCGGTGTTATCTGTTCCCGCGGGAACGCGTAAACTACCCGTCCAGCTGCGCTTAGGCTACTGGCTAGGCTGGTGCGTAGGCTAACTAGGTCTGCCATTACCCAACCAAACTGTTAGTGTCTACGTCTTTACCTAGAAGTCCCATAATTCTTTGTAGCATGGAACGGCCTAAGCGGTAAGGCGCTGGCGCGAAGTCCACGCCTTGTTGTCCCATAGTTCCTTTACGGGTTTCCCAAATGTCCACCGCTAGGGCTAAACAAGCTTCTCTTACAGAATCGTTTTGGTCGTACAGGGTGGCTTGCGAAGTTAGTACCGCGCTACCGTAAGGGCGCTGGGGTGTTTCTACTACGTCGGCAGCTGTGATTGCCGCTTTAAAATAATCTGTTTTATGTTCGGTTACTGTGCGCGAACCATTAAAGGTATTACCGCAGCCTGTAACCGTAAGTGCCGAACCTACTACAAAATCGTGCGGTTCAACTGTGTAAAAAGTTGCTACGTTATCTTCTAGTTTTACCGACACAATGCTAGACCGGTTAAATTCTAGGTAACTTAGAATAATGCTTTCCGCAGCGTCGGCTACTTGCTGTACTTCTGAATCTGGATAGATTGAGCCAATGCCAAGTACGGCTTTTAGTTCTGTAATGCTAATAATTGCCATTGGTCTAACCTTTCCTTATTGGGGTGTGTGGGGGGCACAGGGCAGCACCCCCCACACGATTATTTTGGGTTTAGCTCTGTTGGTAAACGCGAACGCCCAAAGGCTTCTTAACTGCGATTGCGCCGTAACCGTAAACGGATACCTCAATCTCGCCCGAGCCGATTACGTCCACTCTGACTTGGCGCACAGGGCTTTCGTACCATGTTGCAGCTTCTGGGGCAACAAGAATCATGCCCTCGTCTGCGCCTGCTCCGATATGTGGGTCTACATAAAGGTTTGTGCCCAAAATCGAGCCAACGATAGAAGTACCGTTTACTGCGCCTGGTGCATTTTGTGGTGCAGCTGCGGTGTAAAGCGGGCGCTTGTTATCGTCTTGGTAGCCCATGATTGCAGCCCAGTTGGTGCTGTTCGCTACAAGGTTGCGTGCGAAGTTGCCCGAACCTGAATAAGCGGCAGCGCTTTCTGTTGCAATAAAGGACTGTAGGCCTGATGCTGTACCTGCTACTGCGGTTGCATCTGTTCCACCTGAAAGTAGAGCGGATACTACTGCAAGGTCTGTTGCCTTAGCGTAGGCTGTGGCCATTTCCCGTAGAAGCTCGGTCAAAAACTCTGGACTTGAACGGTCAATGAGTTCCCAGCTCACGCGGCTAGCGCCAGCAAACTTGTTTACGTTTACTGTCATAAAGTCGGAAGTCATAGCAGTACCGAAAGGTGAATCGCCCTCGTTTACGTCTGCAACTGTTGGTGCTGTTGTTAGCTTAGGGATTGTGAAAGACATTCCCGACGCTGGCAACGCTCCGCCAGAAATTGCGTCAATTGTTGGTCGTCCTGCAATTGTTGTAGAAATAAATTCCTGTAAATGCGGGGCTAGTGTTAGACCGGTATTGGTGGTTGTTGATTCGTCGGCAGCGCGAACGTACTGGCGGCTTTCGTCGTTACCCATAGCAGCTTTAATGCTGTGTTCTAGGTAAGAAGTTCCGTTTACGATTGGGCTACGTGGTGCGGTGCGAGTTGGAGCGGCAGCCTGTACAACCGGTGCGGCTGTAACTTCCTCTGCGGCTTCAACTACGGTTTCTTCGTTTTCCATGGTTGTTTCCTTTGTATTTTCCTCGGCGGCTGCTTCGGTGGTTTCTGGGGTTTCGTCGTCTTCACTTGCGGCGACTTCTAAAATGGTGGCATCTTTGAAAGCCGGGCGCGTGACGTGTGCGACTGCGGACAAAGTAGCCTTAGTTACTTTCATTACGCCTTTATCTATTGTGTATTCGTCTGCGCTGGCTTCGATTGAGAAACTAGGGCGCAGACCCTCGGCGGCTTCAATAAGGGCATCTGTTCCTGCAGTAGTAGGCGCAATTTTAAACGCCATGTTAATACCCGCTGGTGTGATTTCTTCGCTACCTGCGATTCCGCGGCCTAAAACATTTGTGGCTACGTGTTCGCGGTTTAAGATAATGTTTTCTGCCTTGAAGTCTGCAAACGAACCAAACTCAAATGCAACTGCGCCTGCGGAAGTGTTGCCCACCTTGCCAAAAGGTACAACCATGCCGCGAATAGTACGCGTTTCTGTATCGGCAGCTAGTATCTTGCCGTCAAAGTTAATTTTCATTAGTTTCACTTCCTCTAGGGGCTAGCCCTTCCATTTCTCGGGCTTCGTCTACGTCAATAAGTCCAAGTTCTAACATTCGCCCTGTTACTTCCATACGCTCCAAGGCTGTACCGCGTAGGTATTCTTCAACCTCAAAACGAACGTGCTGGGTCATTGGGGTTATATCGTCCATGCTTAGGCGCTGTTCTACTGCAATTAGAAAAGGCATAAGCGATAGGTCAATAAGGCTTCTGCGCTCCTGCAAGGTATTGCTATAGGTGCTGCTAGTGCTTTCGGCGTTTAGATACCATGCCGGAATGTTCATTAGGCGTGCAATTTCGGTTGCCGTGTTCATGCGGTTAGCGCTTAGTTCCATTTGGCTAGCGTCAAAACCAAAAGTTTCTACTTCAAGGTTTCCAGATAGGTAAGCGGTTGAACGCTGGGCGCGGGCGGCTTTCCAGTTTGCTAACAAGCTGCTAACCTGCGCGGCTGGCAAGTCCACGCCACTATTTTTAATGTACATGGCTGGGTTAGGCTCTTCGGCCATACGGCTTACGGCTTTTTCTAGGTCTAGCGCGGTCTTAATTGTGCGCCCTGCGCGGCTTAAAATACCGCCAGTTCCTAAACCGTAAAAAACTATTAAAGAATCAACGCCACTCATAGGTACTTGTTCGCCGTCTACCCAGAAACCGTTAATAACAATTCCTGTTAAACCGTCTGTGTTGTAACTTACGCGTAGTGGGTCAATTCGGCGGGCGCGTGTAGGTCGTCCGTCTTCTGGCGATACTTCAAGCACTTGCCAATATGCCACGTCGTCAAATAGTAAATCTGCAAAAGTGTAAGACATGGTTACGGCTGTAGGTAGCGCTGGGTCTGGCTGTGTAAGAATTGTGCGCCCGTCAATTTGTGCGCCCGTTATCTTGTTAAAGGCCTTTAATGGCAAACTAGCAGCTGTACCGCAAATAATTGAGCGGGCGCGGGCTACGCTCGGTACTTCCATAGCTTCTTGGCGTGTGGTGTACGGGCTCATAAACATAGGTGCGAAGTTTTGGCTTGGCAATACATTAATAGCGGCGGTCACTTGTTGCGCCTGTGATGCTTTAACTTCAGAAGTTAGCGAAAATACGTCTAATAGACCCATGGTATAAGTATCTAAGTTTTTTTCCGTAGTTGCTAATTATGCAACAGTTTGAAACTTGGTTCACCGTGTCGCGCCCAACAATTAGTAAGCTCTTGACCCCTCTAGCGCTGGGCGCGACTCTCGGGGTGACCTGTGAACAGGTTAAATCGAGATTATCACAGGTTCGGCGTGCGGGGTAGTAGCGTGGCCGACTGCCATAACTAAAGCGACTGCCGCGCTAATTGGATTAGTCGCAGCTCGTCGAGCAATACGCCAGCCGCCGTCGCCTGCCGGTCGGCGGGCACAGGCTACCAAGTGTTCGTACATTACATCTTGCCCAGCATGGATTATATTGCCTTGGTTCATGGCGTTTAGTGTCTGGTCGCAAGCAATAGCAAAACCTGCCCCGCTCCAAGGTGTCGGGCTGGTCTGTACTTGCGCCCTTGCCAAGTGTGGAGCGATAAAGCCCGCGGTATTTGGGTCGTAGGCTAAAACCCTAGGGTTAAACCGCCTGGCAAGTTCGGCAATTTCCCCAGCTAAGGCAACGTCATTTATTCCTCCGTCTTTGTGCCATTCGTGTACGAAGACCGCTAATTTTTCTTCTGGCGTTATTTGCACGCTTACTAGGAAAGCCTTTTCACGGTTAAAACTTAGGTCTAGTCCCATGTAGGTAGGCAATTCGTCCTGCATAGTTATTACTTGTTCGCCCTCGTTCCATTTATCCATGTTCCAAGGGCTGGTCATGCTACTAACCCACATACAAAGGCTTTCGGTCATAAAGGCTTCTTTAGTGTCAAATTTCGCGCTGTCTAAAATACTTTCAAGGTCTATTAAATGGCCAAGTGCTGGGTTAGCTTGTTGTATTGCCTTTATGTCCGGTGGGTTTACTTGCGAGCCCTCGGCGGCGCTCCATTCATACCAACCCATACGCGGGCTATTGTTCATTAGGGCGCGGGTTCGCAAACTGTTTAAAACTGTGCTGGCTTCGCTTCCGGCATTTGACGTTATCCAAGTCTGGCCGCCTGTAGTTCGGGTTAGCGGTACTGCGGCCTGCCATGCTTCTTCGGAAATTTCCCGCAGCTCATCTACATAAAGTAAGTTTGCGGTGCTACCGCGTGAGCCCTCGGAAGTCGCCGCCCGAATCGAATACTTACGGATTCTCTGGCACTTCTCGGTGCAGCTCTTAGGGTAATGATGGCAGTACACTTCCAATTCTTCTTGGCCATTGGTTCGGCTAACCCGCTTAATTCGTTTACGCGTCCAGTCCAGGCTTTCGGCTAGGTCTACGGTTTGTTTAAAAGTGTCTAGGGCTAATTGGCGGGTTTGAGCCATAGCAATAATTTGCTTACTGCCAAATACGTATAAGTGGGCTAAAAAGATTTGGCGCATTAACGCCGTTTTCCCATTTTGGCGTGCAATTAAAACCCCAATGTTGGACTTAGCCCATTTGCCCTCGGGGGTCATTTGCAGCGCGTCCATGGCTACGTACTGTTGCCAAGGCAATAGCGGTTGCCCAAATTCCGCGGCTAAATCTATAACTACTTGGCCTGCGCTAGGCAGGTTTTGGCTTGGACTTTGTAGGCGTGGCTTCGATAACCCGTAAATAGTCTGCGACGTATCCAAGTCCAATGTTTTCTTCTTCCTGTTTGCCCTGTGTGCGTGTTTCCACGGTTAAATGTAATTGTGCCAGAATTTGGGTAAATCTTGCGGCTAGTGCTGGCACTTCTTTAAGTTCGCCTGTGTTGAAACTGGTATCTAATGCGTAGCCCAATCTACGAGCTAGTGCAATTGCTCCGGCATCTGTTTGGCCTAACCATTCGGCGCTGGAAATGGCTACTTCTAAATTCTGCCCAATCTCGTAGGGCTCAATCTGGCTCGAACCTTTAGGATTCGTCACGATAGTTTTTTATCTGCCATTGGCGGGCTGGAAACGAGCGTAGGGGAGAGAAACGGCATGGAAAGGAGTCGGGGTGCGGGTTGCCCTGAAAAAACGCCCCTAGTGCCCTTATTACGCCCTGTATTGAATTTAATCGTTTTAGCCTTATGACATGGTTTGCATAGGATTTGTAGGTTATCTATTGTGTTCTCTCCACCAGCTGCTAGCTCTATGATGTGGTCTACTTCATTACCTATGTCGCCACAATAGTTACAGGTCTTGCCATACATCTTAAAGGCCTGTGTTCGTAGGCTCTCTCGCTTAGTGGTGTTGCCCCGTAGTCCGTGTTTGCTCATGCTATACACCCTTTCCCTATTAGTTAGATTAGCAAGGATTTAACCCAGAGTGGAGCAGGCAAGGAATGGCTTATACAAACACCATTTCTTAACCCGTCGTTTCGCTTGGGTCGTCATGGGGGCTTTCGCCCAATCGCGCCATATGCCTAAATAGTTTGGTTACAAATACTTGGGCGATTCGTTTCAAGTACACCGGTTAGGCTCGCATTTCTGCCTGTATGGGCTTATAAATCCATACTAATAGTACGCCCTCAAACGGCGGTTTAGCGAGTTATTAGCTCGCCCTGCATTATACTTTACAGTGAGTTGTAACAGACTTCGTACCGTATCATAGGTACTTGCGACACGTCCTAATGTGGGGAAGCTTAGGGCGTGTCGCTTTTATAGGTTATGGTCGTCAATGACCTTTTCTACGTACTTTTCCATAGTCCCGCAGCAATAGGTAACCCATAATCTTTCTTGCGTGTATGGGTCATAACCTAAGTCTGTTGGGCTCAAAGTATTGCCACAGCCCTTACAGTATTCCGGCAGGCTATGAGCTGCTAAGTAATGACCGTACGCTTTAGCCTTTATGCTGTTCCAAATCTGCTCGCTCATCTTCCACCGCCTTAACAATTTTTTCAAAGGTTTCGTTCATAAGGTCTATAAATTCCAGTACCCGCTTTACGTCTTTTACTTCAAATTGCCTAATATGCGTTTGCAGCTGCATAAGCGCATTTGTATAACCCGCGGTGTAAGCGGTGTCCATTAATTCTTCGTTTGTCATGCCCTGTTTCTCCATTTCTCACAGAACCCGCAGGCTCTACCTATGTAATACCAAGCGCCACACGTGCAGCGCTCTACGTCGTTATCGTTTGGCACTTGCCCAAGCCCACCAAAGCGTAAGTGACTCTTTGAAGTCGTTGCATTTATGAACCTTGCCGTTATTCCAGACTTCGGAATAATAAACCTTTTGCTCGCTTGTATCCCCATAGCCCAGCATTACGCTAAAGGCTGGCTGTAATGATAACCGCCAAAGCATTTTAGCTTGTCCGGACTTCATAGGTATTTTAGGTACGTCGCCTTGGCCGTCCCAATGTTTCATTTCCACCAATATAAACTGGTCGTTTCTTTCGCCCATGAACCCGTAAAACCCGTCTATGTCGCTAAGTGTTGCCCTATCGCCCCAGCCCTGCGTAAAGCCCCACTTGTCGAACTGCCAAGTATTACGTAAGTGGGCTTCCATGCTTCTAATCTCATGCGCCATTATCTAAATACCTGACTACTTCGCCTATCTTGTCCCAGTCGTCGCTGTCGCCTTGTAAAGCCTTTATGGTGTCACACGGCCACGGGGCAAATTCGTCCCATATATCTGGGTGTACACAATGCGTACAAAAGGTGTAGCCGTCACGCGTAAGGCTGGTGTGTAGCATACGCACGCGGTTAAGTGTTTCTTCTAGTTTGGAGTAACTATTACCCGCTGGGCACTCACAGTTACAGTATTCGCTGTGTAAAGGGTTTCCCATTATTTTGTCCTATCCCATTTGGCCTTGCAGCTCTCGTCAATCCCGCCCACGGTGCAAACATAACCCGCGTAAGGTGTGCCGTCTTTCTTTAGTCCGGTCTTTCTTCTCATGTCGCCATGGACGCATTGGGGAATAGCCAAGCCTTTTGGTTCGTCTACTATCGCCCAAGGGTCTTCTTTGGGAGCAGCTGCGGGTACTACTTGCCTGGCTTGTGCCGCGTTTACTTCTTGCTTACTGGCCATGGACTTACCTAGACCAATACCTAACGCGCCTATTGCCCTGCCTATCGCGCTAGTTTCTAGGTTTGCCAATTCGCTACCGCGTGTAAAGGCGGTCTTGCCTTGTGCCAGTTCGCTACAAGTACCGGTGGCTGGCCTAGGGTCTTCTGGGTGTCTGTAAACGTAGGCCACACCCCAAATAAAGTCTGGGTTGCCGTCCATGATGCCTTTAAATTCAAACTGTATGGACGCGTTTTCAAACTTTTTATAAAGCAATTCAATGCGGGTTTTAACGTCTACATAGTCGCTAATGTCGTAACTCATACTTCCCACCCGTCGCGCTTCATTTGTTCTTCAATTGTTTCGCCGTTTAGCCATTCGTCGCGGCGGCGATATTCGTGTGCTTCTTGTATGCGTACACCTAATAAAAGGCCGCCTAATGCGCTAATAATCATTAGCAATAAAGTAAATCCGTTAAAAAACATTTGCCCTGTTTCCTTTGTTTATTTTGCTTTGTCTATTTGGTCTTGACTGTATCGCTTGACACCGCCAATTTTTAACGGCTTAAGTGTGCCGTTTTTTTCCCAGCGCCATAAAGTGGTGCGATTAACTTGCAGCTTGTCCGCCATTTGCTTAGCGGTTAGATACTTTTCCAATGTTGCCCCTAAATGCCCTGTGTCTTTATTGTCGTTGCATGGTGTTGCACTTGTCAAGCACCTTTTACTTTTCTGGCGTGTCGTCGCCTTTTTCCCGTAGCGGTAAAGTCACTAACCAAACCGTTACGCCGATTATAATAAGTAGCCCTGTTACCTTTTTGGCGCTGCCGTCCAGCGTAAAATACGCTATACCTAGGCCAATATAGGTATATGTGTCTGCGGTTATCGCTTCGACATACTTCCTAAGCCACTTCATTTTGTTATTCTCCTTATACTTCCCGCAATTTGGCTAACAATGATTGCCGCTACTGCGATTATTTGGCTTTCTTCTCTTTCTTCTTCGGTCATATCCGCCCCGACGTTCATAATTGCTTCGGCAGCTGCGGCCAGTTGGATAACTCCGACTAATTGCAAAGCTTCCGGTAACTCAATTGTTTGCACCTGCGGGTTTAAACTTGGAACAGGTAAAGGGGTGGCTTCTGGTGTTGTATCTGGTACTGGCTCTACGGTTGCTACTGGCTCTGGCTCTGTTGGCACTGTTGGTTCTACTACTGGCGCTTCTGTTGGCGTTTGTGTTTGTGGCTCTGGCGTTGGCTCTGGGCTTGGTGTTTGAATCTCTGTTAGCGTTGGGGTCGGTTCTGGGGTTATTTCTGGCGTAGGGCTAGGCGGTGTTTCTACTGTTGGACTTGGTAAAGGCTCTTGGCTGGGTGTTGGCTCTGGTGTGGGTTCTAAGCTGGGTTCGGGGCTGGCGCTAGGCTCTGGGGTTGGTGTCGGCTCTTGCGTTGGTACAGGGATTACCCCGTTAAAGTAACGTAGCGGGCTATCGGGTTCTAACGTGTCGCTTATGTAAGTTGTATAAATTCCTGCGTGTCCACCCTCGCAATAAAGCCTAGGTATGTCGCCTTTGCCATTAAAATAGATGTTTTCGTTATCCCAGCCAACTTGTCTAGTTATTTGGTTGCCCTCGGGGTCGGCGCAAGTAATCGAAGTAAACGCCGCAGCTGCAAACGCTGGTATAGGTTGCAATAACATAAGCGCCCCAATAATCAGGGCTAGAATCGCTGCCTTTTTACTCATGGTTGCCAATACTTAATCTGGCGTTGCGGGCTTTCACACTTGCCGCCGCCTACTTTAAATTGCGCCACTATTGGGTAGGTAGTTTTGGCTTCCCAGTAGGTAGTGCCCTGCCAAGTTTTGGGTGTGCCCTTACCCAATACCCAAGTAGTCGTACCTGTTGTATCTCGTTTGCCGTCCGGTAATAGCCTGGCAAGTCTTAGCTTTACGTACTTAGGTGGCTTTGAGCAGTTTAAGTGTAATTGAGCGAAAAATAGGGAGCGGTCACCGCCAAGGGCGAAAGGGTCGCACCCGTTAAAGGTTGTCCATTTGTAAGGCTTATAGGTCTGGGTGTCTGTGTTTTTACACAATCCGGAAACCTTGGAATTGGCAGCAACGTAGGGCGCTGTTTCTTCTGCCGTTACAGGCAAGGCAAACACTAAAACACTTACGCCAAGAATTGCCGTTAGGCGTTTTTTCATTTTTGCTTAGCGGTCTTACCTGCGTCTATGGCTGCGTCCATTTCCTTTTGGGATAGTTTGCCGTCGTCAATAAGTCCTTTAGCAGCTTCGCGCATTACTACTACAAGCGGAAGTAAGGCGGCCATAAGTGCGCCCTTAATTGGCTCAATACCTACGCCTGCGGAAAGGCCGAAAGTGGCTAAACCCTCGTAAGCGATTAGCGCTAATACTCTTACTATAAATGTTTTCAAGGTGTACCTTTCGTAATGGTTACGCCCTGTTATTTGTTACTAGCTTGCTAAAATGTCTTTCGGGTCTATGTCTTTGCCAGCACTCCAACGAATGTTGTCGCGCATTTCAAAATGCAAGTGTGGCCCGCTGCTGTTTCCTGTGTTTCCGCTTTCGCCAATATGCTGCCCTTTTTTGACCTTGTCGCCTGGCTTAACTAAAGCCTTGGAAAGGTGTGCATAGATTACCCAGCCGCCGTCTACTTTTTGGACTAGCTGCGTGCCGTATGACTTGCCCCAGTTTGCGTTTTCTATCTTGCCGTCGGCTACGGCCAAAATGTCCGTGCCCACCGGTACAGCGAAGTCGCAGCCCGTGTGGTAGCCGCGGCTCCACATCTTGCCTTTTTTACCATAAACGCAGGTAATCTTGCCGTTTTTAATTGGTAGTGCCATTACAGCGCCGCCACTTCTTCAGCGGTTAAACCAAGGTCTGCAAGTTTGGCAAGTGCGCTATTTCTTGCAGCTGCTTTGGCTGTTGCTTCGGCTTCGCGTGCTTCCCCTTGCGCTTGTAATTCTTCGCGCTCTGCTACTTCTTCGGCTGTTAATTCAACTTCTTGAATTTCGCCAGTTTCTAAATTAACTATAGTTAGCATTTGTATTCCTTATGCGTATCTGTAAATTGAAACATTGCCTGTTAATGTTCCGCCACTTGGAAAAATGCTAATACCGTTGCAATTTGTCATATTGGAATTTGAACCAGCAATAGTTGTATTTCTGCCGTTGTTACTATCCCAGTATTGTCCAATCATTTGTCCAGTACTTGCACTTGGTATTGCAAGGTCAGCGGAAAAAAGAGAAAAAGAACCTGCAAATATATTGCCCAAATAGAATTGCGTGTCAGGGTTACCGGAAGCACCTGCAACTGCACCCGCTAAATTAGTGTTTGTTATAGCCCAAAAGTAATTGGTCGCTTTGTCGGTGCTATTTTCCCTATAACGCAAAACTGCAAAATTGTTAACGCTTGCACTTAAACAACCTGTAACCCTATAACGTGCGCCGACTACCATACCTGTAAAACTAATACCGCTTGATGCAGAAAGCGCGTAAGTTTGTTCTAGTCTTAAACCGACATTTTTACCGCCAGTGATGCTAAATAGGCTGGTGTCTACGTCCTGCCCAAGGTCGCGCATAGCTAGCGCGCCGTCTTTAACTAAGTCGGTGTCGTCTGGGGTTTCCCAGCCGTAGTTAGTTGTTGTTGCCATTTAAGCATTCTCCCATATTGTCGCTGGATTGTAGGTATTCCATGTAGTCGTGTTTGGCACTTGTAACCAAATCTGGCTTTCGTAAGTTTCGGAATAGGCAGACACAAATAAGGATAGGTCTGCCGTATAGCGGGTTAAGTTCCATTCCCAGCCCTCTACGAACCCGTCGAAAGTTGCCCCAAATACAGCTGGTAAAGCATTGGTATTTATTCGTAGTCCGGAATAAACCGCGGCTAATTGGTCGCGGGTTGCGTCGCTAACTGTTGGACTATGTAATGGCACTGTAAATACGGCAGGGTAATTGCGTGGGTAAGCGCGGCTGTATAGGTAGGATTCGGCCTGCTCCTGCGCGTCGGCTAATTTTTCAAGTTGCGTGGTTTTAGTAGCTGCTAACTGGCCGTATAAAATCTTGCTTTGTTGGTCTTGCGCGTTTGCGGTTTGGTTATTTTTGTAGCCTATGGTTACGTCGTTTACAATTTCGCCCCATTGGGAATTGCTACTAAGGCCATTGGCTAGTAATTCGTCTGCCGTTAGCTCGTAAGGTGTGGCTAGGGCTCTGGCTGCGTAATCGTCGTAATGTAAAGCGCCTAAGCCGTCTTCCCACAAAACCCCGCGCCCGCTTTGCGCTGCGTTTTTGGCTAATTCGTAGGCGTTAGCGTCGTCTGCGGCGTAGGCGGTTAGTTCGTATTGTCCAGGCACATCTACGTTAGCGGTTAGCTCATTTACCAAGGCTTCGCTAGTCGCGTCGTAACTTGCCCAAGTAACGGTATTAGGCAAATCTGCCCATGTCGTAATGCTGTCTAAGTCGTCCCATTCGGTTACAAAGGCTTCGGTTAAAATGTTAAGTATTCGTGTGCCGTCAAATTCTTTAGAGTATCCAGAAGTACCTGCAATACGCTTATTTAGCAGGGCTAGCGCTCCCACGGCTGTAACCTTGTAGCGGGCAATAGAGCCAATGTCCCCATAGTCTGGTAAAGAAATACTAATGTCGGAAATAATGCCCGTAAAAATAGTCTGTGTGCCCGCTGTGCCCTTGTTAATGGCTATGGTCAGGCTGTCCGATAGTTCAACGTCTAGCGGGTCGTTTGCGTCCGTCCATAGTTCCACGCTGGCGTAGCTTGGCTCTGGCTGGTTTAG
>Ga0315909_10004537_pt1 | contig 16315 bp, 34 predicted proteins | sample LakEriMetagenome_11_FD_203527 | JGI IMG/M metagenome (GOLD analysis project Ga0315909, IMG submission 203527) | Freshwater fungal communities from buoy surface, Lake Erie, Ohio, United States - Buoy 2 MA125 | ecosystem: Environmental > Aquatic > Freshwater > Lake | place: USA: Lake Erie, Ohio...
TACAATCGCAAGCAGAATGGATTTTACAGGTTCTTGGGTTCGACACCACTTGCGATTGCAACACTTAACACACAACACACAATGAAAACAACTATCAATTTCTTCGAAAGTTCTTATTGCTTCGACACCGTGGCAACAGAACTAAACGTCACGCCTGACTTCATCGAAATGAAACTGGCGAAGCAGTATGAGTACAGACCGACAACAGAAACCCTGTGGGCAACGGTTTCAAAAGATTCAAAAGAGGTTGCGCGCTTTCAGTTGAAGTACGGGCAGGGGTTAGTCGAAATCAAATAAACAAAACGGGGGGCGGGCAACCACCCCCCCTTCTTAACATACCATAACACACAAACAACACACACAATGAGAAAGGTAATCAAATTAGTTGAAACACTCGCAAAAAGCGGTTCATTAGGTTTTGAAACCGTAATTGTAAACGGAGAGCGCACCAACATTCTGACGTTCTTGGCAGACGTTTGTGCGCAGCCGAAATGTTACGCAAGTTGGAACTACGACCTTGAGTTCAATTACAGCGATTGGTCAATTCAAGTTACATTGAAATAACACTTAACACACAACACAAATGAAAGTTAAACACACGTACACCGCTTATGGGTTCTCATTTGAGGGCGTTTCATTTATTGTTTACAAAGTTCCCGCCACACGGACAACGGGAACTTGGTACATTGAAGACGCTGAATGGATGAACGAAAGGGAATCGGCTTTTGAATATAGAACAAGAGCGCAAGCAATTGAAGCAGCAAAATTCTTCATCTCTAAACACACGACAAAATGAAATCGCCCGAAATAATCACCGCAGAATACAACGCCCTTTCCTTTCAAATCAGAAAGGAGGGGTTTTTGCGCTACATCAGCAAGCAGACTAATGTTGACAAGTTCGGCATTGTTTACTTCATCGGAATGATAAAGGGCGCGGATGCCGCTTGGGTTTTTGAATACCACAAGCGCGCTGTTGCAGTCGCAAAGCTGATTGAGTTAATTCAGGATGAAACAAACTTCAATCGTTGCGTCCAGTCAACTTACACAATGAATCAAATTCTCTTATCATTAAAAATCAAATAACTCAACACACAATGAAACTCACACACACAACAACACAAGAAATTACATTGTCAATTACTGATATTGTAAACGCGATTGACGGGGCAAGCGCAGAAGAAAAAGCATTGGCGTTTGACACACTTGTAAAAGTGTTCCCAAATCAGCTGTTCAACGCATTCGACCTGAACGCAAGCGAAGTTGCCCCTGCATTGATTAGCTGCTTCAGGGCAAACGAAGGGCTGCGGGAACAGGTCTATGCCGACCTTGATGCCGAATCATTGCAGGGCATTGCAGAAATCAACGGCTGCGGGCTTGACCTGCTCAACCGAATGAAGGACACGTTTGACGAGGGCGAATTGTCGAATGACGATGTTTCAGAACACTTCGCAGAAATGTCACGAACAGAAGCTGCCGAACTGCTTATTGAAATTGCCGAAAATAAGGGCATTGAAGATAAAGTGGCGGCAGAGTTAATTAATGATGACGCGGTTTCGGAATACCTAATGGCGTGTGACAACGACAGCTTCAGAAATATAGTTGCAGGAAGATAACACTTAACACATAACACACAACAAAATGGAACAAGTTGCCTACTACTCAAAAATCACGCAAGCGCACTTTGCGTACGTGCATCAAGTTATTGTAAGGATAACAGAAGCGGAGTTCAATGAACTTTGCGACAAGCTGAAGTTGGAGCGTATGCCGTATGATGGCGCAGACGTTGACCAACACTACATCGTTTACGGAATTAGAAAAGAAAATTAATCAATCACAAAAACAAACAACACAATGACAACAAATGAAAAAGTATTTGACCTGTTGCAGCGCACAGGTACAAATTGGAGCGCAAACAAAATAAACTTGCAATCCATCGAGGGACACCAAACGGGCAGTTACGGCATCTTCAGAAGCGATAATGGAGGGTGGCTTGGAACGGTGCGAGATAGGTACGAGGTGCAGCAGAATGCTGCGTTAGTACAGATGCTTGTCGAGGCAACCGACAGCCTTGAGTTGGAGATTGTCAAGGGGGGTGTTCTGAAAGGCGGTAGCAAGGTGTTCTACCAAATCGGATTGCCTGATATGTTCATCGGGAAGTCAAACGTGAGAAGGTACTTGAGCGCGCTGAATAGCCACGATGGCAGCACGTCAATCGGTTTGGGTTCAACTAACACGGTTGTAATATGCGAGAACACGTTCAGCCGCGCAATGACAGACCTGAACAAGGTTAGGCACACGCAATCCTCAACCAACAGGCTGAAGCAAATTATTGAAAGCATTACGCAAGCAATTTTCTCTGACAACAAGATGATGGAAACGTTCAAACGTATGGCTGATATGCCAATGCGGGATGAGATTGTTGAACGGCTTGTCAATAAATTGTTCAAGGTTGACGCGAAGGAAGATGACGCGGCAGCTGCGAGTAGCAGGAAAAAGAACCAAATACTGACATTCGCAAACAACCTTAACACGGAGATTGCGCTTGAGGGAAAAACAATTTGGGGGCTGTTCAACGCGGTAACGCGGTACACTAACCACCACGCAGCACCGCAACAGGCTGATAAAAAGATGGAGTACCTGATGCTTGGTAGAGGCGCGGAATTGAGCAACCTTGCCTACAACGAGTTGCTTTCGTATGTAGAAGCGAACACGCCCGAATTGGTTTACATTCCTTAACACTAAACACGGGGGCAGGTGTAACGCTTGCCCCCTTTATACACAACGCAAATGGAAATGACTTACAAGTTGTACGAGTGTTCGCAATGCGGGCATCGTATGCTGATACAAACAGACCACTTTGGAAGCTGTTGGAGTGTTGGAAGATACAACACTTGCCCCAAATGCCCCCCGTTCAGGAAGTACCCTGAATTTGGAGGGCAAACGGTTTGGAACTGCGTTGAACTATTTAACACACATAACACCACACAAAATGAAAAACGCTCTTAACTTGAACAATCTCAACCCTGAAGAATACAAGGGTATTGGGGAGGTGGTAATGAGTGCCATCGGCAATATGATTGCGCTGAAGGAAGACAAACGCTCACCGCATACACAACTGCGCCACGAGTTATTCACGTTTGAACTAAACACAAGGGAAGCCAAAAAGAAATGGGTGCGGGCTGAAGTTCAAGTGTACTTTGACGCGATTGACTTTGACCGCGATGACGCGATAATTGGTTGCGTTGTTTCTGAATCGCGTTACAATGAGATAAACGAATTGACAGGCAGCACGGGCATTAAGGTTGTTGACGTTATGCAAAAGTACAACCTGAACCTTGCCGCTTGCCAAGAAATTACAAACCTGCTAATGGAAATGAATCAGAAAATTGCTACAATCCTAACACGATGATGAATATCAAAGAACAAAAGCTGATTGCCGAAATGTTTGAGCAACGCTTTGAACAGGAAAAAGAATCACTACGCAATCAAATTGAAGTGGTGAACTGCCTTAACAAGATTGCGGTGAAGTTCCAAAGCAAGATGCTCACGCGCAAATGGATGGCATTAAACGAAGAACTTGACAAACAATATCCAACAACCTTCTGCGATGAGCAAGACATACAAAATTAAGCGGACAGACTTCAGGTTTGAGCCAACAGGACAGGGGCAATACTATGTCACGTACCAAAGTAGTTCAACTGGGAAGAAGTGGAGCGCAACGATTGATTGTATGCCGCTTATTGACTTGACAAGAAATTGTGATGAGCCAAAACAAAAGCACTTGAAAGAATTAATCTCACTCATTAAAAACAAAATGAAATGAAAACACAAACAATCAAATTGACAGGAGTTAAGCGCGGTGAATCAAAACCGTTTGACCTGAAGACGTACATTGCTAACAAAGAAGCCTACACGCTGCAAACAAGGCGTGGCATTCCTGCGGAGTTTGTAAGAACGCTTGACAGATTAAGTCAGAACGTTGTCTGCGTTATAAAGTACGACAACGGTGAAGACGTTGAGCAGTATGAATGGAATGGGGTTTACAATACTAACGAGCAGAATGGTTCATCACTTGACTTGTTTATGGTTGAGAAAGGCAAGCCTGAAGTTTATTACTACGTTGCGGGCAAAGGTTTGCTTCCTGAAGGAGTTGTTACAACTGATTTGCGCACGCAATCAAAACAATTAATTGTTGAATTTGAATGAAGCGACAACTGCAAAAGAATGACAACGTTATTGCGTGGATAAGCGATAACGTTGTTTATCTTTGTTTTGATGGCAAGCCCTCTGTTGAATACAATGCAATTGAGTGGTATGAGTTAACAATCAAGGAAGCAGAGTTGATTGCACAAGACGAAAAAAAGCACCCCGAAGAAATAACGCTTGGCGATTTATGTCAAGCAGAACAATCACTAATTTATAAACTATACAAACAATCAAAACCAAATGGCAAAAGTAACAACGTTACAACAGTACAACGCTCATCGCATAGAGGTCGGTGGTAATTGCGTGTTTATGGATGGAATGTACAACCCCGACAAGAAGATGCTCACGATTAAGCGCATTCAGGGTGACGTTACATTATTCACCGCAGCAGTACGCAACTTCTGTGTTGAACACGGCAAAATTGAAACGGTAATAAGCCCGTATGACTTATCTGAATTAAACAATTAATCTCAACAACAAAATGAAGACACACAAAATTTACGAATCACTATTGCTTGTTACAAGCGAAGTGGAGGCAATTGAAAAATTGCGGAAGAACAAGGAGCAGGGGTACGCGTTTCGCGGCATTGAAGACGTTTACAAAACCTTTCACCCGCTGTTAATCAAGAACAAGGTTGTGCTGAAGATAAAAACGCTCAACCGAAACGAGGTGCAGTTCCAAACAAGCAGAGGAACTTTAATGTTCAAGGTATCACTTGAGATTTGTTACACGTTTATTTCTGTGGAAGATGGCAGCGAATTGGAGTGTGTTGTGTTTGGCGATGCAATGGACACGGGCGACAAGGCAACGGGCAAAGCGTACTCAACCGCGTTCAAGTCAATGATGTTTCAAATGTTCACTATCCCAGTTGACGATGGTACTGACATTGAAAACGATTCACACGAGGTTGTTGGCGCAAGTACACAGCAAGCGCAGGTTGCGGATGCTCAACCTACAACGTGGCTGAACCTGCGCAGCAAGGATGGCGCGCTGACAACGCGGGGAACTTCAGCGTTGCAGTTTATCCGCGAGGGCGGCAGCTTGGCGGCAATCAAGGCAAAGTACAAAATGAACAAAGCTGAAATTGAAGAACTTGCCGCAGAAGAAAAGAAGCGTGACGAGTACATTAAGGAACACGGTATTGAACTTGAACCAAATAACAACTTCGCAAATGAGTAAAGTAACAATCACAAACGACTTGCCGCTAAAGTGGCAACCGACAAAGCTTGACATTGCACGCATTAAGGATGATTTGCTTTATCCAATACAGGAAGGCAACCTGTTGGTGCAGGATGCCGCACCGACAATACTTGCGCTGATTGAAGCGTTGGAACAAGCGTATGAAGAAATCAAGCCGCAGTTAATTGAATGGGTGCAGCAGTTTCCGAAAGGTCAGAAGGTATCTGCGCTTGGTGTGGAATTGAGTTTGAAGGAAGCGGGTACGCGTTACGACTTCAGCCAATGCGGTGACACGGTGCTGAAACGTTTGTTGGAAAGGAAAGCCGAAATTGATTTGCTTGTTAAGGAACGGCAGGACTTAATCAAAAAGATTAAGGGTTCAGAGTTCTTAACAGATACCGACACGGGCGAAATCAACGAAGTGTTCCCGCCACAGAAGAAAAGCACCACAATGCTCATTAAATTATTTCCTGAACAATAACTAACCAACGGGGGTGACGATAGTTGCCCCCGTTTAACATTAAACCAAATGGCAAAAAGATTTATTGATACAAACTTTTGGCGCAGCCCGTTCGTGCGCTCATTACCGCAACACTTGAAAACGTTTTACCTGTTTACAATTTGCGACTGCGCACACACAGGGTTGTGGATAAAGGACTTTGAAGCGGTGAAGCTGTACGCGGGCGTTGATGTTTCCGAACGCGAGTTTGCGGAGTTTTTCATTTCAGAGGGCAAGGCGGTTGAAGTGAAGCGCAATGTTTACTTTTTCCCTGACTTCATTGAACACCAATACGGAACAGGGCTGCACGAAAACAACCGCGCGCACGTTGGAATTATCAATGAACTCCAACGCCACAACATTGACCCGTTCACTTTGAAATTATCAAAACCTTTTGAAGCCCCTTGCAAGCCCCTTGCAAGCCCCTTGCAAGGGTATAAGGATAAGGAAAAGGATATGGAAAAGGAAAAGGAAAAGGAAAAAGGGGGTGGAGTTTACAAAAACGCAAACGAAGCAATTAAATTGGTTCAGGCAAACGATTGCGCGGGGGCTGTCGGATTTCACAGCGAAGCGGGCGAAAGCGCGCCTGAAGTGCTTAAAAGTGCGTTAAACGGGAAGAATGAGCAGGAATGTTTGCCGCCAAAACCGATTAAGGGCAAGAAGCGGGCAACGCAAGCCCTTTCTGATTTTACCGCTTGTATGCAAATTTATTCTGAATGGTACGCTCAATTTCAGCTGCCGCTGCGCATTACCAACGCGGATGGCAAGGCATTGAAGGAGTTGATTGCGTACTTTGATAAGTTGGAAGCTGTAAAAGCGGGGAACAAGACAACACCCGAAGTTTGGCAATACGTTTTGAACAACTGGGCAAAGTTGGATGCGTGGCAGCAGAAGCAGATTGAGTTGCGGCAAATCAATTCACGAATTACGAACATCATAGAACAAATCAAGGCGAATGGAAAACAAACTACAAACACAGGACAAGTCGCTGACCTTGCGAAGTCGCTGCGAAACATTATTGACAACAGCAAAGCCGTTTGACAATGTTCGACAGCTTGCGTTGTATCAGGTACAGAACAAGCCGCAAACGTTGGCGCGCTTTCTTGAAACAGAGGAAGGCAAGGAAGTAATAAGGTTGCACGCCACAGAAGCGATTGCAACGTATGTATCCTTGCTACCAACGGGCAGGGCTGTATCTGCCGCAACGGTAATTACTATGGGGGACTTCTTCACGCAGCACCCGCTATTACGACAGCTAACAGCAGAAGAGCTCAAAACGTTCTTTCAGTTCGCATTTAAGCAACAGAAGTACGGCAAGTTGTACGCGGGCTTTGGATACGACACCCTGCTTGAATGGCTGACAATGTTCTTTGACGAGCGTTGCGAAACGATTGCCGACATTAATGTGCAGACGCATAACCAATACACAGCAGGAGAAAAGACAAGACGCAACAGGAGCGAAGGCGATGCGCTTGCAAAATCACTTAACCATTACCTACCAAAAACAGATGAAGAAAAAGGAAGTATTGAACCGACTAATGATAGCGCGCAGACTGACTAAGCTAAAATTGGCAGACGCTATGTGCATAACACGACCAACGTTACAGCGATTGCTCAACAACCCCGAACTGATTAATGGAACGCAAAGAACGCTGATGGCGAAGGCATTAACATTGCCGACATCGGTTGTTGACATTTTGCTGAACGAACAGAACAAGGTTGATGAGAAACAGCTTGAGGTTGTAATTGAATCAATCAAACCACTTAACAACAAAACGAAATGACAGAACTGGAACAAGCCGCAGCAGCTTTAATCAAGTTGCGCAAGGATGAAGTTTGCCACAAGATAGTTGTGCGCATTCAGGAATGGAACGAAGCGTGGACACGGTTGGAAGTAGCCGTAGCAACCGCAGCAGTTAAAAGACAAATGGAGGAAGCGCAATGCAAGAGCGTGTAAACATTTTCGGTGAAGTGCATTTGTACTGCCCGAACAACAACGAGTTCACGTTGTGCGGTTATGCTATTGACATAGACCCGAACCACGATGAAACAAGCGACAAAGCCGATTGTGAGAAGTGTATTGCAATCGTTCAGTATTGTAAAGCATTAAGCAAAACCGAATACAAACAAACACACAAATAAAGCAATGGGACACAGACAGGATATGACACCGCAACAACGCCTGAAGTGGGATTGCGACAATTACAAAAAAAGGCTTGAGGCAAACAGAGGTTCAAATTTCGAGTATTGGAACGACAAGCACAAAGAAATGCTGAAGCAGGGGTGGAATTTATTTTTAATTACAGAAACATCAACAAGGCAATGGTCGCAAACATTTCGCAAAGAATCTACATCATCGGAGTATCACGCAAAAAAGTACGTTGAGCAATTAAGAAGTGAGGGCAATTACGCAAGAATAGTTTGCGGATATGAGAAGAACGTTCAGAGAGTTAAAATGTACTCAATCATTTTCAAACCAAAGCCAACTAAAACCAAAACACAATGAATCAATCACAACGCAAATTCTTAATTGATAGAATTGAATCGCAAGTAACAAAACAGATTGACGCAATCAAGCGCGATGATACGGAGCAACCGCCATCGTTAGAAAATTATTTCTACGGGCTTGCCTTGTCAGGGAAACTTGAAATACAATCGCAGGAACACATCAAGCAGGTTATCTGTGAGCGTGCAATGAAACACACTTCAAGCAGGTATTCCGAAACTTGGCTTGGCACTTCGCAAGGCGATATGATGCAGAGAGCGTCAGTCAAGATTAAGATACGGGACATATTTGTTGTACCAAAAGAGTACGATGAATTGTGGGATGAGTACAAAAGAAAGGAAGCTGAAAAGCAGGAGCGCATTCGTCAGCTTCGTGTTGAATGCGACACGCTTGTAACACGGATACAACTTGCGTCCGACAAGACGCTTGAGAAAATGATTTCAGAGGTTGATGATATGGGCGACATTTCTCTGATGGATACAAAATTGAAAACGTTTATTGCGCCACAAGAAAACAAACTAATCAAATAACACACAACACAATGGACAAAAAAACATTAGAAGTCGGTGACGTATTGTATGCGAAGTCGGGCTACACTAAGTTTGAATACAGAAGGATTGTAATTGAACGGGTAACAAACACGCAAGCAATTGGTAATGGGTACAAGTTCAAACGAAACCTTGAAGGCAACGGTTGGATTATTAGAATCGGTGGCAGCGATTTCAGCAGGACAATATTTGAACTTGAAACCGAAGAACTGAAAACAACTTACAACCGCTACAAGCTGCTGCATTACCTTAAGTTCACAATAGACTTTGAAAAGCTATCAGACGAAACATTAACAACAATTTATCAAACAATTAAAAACTCACAGCAATGACAAAAGAAGAACAATTCAAGGCAACCCTCAACAAGATGGGCAAAGTGTTTACAACACGCGACTTCGCAAAGGCGGGCAAAAGGTTTGGAATCACTCAAGATGACGTTTCCTACGGCAGGGTGTTTTTGTTCCTGATTGAAAGCTGTACGCGCGTCAACAGGCAAACTTGGGAGAGGCGTGACGAGCAACGGCAAATTCTGTTTGATGTTGAAGCCCCTAACACAGCAAGTCAATTGACAGAACAGAGCGCGATTCAGTTATTGAAGTCGCTTGGCTACAAAATTATGCGGGTAACAGAGGTGGAGATATGAAGCAAGTAACAGACAAGGAAACTGGCGCAGTATTATTGATTGAGAGCGCGGGCGCAACACACCTTGACATCTACCTTCGGATGAAGGGCGAACGGGTGCGGAGAAGGATTGGAGTGATAAATACAGCCACATCAACGTTGCACGTGGAACGCAGCAGCGCAGAGCATCTTCTGAAGAAGGCAAATGCGTACGGCTTCAATCACTTCATCCTAAACAACGCCAAGCGTTTTGAGTTTGTAGTGCTACACGAAACCGACACGGGCAAAGTGTACAGGATGGAGCGAAAGTTTATGCTGTCTGAAGGGCAATTCTTATTCTTCAAGCAACAGGGGTTTGAAAAGCAAATCTTCCTGACCAAAGAATGGATTGCACACTATCAGATACTTACTGAATCTGGAATCAGATTGCTGCAACAGCAATACAGACTTGACATTTAGCCGTTACATTTGAAGCGGTTTTGTTGTCAGCTTTGTTGTTGAGTAGGGGAGTGCCGTAACACTCCCCCTTTTACAACGTTACACTTTTCAACATTGCCTTGTGTATAACTTTCAACGTTATTGGAATTGCTTTTGTCAACTGCGGCAGCTACATTCGCAGCATAAACCAACAACGATGAAACTTTCAAAAGCACAACGCGAGGTCACAAACAAACTTGAAAAAGGCGCAACGCTGCACACTATTCAAGAAACGTGGCACGATGAGAATACATTTTTTAAGCACACAGATGGAACTTTTGAGCGAAGCAACGTGAAAGTGATTCGCAAATTGGTCGAGTATGGAATACTTGAGCCGCTTCCACAAGCGCACCCCCTGATTACTGATTACAAGTTTTGGAGTACAAGAGTGCCTGTTTAATGGCAACGAAGTATTTTGCGAACAAGATAACAACAAACGTTGGCAAGTTTGATTCAATGGCAGAGTACAGGCATTGGTTGAACCTTGAAGCCCTGCGCAAGGCAGCAAGCAATACAGAGCGCGTGACAGATATTGCGCGACAGGTTGTGTACCGCATTGAGGTCAACGGGCAGCTGATTACAAAGTACATTGCCGACTTTGTTGTTACCTTCGCTGATGGCAGGGTTGAGATACACGATGTCAAGAACCCGTACCTTGTGACAGGCAAGGGCAAGTCAACGCCCGCAGCACAGATGTACAAACTCAAATGCAAGCTACTAAAAGCAATACATAACGTTGAAGTAAAAACAATATGAGCCAACTGCAATACCTGACAGCAAAAGAAATTAAGCTGAACCCGAACAACCCGCGCCTGATTAAGGATGACAAGTTCAAGAAACTTGTCAAGAGCATTCAGGAGTTTCCCGAAATGATGCCCCTGCGACCAATTGTGATTGACGAGGGCAACTACATCCTTGGAGGCAATATGCGCTTCAGGGCAATGCAGGAGGCGGGCGTAACGCTCATTCCTGTGATTGTCGCAACGGGCTTGACAGAAGAACAAAAACACGAGTTTGTAATCAAGGACAACGTGAGTTTTGGCGATTGGGACTGGGACATTTTGGCAAACGAATTGGGGGAACTGCCCCTTGCCGATTGGGGCGTGAACGTACCCGCCATTGAGCCAAGTGTTGACTACTCCGTTCTTGATGAGCAAGACGTTTCAAGGGAACTTGAGGCAATGCAAGATGGCGTGAAGAAAGCTGTGCTGATTGAGTTTAACACGGAGCATTATGAAGATGCGCTTAAAACAATCAATTTTTGGAGAGGGCAAGGCTTGTACATTGGCGGCTTTTTGATTGAAAAGCTGAAAGAAGAACAATCAAAACTTGCGTAGCCGTGTGTTCAATTGTCGGGTACAAGGGGCGTTTTGACGCTGTGCTGTTGAAAAAGATATTCGACAACAGCAGGGCAAGGGGGCTTCATTCGTTTGGTTACTCATTCGAAAAAGATGGCGCGATTGAAACAAAACGGTTTCTTGACTACAACGAGTTTTTGTCGTCCATTTTTTCAAGCAAGCCCGCGCTGTTCATCGCGCACTTCAGGTACGCCACTTCGGGCGACTACCAAAACGAGGACAACAACCAACCGATTACATTTCAGAACAAAAGTATTGCGTTTAACGGTGTAATCTCTCAACGGAGCAGGGAAGGTATGGAGCGCGAGTTTGGAGTTGAACTGCCGCACGATAACGATGGATTTGTGCTGATTCAAAAAATGAACAATGACGAGTTCGTCAGGGGCGACAAGATTGCGTTTGCGTACGTTGGAATTGAGGAAGGCAAACTTGTAGCGCAAAGAAACGCAAGGCGACCTTTGTGGCAATGGAGCGCGGATGGGGTTGTTGCGTTTTGCTCTACAAAAGATATTTTTGTCAGGTCAGGGGTTGAAAGCGCAAGAGAGGTAAAACCGTATGAGAAATTTGTGATTTGAAGTGAAAAAGAACAAATCTCCGCAACGATTGGGCGCGATTTGAGCCGTAACCCAACCGAACCGCAAACGTTGCGGAGAAACAAGAAAAACTGCCAAAAACGCAATCGTGTCAGAAATACAAACCCAAGAACAATTTATCTCATATCAGGAGTACCACAGGCAAAGCCTTGAGGCGTGCGACATTGATACGGCTGTGACCTGCTTGAGGTACATTGCCGAAAGGTTTGAATTGACGATTGAGCAGAGGTACTGGATTGCCTTCATTTACGGTTGCTGCTACTCCGCAGTCACCACGTTTTACATTTACAACGAGTTCCCTGAATTTTCACTTGTGGACAGGGACAGGCTTGCCCTTTGGTGGCGCGGGAACAAAAGCAAACTGATTTTCCAAACCGACAGGCTGCGCATCAAGTCAAACAATCAGTTTGTCGAATGCTTTGAGAGTTACAGAGCGTTGGTGAAGAACAGCCAACAGGCGTACTTCGCAAGCAAAAGCTGCGCTGAAATTTATGAGAAGATTTCACGCATCAAGTACTTTGGGCGGTTTTCTCTTTTCAATTATTTGGACACTCTGAACCAAATTGCCGACATTAACCTGAAGCCGACACAACTGAATATGCTTGAGGCTGAAAGTTGCAGGAACGGTGTTGCCTTTGCGATTGGCAGGGGTGATTTGGTTGACAAAAAGCTGACCGCAGCGGAGGCAGTCCTGCTGCACAACGCGTTCTTGAGGCTGCTGCGCGAGAACAAGGGCGACATTTTCAAGGTGGAAACATCGCTCTGCGCATACAAAAAGTACAGGCTTGGCAAAAGGTACGTTGGATACTACATTGACAGGATGTACCGCGAGTTGAAGCAAATTGAGCCTGTTGTTACTGGCGTTTGTTGGGATGTAATTTGGCAGTTCAGAGAGGAAACAATCAATAAAAAGTTCCTGCGTGAGTTCCACTAAAAAGAAAGTAATTTTTGTCGTTGGCAACTACGGTGTTGGCAAGTCGGCATTGATATTTAGCAACGTTCTATCTTCAAGCGGGCTTCTGTTACAGGTTGGCGACAACTTGTTTGTGTTAGGCAAGAAGATTTACGGGGCAGACAGCCTAAGTGGTGTACGCAAGGAGGATGTGCTGCGGGAAGTCGCTGCGAATAAGGACAAAAACATTATTATTGCGGGCAACTACTATTGTCAAATCAAGGACTTTGTCGAATTGCGCCCGCACTTTGACTTGGTGTTGTGCTACTTGAAAACATCGTTGGAAAACAATGCGCGAAGAATTGCGATGAGGGGAGGGGCAATCAACGAAAGAACCTATCAGCAAAAGCTGAAAAACCACTTGTCCCTGATAAAGAAAACAGATGGGATGCGAAAGTTGTACATCATTGACAACAACAGGAGTTTTGACGAAGTGAAGAAGACGTTTGACGATATTGTAAAACAAGAAACAGATGAAAAGAATTGACCTTGTACAAGTCAACCACAGCGTGAAGGTGGGCGACATTTGCCCGAAAATTGAACCCAACGTGTGCGAGGACAGCGTGTTTTACCTTGATGGGCAACCTATTGGCTTCTACTTAACAAAGATGCCCGACAAGATGTGCGGGTTGGCTGACTTGGCAAACGCGGAGTTGAGAAGTAAGAACGTTCCCAAAAGCGTAATGACGCGCTCAAGCGGAATACACGGCAAAGACGCGGTGGCGCAGTTCTCAACAATTATTGGCGCGATACCCGCAAGACCTCATATGCGAAGAAATTACAACAGCGTTTCATCGGTTCACTCTTGTAAAACAGCGCAAACCTTTGTCAAGGCAATGTGGATGCTTGCGATTGAAAGCGGGAAGCTGATTGAAGAAATTCTACCAAAGCAATATCAGGAGCAAGTGGAGTTGTTCAAGCGGGTTGACAGCAAATGGAAGTTTGGCGAGTTGTTTACAAGTTCAATCTCAAATTACAATATCTCCGCAGCTTACCACAAGGACACGGGGAACATTGTTGGCGCGGTGAACGTAATAATTTGTAAAAAGCACAACTCAACAGGCGGGGATTTGAGCGTACCTGATTACGGGGCGACCATTGGGCAACGTGACAACTCAATACTTGTTTACCCCGCGTGGAGGAACGTTCACGGTGTAACACCGATTGTCCCGACACACGAAGGCGGGTATAGAAATTCCCTTGTGTTCTACCCGCTGAAGGCGTTTCTGAACAAATGAAAGCGCACACAAAGTTGTATCTTCAGTCGCTCCAATTTTCAATTGCCGACTTTGTACCCTGCGAAATTTGCCGACAGCTTGCTGTTGACATACACCACATAAAGGCAAGGGGTATGGGAGGGACAAAGAAGCAAGACACAATTGAAAACCTGATGGCGCTGTGTAGGCAATGCCACGAAAGGTATGGCGACAAGAAACAGCACACCGATGAACTACAAAACATTCACAATAACTACCTTCGTGCAAACGGGATAATGATATGAACGCGGGAACAAAGAACCTTGTACCATTTACAAAAGATGACCCACGCATTAATCGCAAGGGCAGACCGCGCAAAGAAATTTCATTGCTGAAGGTGTACGGGTACAATAAGCAAGAGATAACAGATTGTATCCTTGTAATGATGTCACTCACGTTGGAGGAACTGAAGGCAATTTTTGACAACCCCAACGCGACAATACTTGAGAAGATGATTGCCAACGCCCTTTTCACGAGCCTGAAGAAAGGCAGTTTTTTCGCAGGGGAGTTATTACTCAACAGGGCAATCGGTACACCGCAGCAAACAAGCGAAGTGAATATGACCGCGTCAATTCAGGTGCTTGCCCCTGATGGAGAAACGGCAGACCTGATTAACAAACTCTAATGTTGAAACTCACCGCAGTATTCAAGCGGAACATTCAGGCGTTCCATTCGGGGGCGCGGTTTGTAATCAATCAGGGCGGCACGTCAAGTTCCAAAACGTGGAGCATCCTGCAACTATTGATATTGATTGCCCAGAAGCGGCAAGGGCTGTTGATTTCCATTGTATCTGAATCGTTACCGCACCTGAAGCGTGGCGCAATGCGCGATTTCATCGGCATTCTCAATCAGATGGGACTTGACGCGGCAGAAATGCACAACAAGAGCAGCAACCGCTTTACATTCGGGACAAGCGTGATTGAGTTCTTCAGCGCAGACGATGGCACGAAGTTGCGTGGGGCAAGGCGTGACATTCTGTACCTGAACGAGGTGAACAACGTTCACAAGAGGGCTTGGGATGAATTGACCGTACGAACAAAACTCATAACCTTTTGCGATTTCAACCCTGTTGCGGAGTTCTACGTTCACGAGTTTATGCAGGAGCGTAATGCCGAAGACTTTGTTTTTATCAAGTCAACGTACAAGGACAACCAATACCTTGATGAGAGCATTGTTCACGAAATAGAGGCGCGCAGACACATTGACCCGCTGTGGTGGAAAACATACGGAGAGGGCGAAATTGGATTGCTTGAAGGGGTTATCTTTACAAACTGGAAGACAACTGCCACGATGCCTGACAGCGCAAAGCGCGTTGTTGCCGTTGACTTCGGGTTCACCAACGACCCAACAGCAATACTTGACATCAGGTATTCAGATGGAGCGATTCACGTGGATGAGATTGCGTACCAAACAGGACTGACCAACGCGGATATTGCCCGCATCATCAAAGCGTACCCTGAAATTGCGAAAGCAATTGTCGTCTGCGATTCTGCCGAACCCAAGTCAATAGCGGAGTTACAGCTGATGGGAATACGCGCAGTAGCGGCAGACAAAGGGGCTGACAGCGTGCGCGCGGGCATTGACCTTGTGAAGCAGTACCCGATATTCATTACCGAAAGGAGTACCAACGTAATAAAGGAGGAACGCAACTACCGATGGAAGACAGACAAGAACGGAAAATCATTACAAGTGCCGATTGACTACTGGAATCACGCTATGGATGCGAAGCGGTACGGGGTAATGTACCTACTTGGAAGCGCAACGAAAACAAGCAAATCAAAAATTCACATACCTAACAGAAGATGAAAAAAATTATCGCAGTAATTATCCTCACAACGTTCGCACTTATGATGTGCTTGCAACTTGTCAAGGGACAATCGTACCCGCCACCGACAGGCGCGGGCAGGATATTTCAGGGAGCAACGCTACCCGCAACAAAGCCGACAGGCTTCAATGCCGCAGATTTCTACTACCTGATACCAAACGGTACAACGTATCAGCTTGTCAACAACCGATGGCAGCTTGCCTACTTCCAAGTCAAGGACAGCATACCCTCAACGGTCAAAAACGTTTACACAGAACAACAGCTGCGTGACGCGTTTGCGGGCTATTCGAACGG
>Ga0315909_10004538_pt1 | contig 16311 bp, 23 predicted proteins | sample LakEriMetagenome_11_FD_203527 | JGI IMG/M metagenome (GOLD analysis project Ga0315909, IMG submission 203527) | Freshwater fungal communities from buoy surface, Lake Erie, Ohio, United States - Buoy 2 MA125 | ecosystem: Environmental > Aquatic > Freshwater > Lake | place: USA: Lake Erie, Ohio...
TTAGAAAGGGATTTAACCCTTTCCGATTGGAACAAAGCCAAAGAAATGGAAGTTATGGGAAGGCAAATGAGTTATGACGAAGGGTACAAAGAAGGTTACAAACGAGCATTGGAATTGATTGAATGGAAAATACAACAAGTAAAAGACCAATGAACAAATACGACACCATGAAAACCGCATTAGAACAATTTATTGAATGGTTAGAACAAAACCACCCCACAGCAATGCCAGGACCCGAAACCCAAGAACATTTTTTGATGAAAGAAAAAATAGATCAACAAATGGCATATAACGCTGGTTTTACAAAAGCGAAATCTCTTTACTTAGACGCAGAATGAAAAAGCATACACAGATTTACATGAAAGCCATGAAGTATGACATTCATGATTTTATTCCATGTGAAGTATGTGATAGTAAAGCAACAGACATACACCATATTGAAGCAAGAGGGATGGGTGGATCAAACGAAAAAGATGTGATTGAAAATCTTATGGCGTTATGTAGAAAATGCCATATAGAATTTGGAGATATTACCGATTTGAAACCATATTTGAAGACAATCCACCAATTAAGAATGAAATCCAATGACTGAATATAGTATTGTAAAAGCGTATGTTAATCAAGAAATTGAGTATAGAGTGTACTTCCAAGGTATTGTTGTCAAGATATTTGAAAACTTAGAAGAAGCCGAAGATTACGTCAAATTCTTTGATTATGAATCATAGAGAGAGTCAATTACAACGGGCTTGTGTAGAATGGTTTAGGTTAGCATATCCAAAGTATACTCAATTACTATTTGCAGTACCAAACGGAGGTGCTAGATCAGCCACAACTGCACGTATATTGATGGGAGAAGGTGTGTTAGCGGGAGTAAGTGATCTGTTATTGCTAATTCCAAACGATACATACCATGGGTTAGCCATTGAAATGAAGATCAAACCCAATAAAGTTACCCCAAAACAACAAGAATGGATGCATATTTTATCAGAACAGAACTACGATACGCTAGTATGTTACGATTTTGATACATTCAGAGAACACATAGATAAGTATATGTGGTACGTAATAAATGATTAGAATACGATTATTTATCGTACATTTACAAAATTAAAAAGGTGGTTACCCTTGAAGATATCGCCAAACGACACAAAGAATGGTATAAAATTGCCAAATATCTTGGGTCAACAAACGATGAAGCCGATGATATGGTTCAGTCAATGTATTTGAAATTAGCAGAAATACACCTTGCAGAAGGAAATTTTAATAGGTTGACCAATTACAACGGACAAATCAATACTATCTATTTATTCAAGATGTTACATAATGCGTTTATAGACATTAAAAGGGCATCTAAGAGTAAGATACCACACCAAGATCATTTTGTTCCAATAGAGAGCCCAGAAATCGCTGAGATAGCACATTTAGATATGATGCTAGAAGTCAAGAAAGCGATTGACGAATTACGTGATTACGATCAAATGTTGTTAGAACTTCACTTTGTGTATGGTCATTCTATGCGAGACATAGAAAAACGTACTGGAATACCAACGCATAGCGTGTTTAACTCCATCAAGAATGCCAAGCAACACATTAAACAACGAACGCAAAAAAAATACACCATATATGCAGAACAAAAAAGAAACACGGAAACGATTTACCGACACCCGACCAAGTTTGGGAGTGGGGGACACGATTCAGAAAGTAACGAAAGCCACGGGGATTGAAAAGTTAGCAAAGTTTATTGCGGGAGAAGATTGTGGGTGTGAAGAACGCAAGGAAAAACTAAATTCTCTATTTAGGTACAAGCAACCGCTATGTATGACTGAAGAAGAATACAATTGGTGGACAGAATTTAAGAACACAGAATCCACAACGCTTAGTGCAGACGATGCAACCAAGGTATCACAGATTTGGACCCGTATATTCCAAGCCAAGAAATTGTATCGCCCATGCAGTTGCAATCCACGTGAATGGCAGAAGATGATTAACGAGTTAACAATTGTATACAACACATATGAATAATGTTATCCAAGTTTCGTTAGATTCAATCAAACCAAACCCCAATAACCCGAGGTTTATCCGAGATAACAAATTCAAGAAGTTAGTCCAATCGATTAAGGACTTTCCTGAAATGTTGAAGATCAGACCAATTGTTGTTAATCAGGACATGGTTGTATTGGGTGGTAATATGCGATTGAAAGCATTGAAAGAATGTGGGTATGAGGTGATCGATGTAATCCAAGTAGATGATTTAACCGAAGATCAAGAAAAAGAATTTATTGTTAAAGACAATGTAGGATTTGGTGAGTGGGATTTTGACTTGTTAGCCAATGAATGGGATGTAGTTAAATTAGATGAATGGGGATTGAACGTAGCAGTCGATTTGAAAGACATTGAAGCGTTAGAGATAGGTAACAACTTTGAAGATAGATTTGAAAACATTAAAAATCAGGATAGCATATATCCAATTGTACCTGAATATGATGAGGACCACGAAGCGTTCATTATTGTAGTAGATAATCAAGTAGATGCCAATTGGCTACGAGAAACATTGAATATGCAGAAGATGACAAGTTACAAGAATAGTGAGATAGGAAAGTCGAATGTGATCAGTTTTAACGATTTTAAGGATGCAATTGAAAATAGTCATACCAAGCCATAAGCGACACGATAATGTAATCACGACCAAGTTAGTCAAGAATGCAATTATTTGTGTAGCAGAGAGCCAAGTAGATCTGTACAAAGACCATAACCCTGATTATGAGATTGTGGCCCACCCCGATACCATAGTTGGGTTAATTCCAAAACGTAATTGGATGAAGAAGCATTTTGGCGATGTGTTCATGTTAGATGATGATGTTTTTATGTTTCACCGCTTGTATATGGATATTGGCGATACGGCAGTGATCAAAAGTCCCGCGTTTATAGAAAATCAGATCTACTCTTTATACGAAACTGCAAAGTTGATGGGAGTTCCTTTGTTTGGGTTTACCAAAAATCCACGTCCTGAGCAGTACAATGTATTCAAACCTTATCGATTAGACACTTGTATCACTGGATGTGCGTATGGCGTTATGGGTAATGCAGATATTAGTTGGGATGAAGATTTCAAATTGAAAGAAGATTTTTATATCAGTTGTATTGCAAAGTATAAGTATAGAAAAATATTAGTAGACACACGTTTTAACTTTGGGCAAAAAGATACATTTATTAGTTCAGGTGGGTTAGCAGAGATCCGTAACCACGATCAAGAACAACGCGATATGCTTAGAATGCGTAAGAACTTTGGAGAATGTGTAACCCTCAAAAAAGATAAGGCATTTGCAAAAAGTAAAGTAAAAAATAACATAACTATAAAATTCGGTTTTTGAGTTTTTTTATCTCGTTTTTATTATTTAATTTTACAATATCAAATTAAATATTATGTCATACACACCAAGAACTATCAACAACTACGACTTCTACGAAGTTAGTTCATCACTCCAAAAGGCGATTCGCCGTAACGACATCAAGACAGCGGGATTCTTCGCACTCGAACTTTGGCATAGCGGATATGCCAATTATGTTTGGAAGCGATTATATACCATTTCCGCTGAAGATTGTTGGGGCGTAATCACCAAAGAGATTGAAGCATTGTGGCAAGGATACCAACTAGTTAATGACGGGGCAAAATCACCCAAGGGGCGTATTTTTATTAGCAAGGGCGTCATTTTACTTTGTGAATGTACCAAATCACGCGAAGCCGATCATTTACAAAATTTAATTTATGATACGATGAATGTCGACATCAATGAAATTGAAGCGTATCTTGACGATGTTCGTAAAAACCCACTACCAATACCACCATATGCATTCGATTGTCATACGTGGAAGGGCAAAAAAATGGGCAAAACCAAAAAAGAGTTCTTCAAAGAAGAATATGAAGCGTTGCAACCAAAACAAATCGGCATATTTGATAACCTAGTATGAGAGTAATCGTAACTGGATCCTCAGGATTCATAGGCAAAAACCTAGTAGAAAAACTAATCACTAACCCCGACATTCTCGGGGTTCAGTGTATTGATATCAAAACTGGATGGGATGTTCAGTTTATTGAAAAGTTAATCATAGTTCCTGATGTAGTAGTACATTTAGCAGCAGAAGTAAGTGTGTTTAACCCCGATCACGCAAAAATTATCAAGACGAACATTGAAGGATTTTGCATAGTAGCAGAGTATTGTCGCAAAAACCATGTAAGATTGATATATGCGAGTAGTAGTAGTGCAAATAACATTACTAGTATGTACGGAATGTCCAAAAAATTTAACGAGGATTACGCACAGAGCTACATTCCAATGAGTTTAGGGCTTAGATTCCACAATGTGTACGGCAAATACCAAAGGGAAGATACGTTGATTGGGAAAATTTTGAAAGAGAAGACGATCACGCTTTACAACAATGGAGATAACGTAAGAAGGTTTACCCACGTCAATGACATTGTTAATTGTATTGAACACCACATTTTTACCAACACCGAAGGATTGATAAATATCGCATCGCCTGATAGTTATCGCACATACGATATAGTAGAAATGATGAAGAAGTACTACAAATTCAGTATAGTATACTCGTATGACGTTAGACCATTAGACAGAGTTTATCAGCACGTAGAAGATCTACCCAATTGGGAATGTAAGTACACAGATATTGAACAAAACCTTAAAAACCTAATAGAGAGTTATGGCAAGTGAACGACTAAACACGACACTATTAAAAAAGAACATGATTCAAGCCCTCGAAAAGAACATGGGCATCGTTAGTATTTCGGCTAGGCAAATAGGCGTTCACAGAGCAACGCACTACGAATGGATGAAAGATGATGAGAAATATCGTAATGAAGTTCAGCAATTAGAGGGCAACCAATTAGACCTAGCAGAATCCGTCTTGTTAAATCAAATTCGGGATGGCAACACAACCGCAGTGATCTTTTTTTTGAAAACGAAAGGTCGCGTACGTGGGTATGTAGAGAGAACAGAGATCACGGGTATTGGAGAAGATAATCGCATACGCATTGAGATCGTAGATGCAAACCCTAAAAACTAATGTAGTTTTCAAACACTTGCGGAGTAGTAACTCTCGTATAGTCGTAGAGCAAGGTGGTACACGTAGTGGTAAGACCTACAATATCCTTATGTGGTTGATATTTGACTATTGTACAAACAATAAGAAGAAGATAGTATCAATCGTACGTAAGACGTTTCCCGCATTAAGGGGTACTGTGATGCGAGATTTCTTAGAAATACTCCATAACGTGGGTATGTATAGCGAAGACCACCACAATAAAAGTACGAATGAATACTACTTAATGGGAAACACAATAGAGTTCCTATCAGTAGATGAACCACAAAAAGTACGTGGGCGTAAACGTGATCTGTTATTCGTTAATGAAGCAAATGAATTAAAGTTGGAGGATTTCCGACAATTGATGATGCGTACCACAAGCAAGATAGTGATCGATTACAACCCGTCAGAGGAATTTCACTGGATATACGATCATGTACTAACACGGGATGATGTAGATTTTCATCAGACCACATATCTTGACAACCCGTTCCTCGAAAAATCCCTCATTGAAGAAATTGAGAAACTGAAAAACATTGATGAAAACTATTGGAATGTATACGGACTTGGTATGCGAGGGCAGTCAAGATCATTAGTATTTCAATTTATCGAGGTAGAGCAGATTCCTGAATATGCCAAACTTAAATCCTATGGATTAGATTTCGGGTACACGAACGATCCAACCGCATTAGTAGCCATGTATATATGGGATACCAATATTTACTTTGATGAATTGTTATACCAAACGGGTATGACGAATAGCGATATAGGTAATATGTTGAAGTCCTTGGATATTGACAGAAGTGATGTAATATGGGGAGATTGTGCTGAACCCAAGACCATTGCAGAATTACACCGATTTGGATTCAACGTCAAGGGTACGTCAAAGGGATCAGATTCTATCAATGTAGGGATAGACATGATGCGTAGATACCAAATATGCCTCACCAAACGTAGCATAAACCTTATCAAAGAGATGAGGAATTACAAATACATAGAAGATAAGGAAGGACGCCTTACAAACAAACCAATTGATGCTTTTAACCACGCCATAGATGCATGTAGGTATTCAGTTTACAACACATTAGCACGTCCAAATATCGGTAAATACTCCGTTCGGTAATTCGTCCCTTTTAAGTCATATATTTATTTATTTTTTACAAAAGTAAATATCTTAAATATTATGCCTATCTTTACATAGTCAAATAAAAACACTATGAACACAAACCTCAAATTACTCACAAGATTGCAACGTGTATGCGACTTGTCTATGTTCTACGCAATTAGCGTAAGCCCTTACCGCATTCACCTACAAGGCGATTTGAATCGTGGCGATCTCGTTGCTATTCAACGTATCATGCGCAAACGTAAAGGCGTAACACACCAAATTACTGATATTGGGTCAGTTGAATTTCACTACAAAAACATTTATATCATTTTGTTATGAGCAAGGCATTCAAAGTAGGCGAAGTTAAATTGACATACGGGCGAACTGAAGAATATCGTGGTCAAATACGATCATCATCAAGCGTTGTTGAGTTCTTGCGTAAATTGTACGCAGACGATGTAATTGAACACCATGAAGAATTTTGGGTTTTATTTCTAAACCACGGGCTTCGTATCATTGGGTTTCAGCAACTTAGCGTTGGGGGACTTGCAGGATGTGTAGTTGATATACGCCATTTGTTTCAAGCAGCGTTATTGACCAATGCTTCCAACATTATTGTATGTCATAATCACCCAAGCGGTAACTTGAACCCAAGTGAACAAGATACCAAGATCACCAAACAAATCAAAGATTGTGGCAAATTGATGGATATCCAATTACTCGACCACGTTATCCTTACACAAGATTCATCGTATTCATTTGCCGAGGAGGGCTTAATATAATGCAACTAAGACCATTTGATAACGAAATATGGGATGACTATGATAGTTATGCCGATTGGCACACCAACTTTGTAGAAGAATGTGAATCCAATGAAAACTTATTGTATTACGACAATGAAACCGATTATGACGTATTTGATTATGAATAAGTCATAGTTTAGTTAATTGACACTAGAAAGGGGGCGTAATGCCCCTTTTTTATTGTATAAACATTTGGTAGTTTGTTCGTTTTATAAGTAATGATTGAAACAAAAACGATAATAGTACCAACTGAATTACGGGATGTCAAGTTGCACCAAATGTTAGCGTACAACGAATTGAAACCCGAAATGAATGAAACGCAAAGACAATTAGAAGCAGTTTCTATTTTTTGCGAATTGACCATGAGTGAGGTAAAAGCCATACCTTTTGACATATTGAAAGGGTGCGTAGAAAAAATATCTACGATGTTAGAATCTAAACCCGTATTCACGCAAAGGTTTAAGATGAATGGCGTTAAGTATGGGTTTGTACCCAACTTAGATGAATTATCCACTGGTGAGTTTATCGATATTGAAACATACCAAAAAACCCCGAATGAAATTTGGAAGGTTCTAAGTGTACTATATAGACCAATTACCAAAGAAGGTCAAGGTGGCAAGTATGAAATTGTCAACTACAATGCAGAGTTGAATCCTGATTTTAAGGACATAGATTGTAACATCGCATTTGGTGCGTTGCTTTTTTTTTGGAGTTTAGGAATCGACTTGTTGAGTTCTACCCAGAAGTATTTGCGAATGATGAAGAAGGGGGAAGTGCAGATGAAGTACGACTTACCGAAAAATGGGGATGGTTTGGACTTGTCTATCGACTCGCTAACCGAAGTTTCCTTAACCTTGAAGAAGTATATACAAAACCCATTCACTCCGCTTGTATGTGGATCGCTTACGAAAGCGACATTGCAAAGATGGAACAAAAAGCAATTAAACAAAGATGAACAATAATCACATAGGAACGGCATTCGAGGTAATGAAAGACATTGCCGATTTAGAGGGGTGGAACTATTCACACGGCACATTAACCGAATTTGATTTCAAGGCATTTTTGGTATTCCCGTTAATGCATTGTTCAATTCAATCGGTATCGCTTACAGATCAAGTAGCAACTATCCAAATGAACGTAATGGTTGCAGACAGAGTGAACTTTTTGAAAACAGAGAACGAACAAGAAAACCTGATAACTGAATATAGCCAGTACGGGTATACAGAAAACCAAAACTACGCTAACGTGCTTCAAGATCTGTACGTACGTTTTTCAAAAGGATTATGGCGTATAGAGCAAGATTACTACAATCAATTGCAGTGGATTAGACCTATCCAATTTAATCCGTTTATAGAAGCCATGGATAGCGTATTAGCGGGATATCAAATACAGATAGGCATTGAATTGATTAACCCATGGGTTACTGATGGCGATTGCGTATAAACATACCACCCAAGTTGTAGCCGATTACTCTGAAAAATGGGCAATTGCATGTAGGGCGTTACTTGAAACTAAGCGACCTCGTACTTCTATTCGTGCAAGATGGAAAAAGGTAGGGGATACATGGCAACCAATATCAGTTACCAAACGTACCTTTCGTGGTAACTATGTATCTTCGGGTCAGTTAGTTAACTCCATTAAACCGAAACCTGATGGATTGAACCTTGGCATTACAATGAACAAAACGGGGACATACGTTCAGAACGGGCGTAAACCTGGCAAGGGGATACCACTTGATGCTATGCGTAGTTGGGTAAAAATGAAACGCATACAACCACGTGATCTGTCAACGGGTAAATTCAAATCCAAAAGTTCACTAAGCCACATGATGTACCTAATGAATCGTAAGATCAAATACTTTGGTATTGAACCATTCCCATTTGTTACCATTGCTAGAGATCAAATTTTACCCCCATTCAATAAAGCATTAACCAAGGCAATAGCCCAAGACCTAAAAGCAAGATTTAAGCGATGACATTCAACGAACAACCAAGTGCAATATGCGGGGCAAAATCCCCATTGATTTACCAATTTTATGATGCGTTATACACCGCAGATTCATTTTATTATCAATGTGATGTATATGTGTGGAGTGGAACGACCACAATCCCAGGTTCACCGAATTGGACAATAAACCGCAAACCCGACCAATACGGATCGGGCCGTGGATGGATTGATATTCACAAATTGGTGGAACAAATGTTGACAGAGGATTATTTAATCAACGGCACATACAAACCAAATATCGGTAATGGGGCAATGCGTGTTGCCGTCAAAGTGCGTGGGGTGTATTTAGTAGGCACCACAACCACATACACAGCGTATGCGACCTCCAATGTAGTTTTGGCTACCTTGGGTTACACTTACACGTCCGAGGGCTTTAATGACGGATTTTCAAAAGTTGTATTTACTGATAAAAATCAAGTAACGATAACCGCAGCAACAACAACGGCATATTTGTGGTACGATGCAACTATTGTTACCTCCATAACTTGTGGAAGTGCTACTATCACACCCAATGCAGTGAGTGGGTTAAGTGCAAACACCATACAAGGTATTGAGATTGTACAATTGTTGGCAGCGGGGGGCGTATCAGGATCTGCGAACATTACTTTTGTCAAGGCGGGAGATGATATAGTTATACCCGTAAACAAAGTTTGTGAGAATAAGTATGGTCAACAAGATGTATTGTTCTTGAACAAATACGGCGTGTATGATTCGTTCTTGTTCAATGGCGTTTACAGATTTACCAACCAAATCACGGGTGAAAAATATTCACAACCTATCTACAAGCAGACGAACCTAGCACAAGCATGGACATACGGAGTGCCAATTACAACCCCGTATTTAGTAAATAGTACCCAAGTGATCAGTGTGAATACAGATTGGATTAGTGAAAATTATGTAGATGTTGTAGAACAAATTTTTTATTCAGTAAATGTATTGATTAACGGAACGCAAGTACTTTCAGCAAGGGTAATTGATACCTCGTTTGAAAAGAAGACACGTTTGAATGAGAAATTGATATTGTATACCATTCAGTTAGAATACAACCAACCAAAAATTAACAAGATTGTAAGATAATGGCAATTCGTTTTTCATTAGCCATCCAAGATAGCAACGCGGATACGATAGGACCAATAATGTTGGCTTACAACCAACGAACTGCAACGGGATTTATCGAAGGTCAAGAATGTTGTATTGAGAAGTTAGAAGCATTGGGAGGTACGTTTAGTTACCAAGTTCCAGTAGATTTATTCCAAGATGAATCAGTGCCATTGACAAGACAATTAAAGGACTTGATGAACCTTGCCACCATTTGGACAGATTACACCCAAGATTTCCAAATTCCCGCATCAGATACCAACAACGAAATTTTTGCCAATTGGTTTGATGAAAACATGGTTATCGTGGGTTGGAATCCCAACATCGGCAAAAACGCCACCATATTCATCAACGGATTACCCGTGTTTGAAGGTAGAGTTGAATTGATTGGTTGTAAGTTCAAAGATGGATTGCCCGAATTATACAACATCATTTTTTATGGTCGAACAAAAAAGATTTTGGATGCGTGGGGTGAAACATTAATGAACGAAGTGGATTGGAGTGAATACAATCACACGGCCAATTATGCAAACATATTGAGTTCATGGGATCAAGCGTTGGAGGGTGGTGATATTTTATGGCCTATTGCCGATTACAACCAAGGGTGGCGATATTCAACATTGAGTGGAGTAAACGGGAACATACGTAATCCAAGGGGCGTTGAAGTAGATGATTTACGCCCCGCGATTCGTTTACGGGCGATGCTTACAACAGTGTTTGAGGAAATCGGGGTTACATTGACGGGTTCGTTTTTATCACGCCCCGAAATGGATGATTTGTACATTTTGCCCATGCAAACGGCGGGGCCATTGTACGATCCCGAATATACATTGCCAGGAACATTTGAAGCGTACAAAGCACCACAATCATTCAACGGAAGCACATTTGGTGGATTGACATATTACCAATTGATATTCACATCCGTTGTTACAAACCCATCGGGAAATTACGCATCGGGTACGGGCAATTATACCGCCAATAGATACGGGCAATACACATTCACAGTTGAATTGTATGACCTTGTAGCCCCAGGTGTACCATTGCAAAGTTTGGAAATTGCATTTTTTATCAATGGTCGTAAAATATACGCACCCGCAACGGGTATATTCACAAGTGGATTCACACCACCACCAACGACAACAATTGTATTTAATTACGCATTGAAAACCATGGATGTGGTATCGGTTCGTTATCGTGCAACGGGAACATGGTCAACATCTTCAATTACTTTTGAATGTACGAAAGCCCCACAAGGTATTAATGGTAACACGATTTCCATGGTGGATGCAATGCCACAAAAACCCATCAAAGATTTTGTCAATGGAGTGTTGCAAGGTTTCAATTGCATATTAGTTCCCATTGGAGAAAAGGAAATTGAAATACACAATTTGGCGGATTGGTTGGCAACGGGAACAACCAAAGATTGGACTTCGTATGTCGATGTTAAAGACATTCAACACGATAAGATGCCAATACCACGACACGTGAGTATGGAACACCAAGAATCAAGTTGTTTAGCCAATGCGTACTACAAACAGATTAACAAACGTGAGTATGGGTCAATCAAGTTCATGCCATTGATAGATTACCCAACAGACGAGTTTAATGTAGAAACACCATTTCACGTCATTGCACCACAAGCAATGAACCAAGTCAATTTGAATGGGCAGATAGTACGTAAAACTGAATTGAATATACCCGTATTTATGGATAGCGATGCCAAGACAGTGCAACAAGATTACACGTTGTTCTACTATGGAGGTAAGCAATCAATCAGTGATCCGTATTATTTCAACAATGTAAACCAATACGTTTTGCCGTTGATGACACCATATTCGGACTATCCCACATTGACAGCAAGTTATTCAAACGCCTTTGGGTTAGAATTGTCATTACGTGGAGATGCCCCCGTAAATTCAATGTATCAAATGTATTGGAGTGAATACCTCACCCGTATGTATTCAACGCAGTCAAGGGTCGTTAAAATGACCGCAGATCTACCCGTAGGTGAGTGGTTAACCTTAGAATTGAACGATACTATTGCGATTTCATCTAATTACTACAAATTGCAGTCGATTAAATACGATATGTTAACCGAGATAGCCAATTTAGAATTAGTAACCTATCCCGATGTTAACGTAATGACTTTTACCACGACTGGACAAAGACCTGATTTCACTAACCCGTTGCCAACTCCATTTGGTGAAACTTATTTGAAAGATTACTCAGTAGCAAAGGGTATCATGAACTCGTACAAGTTCAATGGTCAAGATTATCTAGATACGAACCAAGATATTGACTACAACCAAAATAATGTATTTAGTTTAGTTCAACAAGTAGATAACTTGCAATCAATTGTTCAGTTCAACCAAATCACAATGTATCGAAACACCCCAATTTCACGAACAACGGATTCTACAATTTGGAACGCTATTCCGATGGAAAGTCAAGTATCAATTGGTTATGTGAATAATATCACATACGACATGGCAAACTCCAAATATGTATGCACTGATGGTGGGCAATACAAGTTCACGGCAATGTGTTCTTTTGGGCAAAGTGGTAACAAACAAGTTGAGTTTGAAATACAAATCAATGGTCTTCAAACAACAGCATACGGATTGACTGATTCAAATCACCATAGCGTGAACATGGAAACGATTTTGGATTTAGCACCCACGGATGAAGTAACATTTGTTTGGAAGTGTTACACGGGTGCTTCGCACACCATTACCATTTTGAAATCCAACTTTTTAATTCTCAAAAAATGATATCGTTGATAATAAAATTAGCACAATCCCAAGAATGGTATGGGGTATCCGAGGCAGTAGAAATTGCCAAGGGTAAACACCAATATAAACAGACGTGGGGACAAGCCACGAAACACATTAAAAGAAGATTCAAGTCATGGCAGAAGAAGTAGTAATACCCGTTAAGACCGATACCAAAGACGTCAGCAAATTAATGCAGTTGCTAGACAAATTGGGCGAAAAATTCAAATCCGTAACGTCAGGATTTGGAAAAGCATTAGACAATGTAGGTCAAAAGTTTGAAGAATTGCCAGGACCTATCGGTGGTATGGCGTCAAGTGTGATGGGATTAGGAAAGGCGATGTTAGCGTTAGTAGCAAATCCTATTGGATTGTTCCTTACTGCATTAGTCGGAATATTTGTTGCACTCAGATCAGCATTGACTAAGACAGAAAAGGGTATGGATGCATTGGCTCGGTTGACTGCAATTTTTGGGGCAGTATTAAACCCCATTATTGAAGCAGTATCAGGGTTTGCAACATTGTTAGTAGATGGATTAGCAAATGGATTAGAACTTGTTGCGGGATTGTTTGGGTCAACAGCATCAGAAGGTCGTAAACTAGCAGATTTGCAAGATGAATTAGAAGATAGAGAATTAGCATTGAACGAAGCACGTGCCAAAGGGAACAAAGAATTAGCCCAAGCCCGTGAATTGTTATCCGATTCCAACGCATCATTATCCGATAGGAAAAAAGCATTAGAGCAAGTACGTAAATCTGAAACAGATCTAGCATCCAAAGAATTGCAATTTGCTAAGGATAGATTAAAGGCAGCACAACTTGATCAAAAACTTAACGGAGAAACCGAAGATAGTAAGAAAGCAATTAGTGATGCTATTGTACAAATGGCGAACGCAGAAACTGAACTAGCATCAAAACGCCGTTTGTTCAACAAGGAAGCCAAGAAATTGGATGCCGAAGAAGAAGCAAGAAAAAAAGAAGCAGCCAAAGCAGAAGAAGAAAGGCAAAAAGAGTTAGTTGCTAAACAGAAAGAATGGAATGATGCAAGGCGAGATGCCTCCGACAAAATCCGTGAGGCAGATCGTAAAAACATTATTGATAGCATTAAAGACGAAGAAGAAAAAGCCAAGAAACAAGCAGAGTTTGATCTTGATAATGCAAAGAGAGAAATTGCACGTGGTAAATACACCAAGGCAGAACGAGATAGATTAATTCAGGAAGCAGAAGAAGCAAACCAAATTAAGTTAACGCAGATAGCAGAAACGGCAGAAAAGAAAAAGTTAGACGATAAGAAAAAAGCGGATGAAGAATTGAAAGCGTTTATGGACAAGTCGGCACAAGAAGAAGCCAAGTTTATTGATGAACAATACGCTAAGGAACAATTGAGATTGACACAGACACTAACCAATGAGAAGGATTTGCAAAAGGCATTGCAAGATTTAGAATTAACACGATTGCAAAACCAAATCCAAGCACGTAAGGATGCGGGGCAAACTACAACCGATTTAGAACAAACGTTAGCAACCAAGCGAATCGACATTGCCAAAAACGAAGAAGCCCAAAAGAAGGATTTAGCACAAAAAGAATTTGATACCAAAATGGCGTTGTATGATGCCACATCAAATGCGTTGAGTGCAATTGGTGATGCTATTGGGGAAGAAACCGCAGCAGCAAAAGGATTAGCAATTGCGGGTGCTATTATTGATACCTATGCGGGTGCAACCAAGGCGTTAAAAGCGGGTGCGGGAACACCATTGGGATACATTAACGCAGCAGCTATTATTGCAACGGGATTTGCTAACGTACGTAAGATGGCATCAACGCCAGTTCCAGGATCAAGTGATAGTAGTGGATCAGCCCCAAGTATGGGACCAAGTGTATCCATTGTAGGGGGATCAGCAGATCCATCAGCCCAACTTGCTAAAAGTTTAGCATCGCAACAACAGAAACCTATCAAAGCATACGCAGTAGCAACAGACATGAGTACACAACAAGCGTTAGATAGACGTATTCAGCAAAACGCAACATTTCCTGGTTAATCAGTTTTATAATATATGAAAACATCGTATCATAAGTTCATGGCTTCAAATGCCGTTAAAGAAGTTTCAAATGTTGAATTAAGTCAAGTTCGCGTTGATTTAGCATCTATCAAAGAATTAGACGCCGTATTCAAAAATGCAGAAGCAAATATTAAAAATGCGAATGTGTTAGTAGCACAAGAATTGGGTGCTATTGCTAGTAAATGGAATCAGACCTTGCTTAAAGTTAAAAGTGAGTTACAATCTTATGATTCGAATTTTATGTCAGCATGGGATATGATTGATTCTATTGGTATGCAATTGAAAGAATTAGGTATTACAGATACTACAATGGTTGATAAATATAAAGGATATTTAGCGGGTTTGAATAAAACCAAATCAGCCATTAGCAATGCCGTTATTGAAAATAAGAATCGTATTGATTCCAAAATTTAATTAAAATTAATGAGAATCGTAGAACTTATATTGGATGAACAACACGTAGCAAGTGGTATTGATGCTATCAGCATTGTAGAAGCACCCGCTATTGAATCCAATTTTGTTGCACTCAAATCTCATGAAGTCAAGTTTGCTAAAATCGATGAAGAAAAGCGAATCTTGATGGGGCCGATACTGATACCCGATAAACCTATTTACCGCAAACAGATTGTAGATGGGGAGTTAGATGAATTTTACATTTATTTCTCCAAGGATACAGTCCGTAAAGCATCGCAGATGTACTTGTTGAATGGCAAACAAAACAATGCCACGATTGAACACGAATTAAAACTACAAGGCGTATGCATGGTAGAAACGTGGATTAAAGAAGACATGGAAAAAGACAAGTCGGCAATCTATGGTATGAATGATCCAATTGGAACTTGGATGGGGTGCTTGAAAGTTACCAATGACGATGTTTGGGAGAATGACGTTAAAACTGGTAAAGTCAAAGGGTTCAGCATTGAGGGTTATTTTGCAGACAAAATGAAAATGAGTAAAACACCAAGCGTATTAGATGAGGTACGTGAATTGCTCGATGAATATAGAAAATCTAACACAACCAAATAATTAAGTTTTATAGATATGAACGCAGAAACAATTTTAGATCGCATAATGGTAAAGTTGGGTATGTCCCCTGAACCTATCGCGGTAGAATTGGAACAAGTAAAAACTGAAGATGGTCAAGCCATTTTTGAAGCCGACAAATTTGCAGTTGGTGAAGCAGTTTTTATTGTAACCGAGGATGGTAAAATCGCAGCACCCGCTGGTGAGTTTGCATTGGAAGATGGTAACATGATTGAGATTGACGAAAACGGAACAATCGTTGAAATTGCTAAGAAAGAAGCAGAAGTAACCGAAGAAGAAATCGTTGAAGAAGTTGTTGCCGAGGACGAACCAATGAAGGAA
>Ga0315909_10004541_pt1 | contig 16306 bp, 9 predicted proteins | sample LakEriMetagenome_11_FD_203527 | JGI IMG/M metagenome (GOLD analysis project Ga0315909, IMG submission 203527) | Freshwater fungal communities from buoy surface, Lake Erie, Ohio, United States - Buoy 2 MA125 | ecosystem: Environmental > Aquatic > Freshwater > Lake | place: USA: Lake Erie, Ohio...
ACAGTTGTTGAAGAAGAGGTTGTATTGCAAGCTCCATCAATTACTTTTACAGTATAGTTACCACTTAAATTAGCTTGGTAGGTAGCAGATCCAGCTCCATTAATTAAGCTCCCATCTTTGTACCACTCATAAGTGTAATTAGTTCCAGTAGTTGCATTTAAAGTTACTGAACCACCTTGACAGAAAGTTGTGTTTCCTTGAGGAGTGATGAAAGCTGTAGGTGATTTACAAGAGTTATACAAATCTGTAATCTCTTGTTGTGTTAGTGCACGGTTCCAGATAGCTAAATCATCTATAGTACCTGTAAAGGGAACATATCCACTAACAGAAGCTCCCAATCTTGTTCCTGAACTAATTCCACTGCTCCCAAATCCTAGAATTGAAGATGAAACAATTTCACCATTGATATAATGTCTAGTACTATCACTATTTCTTACAATCGTGGCCATATTCCAGGTATTCAGAACAACTCCAGAGCAACCATCTATACCTCCGTTGTAACCCATACATACATTTGTATTAGTAAAAGTAATTCTTGACCTTCCGTTTATTAAATTTGGATCTCTTGATTCAAATATAAAACTGTATGGTATCTGACCTGTACTTGGCCCTGCTATTGTAGGAAAAAACCAGACATTTACTGTTCTTTGCGGATAATCAAATGTATTTTGTATAAAAATACTCGCGTTCCCATTAAAATAATATGCCGTTGGAACTAAAAATCTATCTATCCCTGTGATAGCTCCATTAATTGTTCCGTTATTACCATTTCCACTTACATCATTCGCATTTCCATTAAATGGCCAATAGCCAACTAATCCATTTGTAGGAACATAACTAGGTACTTGAGAAAATGAGATAACGGTGATAATTGCAAAAAGTAGTGTAAGTAATTGTTTTTTCATATTTTTAAAGTTTAACTATTTTCTTTTCGATGATTTGATCTTTATTTTTGATAATCAAATTGTAGGTTCCAGGAACTATATTTTTGACATCTATTTTTGTTTTCTTGTCTTCAATTTTCATTTCGATAACTGTTTTACCATTTGCATCAATTAAAATGATATTACCATCCATGAAAGGTGACTCGATATTAAGCATATCTTTTATTGGATTAGGATATATTGAAGTATTATCACCATTATTTTCCATTAAGCTTGCACAATTTAGAACAGAAACAGTTGTTGAAGAAGAGGTTGTATTGCAAGCTCCATCAATTACTTTTACAGTATAGTTACCACTTAAATTAGCTTGGTAGGTAGCAGATCCAGCTCCATTAATTAAGCTCCCATCTTTGAACCACTCGTAAGTGTAATTAGTTCCAGTAGTTGCATTTAAAGTTACTGAACCACCTTGACAGAAAGTTGTGTTTCCTTGAGGAGTGATAGTTGCACTTGGGTTAGAGCAAGAGTTGTATAAATCTGTTATTTCTTGTTGAGTTAATATTCGGTTCCAAATACCGATGTCGTCTATATCGCCAATTATTACCTCATTGCTAACATCAGGATCTGCTGCCCCAAAATACATTTTATAAAAATAGGGTGAAATGGTAGTATTTGAGATCCAATTAATATCAAAAACACCATCAATATATAACGAATATGTATTTCCAGATTTAACTAACACAACATTATGCCAAGAATTTATCGCAATGTTTTGATTAGACTCTGAATTGAAAATTGATGTATTCCAACTATTTGCAGGAGTGCCATTACCCAAAAATATAGAATACTTAGAAGAACCGCTCCAATTCATATCTAAGCCCAAACCGTTATGTGGACTAGTATTAAAAAGTATGTGAGACGAATTTCCATTATTTGGATTTTGAAATTGATCTAAATTATACCAAATAGAAAGACTGAATCCAACAGACCCATTGTCGAATAGACTATTTGCAACATATATATTATCTCCATTTCCATCTAAATGGTAGGCAAGATTTAAAGAATTAAACCGATCCGTTGTCAATGTTGCCCCATTTACCGTTCCATTATTCCCATTCCCAGATTCATCGTTTGCATTTCCATTGAATGGCCAATAGCCAACCAAACCATTTGTAGGAACATAACTAGGAACTTGAGAAAATGAGATAACAGTGCTAATTGCAAAAAGTAGTGTAAGTAATTGTTTTTTCATATTTTTTAAGTTTTAGATTAATTCTTATAAAAATATAAAAAATACACAAAAACGTGTAATAAATGTAAATTAAATGTGTAAAATCTTTTAATTAACTATTTGTTGGATTATCTTTAGATAGATTTTACTTCTAAAAAGAAGATTTTAGGGCATAAAAAAAGGGAATTCACTAGAATCCCCTTTAAAAAAAATATGTGTAAATTATTTCACAATTAATTTTTGTGTAATCATTGAATCTCCAATTCTTACTTTGATGAAATAAATACCATTTGAATATTCTGTAGAGTTTAATTTAATAGAATAAGAACCGTCTTTTAATGTTCCTAAGTTATCCGCTTCGATTTGTTGTCCTAAAGAATTTGATACAGAGTATGAAACAGCAGCTGCTTTTGGCAATGTAATGTTCAACGTTGCATCTGAATTTGTAGGATTTGGGAAAATCGAAATTGTTGGATCGATGCTAGAAAAAAGCTCGCAGTTATATTCATCATCCGAATACATTAAAGGAGTTTTAGCATTCAATTCAAGTATTGAAATCAATGCTATTGCAAGAAGTATAAATTTTTTCATACGCTGTGTATTAAATACTTTGCTCTAAAATACAAAATTAATGCCAATTACCAAGACTTTTTTATAATTTTAACATAATGGAATCGGTTAGAAATCATATACAAAATCATATTCGTGAAATTACACAATTCGCAATAAATGATTTATTGGTTGATATTTCTAACAAATCGTCTGTTTTTGAATGCGAACCTCAGAAGACGGAAGAATTCAAAATCATACCAACAGCGGAATTAAAAACGATCTTAAAATCAGCAGAAAATCATTTCAAAGAAACAGGGATTTCACCGCTGTGTTTGAGTGTTGGAACATTGAGTTGGTTGGTAAAATCAAAACTTGTTGAAACACCCATTTTTTTAATTCCATTGGATTTTAAGAAATCAAAAATTGAGGAAGATTTAACGTTTACATTATCAGATTCAGGTTTTATTTTCAATCCGTTTTTAGTAAATACTTTTAAAGAAAATTATGAATTAGAACTTCCAGATATTGATTTTTCAATTGATTTTATTCACCAGTTTGAAACGTGGGTTCAATCATTAAATTTAGATTTTCAGATCACAGAAAAATATACGATTGGAAATTTTCATCACCATCGATTTCAAATTTTAAGAGATTTAGAAGAGCTATCTTTAGTAGATGATCTCAACGAAAATGTTCAGCAACTTTTAGGAAAAGAAGATGTAAAATCGGACTATTTCTTTGAATTTGATCGTCAATTATTATACGCTGCAGACAATGATCATTTGGATGTTTTGGAAACTATTCAACAGGAGAACTGTGTTATTCAAGGTCCACCCGGAACAGGTAAATCGCAAGTTTTAACCAATATTTTGGGTAAATCTTTAAATCAAGGACTTTCTACTTTGGTCATTTCAGAGAAGCGAGTTGCTTTAGAAGTACTTCAAAAAAAGCTTTCAAAATTTGGCTTAGATGATTTTACGTTTGTAACAACAAGCGAAACAAATGCATCTGATTTTTTAAAATCGCTTGAGCAAACTTGGTATAAGATGGATACAATCTTTCCAAGACGAACGAATAATTTATTGCTTTCTGAACAGTATAAAGATTACTTGCAATTACAGTTGGATTTACTTTCCAAAAAGGAATTGGTAGGAGGTGTAACCTTCGATGAATTTCATCAACTTTCGAAGGAAATTGATTTTACAAATGCAAATTATTTTAGTGATGTTCCATTTGTTTCAGAATGGTTAGTGGATCAAAAAAGCATCCAAGAAATCTATATAAACAAGTCAAATTTAGCCTTACAATTTCTTCCATTTCATGTGGTGAAATCAGCTCAATTTTTGAACTTCGATCAGCTCGTTCTTGAGTGGAAAAAGATGTTTGAATTATTGCAAAACATTTATTCGTTTGACACACTTTTTTCATTGGATGAGGTAATCAAAAAAGCGGTAATTTGTCAATTGATCGAGAATGAATCAAAGAAGAATTATTTTAAATTATTGATACCAAATTCGCCTCAACAAAAAAAATATAAGAGCCTTCGAAAACGTTATTTGAAATTAAAAAATGAAGTTGATTTAATTGAAAATGAAAAGCAAAATTGGAAAGAATTTCCATCACAAAATGAAACAGAATATTTACTTTTCAATCTTGAAAATGGTTCTTTTTGGAACAAACGAAAAGCACGAAAAAGGATCAACCAATTAGCAAATAGTTCATTTATTGACCACCAAATTGCACTTCGAAATTGGAAAGAATATTTAGAGAAAAACAATTCATTATCGTTAATAAAGAATGAATTTTGCGAAATAGATATAAATGAACCAGAAATTGACCTAACTATTATTGATTTATTAATCTTGCAAATCAAGGCGAATGATTGGGAATTATATTTAACAATTCCTGAAATTGAACGCAAACGTTTGAGTGATTATCATGTTTCTTTAGGCCAATTAAAATCGAACTTAAAAACGTATTTTTCACTTTCAGATACGCAATCAATCAGCTTCGTTTTTGAATCTATTGAAACCTATTTTTCAGAAGTAATTCGACTTCAAAAAAAGATAGAATTGCTTTCAGAAAGAAGTTATAAGTTACTTTCAAAATGTGAAAATTTTGATGAATATGAGCAAGTTCTTTTCAAAGGAAATTGGATTAATTTCGAGCGATATTTTCCAGAATTAGCACAGTTTAATTTTGAAAAAATCGGCACAAAAATTTCTGAAATTATTCAATTAGAAGAGGAAGAAAATAAACTTTTTGGAGAGCAAATAATCCAAAAAATTCAAGATCAATTTCAAAAATATCATACCCTATTACAGAGTTCAACCGTTCGACTTTCTGAGGAAGAAAAGGCATTTAAAAAACGCTTAAAAAACGGTAAATCAATTTTAGTAAAGGAATTTTCTAAAACAAGAAATCATCCTTCGATTCGCGAATTATTACAAACAGAAGCAGCAGAATGGATCAAAATTTTAAAGCCAATTTGGTTGAGTAATCCCGTTCAGGTTTCAACATGTTTTCCATTAAAAGCAAATTTATTTGACATCGTTTTATTTGATGAAGCGAGTCAAATTCCGTTAACAAATGCGTTGGGTTCAATTCATCGAGGGAAGCGAATAATTGTTGCAGGTGATGATCAACAAATGGGGCCAAGTTCATTTTTCAAAGTTGGCTCTACTGATGTTGTAGATTTGTTGCACCAATCCAATTTTTATTGGAAAACGATTTCATTGCAGCATCATTATAGAAGTCAATTTCCTGAATTAATTCAATTTTCGAATACTCATTTTTATTCAAATTCTTTGATTGCTTATCCTTCAGCAAAACAAAATCATCAGCCATTGAATTGGCATTATTGTGAAAAAGGAATTTACAAAGACAACCAAAATTTGGAGGAGGCTATAGTTATTGCAGGAATAATTGAGTCAAGTTTAAAAAGCAATTCAAAAGAAAATTCGATTGGGATTGTTGCCTTTTCTGAAAGTCAATTAACTGCCATTTGGAAAGCATTGACGACCGAACAACAATTGCTACTTCAAGATAAGATTGATCAGAATTTAGCATTCTTTAAGTCCTTAGAAAATGTGCAAGGAGAAGAATGCGATGAATTGATTATCAGTTTAGGATATGCTAGAAATGAAGAAGGAGATTTTCATATGCGCTTTGGTCCGTTGAATCAAAAAAATGGAACTAAACGATTGAATGTTTTATTGACAAGAGCGAAAGAAACCATTCATTTTGTAAGTTCTGTAAAATCGTCTGATTTTAAATTAACGGAGAATGAATCAATACGTTTACTGAAATTGTTTTTAGCTCAAATTGAAACTCAGGAAGAGAAATCATTTCCGATGTTCCCACATCATTTAAAACCAATCGTTGATTTTGGAAGTAACACAGTAACATTTCAATCTATTGTTCAGCAATTGAGTAATGTGAATGAATTGGTAACGTTACAACGCGTTTTAGAAAATAGGGGATGGAAGGTTTGCTTTCAATAAAAATGGGCTCACAAAACTGCAAGCCCATTCAATCAATTATATAATTCGATTAAACTAATCCTGGAACTTCTACCATTTCGTTTACATCATCTGTGTAATTTACACCAGCAACTTTGAATCCGAATAAATTGTAAAAATCATCGCTGTATCCAGCTAAATCTCCAATTGTTGGTAAAGATTCAGTTGTCGCTTGTTCCCATAATTCAGCAACTTTTGCTTGAACATCCGCACGCATTTCCCAGTCATCGATACGAATACGTCCTGCTTCATCGATTGGAGCTGCAGCACCTGTGTATAATCTTTCAGCAAATAAACGTTGAATTTGCTCGATACAACCTTCGTGAATCCCTTCTGCCTTCATTACTTTGTACAATAAAGAAATGTACAAAGGAATTACTGGAATTGCAGAACTCGCTTGTGTTACCAATGCTTTATTTACAGAAACAAATGCCTTACCATTTAAATCAGCCAATGATTTAGTGATTTCGAAAGCAGTAGCTTCTAAATGATCTTTTGCACGACCGATAGTACCTTTACGGTAAACAGGTTCAGTTAATGCAGGGCCGATATAAGAGTAAGCAACTGTTTGTGCATTTGGAGCTAAAACACCCGCTTTTTTCATTGCTTCGATCCACATTGCCCAGTCTTCACCACCCATTACAGCAACAGTGTTTTCAATATCTTCCTCGTTACAAGGGTCGATAGAAACTTGAGTTACATTACCAGTATGGAAATCAACAGTTTTATTTGTAAAGTTTTGACCAATTGGTTTCAAAACAGATTTGTGTGTAATTCCAGTGTTAGGATTTGTTCTCACAGGAGAAGCCAAACTGTAAATTACTAAGTCAACTTGACCTAAATCAGCTTTGATTAAATCGATTGTTTTATCTTTAATTTCGTTTGAGAATGCATCGCCATTGATACTTTTAGCATAAAGTCCAGCAGCATGTGCTTGTTTTTCAAAAGCAGCAGAGTTATAAAACCCTGGAGAAGCTGGTTTACCTTCAGCAGCAGGTTTTTCAAAAAATACACCAATTGTAGCTGCATCTGATCCAAAAGCACTCGTAATTCTAGAAGCCAAACCAAAACCTGTAGAAGCACCAATAACAAGTACTTTTTTCGGGCCATTGATTGCGCCTTTAGATTTCACATAATTAATTTGATTGATTACATTTTGCTCACATCCTTTTGGGTGAGCTGTTAAGCAGATAAATCCGCGCATTCTTGGTTCAATAATCATACTTTATTTTTTTATATACTGGAATTTCTAATAGATAAATTCTTAAATAGTCGTTCTTAGTATCATTTCAATTAGAAATCAAAGGTAAGGTTTTTTATGAGTATGATTATTATTCAAGCTTATTTTTCTTCTATGATTCAAACAAAAATCGGCAATCGAACTTGAATTTAAGCCTACCAAACGCTCAACTTATTTTGATTTGAAGATCAACATTTACAAATTTCAAATGTCCAAAATCTCCTTTTCAGCATTTCAGTATTTTTAAAATGCGGCGAATAAGTTGTTTTTATAGCTTCAAAATAGATAAAGGAGTATTAAAACAAGAGTCAGAAGGCGGTAGGAGTTCGAATTATGAGCTGGCTAGTTTCTAAAAAAAATTAAAAAGAAAGCTACCCAATTCAGGGAGCTTTCTTTTCTAAATCCTATCTCAATTGCGCTTCTAATTTTGTTTCCAATTCCTTACGGATTTTATCCATTACAGCATCTACTTGATTGTCTTTCAATGTTTGTTCTGGATCTTGGAACGTAAATGAAACAGCGTATGATTTTTTTCCTTCTTCTAAATTTTTTCCTTCATACACATCAAACAAACCAACTTGACGTAAAATCTTTTTATCACAATTTTTAGCTATGGTTTCGATTTCTGCAAATGTCACTTTCTTGTTTAACAATAAAGAAAAATCTCTACGAACTTCGAACGTTTTTGGTAACTCCGTGTATTTAATTTTAGCATAATTTAAACATTCGATAATTGCATCCCAATCTAAATCAGCGATGAAAACATCGTTTTTAATTCCAAATTGTTTTTTCAATGCTGGTGAAATCCAACCAATTTCCCCTACTTTTTTCTTCAAAACAGATAATTGAACTCCATCTTGTAACAAAGAATTTTTTAAAGCTGTTTCAGAAAGCATGCTATCCAAACCTAAACGTGCAAAGATTGCTTTAGCATATCCTTTAATCGAATAGTATGAAAGTAAATCGTTTGTCGCATTCCATTGTTCCTTTTCTTTACGTCCTGTAACGGCTAAAATGAAACGTTTATTTTCAGCATACCCACTTTCGTATTTATGGTACACTTTTCCGAATTCATATACTCTTAAATCAGGATTTTGTCTGTTTTGATTGTGTTCAATTACCTCTAACGTATTAAAGATTAAAGATTGTCTCATCACACTCAATTCTTGACTTAAAGGATTTAAAATCTCCACATTTCTATTTGAAGAAAATGCTTCTCCTCCAAATTTCTCAATGTAAGCACTTGAAGTCAACGAGTTGTTTAACATTTCCACAAATCCTTTCCCCACTAAAAATTCTGAAATCACAGATTGTACTTTTTCTACATCTGGTTTAGCAAAATTCAAAATAGAAGTATTTAATTTTTCAGGTAAAGGAACATTGTTGAATCCGAAAATACGTAATACTTCTTCGATAACATCTGCTTCTCTTGTAACATCAACTCTGAAAGCAGGCACTTCTAACTGAGCGATTCCATTTGCTTCAGAAAGTACTTTAATATCTAAATTTTCTAAAATTTGAATTACTTTTTCTTTTGGAATTGCATATCCAATTAAGGTATTACAACGCTCAAAACTAAATTCAATTTGTTGATTCTCGATTTTTGAAGGGTAAATATCAACGATATCCATAGCGATTTCTCCACCAGCTACTTCTTGAATTAATAAAGCCGCACGTTTTAACGCATATTCCGTTAAACCTGGATCAACTCCTCTTTCAAAACGGAAACTTGCATCTGTGTTTAATCCATGAAACTTCGCTGTTTTACGAACCGAAACTGGGTTAAAATAAGCAGATTCTAAGAAGATATCTGTTGTTTGATCTTTAATTCCAGAATCTTTTCCACCAAAAACACCTGCAATACAAAGGTTTTCATTTCCATTCGTAATCATCATATTTGAAGCAGAAAGAGTTCTTTCAACTCCGTCCAATGTTACAAATTTCTCTCCTTCTTTTGCTAATTTGACAACTACTTTACCATTCAATTCAGCTGCATCAAAACCGTGTAAAGGTGTTCCTAATTCACGCATAACGTAATTCGTCACGTCGACAACATTATTAATAGGAGACAAACCTACCGCTCTTAATCTTTTTTGCAACCAAGCAGGAGATGGTTTCACAGTAACTCCTTTAATAGAAGTTCCCATATATCTTGGACACGTTTCAGTTGTTTCGTTTGAAACTTCAATTTTCAAATCAGCATTTCCTTTTTTGAAAGCATCAACTGACGGCCAGTTTAATTTTAAATTTTCATTGTTGTGCACATTCAAATAAGCAATTAAATCTCTTGCTACTCCGATATGTCCCATTGCATCAGCTCTATTTGGAGTTAATCCGATTTCGATTTCATAATCATCTTCTAACTCAAAATATGTTGCTGCTTTTGTTCCAACTTCAATCGCTGGATCTAACACTAAAATTCCCGCATGTGATTCTCCTAAACCAAGTTCGTCTTCAGCACACAACATCCCTTGAGACTCAACTCCACGAATTTTAGATAATTTGATTTTAAAAGCCTCTTCTGGTTTTGGATAAAGTGTACAACCAACTGTAGCAACGATTACTTTTTGTCCGGCAGCAACATTTGGAGCTCCACACACAATTTGTAATGGCTCACCTGAACCTATATTGACAGTCGTAACTTTTAATTTATCAGCATCTGGGTGTTTTTCACATGTCAACACTTCTCCAACAACTACTCCTTCTAATCCACCTTTAACAGCTTCAATTTTTTCAACGCTTTCCACCTCAAGTCCTGTATCCGTTAAGATTTTATCCATTTCTTGCGGCGTTACAGATGTATTAACGTATTGCTTTAACCAGTTGTAAGATACTTTCATGCTACTAAATTTTTACTCGATTTTTAAAATCAATGCGAATTTAATGAATCTGAGGGAAATGAAGGTTTTATGGAGGGGAGAAATGAAAAAATAATTTGTGACATTTTTTAAGAGTGGTTTTAAATGGTGGGGATATTTGAATTTCACATAGTGGTAATGATTATAAGGGGAAAGGTGTTTCTAACGGTTAGAAACGACTTTAAACCAAGTTAAATTACAATTATGATCGAAAAAATAGTTTTGATCGAAAACGCAGTGTTTATAAGCTCAAAGGTGATTCTAACGGATAAAAACGACTTTTCCCAAATATTTTTCCCAAAACCTTTTTCAAGAAATCAACTTTTTTCTTAAATTCAATAGAGTATTAAATAATTTAAACACTCAAAATCATGTGCAAAAAGTCAACTAACAATCTAGATCGCAATTGTTTAATTTGTGAGAAATCAATTTTTGGAAGAGCCGACAAAGTTTTTTGTGGGATTCAATGTAAAAATAAATATCACTCAGAAGTGAGGAGAACAACCAAATCAATCAGCTCGGAGACTTTTAAAATTTTAAATAGAAACTGGACTATAATTACGAATTTAATGACCGATCAAGTAGAAAAGATTATTGTCAAAAAGCTGACTTTACAACGCTTAGGATTTGACTTTTCTACCATAACGAATATTCATCAGAAAAATATGTTTATCAACTTTGGAATTTATAATTACACCTATTATATTGGAAAAAATGACAATGTTATAATCTTTAAAGACAAAGAACATTCGGAAATTTCACCATTTATTTTTAAGCGATTGTTGCAGCAATTTCCAATCCAAAGCCATTAAAAAAGAAAATTAACCTTTAACACATTTATTTATCATTCTGTGAATCATAAAATTGTAATTTCACAATCGATTATTATATAAAATGAGATTATTACTTTTTTTAAGTTGTTTTCTATTTAGTTTACAGGCTAATACTCAAGAAAATTTCACAATTAGTGGAACATTGACAAATGGTTCCACGGGTGAATTATTGATTGGCGCTCAAGTTTTAGTTCCTTCAATTAAACGTGCTGTTTCATCGAATAATTATGGATTTTATTCTTTATCAGTTCCCAAAGGAGTTTATATTATTGAATTTAAGTCAATAGGGTTGACTGACAAAAAAATGGAATTGGATATTAATAGAAACACTGAATTAAATATAGAACTTCAAGTAGCGGAAAAAAACATAGAGGAAGTTCAAATAAATGCTAAAAAAGGTGAAAATGTTAATAGTACAAAAATAGGTCAAATGGCTCTAGAAATTGAAGACATTAAACTTTTACCAGCTTTTATGGGAGAAGTGGATGTACTTAAAACTATTCAATTACTTCCTGGTGTTTCGTCTGTAAGTGAAGGAGGACAAGGTTTTTATGTTCGAGGTGGTGGACCAGATCAAAATTTAGTGTTATTAGATGAGGCCATTGTCTATAATCCGTCTCACTTATTTGGTTTCTTCTCTGTTTTTAATTCGGATGCTGTAAAAGGTGTTAACCTTACAAAAGGAACAATGCCTGCTAATTTTGGAGGAAGAATGTCTTCTGTTTTAGAAGTGAATATGAACGAAGGGAACAGTAAAAAATTCAAAGTTAAAGGTGGAATTGGATTAATTTCCTCAAGATTAACATTCGAAGGACCAATTAAAAAAGACAAAGGATCATTTATTATTTCCGGTAGAAGAACCTATATAGATGTTTTAATGAAAAGCTTGATCCCTAAGAAATCTCCTTTCTCAGGTTCTGGTTATTATTTCTATGATTTTAATTTTAAAGCAAATTATAAACTAGGTAAAAATGACAAACTTTTTTTAAGTGGTTATTTCGGTAAGGATAAGTTTTTTTACGACAATAAAAACGATAATTTTTTAGTGGACATGCCTTGGGGAAATAGTATTGCTTCATTGAGATGGAATCATGTTTTTTCAGGTAAACTTTTTATGAACGTCAGTTCGACTTATACAGGCTATCAATTCAGTTTTGGATCACAACAAGATCAATTTAAATTTAGACTTTCTTCAAGTATTAGTGATATCGGAAGTAAAGTAGATTTCTCTTATTTTCCAAATGACAGACATAAAATTAAATATGGATTAAGTTACATTTATCATACTTTTATTCCTACGAGTGTTGCTATATCTGCTGAAGAAGTTGACTTTGATATGGGAAAACCACAGAAAATTTTCAGTCACGAATCGGCTGTTTATTTCTCAGATGATTTTGATGTCTCAAATCGTTTTCGCTTGAATTTTGGATTACGTTATAGTTTTTACCAACAAACAGGACCTTTTACTCGCTATATTAAAGGGACAATTGGCCATTCAGATACAACGATTACTTATTCAAAAGGAGAAATCATTAAATTTTATCAAGGTTTAGAGCCTAGAATTTCAGCCCGATTTACATTAACTGAAAACAGTTCAATTAAAGCAGGTTATTCAATCAACAACCAATATGTTCATTTGACTTCTATGAGCGCCGTTTCTTTACCAACAGATATTTGGTATCCAAGTACTTCGATAGCTAAACCTCAAAAAGGTTGGCAAGCAACAGCAGGTTATTTCCAAGATTTTTTCAATGGGAAAATAGAAACTTCTGTTGAGGTTTATTATAAAGGAATGAATAATTTAATCGAATTTAAAGAAGGTGTTTTACCAACTGATAATGTGAAAGATAATACGGATAATTTATTAACTTTTGGAAAAGGATGGAGTTATGGAGCTGAATTTTTCATCAAACGTAAAATTGGTAAACTGACAGGTTGGATAGGTTATACATGGGCTAAAACAGAACGTAAATTCCCTGAAATAAACGGAGGAAAAGTCTATCCAGCAAAATATGACCGAAGACATGATTTATCAGTTGTTGCAACCTATAAAATGAATGAGCGATGGGTGTTTAGTTCAACATTTATTTATGCTACTGGAAATACTTTAACACTTCCAACAGCATGGTATGTTCAAGATAACAGCTTATTATTTGATTATGGAGCTCGTAATTCAACCAGAATGGCACCTTACCATCGATTAGATATTTCTGCGACACTTTATGGGAAAACATATAAAATAAGGAAAAATGATCAAGGAGAGAGCGAAAGAATTCCTAAAAAATACAAGAGTAATTGGTCGTTCTCAATTTACAATGTCTACAATAGAGCAAATCCATTTTTCATATATGTAGATAGCAATGGTGATCTGTTTAAAGGTAATTTTAATATGAAAGTGAAACAAGTTACTTTGTTTCCAATCATACCGAGTTTTACATGGAATTTTGAATTTTAAAAAGCTATGATGAAAAAATTAATTTACTTTATTGGAAGTGTTTTTATTCTTTGTAGTTGTACAAAAGAAGTTCAAATCGATATTCCTGGTTACGAAGAAAAAATTGTGATTGATGGGAATATAGAAACTGGACAACCTCCAATTGTATTGATTTCAAAATCAAATGATATTTATTCTCCTACTGATTTAAATTCTTACTTAAATAGCTTCATAAAAGGCGCAATTGTAACGGTTAGTAATGGAACAACAACCATTCAATTAGATCAAATTTGTACGGATGACTTACCTCCTGGTACAGAACAAATTGCTGCTGATTTATTTGGGATTTCAGTTGATGAATTGTCGAATTTTCATCTTTGTGCATACACCAGTTTTAATCCCGTGATTTGGGGAGAAATAGGTAAAAACTATACGTTAACCGTTACTTATAATGGAAAAACATATACTTCGAGCACATCTATTAATCAACCAACATCTTTGGATTCTGTTTATTGGAAAGCTGAAACTAGTTACCCAGATTATGGTTATTCCTATGCTCGTTTAACGGATAATCCTTCAACCTATGACGCGTATTTATGGCAAGTAAAACGAATTAACATTCAATCTGATGGTAAACCGAAAGACAATATTTTTACAAAAACGTTCAATCCAGTTTTCGATGATGAATTTGTGAATGGGCTCTCTTTTAATTTCTTTTATGAAAACCCAATGTCATTTGATGATTCGACTGTTCAATCTCAATATAAAGGGTTGTACCATAAAGGTGATTCTGTCGTTATTAAATTTTCTAAAATGAACCAAGATGTTTACAATTATTTTGAGAAGAAATATACGCAATTAGCAACTCAAGGTAATCCTTTTGCAACTCCTATTAATATTGTTTCCAATATATCGGGTGGTGCTTTGGGAGTTTGGGCAGGATATTCTCCTTCTTTTGATACACTTTATTGTCAATAATTTCGTTGGTCTTATTTTTGATACGTTCGATTAAATACTTGAATATGCGTTTTTTATTAGTTGTCTTTTCTCTTTTTGTTTTTACGTTATTAAAAGCGCAAATAGTTTTTGATAAAACGAAGTTTGATTTCGGTGATTTATCAATGACAAGTGATCGATTCGTAGACATTAAAATAACTAATAAAAGTGTCAAAAAAGGATATATTTTAACCATCAAAAAACCTGCAGATGTGGTGTATATTGTGAATGGTCAATTCATGGAAAAAGACAGTTCTTTAACTTTAAGATGTCAAGTAAATCCTATGAAGAAAGGCCGATTCACCTATGAAATTTCAATTTTTACAAGCGATAAAGGAGAAGCTACGATTATTAAATTAACAGGAAACCTTAAAGAATTTTCTCCCGAAACAGCAAATTACCTTCAAGCATGCCCAGATTTCAATGCAAAGAAACCTGATAAAAATGCCACCGATTTCGAAGTAACGATTGTCACAATTGACAAAGAAACGAAAACAATTCTCTCCGAATCCACTGTTACAATGATTCAAAATGGTCGACCAACAACGGCTTTTAAAACAGATAAAAAAGGTCAGTTTACCAGAAAATTTCCATTAGGATTTAGTTATTTCTATGCAACTCACGATGGATATTTTCCAACAGAAATGGGTGCTTACATTAATTTCCAACGAAATTATGTCATGATCGAACTTGAAAAAAACAAAACCATTATTGAACCAAAAATTCCTTTACCTGTATTCGAAAAACCTATAATCGATTCGACTATAAATCCAGTAGAAATAGAGTTGAACTTAGAAAATGAATTAGCACAACAAACGACAACACCAACAACAGAAGTAAACGTAGTAGGTTTTAATGAGATTGATAAAAATAATTTCGATGCATCCTTATTTAAGCCGGTAAACATCGTGTTTGTATTAGATATTTCAGCTTCAATGCAAGCAGGAGAGAAGATGGAATTGATGAAATATTCATTGAACAAATTAGTAGAAATGCTTCGACCACAAGATCAGATTACGTTGGTAACGTATTCAACTGATGCGAGAGTTTTATTGGAAACTATTCATGGAGATCAAAAAGACGAAATTTTCAAAAAAGTGGATGAATTAAAAGCTGCAGGTTTAACAGCTGGAGGAGATGGAATCAAATTAGGTTATAAGCAATCATTAAGACATTATTTAAATGATGGAGTAAATCATTTGGTCGTTATTACAGATGGTGCATTTAATAGAAATTCAGGTGATTACAAAAAGGCGATAAAAAAGTATAAGAAAAAAGGAGTTAACATGTCTGTTGTTGGAATTCAAAACAGTGAAAAAGACAAAGTGAATATGGAAGAAGTGGCTAATTTGGGAGGAGGAAGATATATTCCAATTTACAAATTAGTAGATGCGCAAAACAACTTAAAACAAGAAATTCGATTTATTGCTTTTAGAAAGTAGCTAAACTAGATTCTAGAATATTCAAATGTTTGAATGAGTTTCATTCGATAAACTTAAATCAATTCTTTTTTAGCAACTTTCATTACAAAAGGACTAAACTCAAAAAATTAAATTTGTGATTGTAATTTCAGTTTACTCTAAAAATAGAAAGTATGAATTTGAATGAAAAAATAATGACCATCAACTATACAGATTACATCACTTTAGTTGCTAGACTAGTCGAGGAAAATAAAACTACAGGAAGTGATCAATCTGAAAAGCTAGTTGAATTTACAAAATTGAATCAACAAAGAATGAACCGTTTAAATAAGACGA
>Ga0315909_10004543_pt1 | contig 16303 bp, 8 predicted proteins | sample LakEriMetagenome_11_FD_203527 | JGI IMG/M metagenome (GOLD analysis project Ga0315909, IMG submission 203527) | Freshwater fungal communities from buoy surface, Lake Erie, Ohio, United States - Buoy 2 MA125 | ecosystem: Environmental > Aquatic > Freshwater > Lake | place: USA: Lake Erie, Ohio...
ACTATATTATGTATAATGAAGCTTACTATGAAGCTAATAATGTTAACGAGAATCAGTATATAGTTGGTAAGAACCCTGACTATACTTATTCTGATGGAGCGGCTAACTTCGGCCAATCTTATTCAATAATTGTTTTTGGACACTATACTAGCCCAGATAAACTTGGTATAACCTTAGATAGATTATAATGTCAATACAAGTAGTAAGACCTCAGAACAGACAGGAGTTTATGAGTAAGCTCGTAGGCCCTGCATACGACCCACAATACGGGACCGTACCAAAACCTTTTTCTGAGCCTACTAAATTAGGGCAGCCTGAACAAAATCGTGCTTATCAAACAACTGTAAAAGGTGATACTGATAAGGACTTTTACATTGGTATCAAAGATATAGATGAGGCAGTTAGTCACTACTTTAATGATGTACTAAAACTATCAGTTACTCAGAATAATACTAGGGTTAATATCCCTATTATCTATGGTACACCTGAGAACTGGAAGAGCGTGCAAGCAGATGGTTACTATCGTGATTCTAATGGTAAGTTGATGGCACCACTACTCATGTTCAAGAGAAGATCTATCACACAAAACCGTGAACTTGGAAATAAGCTAGATGGTAACTTAGCTCATAACGTACAAACGTTTAGAACTAGGTATAACAAGAGAAACTTCTACAGTAACTTTAGCGTTTTGAATAGCAGATCTCCTGAAACGAAGTACGTAGTAGCACTAACACCAGACTACATAACTGTAGAGTACGAGTGTATGGTATGGACTTATTTTGTAGAGCAGATGGACAAGCTAATCGAGAGCTTGAATTTCGCATCCAGAAGCTATTGGGGTGACCCAAACCGCTTCCAGTTCTACAGTTCAATAGATTCATTCGAAGATTCAATTACGTATAACGTAGGTGACAACCGTGCGGTCAGGACAAACTTTAACCTTACTTTGAACGGATACCTGATTCCTGATAGTATCAACAAAAAGATCGCTAACGCTAGTGTTTACTACGGAGTTAGCCAAGTCGTATTTGGTATTGAAACTGCAACAGGCCTAGAAGAGTTTACAGTTAAAGCAGAGTCTGGTAAGTCTAGAGTGACTTCTACAATACTGTCTGATTCTGTTAACATTGTAACTACAGCTGGAAATGATGCAGCATTGGAATACCTAAACATTAATAAGACAGTGCAAGGAACATATTCATCACCAACTACAGCAGTATTTGCTGCAACTTGGGCAGTTGCACCATCACCACTCCCAGCTACTAGTATAGACAACTTTACATTCTTTGTAAACGGCCAATATATTGAAAGGTCTGCAATAGTGAGTTTTACAGAAGTAGGAGCTACGTCAGTTTTAGTTATAGACCCAGCTATATTAGGCTTTACATTTGATCAAACAGACGTACTTTTAGCAGTAGGTAAATTCAATTAATATGGCTAGGCTTAAGTTCAAACAAATATATTCAAATTTACAATACGACACAGCATCGTCTGTATTAACTTTGTCTGGAAGTAAAGAGACAGACTTTGTTATTTCTGGCTCTGTTAGAATAGTATCTACACCTACAATGACTGGTTCATTAACTATCCAAAACATCGACAGTTTTGGTGATTCTGGATCATTCTTTACTATGGATTTGGGAGATTATTGATATTTATATTGGGCTATATAGTCCTTTTTCGCTAGTAGATACTTTAACATAACAGAGACACATGTCTAACCAGTTCCTCAAACTGCGTCGTAGCGCAGTACCAGGTAAAATACCTGACACAGGCTCATTGGATTTAGGAGAAATAGCCCTAAATACGTATGATGGCCTTGCCTTCATGAAGAAGTCAGGTTCATCAGGTGAGGAGATAGTAGTTATAGGAAACACAACTGGTTCATTCACTGGCTCTTTTACTGGCGAATTTACAGGTTCACTTCTTGGAACCGCTAGCTGGGCTTACAATGCCGTAACAGCTTCAACAGCCGACGATTTTTACATTAGAGGAAATGTAACTGGTTCTAATGCCTTATTTACCGGGACCGTAACAGCTCAAAGACTAGTAGTTCAGACTATTAGCTCTTCAGTCATTTACTCTTCTGGATCAAACATATTTGGTGACGAGTTAACAGACAATCAACAGTTTACTGGGTCTGTCACTATGACAGGGTCACTTACTGTTTTTGGACCTTCTACTTTTAACGGAGCCGTCACAGCAAACAATCTTACAGGCAGTTTATTTGGAACTTCTAGCCAAGCAGTGTCTGCGTCTTTTGCACAAACAGGTAATGGTATATTCAGCGGGTCTTTTAGCGGATCTTTTTCTGGTAGTGGTGGAGGACTTACAAATATTCCAGCGTCTAGTGTAGTTGGTCTTAACTTGTCTTTGATATCATCAGGATCAGTTACTGCTTCAACAGATCCAGCGTATGGGTTTAGAGTTAACGCAAACTCACAGTTTTCTGGGTCCACCCAGATCACAGGATCACTTGGTGTAACTGGATCAGTTAGTATATCTGGTAGTGTAGGGAATATATTCTCTGCTAACGTAGACACGATGGTGTTTACTGGATCTTTGTTCCAGACTGGATCTACTTTTATAACAGGCACATTAGGAGTCTTTGGAGGTATAACTGGTAGCTTATTTGGTACTTCTAGCTGGGCAATATCAGCGTCTCATGCACCATCAGCTTTAACAGCATCATACGCGGTATCTAGCTCTTTCTCTCAAACAGCTTCTTACGCAATATCTGCACCAGCATATACTACCACTGCATCATTCAATCAGTTCACTAGCTCATATTATTTAGACTCAGCTAGTTTTAGCTCTAGTATAGCTTTACTCTCTGGTAGCTTTTTATCTACTAGTCAATCTCTAAGTGCAAGTATAGGAATATTATCAGGAAGTTTTCTTAACTTTTCTTCTAGCTATTTGATCGACTCAGCTAGTTGGAACAATAGCATATCTCTTTTATCTAGCAGCTTTTTATCTACCAGTCAGTCTCTTAGTGAGAGTATACAACTACTATCAGGAAGTTTCCTTAACTTCTCTTCTAGCTATTTAATTGATTCCTCAAGTTGGAACAATAGTATATCTATTTTATCTAGCAGTTTTTTATCTACTAGCCAATCTCTTAGTGCTAGTATATCTTATTTGTCTAGTAGCTTCTTACAATTTAGTCAATCATACAATACTGGCTCATTTACTGGTTCATTTACAGGAGTTGGCAATCTAACTGGTTCGTTTAGTGGTTCTTTTTATGGTCAACTTACTGGATCATTCTCTGGCTCTGTTGCCAATATAGATGGCCAAACTAACTACATTGCTAAGTTTGATTCACCTAATACTGTAGACTCTAGTGTAATATACCAGTCTGCTTCATTCATTGCTATTAATGAAACTAACTTTACGGCAGGAGACCCTGAAGCGCTATATGTTTTCCAGACACATCCTACTTCATTTAACGTTGTAACTGGTAAAGGTAACACTAATAACTACTTACAGCTTAATATACAAAATACTAATCAAGGTATATCTGCATCGTCTGATATTGTTGCTACTGCCAATAATGGTAATGAGTTCAGCAACTATATCGACATGGGTGTCAATAGTGAGAACTTTAATACCGGCTTTATAGGTGAAGCAAATGACGCTTATCTATATTCTATAGCCAATAACTTACATATTGGTAACGCAGCTACAAATGGTAGTCACATAGGCTTCTTTGTTGGTGGAGACGATGTTCAAGCAAACAACAAACTACAGTTGAACCCAACAGGTCCTCACTACATGTCTGGATCTTTAGAGATCACTGGTAGTTTGAATGTTCTAGAAGGTATAACAGGATCTTTATTTGGTACTGCTAGTTGGGCAATTAGTGCATCACACGCACCATCTGCATTATCATCTAGCTATGCTATAACTGCTTCTTATGCACTTAATGCAACATCTGCTTCTCACGCTGTAAATTCAGACAATGCTATTAGTGCAAGCTATGCTGCTACCGCGTCTTCGGCAGACAACTTTTTAGTTCGACAAAATGTTACTGCTTCAAATGCTCTAATAACTGGCACATTAACTGCTCAGACTATTATAGCACAGTATATCACGTCTTCTACAGAGTTTATTACCGGCTCCACTAAGTTCGGTACACAACTTACAGACACCCATCAGTTTACTGGTTCAGTTACTGTAACAGGAAGCCTTAGTCTTAATAATGACCCTGTAGTAACACAGACTCCTTACAATACATTTAGTCAATCTATACAGCTTAGAGCAACTAACCTTGAATCAACTGCTTCAGTGTTAACTCAAGCCAGTGCTTCATTTGCTCAACAATCAGGTAGTAATAGTATAAGACTAACTAACCTTGAGACTACAGCTAGTGTACTTACCACTGCTAGTGCTAGTTTTGCTCTAGTATCATCAAGCTATGCTAGTGCTTCTGGGTCATTATCTACAAGAGTCACTAACCTTGAAACAACATCTAGCGTATTAACTCAAGCATCAGCTAGTTTTGCTTCTGATTCTGGATCAAATAGTATTAGATTCACTAACCTTGAATCAACTGCATCTGTACTTACAACCGCATCAGCTAGTTTTGCAGTAGTTAGTGGTAGTTATTCCAGTGCATCAGGATCACTTTCTACTAGAACAACTAATCTTGAGTCAACTGCAAGTGTACTTGTAGCAGCAAGCGCATCACTAACTTTAGCATCTGCATCATTCTCTACTAGAGTAACAACACTTGAAAATGCGTCAGCATCATTTGCACAACAGTCTGGATCTAATAGTGTTAGATTTACTAATTTAGAATCAACAGCATCTGTACTCACAACTGCATCTGCATCTTTTGCTATTGTTAGTGGAAGTTATTCTACAGCATCTGGCTCATTATCAACTAGAGTTACTAATTTAGAATCTACTTCTTCTATATTAACATCTGCTAGTGCTAGCTTTGCTCAGCAGTCTGGTAGCAATAGTATAAGGATCACTAATTTAGAGTCAACTGCATCTGTATTAACAACAGCATCAGCAAGCTTTGCTCTAGTTAGTTCAAGCTATTCTCAATTTAGCCAGTCCTATAATACAGGATCTTTTACCGGTAGCTTTACAGGGTATCTATATGGAACTGCTAGTTGGGCAGTTAGCGCATCACACGCTCCTAGCGCATTAACAGCATCTTATGCTTTACAAGCTTTAAGCTCATCATATGCTTTGACTGCTTCTTATGCAGCAAATGTACCTGCTACAGCTTCATACGCACTACAAGCTTTAAGTTCCTCTTATGCATTGACTGCATCATACGTAGAAAATGCACAGACTGCTAGCTACGTACTTCAAGCAGTATCATCATCTTTTGCACAAACTGCATCATATGTACAAAATGCTCAAACAGCTAGTTATGTACTGAATGCGGTGTCAGCATCTTTTTCTCAAAATGCACAAACAGCGTCTTACGTACTAAATGCTATCAGCGCAAGCTATGCAGCAACAGCATCTTCTGCTAATGATTTCTTAGTTCGTCAAAATATCACTGCGTCTAACGCACTTATTACAGGAACCCTTACTGCACAAACTATTATTGCACAGTACATCACCTCATCTACTGAGTTTATTACTGGCTCTACTAAGTTTGGTACACAGCTTACTGACACACATCAGTTTACAGGCTCTGTTAGCATTACAGGAAGTTTGTCTGTTAACAATAGCCCAGTAGTTACTAATGCTGTATTTACCCCATTCTCTAGTTCAGTTTCTACTAGAGTTACAAACCTTGAGTCTACTGCTAGCGTATTAACAACTGCAAGCGCTTCATTTGCTCTAGTAAGTTCAAGCTACTCACAATTTAGTCAGTCTTATAATACAGGGTCTTTTACAGGAAGCTTTACTGGATCTTTATTTGGTACATCTAGCTGGGCATTAAACGCTGTAACAGCTTCTTATGCTTTACAAGCATTGAGCTCTTCTTATTCAGTAACAGCATCTTACGCACAGACTGCATCATACGCTCTAAACATAACAATATCAGGGTCAATTGAAGATGTTGACTATATTGACTTTGATACAAGTGCATCATTTGCAAATGCTGTTGGTAGATTAGGATATGATAGTGGTGAAGGCACTTTAACTCTTGGACTCGCTGGTGGCAATGTTTCTTTAAAGATAGGAAGTGATCTGTATCAGTATGTTTATAACGATACTACTTCTTCAATGACATTAGGTCAAGTAGTTTATGTTTCAGGATCACAAGGAAATAGAATCGCTGTTAAATTAGCATCAGCTACTGCTGAACAAGGATCCGCTAACACGCTAGGCTTTGTTGCTGAAACTATTTCAGCCGGAGGTGAAGGATGGGTGATGACTGAAGGTAATTTAAGAAAGTTAAATACAGTTGGATTAGTAGGAGGACAACTAATATTTTTAGGAACAACACCTGGTACATATACGCAAATGCCTCCTGTTGCCCCAGATCACGGAGTTAGATTAGGATATGCTGAAAGAATTAGTGCTACAGTAGGATCGATATATGTTAAAATAGACAACGGTTATGAGCTAGGTGAACTACATGATGTAATTGATAATACTACATCAGGATCTTATGGAGACCTTCTTGTTAAGAGTGGTAGTGTATGGACTAACTTAAAGCAACTAACTGGGTCTTACGGTCTTACTGGGTCTTTAACTGTAATAAATGGTGGCTTTACTAGTTCATTATTTGGTACTTCTAGCTTTGCTGTATCTGCTTCTTATGCACAGCAATCAACATCAGCGTCTTACGCATTAACTGCTTCGTATGTAAACCCTCTACAGCAAAATGTTCTTATTACTGGGTCTTTAAATGTAAGCGGATCTACATTTCAAGTAGGAAACAATACTCTACTTGGTAACACAACATTATCAGGTAGTATCATAATATCAGGCTCACTCGGATCAACACCTACTGTTCAAATATATGGTGATACCACACATAATGGGTATATTCGTTTTGACCCTGTAACTACTAACATTAATACAAGCATATCTGCTTCTTACATTTATGTATCAGGGTCTACAAGTGATTTATACTTCTCACAAAATGGATCGGGGTATAGTAACACAACCAGACTTCGTTGGATAGAAGGTAACCTTTATACTGGTCTATTAAATGGTGGTTTACTTACAACTCAGTCTTCTACTGTTTATCAAGTAGCATCAGGTAGTGGTATAGTAGTTAATTTAGGAGCAAGTTTAAATGACAATCCATACCCTACTATTACTTACGTAAACTGGCCTAATTTATCAGCTAGTATAGCACCTCTTAGTGCATCTTATGATCAGACTTTTGTTGCCATTAGTTCTGCTGGAACAATCGCTGTGCAAGGAGACCCTTATTATAATGGTCAAGTAGATACACAGATACCAGTAGGATATGTACTACATCAGAATAGATCTACTATTAATGGTGTAGCTACAGAACCAAGTCTAGCCTATGGTATTAAGCAAAGACAGAACGTATTCATTAGTGCATTTGGACCTTTAAAACTGTCTGGCTATACTTTAGCAGTAAGTGGATCTTCTACAGGAAGCCTTATTGTAGGTAGTGGTACTGCTTATTTAGATGGTGGTAACTATCAAACAGATCCAAACAACCCAGCCTATATAACAGGAACCGGTACAAACGTATCAAGAATATTCAGATATTATGATTCAGGATCTAATTGGGTATATGATACTAATGCAGGTGTAGGATATACTACAATTGACCCAGCTAGATATTCAAACAACGGTATTTTAACTTCTGTAGGTGCAGGTAACTGGTCTATTCAGAGAGTGTTCTTCTTCCCAACATCTCCTCTAACACCTAAGCCGATAGTAGTTTACTATGGTAACGCAATCTATCCTACAGAAGCAGAAGCAATTGCAAATATAGCATTTGAAACATTTGATGAAGCCCCTAATACTGCTGCTAGTGCTATTTACTTAGGAGCTATTGTAATTAGTGGCAATGGTGTATTGACAAATACAAGTACATTTAGCATATTAGCTGGAGGTTTATTCAGACAAGTAGGTGGATCAGGTGGAGGTGGATCTGTAATAACAACTACTTTAGCAGGACTTTCTGATGTTAATATATCTGGGCCTACTGATTATCAAGCATTAGTATATGATACTAATCAGTTAAAGTGGATCAATGCTTCTTTTATTAGTGCATCTATTTCAGGAAACGCTGCAACCGCTACTACTGCATCTTATGCGGTAACAGCATCATTTGTTCAAAACGCACAATCTGCTAGTTATGTACTACAAGCCGTATCTGCTTCTTTTGCAACATCTGCAAGTTTTGCTACTACAGCTTCATATTCACTTCAAGCCTTAAGTTCGTCTTTTGCTACTACAGCATCATTTGTAAGAAATGCTCAGTCAGCCAGCTACGTACTTCAAGCAGTGTCTGCGTCTTTTGCTACAACATCGTCTTTTGCACAAACAGCATCATACGTACAAAATGCACAATCAGCTAGCTACGTACTAAATGCTATTTCTGCTTCTTATGCAGCTACAGCATCATCTGCTGACAGCTTCTTAGTTCGTCAAAGTGTTACTGCATCTAATGCATTGATCACTGGGACATTAACAGCCCAAACGATCATTGCTCAATATATTACATCATCTACTGAGTTCATTACAGGTTCAACCAAGTTCGGCACTCAGTTAACAGATACTCACCAGTTTACAGGTAGCGTTACCGTTACAGGTAGCTTGAGTGTTAACAATAGCCCAGTAGTTACTAATGCTACGTTTACTCCGTTCTCTAGCTCAGTTTCTACTAGAGTCACTAATTTAGAATCAACAGCATCAGTATTAACAACTGCTAGCGCATCTTTTGCTATAGTATCAGCTAGTTATTCTAGTGCGTCAGGATCTTTGTCCACTCGTGTTACTACACTTGAACAAGCATCCGCCTCTTTTGCTCAACAGTCTGGTTCTAATAGTATTAGACTTACTAACTTAGAGTCAACCGCATCTGTACTTACAAGTGCATCAGCAAGTTTTGCCTTAGCATCTGGTTCTATTAGTACTAGGCTTACTACTATTGAAGGAAAGTACCTTACTACAGGATCTAACTCATTAACAGGTTCACAAGTTATAAGTGGATCATTGACCATAACAGGATCACTTAATGCAGCAAGTATTACAGGATCACTATTTGGTACAGCTAGTTGGGCACAAAATGCTGTTACATCTAGTTATATACTTCAAGCTGTGTCTGCTTCATTTGCTACAACAGCGTCATTTGCTCAAAATGCACAGACAGCTAGCTACGTATTAAACGCAATTAGTGCATCTTTTGCATCAACAGCATCATTTGTAAGAAATGCCGTAACTGCTTCATATGTACTTAATGCAATATCAGCATCATTTGCTTCTACAGCTTCATATGTTAATACACTTAATCAAAATGTATTAATCACAGGTAGTTTAACAGTTGGAGCTACTTCAGTTGGTTCTAATGAGAACACACTAATTGTAGGACCATCACCAATAGGAGGCACAGGTGAAGGTGGGCAGATATTACTTCAAGCAGTAGGAGGTACTTATACCTCAGCTTCAATGCTTGATACGTACCAAAACAGATTTAGAATATTAAGAGGTACAAACGCGGCAAGTGATGCTGAATTCCTTAACGTTAGTTTACATAGTGGACAAGTAACATTTAACAGATATACAGGCTCAGGTGCATTCACAGGAACGACTGCAGCATTCTTAGCAGTAGATACTTCAGGAAATGTACTAACCAGTAACGTAATACCATCTGCTTCTTTTGCAACAACAGCTTCATTTGCACAAACCGCGTCATACGTACTAAATGCTATTAGTGCAAGCTATGCTGCAACCGCATCTTCTGCAGACAACTTTTTAATTAGACAAAACGTTACAGCATCCAATGCCTTAATAACTGGTACATTAACTGCTCAGACTATTATAGCACAGTATATTACTTCTTCTACGGAGTTTATTACTGGCTCTACAAAGTTTGGTAGTCAGTTAACAGATACACATCAATTCACAGGCTCTGTTACTATAACTGGTAGCTTGTCTCTTAATAACAGCCCAGTAGTTACAAATGCTACATTTACACCGTTCTCTAGTTCTGTCTCTACAAGACTAGTAACACTTGAGAATGCATCAGCGTCATTTGCTCAAGATTCTGGGTCTAATAGTGGAAGATTAACTAGGTTAGAATCAACAGCAAGTGTGCTTACTACAGCATCAGCATCTTTTGCTATAGTTAGTTCATCATATGCAAGTGCATCTGGTTCTATTAGCACTAGACTTACTACTATTGAAGGAAAGTATTTAACTACTGGCTCTAATGCTCTAACAGGATCGCAAGTTATAAGTGGATCATTAACTGTAACAGGTAGTGTAAATGTACTAGGTGGTGTTACTGCTAGCTTATTTGGTACCGCTAGTTGGGCGAATAATGCTGTTACTGCTAGCTACGTACTTAATGCTATATCAGCATCATTTGCATCGACTGCATCTTCTGTTAATACATTAGTTCAGAATGTAATCATATCTGGTAGTTTAACCATAGTTACAGGATCAGGTACAGAGTTTCAAGTTACTAATACAGGAACTAAGATCGGTAACTTGTCAACAGACGTTCATACTATTACAGGATCTATCTATCAGTCAGGATCAGGTGTATCACTATCATTGATAGGGTCAGGTTCAGCAGTATTCAGTGTTGATGGTACGTCTGGCCGTCTATTCCAAGTAGATGATAGCTTGTCTGGGTCATTATTCTCTGTTAATACAGCTGGAGGTCTTCCTATCATTGAAGCCTTCTCTGACAATACTGTAAGAATTGGTCAATACGGCCAAAGAGCTTTATTTGTATCACAGTCTAAAGTAGGTATAGGTAAAGAAAGCCTACTAAACGGTATATTAGACGTAAGTGGAAGTGTAACTATAACAGGCTCACTTAATGTGTCTTCTGGCATAACTGGTAGCCTATTTGGAACATCATCTTGGGCTCAGAATGCAGTAACATCTTCTTATATACTGAATGCCGTATCAGCTTCTTATGCGGCCACAGCATCGTCTGCAGATAACTTTTTGATCAGACAAAATGCTACTGCATCTAACTTACTAGTCAATAATACTATAACTGCTCAAACACTCGTTGTACAGACTGTTACTTCTAGTGTTGTTTACAGTAGTGGTTCTAATACATTTGGTAATTTGTTGACTAATGTTCAACAGTTTACTGGTAGCTTGAGAGTAACAGGATCTGGTAATCACTGGATCATGGGTGGTAATGTCGGTATTGATACGCAAACACCAGGATTTAAAGTAGATGTAAATGGCAATGCTAGGATATTAGGAGGAAGTACATACTTAGGTCAAGCAGATGTAGCATCAGGACATTTGAATGCATATGAGTTAATGACATTCAATATTGATGTTGACAATGATGATACTAACAGATATTTTGCATGGTATAAAAATGCTGCTGACGGTGCTGGTACAGAATTAGCAAGATTAACTGAGGCAGGCAATTTTGGAGTAAATAATACTACTCCTATTTACAAATTAGATGTAACTGGTGATGGTAACTTCACTGCTAACCTAACTGCTACTGGTTCTATCAGATTCCCTAGTCTAAGTAATGCTAATCAGATAAATGTAGTTGGTTACAACACTTCAACTGGCCAGTTATTCTATCAAACTACTAGTTCACTTAGTGTAACATCAGCTTCTTATGCAGCTACATCTAGCTATGCTAATAACTTCACCATAGCTAACCAGTTGATATTTGATCAGACTTTGATGGACTATGCAAGTGTTGCATCATCTGTTGCAGGGTCTAACAATTTGTTCACCCAAGCCACAGGATCATACACATCTGCATTCTTCAAGTACACTGTGTCAAACTCAACTAACGCTAGATCAGGTGAAATGATGGCAGTGTGGAATGGTGCAAGTGTACAGTTTACAGACAATTCTACTCTAGACATTGGAACAACTACACCTGTTACTTGTTCTGTATCATTAGTAGGTGGAGACGTGCTATTTAACGTACAGACAAACACCAGTGGTTGGAGAATTAAGTCGATCGGAACATTCATGTAAATATTTATATAAAACAACAATCTATGATTTGGCAAGTACAAATGGAATTCATTCCAGGAAACCCTATGATCTGGGTAGCACAGTTAGAACCAGGAGACCCGATTTACGATTATGACAATGAGCCTGAAGCTCAAGCAAAAGCTAATGAACTACAAGCTAACGACCCAACTGGTAGACTATATAGAGTAGTACAAATAAGCTAATTGTATGGCACAGAATTTTGGTGGTAGTATAGTAAAAGATGGTCTGATTTTATCATTAGATGCAGCTGATTCTAATTCATATCCTGGAACTGGTACTACTTGGTTTGATGTAAGCGGAAATAATTGGCAAGCTACTATGTCTAATATGACAGCAACAAATTGGGTTACATATAATGGTGTTAGGGCATTTGAAACAAACGACACAAATGATCAAGGATTTAGAATAACAAGTTTTCCTTTTCCTCAAACAGGAAGAACGTATGAAATTTGGCTAAATTCAAAATCGTTTAGTATAGGATGGCAAACTTGGTTTGATGATGGAGGAGGAGAAAGAATTTTATTTGGTACTTCAACTAATAGTATATATGTTTATCCTGATCAAAATTTTACAGGGAATTTAGTAGCTGGAAATTGGTATCAATTAGCTTATACGCTTTATGTAGCAGCAGGATCTACAACAATAGGATATAAAAATGGTGTAAGTGTAGGATCTGGTGCTTATAATTCTACTATAGCAACTTCTGGAACTCTATATATTTTAGGAGACGCTGCAAGTGAAGTAACATCATGTTACTGTTCAATAGTTAGAATATATAATAGAGCACTATCAGCATCAGAAATTTTACAAAATTACAATATACAAAAATCACGATTCGGTTTAACATAATAGTATGCCATACTCATTAGGTCCAAATATAACAAGAACAGGGTTAGTGTTCACCTACGATACAGGTGATCAAACCAATTCATGGAAAGGTGAACCTACTACTAATCTTGTAGGAAGCCCGTTTTCCGTAACAAGCGGATATGCTACAACTTTATCAACTACAGATAATGTAACGTTAAACTGGAACGGCCAAAATACTGGAGGGCTTATATCAGGAAACGGATATTTTGCTTATGTATCAGCAGCAACAACAAACGGTAATAAGTATACTACTAGTTGGTACGTAAAAGGAGGTACTACTAATAGTATTAACTTTGTTTGGGGAGGAGCCCATCAAGGAAATAGAACCGACTTTAACTTTAATACTTCAACGGGTGCTATAACAGGAGTTAGTCTAGCTTCTGGAGAAATTTATGGAGCTTCTTATCTTAATAATGGGTGGTGGCAGGTTTACTACTCTTCAACATTAAGCAGTGGAAATAGTTATTATCCTCAAATCACTTTAAACGGTACAGCTTATGTAGGAGGCTTACAGATAGAACAAAAAGCTTATCCAACACCGTTTGTGCAAGGGACTAGATCTACTACACAAGGTCTACTAGATATATCAGGGAATAATAATACTGTTACACTTACTAATATGACTTATGGTGCTAATAACGCTATTTCATTTGATGGGACTGATGATTATATTGATTTAGGAAATCCTACGGCCTTTCAAAGTTTGAATAGCGGAACAATTGAAGCAATATACTATAGAGTAGCATCAACTGGAACTTATCAAATGATATTTACCGATGCCGGTTCAGATATGGAAATAACATATTCTGCAAATGTATTACAGTTTTATATAGGAAATTCAGGTATTAGTTATACGCATGCAGTGACAGGTCAGTGGTTTCATGTAGCGGGAGTTTGGACTCCTGCAACTAAAACATTGTATTTAAATGGTGTACAAGTAGCAACAGGAGGTAATGGTTTAACTACAGGAAATAGAACCAGGTATGTTGGAAGTAGAGGTGGATCATATGCTTTTAACGGTAGAGTACCTATTGTAAAAGTATATAACCAATCATTGTCAGCTCAACAAGTACTACAAAACTACAACTCATACAAAACACGTTTTAATATAACATAAACTATGGCAGTAGAAGCAGGATATAGTAAGATTGCAACATCAGGTAGTGTATTCATATACGATACAGGTGATACTATTAATTCGTATGCAGGAGAACCTACTACTAATTATGTACCTAGTCCATATAACTATAGTTTGTACGCATATGCATCTGGGCCTGTTGATGTTTCTACAGTTGATCAGAATGGAAATGCTATAACTGCCAAAAGATACACTATAACGAATGCTATTAACACAGCAAGAGCTGCTATATTTCCAGTAACTACAACTAATACTTATTATACATTTTCTTTTAAGTGGAGATACAATGGATCAACTACAGCTACGCCTTCTGTAGGAGTTAGTGCTTCTAAAGGAAACCCAGAAACAAACAACAATACATTTAATTCACAAGATACAACTACTACTAGTATAGGAAATGGCTGGTATTTTACCGTGTATACGTTTAATTTTGCCACTAACCCAACCGGAGGCTGTATATTAACATTTGGAATTAATACAGGAAGTACAGCAAGCTACGTTAATGAAACATTTGATATATATCAAGCACAGTTTGAAATAAAGTCACATGCTACGCCTTGGGCAAATGGTACTCGTTCTAACACCCAAGGTTTATTAGATATATCAGGCGGTGGTAATAGTATCAATTTAGCAAATATGTCGTATGATGCAAATGCAATGATGTATTTTGATGGTACAGATGATTATATTAGCCTTAGTACAAACTCTAATTTACTTAATTTAGGTAGTACTTTTACAATAGAAGGAATACTAAAACTTACTAATACATCTCAAGAATTAGGTGTTATATTTTCTTCTTTAGATGTAGCTTTAAGTAGTCAAACTAAAGGAGTGGGATTTTACTGGTATAGAGATGCTGCTTATGGTATGAATGCTAATACCATAAGATTACAATTAGGAATAACAGCATGGGCTTGGCATATATTTGCTTCTAATGGTATAACTATTACTAATACAAATTACCATCATGTAGCTGTTACTCTTATAGGAGGTGATACAAGTAATCCTACTATTATTTTTTACATAGACGGAGTAGCTCAATCAGGAACTTTATGGAATGCAGGAAGTACAGGTCCTATTAATAATAGTTCAAATGTTAATAGTTTAAGGTTAGGATCCATTTATACAGCTACGTCTCCAGGTTATCAAACTCAATATAGTACTGAAAACTTACCTGTGGTTAAAATATATAATCGAGCTCTATCAGCCTCAGAAGTTTTATCAAATTACAACCATTATAGGACACGCTTTAATATCATTTAATATTTATCTATATGATAGACAACTTATTTCCAAACAGAAGGTGGTTAGTAATCCCAACTTCAATTACAAGTTCAATCAATTTTGATCAAGTGTGTGAAGGAAGCTTACAAGGACTTCGCCTATCTGTTGATCATGAAAAGACTTTCGTTAAGTACGACATTACAGACGTAACTGCATCCTATACTCAAAGTTGGATTGATCCAGAAACTCAAACCACACAATCTGTAGTTATAGAAGCAGGTATATACGGTAGACCTTCTATCTATAGTTCATCATACCAGGAGTACAATTACCCTGATATTTTAGAGCTACTTTCTACACCTGAATGGACGAGTCCATTGACAGGAAGTATTGTTATGTGATATTTATACAAAACCCCCCTCCTTAGGGAAAGTGAACTAAGGAAAGAGTTAAATGGCCAATGAATTTATAGCTAGAAATGGCGTATTCGCCCTATGTAGTTCCCAAGTCACAGGATCACTCTCTGTTACTAGTGACATTAATGGTGGGACTAGGTTAAAAATTGGTGCTAATCATACTCTTTCCGGAACCTATGCATCTATAGCAGGAGGTTCGACTAATACAGCTTCAGGAAATACATCAACAGTAGGAGGAGGTAGATTCAACTGCTCATTAGGAATAGACGCCACTGTATCTGGTGGTTATGGTAATAAGGCTTGCACTAACAGAAGTTTTATTGGTGGAGGTTTTAGTAATACTGTATCAGGAGCCTATTCTACAATTTCAGGTGGATATTGCAATTTAGTATCTGGCGCAAGATCATTTATTGGAGGCGGCCAAGCAAATACAGCATCAGGTAACTGTTCATCAGTAGTAGGAGGTATTAGTAATACCGCATCGAATGCATTTGCTACTGTTGGTGGTGGTCAAAGTAACTCATCT
>Ga0315909_10004544_pt1 | contig 16300 bp, 10 predicted proteins | sample LakEriMetagenome_11_FD_203527 | JGI IMG/M metagenome (GOLD analysis project Ga0315909, IMG submission 203527) | Freshwater fungal communities from buoy surface, Lake Erie, Ohio, United States - Buoy 2 MA125 | ecosystem: Environmental > Aquatic > Freshwater > Lake | place: USA: Lake Erie, Ohio...
GGCGCACTGCAGATTCCTTGATACCAAGCTCTGCTGCGATCTCTTCTGTTGAGCGGCCTTCCATCTCCCACATAACAAGAGCTGCGCGCTCTGCAGGTGAAAGAAGTGCCAGTGCCTGACGAATAATTGCTGCATCTTCTGCAGCAGAAATAGCTTGTGAGTGATCTCCCGAAACCTGCCATGCAGCTTCGACCTCAGCCTGGGCATCATCAATCACAACAAGATTTGGACGACGACCCTCAAGGCGGAATAGATCGATGCAGAGGTTTTCGATGGTGCGGTGCAGATAAGAGAGTGCATGATCATTTGATTCAAGCTCTGGGGCTGCAAGCATGAACTTGATAAGTGCATCTTGTGTGATTTCTTCTGCTTTAGCGGAATCCTTGAGTACGCGATTAGCGTGGGCGAGAAGCTCTGAACGATGCTCTGTGTAGAAAGCACCGAGCTCTGCGACGGTCCACACGCGAGGACCTGCAGAGGCTGCAGACTTCTTAAATGCCACTTTGGGACTTCCTTCTTAACCGGTTTTGTACTTCAGCGACACCCGTCGGTGCCTCTACTACCTACTACGAATCCTAGCCCAGGTTGTAGCGAGGAAGGGACAAAACGGACTATTTGGACTGATGATAAGAGATGATGTGTGTATCTAACTTTTGCAAAAGTCGTTTTTGTCGAAGTTTTATACCTTGTCGCGTCAGGATAGGCGGGTAGTTTCCCAAAATTCGCGTTGAGGAATCGCCGATGACCGTTCCCGAGCTTTCATCGCCGTGCCTAACGCAACCAGGCGCGAGAAAGTAATACTTACATCCCGAAGAGGGCCAATCTGCAATTTGGGAGCCTGAACTTGCCGACTCTGTGAGCTTTCTTGCTGCATTCTTCGTCAGCACAGTTGCAACCGCCAAGGGAACTTCGGATAGCAATCTTCGAAATCTTGGAATCTGAAATGACGGCCTGCTGACCTTTTTGAATCGTGAATATTGAACTACTCCAAGCGCGGAATAGGTTTCTCCATACTTAAGTAAAAAATCCACCGTCGATTTCTCTAGACTCAATAAATCTAGTATTCGGGCATCGTCTTCAAAAATAATTCCGCCTATGGGGGATTCGGCAATTATGCCCCGCGCCTGTGTGTGAGAAATTGCACATGCTCTTTCATTTTGAGTAAGGGTTCTACCATAATTCTCTAGTTCTTTTTTAGTCTCGTATTCGCTCGGTAATTTGAGATTTTCACCCATTGTGGCCGTTATCAAAATTGGTTCAAATGTATTCGTTGCACTCAACTTGTCAATCAATGGAAGGAGGCGTTCTGAGTTAGGAGTGCTAATTATGACGGCAGGAATTTTTATCACCTGCTAAGTCTAACCTTTGCTTCTGCAAAGTACCGAAGTTTTACCCAAGAAACATTCATTTATTTTTCTCGCTTGAGTGAATAACGAAAATATTTTGTTCTTTGTAATTCCGCAGTATCTGATTCTCCCCTTAAAGTGGAATGCCTAGAATTTCTGCTTGCTTGTTAAAATCCGGGACCTTACGCCTTACTTCAGCCATAGAGCCTTCCGCAAGAATTTTTCCGTTTGAAACGTAAACTATCTTATCCGCGTCAATAATAGTTGAGAGTCTATGTGCGACCACAACCAAGGTTAATTTAGACCTTAATTTCGCCAAGGACTCCGTTAAATCTTTTTCAGTGAGAGAATCCAGTGCGCTTGTTGCTTCGTCCATAATTAATATTTCTGGCTTCGAAAAAAGTGCCCTTGCAATTCCAATTCGCTGCTGCTGGCCTGCGCTCAGTCGACTACCTAGCTCACCAATTGGAGTCAGTAAACCTTGACTCAAGTTTTGGATCACATCTTCAAGATTCGCAATCTTAATCGCATCCAAGATTAAACTCATATCCGTTACTGGTCTCCCGTATGAGATATTTTCAGCAATCGTGCCATCAATCAGATTTGTTCTTTGTGGTACATAGCTCACTTTCCCAGGCCAAAGTTCGTAAGCTGTTAATGGAGCTTTACTTGAAATTTTCACATCACCAGACTGAGGTAGGTTTAATCCCAGTAAAACATCAATCAGGGTGCTTTTTCCAGCACCCGAAGGCCCAACAATTGCAACAAAACTTCGGGCTGGAATAATAAGATTCACATTTTTGAGTGCGAATAAATTGGAATCTGGATACTGATAACAAATATCACGAAGTTCAATGTCGCCGACAAAGTTCCCAATACCGTCTTGATTAACTTGGTTTTTGAATTGGACAGATGACTCTTTATAAAGTTTAAGCACCGGAACCGTGTAAGCAATATTCGCACGAATAAGTAGTGAACTTTGTTGCAAGCGCAGAGCAGCAGGCGCTAGCCTACCGCCTGCTGCCAAAAACACAGTAAGAGTTGTTATTGCTTGAATAGCATCATGTAATACAAATTGAAGAGCGGAAATAATTAGAGCACCCAATACAAGTGCTACTTCAAATACGTATTTAGACACATATGGCATAACGCTCAATTCCGCCAAGTCTTTGGACTGTTGAAACCTCAATTTATCGAAGTCATTAATTCGGCTCTCAATCAAATTCGCTGGTTTTATAAATCTTAAGTTTTCCAAAGTCATTAATATAGAATTATTAATACTAACGAAATGACGGGAATTGTTCTCTCCCAATCTCGAAGCTTTGTTCTTAAGATGATTAAAGAGTGCTAAACCAAGCGAGCCAAACAAAACGATGGTTACCGAAGCAGTTATTGGATCAAGAATCAACAGTGCGGTTACGACCAATGTCAGGCTTACTAAATCGGAAACTACAAGAATAATGCTTCCTGCCACATCGAGAGCAGCCTTATTACTTCCACTTGTTAAAATAAATACAGATTCTTGGCGTGTGTACATTTGAATATGAGAGATATCTTTGTTCAACAACTTTCTAAACAGTTTTGAAGAGAGTAAGGTTCCCTCGTTTCCCAGAAAATAAAAAATGCGCGAGGACACGAAGAAGGCAAAGACACTTCTTCCAACAAGACAAAATGCTGCAAACCCTGATAACCACAATACCTGAGTTGATAAGCTTTGTTCCTCTAGTTTTAGTGTTGTTAACAGTCGAGTTACGTCCTGGTTGAGAGTAGAATTTGATGTCACTGCATGAAGTGCCAATGAGCCAATAACTCCAATAAGCACAATTCCTATTAAATCTAGCACTCCCGTGAATGCTTGAAGGATTGCATAACTTAAAAGTTTTTTCTTATGCTTGCGAGAGATGAAGACTAAGACAGATCTAATATTTGTCCAATATGTGCGTGGGCTTGGTATTTTTGTTTTCGGCACTGTTTGCCCCTTAGATTTCGCCGTCAATATAGTTGGGTTCCCAAATCCTAGTGGTCTTTCCAAAATTGAGTAGTATTTGAAGGTGGATTTCAGCAATCAAAGAATATTGATCACCGGCGCTGCGGGTTTCATTGGTGCATCAGTTTACTCAAGGATTGCCTCCAAGTGTCCTCATACTCGCGGGATTGATAATTTCTCTGAGTACTACGACTCTCGTATCAAATTGTCGCATCTCGAATCCCTAGGTCTTAACGCCAAGATTTCAAAGATAGACATCTGTGACTTAAAAGCATTACAAAATCTTTACTCTGAATTTAAACCTGATGTTGTTGTTCATTTAGCTGCTCAAGGTGGCGTCAGGGCAAGTCAAGTTGATCCCGAGCCATATATACAAACAAATCAAATGGGTTTTTTGAATCTACTCAATTTGAACAACGATTTTCAAGTTAAGACATTCATTTATGCGAGTAGTAGTAGCGTATATGGTGAAGGGTTACCTACGCCTTTTCGCGAGAACATGCAACTTCCTGGTCCAAAAAGTTTGTATGCGGCTTCGAAAGTTGCAAATGAAATAATGGCAGAACATTTCCCTAGATCCAAAGATCATCGAAGAGTTGGTCTCAGGTTTTTTACTGTGTACGGACCCTGGGGAAGGCCTGACATGGCCGTATCTCGTTTATTGTCATCTGGATACAAAAAACGTCCATTTGTATTGACTGCTAATCTAGATTTAGTACGGGATTTTACCTTTGTAGAAGATGTTACCGATGTTATTGAGGATCTACTCGCTACTAATTTGGAATTGCAATCGAATCACTTGTTGTTGAATGTCGCTGGAGAATCTCCAAGAACAATGAGTGAGTTAATTCAAATCTGCCAGGCAGAGAGTTTCCCAATTAATATTGAAATTGGCGAGATTAACAAGCTTGACGTCACAAAAACGCACGGCTCAAGCCTGCGTTTAAAAGAATTGGGTTTGAGAACTCCAAAAACTACCCTAGAGGATGGAATAAGTTTGACCGCCAAATGGTTTTCAGGGTTTTCAAAATCTGAATTGTTTGAGAAATTAGTTTAATGAGTGAAAAATTCACAATAGTCCTAACATCGTTTAATTGTATTAAAACTATAGAGTTTGTAATAGATGGAATCTGTCATTTAGCACCGTCTCCGGATCAAGTAATAATTATCGATGATGCCTCAAATGATGGTTCCATAGAGAAGATTAAATCACTTATATTCAATTTGCCGAAGTTTGAACTAGTTCTAAACAAGGAAAACCATGGCCAGAGTTACTCAAGGAACCTTGGGGTAGAAATGAGTAAAAATGATTTTATAATCTTCCAAGACGATGATGACATATCTTTTGTTCAACGGTCCGAGGAGCATTTAAAGGCATTTGCACGGGGTGCTGATTTTTCATACGTTTCTTCACAGAAAACATATCCGAATGGTTACGTAGTTTTTAACAAGAATTCTAACTTCATTTCAGAGCCCAAACTTTCAAATGGGATCATCCAGCATCTAGTAATCGGCAAGAATTTGCCGTTGGGTGTAAGTATCTCAGCTCCGAGCTGTACCTTGGCTGTTCGCAAGAGTGCTTTCAAATTACTAGGCGGATTTGATCTCGAATTACGTAGATTGGAAGATATAGATTTGGTCTGCCGAGCTTTAGTGTCAGGATTTACAATCTCTTGGTCAAGCATAATACTTGTAAACCGAATGCATACTATTGGAGATGACAAAACTCCAAGTCACAATCACTTTGGGGAACTGAAGGTTATAAAATCTAACAAGAAATTCTTCAGCCGAAAGGATTATTTCGTTGCAATTAAAATGGCAAAGTATCGGTCGCATTATTTTGAGAGACACTACTCTGAGTTATTAAAAGCCAGTTTCTTTCTTCCTGTACTTTTTCTGATCGCTCCTATAAAATTATTGTCGATCGCTAAAAGAATCCGACATGATCTTCGTCAAGGAAATTTCAAATAAATGCGACCACAAATTGTATTTGTTGTAGATGAAAAGTTTTCTCCTCTATGGAGGGCGGCTAATTCGCATGCTAAAAGTTGTAATATAGAAATTTTGTGCTCGAATGAGTTTGCTTCAATAAATAATTTAGTTCGTGTTATTTCAAAATTAAGACCTCGTTGCATTGTATTTTCGTGGAGGGGGGCTTTTGATTCCGTAATGTCGTCCTCCAGGGCAAGGAATGTACTAAAGAAATCTGAGGTTTATATCTTTCTCTTGGTACCTGATTTGATGGGGGTCACAAAACAAACGCAATCTGAGCAACTTCGCATTGATTTAGCTGATGGTTTACTAGTTACTTCACGAGAACTTCAAGACAAATACAAATCGACTTATGAGTTGCGTAATATCCAAATTTTGCATGATTTGATCCCGTTTGAGATTTTGGATTCTGTACTTCAAAGGAATGTTAAGCGCCGCGGTAAACAAATCATTTGGATCGGAAACAGTCGGTGGGGTCGCCGACAAGGATTTATAGATCATAAAGGATTGAGGTCTATCGCTATTCCGGTTTTAAATCAGCTGAGGGCTTATGACCGAAGTATCAATCTAAAAATTATTGATAGCTCGAGGAAGAGAATGCCATACAGAGAAGTAATGAAAGAATTGGCGGAATCTGACTGCCTCATATTCACTTCAAAATCCGAGGGAACCGGATTGCCAATCATTGAAGCGGCCTACCTGGGAACTCCCGTTGTAACTTTTGAAGTAGGCATTGCTTCTGAGGTATTAACAGATGAGTTATCAGATTTGATTTCCTCCCGATCGGTAGATGTGTTTGCCGGTAAAGTTTTAGATGTTTTAGGGAATGTAGAAGATTATTCAAAGATTTTTTCTAAAAGGGCCAGGCAATATCGAAGAGAAATCGCCTCCGAAATTGAAGAATTGAATTTAGTACCAAATGACCTTGGTAATTGGCGTGACTTTCGGTCTAAGTTTAGACTGAAATTGATGCTGAAATGGCTAGCTCGATGGATTCATTATAAAGCGGTTAAGTTTCGAGTTAATTTCTCCCAGCAGTGATTCGGCGCTTCACCTTGGTACTCCAGAACAGATTTTACCGCCTCAACTGAAAATCTGCTCAATTGGTTTCTTTCACGATAAATGGTTTCTAAAAGTTCCACTTGTGAACGTAATGAATCTCTCCTCGAGATTAGCCATCCATTCTTGCCACTTACGATTAAGTCTCTTACCCCTTCGCAATCATCGAAACCACCGACCGGAACACCATAAGCTAGGGCCTCCGCAACGCTATTAGGGAATCCTTCCCATAAGGAAGGGGCAACCATTACATCCGCGTGAGCCAAAGCCTCTTGAATTATTTTGGTGGGTGGATGTAAGAAAATGTATTTCTCAGCTTTCCCTTTATTGATTAAATCTAAGACATTATTTTTCTGTTCTCCATCACCAAAAATATCGAGTCGTGTATTGAGGTTCTTGGCGTGGAACTGTATAAAGGCTTGAACAAGTTCATTAATCTGTTTTTGATTACTTAAACGCCCAGCGAAAATGAATCTAAATTCGCTACTAGTTTCTCTTCTTAGATTTTCAAAAATGGGTATCTGGTTTGGAATGACAATAATTCTGCTTCTTAGGTAAGTTGGATAGCTTTTAATATATGATGCAAATTGAACGGTTATCGAAGATGCCATTAGCATGCTCGCGAAAATTAGCCAGTTGAATTTTCGAACTCTAGTTCTTTTGTAGATTGTTGGCCCATTTCGTTCCGCTAAAACAATGGGTTTTCCCTTTAATCGGCTGGGAATTGCCGAATACCAAAAGGAACCGGTCATAAATGCAATCGACACGTCTATTTTTTCTGATCCTAAAAACTTGTATACATAAACTTGTCTTCTAAATCTCTCCTTAAATGTTGCTTTTCGTGAAGCAATTCCAATGTTTATTCCGACAAAAAGTATCCGCGGATCTGACGCAAAAAACGTTTCACCAGGTTTTGCATCTAGAGATACAACCAGAACTTTATGACCGCGGTCACAATAACCTGACGCAATACTTAAGAGTTGCCTCTCCATTCCACCCATTACATGGGAAAGGTTTCTAGTAAAAATCGCGATATTCACAAAGCATCTCCCAAACATTTCTTGCAGGTTTATTCAAATGTAAAACGTCTCTTACTAGTTATCAACTATCATATTTTCAAAGAGGTAGCATTCTCTATCTCCCGGGTTCTTTGCTATTAGTTTAAATCCCTTTTTACTTAGTGCTTCATGCACTTCCGAAAAAGTTCTCTCCTGTGCAAGTCCACGTTCCGGTCCCAGGTCAGCAGTGATGAATTTGGTAATTTTCAGTGTTTTCTCAGCGCCAAGTAGAATCTCAGGTTCAGCGCCTTCCGCTTCGAGTTTAATCAGTGCTATTTTAGAGATCCTGAGTTCTGCAACTTCAGTGTCAAGTGTCGTTGTTTGCATTTTGCTAGAAGTCACAGATTCATATGGCTTGAAAATTGATGAATCGCCAGTTTCATTACTATTGAAAAAATCGACTTCAGTAATGTGGGACCAGCAAGGTTTTGGAATTAAGATCTGATTAATGCCAGCAAGGTTCGCTTGTGCGGCTAGATTTTCAGTGTGCGAAGGTTCGAATCGTAAAAATTCTCGATTTGGATAGATCCCATTGAGATATAAAGTGAACTCGCCAACATTTGATCCGATGTCGACAATAACTCCATCAGGCATTGATTTAATTTGATCCAGACAGTACTCACGTCCGAGTTTATCAATTCTTTCGTTGATACCCATGAAATAACGACTAATTCGTTTCGGATGGTAAAAATAGATTTCCGAAATTCTTCCATTATCTCGAGGAGTGATCTCCCTCAACTTTATTAGCGTCCCATATCTTTTTATTGTCACGGGTCTGAGGAACTTTCCATTGAACCTGTATTTTAGAACCGTTAGTACAACTACGCGCGGTAGCTTCCAAAATACTTTTTTTAGCAGGATCATGCGACTAATCCTACTTCACTTGTTAACCATTCTTCGTTATAATGCAATCCAGGCTTCGCTGACGATTCGATTTAAAGCTGCGAAAAACGAGCTGTTATCCGTCTGCGCACTAAAGACTTCTCGTGTTGTCACTCCAACATTTTCTTAAAGGGTTACAGCTCATTCGTTAATTTCGATTTTTATGCTAACTTTATGCAATGCTCGCTGTGGTTATTTCCGGCTCTTTAAGAACTTTTGAAGAAATTTGGAGTGGAAATCAACATCTTATTAACAGTCTTGGAATTCCCTATAAAGTGTTTTTTCATACTTGGGATAAGGATTACAAGACCGTCCGTAAGGTTTACAAAGATAATAAGTTAGGTGGGTTTGCCTTTGGAATTAAGCCTAAAGAGTATTCGGGATCATCAAGATCCGTTGATTTGGAGGATATCTGCAGAATTATTCCAAGTGCGAAAATTTCGATTGAAACTTTTCAGGAGCAACAAATCGCTGAGTTTTTGAAGATTCCAGCAAAAAATGAGAATGTTTTATTCCAAAATATGGTGAATTCGGTTGCGATGTATATGGGGATATCAAGAGCATTTCAACTGGCACTTTCTGACGAAGACACATCCAAATTCACTCATTTTTTGCGAATAAGAACTGATTTTCAAATCTGTCAGTCAATTTCTAGACAGAAGTTGGATGCTGATATATATTTTTGTGGACCTATAGTTGACACAGGGTACGGCGCCGTTTCGGACCAATGCTTTTTTGTGAAAGCAGACATCGCTATTCTTATGGCTAATTTAGAATCTAAAGTGTCTGAACATGTCGTTCTGAATGGATGGGGTGTCCATTCAGGCTTGCCGTTTTACGGCGAAAGAATATTGGCCTATTTTCTTCAAAATCTAAGAGATTCCAGTTCTTTTGAATATTCTCCAACCATAGGCCAGATCAAGCGGCCTCCTACTCAACCAGTTCAAGGACAGAATTGGCCAAATTGGATTTATGAATTATTGAGATTTAATTTATCCGTGGTCGAACGCAGATTTAAGTTTGTTGCTGGCAAATTGTTTAGGTATTTCAAGCACTTTTAATCTAAATGTTATAGTTAGTGGTTTTATAGCGATTAGGCTAGACTTCTGAAATTAACTGGAGAACATCACTAAGCGAAAGTTATGGATTTTTGAAATTTGCGTTGTGGCAGATTGCAATTTTTGTACTGCATCTAAACTAAAATTATTGCGTTTTGAAAAGAATATCAAATTCTTTTTTTACATTTTTTGCCATTTAATTATTTTCAATACAAATCAATTCTGCTGAATATCACATTTTCTCGTATTCGCACCTATGAAGCAACTACTGTAAATATTTTTCATAATATTTAGAACTCATTTCGCTTAACAATCCGAGCAAATAATATGCTTCCTTCTTTTTGGTTTTAGCTTTATAAGGAAAAATGCGCGCTAACGTTGTTATATGAATTAAATCATCCACAGCAGAATTGAAGTTTGGATCGTATTCTGAAATATAACCACGGTATAAATCAAACAACTTATTTTCATTCCGGTTTGGAAGAAAATAGTTTGTATGCCCAAGCTCCTCCTCGACAACAATTTCGTCTGACCACCTTTCATATTCATTTTCGAGTGAGAGTCTGACTCTTGAATGATCAAAGATGGGATTGGCCCTTCCTAAACCATTCGCATGATCATAGTTAGGCATGACGCGGGTACCAATTGGGTCTAAAAGCAAAATTCTGCCATCCTTGGTACAGACTATGTTGCTAAGCGTAGGGTCGCCATGAATCAAAGTTCTGTCGTCGTCGCTCGAATTCAAAAGTTCCTTAATAAATTGGTGTTCAATATCTAGAACTTTCGAAATATTCTTCCACGCATCTGAAAGCGAGCGCCCGTTAACTGAGTTAGTAATCGGCATGTCTGTCGAAATATGTAAACTTTGGAAGCCATTCATAACGCCGGCAAGCGCCTTAGCTTCAATTACTCTACTCACATAATTCAAATTTTCTTCAGGTTTTCCTCGAAATCTGCAGTATATCCCCGTCATAATTTTTGAGAATTCGCTTAATTTTTCTTTTTGGTGGTTTAGAGAAATTTTCGATAGATAGGTTCCGAATGGCATCAAATCTGGCACATATTCGGTATCGAAGTAAAGTAAGTGATCTGATGAGTGAATGTTGGTTTGAAGCAACTTGGGCACATTTATTGGATAGAACTCATTCACCGTCTGGAACCATTTAACTTGATATTCGATTATATTTCGTGAATTGGAAGTGTCCTGCGATTTCTTGCGAACAAAAAATCCGTTTACCCCTTGAACCAAAAAAGTTCGTTCCCCACTTTCGCCTTTAAACTCGTTATGGATTGAAAGCTTGGAGACACTATTCAACATCATGTTGGCGGTCTGGACAGGGAATGAGTTTCTGGGATAATTCATCGTATAAGCCGTAGGCAGACAAGCCAATGAATCTTTGGTGTCATTGAATAAGAATCTTGGCCCACCTGATAGCCCTAGAATTAATTGGTCGTATGGGATAGATAGTGCTGAGAGTTGATCCGCTACGAGGCTTCGAGATTTTTCATTTCGAGCTGTCGTGATCACAATACTGTAGCCCGCGGCTTTTGCGCTTTGTAGCCACTCCGGTATGCCCTCACTTACTAGGTTTGGCTTTGTGTGGTACTCGAAATTTCCAACACCGCCGCCGCTGTCATGGGAAAAAATTGTTCCGTCCAAATCAATAAAAAGTGTACCTGCCTCTTTGAACGAACCTCCAAGTTGATTGCTTCGAATTGCACTTTGGATCAGTTCCACTGTACCTAAGCTCGTAAAATTGTCGATGTGCACTTTTTTTACATTTGTAACAGATTTCGACTGTAGGCCGCTATCGATTACCGCGGAGATAAATATCTCTGCGGTACCATTCAAACCTTTAGCTCTTTCAAACATTGACATGAAGTGTCTCGCTTGAGTAAAACCATAAACTCCGATAAGTCCCTCTGCATAATTTATTGATCTATCACTGTGGTTAAGTGGTTTTTCAACTACGCCAACAACTTTGCCCTCGGATTCTTGTACAAACGACCAAGAAAGTTCAATCGGATTTTTGTCGGCAGTGCAGACCAAGACCTGATTATCCTCGAAGTATCGGAGCTCACTAACTACGGACAGTAGTCGATTTCCATTGAAATGATGGTCGCAGTCATTTATCAGAATCGGCTCATCTTGAGAGATAAGACCTCCTTCAATTAGTTGACTTATCGCGAGATAGGCTGATTCGGCAGGTCCGTTAGTCAATTCTTGTAATTCAATTATTCTTAAATCAGAAGAAATCTGCGCAGAGATTTGATCAATAAAATTGAAGGACTCTAGATCAGCTTTTCTGACTGCCATAAAAAGTTTGTCATTAGGGATGATTCCGCTGGTGCGAAGTGGATGAAATGAATCCATAGACCAATAGGCAAGAGGTTTGTCCTTAACTTTAATCAATGCTTTCGGAATATATTCACCCTGTTGCGCCCGCGCCCCTAAGCCTGCTGCCAAAGTTAGAAGGATCATTCAGGATTTCCCTTTGCAAATTGGGCAATCAAAGAAAGTGATTTTTCTAAAACATTACCTGCACTTATTCCAAATTTTTTCAACAACTCTGAACCATCACCACTTTCACCAAAGGAATCGATACCAATTGAAATACCAGTCCTCCCTGTGAACTCAGACCAACCGAATGTGCTGCCAGCTTCAAGAGATATTTTTGGTAGGGATTCCGGACCAAGTATCGATAATTGATAATCGGGACTTTGCATCCTAAACCACTCAAATGACAGCATGGAGACGACTCTCGTTCGAATTTCTTCTTTTGCGAGTTCCTTACTCGCCTCGATTGCAACAGAGACTTCAGAGCCAGTTGCAATCAAGACTAAATCTGGGGTCTCGAACGGCAGATTCTCGAATACCGAGTACCCACCTTTTGTCACGTTCTCGATGCTTGAATTCGTTAATTCTAGGTTTGGAAGGTCCTGTCGGCTCAAAACTAGTCCCACTGGTTTTCTGTCTTTTAGAATCTTCTTCCATATTACTTTAAGTTCATTAGCGCTGGATGGCCTAATTACAGCAAAATTGGGGATAGCCCGTAGCATCGCGAGTTGGTCGATGGGTTGGTGAGTTGGGCCGTCCGCACCAATCGCTACGGAGTCGTGTGTCCAAAAAAAGATCGTTGGTATGTCCATAAGGGCAGATAATCTGATTGAAGGTTTCTGATAATCCGAAAAAACCAAGTAGGTTGCGCAGAAAACCAAATTCTTAAGATTGGTGGCGATGCCATTTGATATCGCAGACATTGCGTGTTCTCTGACACCAAATATCAAATTACTTCCTGACTTGGAGTCGGTTGTAGTGCCACTTTTGAAAGTATTATCAAGGCTTAATGAATTACTTTCAGTTAAATCCGCAGAGCCACCTATAACCCATTGATAATCCTTTTGAAGCGTATCTATGATTTGTGCGTTTGCTTTGCGGGTGGAAATCAACTCAGGAAATTCTACATCTGTTATTGATTTTTGGAGCTGGACGACTGGGAATTCTATTTGATTCATTATTCTGGTTTTGCATTGATGGCTATCGGCTCGTAACTTTATTGAAGTAACATTTAATTCTAGGCGGTTCATGTTTATGTAGTATTTTTCAGTTGGATCAGCTCTGAGGGCTAATTTTGTGAGTGCAAGCTCCTCCGCCGATAATACGTTTCCATGAATTTTCGCACTATTTTGCCAATTCGGTGCTGGCCATCCAATGATGGTTTCTAAAATAATTAGACTTGGCCGCTCTGAAGTTTTTGCATTCTTAATCGCCTCAAGTACTGCAGTTGAATTCAGATCTCCATTCTTTCCTTTTGAGACCTTTTGAACATGCCAGTTCATCGAACGAAAATATGACTCAACGTCAATAACTGAGTTGAAAGATGTTGGACCGTCTATCGTGATGCCGTTTGAATCATAAATTATGGTTAAATTTCGCAAATCATATAAAGATGCAAGGTTTGCTGCTTCATATGTAATACCCTCATGTATGTCACCATCGCTAGCAATAACAAAAACTTGCTTCTGTCTTGAGCAATCGTGAATATCTGAATTTTTCTCATGGATGGCATCTGATAAGGCGATCCCAACAGCCGTAGCAAAACCTTGTCCGAGTGGGCCAGTGGTAGCTTCAATTCCAGGAGTTTTTCCAAATTCTGGATGTCCAGGAGTGATGCTTCCTATTGTTCTAAATGATTTTAAATCCTCTAAAGAAATTTTATATCCAGAATAATGTAATTGGATGTACTGAGCTAAACTTAAGTGGCCGCAGGACAATATGAGTTTATCTCGACACGGCCATTGAGGATTACTGGGATCGTGAAGCATTACCTTTGAATATAAAAGGTAGACAAGCGGCATCAACGAAAGCGTTGCTCCAGGGTGGCCAGAACCTATTTTATCCAGAATATCTAATGCGAGTACCCTGGTTTCTGCAATAATTGCTTCATCTATTTCATTTATTGTTGAACAATCATCACCCACGAAACAATTATACCCAAAGAAATGGCAATATGGAAGACTTCAAATCAATTACCTTCAATTTCAACCCAACTGCCTAGAATAGAGAGGTTAATGAGTTCAAGAATACAAGGCTTTTAGATCATTGAGGTTTGAAATTAACGGCTGCGTGAAATCTGAATTCAAGGGCGATATCTTTAAGTAGTTGTGACACGCATTGAATAAATTATTTACCGTGGTCTACGTCGTCTCTGTGCTGAATTTGGGCGTGGCTTGCGGGTTCCACGGTTAGGACCCTTGTTCTCAACGATTGGCGCAACATAGGGAATGCCTGAAGGTTCTTGAGCTCCGGTGATTCGCATCAAATCAGTGCTCAGTGAAGTAACTGAAACTGACTTAGGTGTGACTCCAGCGCGTGAAGTAAGTCCTGAGACAGACTTCTGTTGCTTCGATGTTGTAAGGGTAACAACTGCACCTGATTCACCGGCACGGGCTGTGCGGCCTGAGCGGTGGAGGTAATCCTTGTGATCTTGTGGAACATCAACGTGTACAACAAGTGAGATTCCATCTACGTGGATACCGCGTGCTGCAACATCTGTTGCGACAAGAGCGGCGTTTGCTGAATCTTTAAACATTGCCAGAGTACGAGTACGCACTGCTTGTGACTTACCACCGTGAAGCGCTCCGACTGGAACTCCTGCATGAGCTAGTTTGTCACAGAGGCGATCTGCACCGCGTTGTGTTTTTACGAAGAGAATTGTTTTGCCGTTACGCGCAGCAATCTGCGCTGTGATGTCATCTTTATCGCCTGGGTTCATTACAAGGATGTAATGCTCCATTGTTGATACAGAGGCACGATCGTTCTGCAGTGAGTGTGTCTTAGGGCTCTTGAGGTATTGCTTAACAAGAGTGTCAACACCACGATCAAGGGTTGCCGAGAAGAGAAGACGCTGTCCATCAGGCTTTGCCTGATCAAGGATTTCTTTCACAACTGGAAGGAATCCCATATCTGCCATCTGATCTGCTTCATCAAGAACTGTGATCTGTAGTTGATCTAGTTGTACTTCACCCTTATCAAGTAGGTCGATTAGACGTCCTGGGGTTGCAACCAAGATTGCTGTTGCCTTGCGCATTGCAGTGATCTGCTTGGCATATGGCATTCCGCCTGCGATAACAACTGATTCGTGGCCGATTGCGCGTGCAAGTGGGCGTAGAACTTCATCGATCTGCTGGGCTAATTCGCGGGTTGGGGTAAGTACAAGAGCTAGTGGCTTATGTGGCTTTGCCTGTTGTCCGCTGATATTTGTAAGCAGGGCAAGGCTAAATGCAAGGGTTTTACCTGATCCGGTCTGACCGCGACCGAGGATGTCATGTCCTGCGATTGCATCTGGAACTGTTGCGATCTGGATTGGGAATGGGTGTGTGATCCCTTGAATGCTTAGAGCATTTGAAAGTGCTGGTGCGATACCAAGGTCACGGAAGGTTGTTGTTACTTCTGTTAGTGGTGTTGCATCGATGAGATTGGCATCGGCTAAGTTGGTTGAGATGTAATCATCTTCTGCACCGAAATCAACTGCGATATTTGAATGTGTCTTTGATGCGCGACGATCATCACGAGCAAACGCAGGTGAGTCATTGCGACGATCACGAGGTGGCTTCTGTGTTGAACGTGGCTTAGAACCTGGGATGAACTTCTCGCGCTTTTGTGGGACGAAGTTTGGACGACCATCTGTGCTGTGAGCTTCTCTTGCCTTTACAGCTTCGCGACGTGTTGTTGGACGGCGATCTGATTCGACTGGACGTGAATATTCACGTGTTGTGCGACTCTCGCGATCTTTTACAAATCTTTCGGCGCGTGATGGAGCTTTTGAATCTGGACGCTTTGGTGTGCGAGCTGGCTTTGCGCTGCGCTCGGTACGTTCGGTGCGTGCTGGACGATCAGTGCGTGCTGGACGATCTGTGCGTGCCGGACGGTCGGTGCGCTCAGTGCGCTCTGATCGTTCTGTTCGCTCTGACTTTTCAGTCTTTGGCTTTGGTGCAATTGTCTGTTGGAAACGTGATGCGCGAAGCTTTGAACGCTCCAGATTACGAGCTTCCTTCTTCGAAACAGTTGCTGGATCAATATCTGTGTAGCGTCGTGTTGGCGCAGACTTTGGCTTTGTTGTGACGGCAGCAGCTGGCTTTGTTGTTCCGCGAGCTGGTGACTTGGTAGGTGCAGCGCTCTTGCGGGCTGCCTTCTGCGCCGTTGTGTGGCGTGGCTTGCCTTTGGCAGCACGACGAGCTTTTCCGGGCGCAGTGGTACGTGTTTGTAGAGTAGACATGAAAAATGACACCAATCGAGACGACAAGCGCGTCTCGGGTATGGCCACGAATGGGCCAGGGTCTTGATAAGACTCGCAAGTAAGTGGCCGTTGAGGCTCACTTTGGGGGGAAGTGCATCGATGCGGGGTGCGTCGATGG